>Ga0306925_10002455_pt1 | contig 15978 bp, 11 predicted proteins | sample flu12Cox44000176_FD_203755 | JGI IMG/M metagenome (GOLD analysis project Ga0306925, IMG submission 203755) | Lab enrichment of tropical soil microbial communities from Luquillo Experimental Forest, Puerto Rico - flux8day.12C.oxic.44.000.176 (v2)... | ecosystem: Environmental > Terrestrial >... | reverse complement strand
GCTTGCGTTATCTGCGCCGCGGAACGCACCCTCCCCGCACCGCCGTGGACTTTGTTCAGCTGCTTTGGCTCAGCTTGTCTCGACCGGCACCTGCCGATAGCAGCTGACTCGCAAACTCTCGCGCTCCCCACCTTACCTGCTGTCGCTACTCACACAGTGACGCTCCTCCGCCAAGGCGCTCCGCCCGCAGGATCCCGTCACTCGAAAATAGGCGCTGTAGCTCACGACCCCCGAAGACAACTCAGGAGCGCCGGATTTAGCTCGCTCCGCGATCACCCTTCCAAACCTACGAGACTCCTGTGCGTCAGACTGATTTCTTGACAATCGGCGCATAAGAGGGTATTTGATGCCGTGCAAGACGGTTCGGATAGAGCAATCCACTGAAGAATGCCGGGCCTTCGCTCCAACAATTTGGAACAGTTTGCAAGGAAGCTCTGGAGATTCTGGAGGAGTGTCCATGACTTGGACTCAAGTGTATGACCCTCTGGGCCATTGGTTGCTTTCGACGCTCGTTGCTGCGCTCCCGGTGATCGTTCTGCTAGGGGCGCTTGCGATTCTGAGGATGAAAGCGCATTGGGCCGCATTGCTGGGTCTGGCGACCTCGATGATCGTGGCGATGGGCGTCTTCAAGATGCCGGTGGGAATGGGACTGCGAACCGCCGTTTTTGGCGCAGCGTACGGCGCGTTCCCGATCGGGTGGATCATCCTGAATGTCATCTTTATGTACGACATGAACTGCGCGACGGGCAGGTTCAAGGTTCTACAGGAAAGTCTGATGGGCATAACGCAGGACCGGCGCCTTCAACTGCTTTTGATTGCGTTTTCTTTCGGCGCGTTTTTTGAGGGCGCGGCGGGATTCGGGACTCCTGTCGCTGTCACGGCCGCGATCTTGATTGGTCTTGGCTTCAAGCCCTTGCAGGCCTCCGGCCTGTCGTTGATCGCGAACACGGCGCCAGTTGCGTATGGCGCGCTGGGAACGCCGCTCATCGCGCTGCAAGCAGTGACCGGTCTCGACCTCCTGCAGCTAAGCGGCATGGCGGGCCGAATTCTGCCGTTCTTTTCGATCCTCGTGCCGTTCTGGCTTTTGTGGGCTTTCTGTGGGTTCAACGGGATGCTTGCGGTATGGCCCGCGCTGCTGGTCGCGGGCGTATTCTTCGCGATTCCGCAATTTCTCATGTCGAACTTCCACGGACCGTGGCTCGTGGATGTGGTGGCGTCGGTCTGCTCAATGGCCGCGGTAGTTCTTCTCCTGTTCCTTTGGCATCCAAAGGAGATTTGGGGTTTCGAAGGTCACGAGGCGGACCGGGCTGCTCGAGGCAAACACGGTTACAGCACCAGCGAGGTTGTCCGTGCCTGGGTGCCATGGGCAATTTTGAGCGTGCTGGTATTTTTGTGGGGACTCCCTAGCGTTAAGGCCGCGCTGGATAAAATCTCGATTTTTAAGTTCCCGATCGCGGGCCTGCACAACCTGATTCAGCGTGTGCCTCCGGTTGTGGCCAAGCCGACGGCGGAAGGAGCGGTCTTCAACCTCAATTGGTTGTCGGCCACCGGAAGCGGAATTTTAATCGCATCGATCATTGCAGGTTTTGTGATGGGTTTTGGCCCGCTCCAGTTGGTACGGCAGTACCTGAAAACTCTCTACAAGGTCCGATTCTCTCTCATCACCATCTCGGCGATGATGGCCATCGGCTTCATGACCCGTTATGGCGGTCTCGATGCGACGATGGGACTCGCCTTCGCCCGCACCCACATGTTTTATCCGTTTTTCGGCACGTTGCTCGGCTGGCTCGGTGTGGCTCTGACTGGTTCCGACACTGCGTCCAACGTTCTGTTCGGCAGCCTGCAAAAGATTTCTGCGACGCAGGTCGGCGTGTCACCGGTGCTTATGGCCGCCGCAAACAGTTGTGGTGGCGTCATGGGCAAGATGATCGATGCGCAGAGTATCGTTGTTGCCAGCACCGCCACGGAATGGTATGGACACGAAGGTAGCATTTTGCGCTACGTCTTCTGGCACAGCATTGCCCTGGCTTGCCTGGTCGGGGTCCTGGTCTTTTTCCAGGCTTACGTTTATCCGTTCACAAAGCTCGTCATCCATTGACGAGGGGTGTCCCGCGCTTGCGGTCGCGGCCCTGACGGAATGTGCTTTCCCTTTCCGCAAGACGCGTACTATTCTTCTCGGTGGCGGCGCCATGGACGCAAAACTTCTCGACAGATTCCGTGCCATCGTTGGTGACCGTGGACTCATCTGCTCCGAGGAAGGGCTTCACACCTATGAGTGCGACGGCCTGACCAACTTTCGCGTGATGCCGCTTGCGGTTTTGCTGCCTTCAAATACCGAGCAAGTCCAAGCCATCGTTCGCATCTGTCACAGGGAGAGGATTCCGTTTGTCGCGCGCGGCTCCGGAACTGGTCTAAGTGGTGGCGCACTCCCGGTGAGCAATGGAATTGTGATCAGCCTGGCGCGCATGAATCGCATCCTTGAAGTGGACCTGCCGAATGCCCGCGTTGTGGTGGAACCGGGCGTCATCAATCTCAACGTGACCGGTCGCGTTCAACCTCAGGAATATTTTTACGCGCCTGACCCTTCGTCCCAGTCGGTCTGCAGCATCGGCGGAAACGTCGCGGAAAACTCCGGCGGCGCGCACTGCTTGAAGTACGGTTTCACAACCACCCACGTTCTCGGCCTTGAAATCGTGATGGCTGACGGCTCGTTAATTCACCTGGGCGGCAAAACGCTCGATTCGCCCGGATATGATCTCGCGGGCGTGTTTGTGGGTTCGGAGGGCACGCTCGGAATCGCCACGAAAGTAATCCTGCGAATCGTCAAACGCCCGGAGTGCATCCGCACGCTTCTGGCCGCTTTCCCGAGCCCCAATGAAGCAGGGGAGGCGGTGAGCGACATCATTGCGGCCGGAATGTTGCCTGCAGCAATTGAAATGATGGATAACCTCGCCATTCAGGCTGCCGAAGCGGCGGTGCAGGCCAATTACCCGAATTGCGGCGGACTCCTGCTCGTCGAGCTGGATGGCCCGGTTGCTGAGGTCCAGTTTTTGATGCAGCACGTGGGAGATCTGTGCCGGAAAAATGGCGCGTGGGAAATTCGGGTGGCCCAGACCGATTCCGAACGTGCCCTCGTGTGGAAAGGACGCAAGGCGGCTTTCGCGGCGATGGGCCGCATCTCGCCCAACTACATCGTGCAGGACGGAGTCATCCCGCGAACCGCTCTGCCCCAAGTGATGAGCGAAATTGCGCGCATGAGTCAAGAGACCGGACTGCGTGTCGCCAATGTGTTTCATGCCGGCGACGGCAATCTGCATCCGCTCGTCCTTTACGACCGGCAAATACCCGGGCAGGAACAAGCTGCCGAGTCGTTGTCATACCGCATCCTGGAACTTTGCATTGCGGCGGGTGGCTCGATTACCGGCGAACACGGCGTCGGTGAAGAGAAAAAGATGATGATGTCGAAAATGTTCAGCGAGCCGGACCTCGACACCATGCAGCGTGTGCGCTGCGCTTTTGACCCGCTGCAGCTTTCGAATCCAACGAAGATATTTCCGACGCCGCGATTGTGTGGCGAAAAGCCGGGCGAATACGTCCCTCATCCCCTGGAGTCTGCCGGTATCGCGGAGCGTTTCTGACGAGCGAGTATGAGTTGTCCCTATCGCCATGATTACTACCAGCGCGATTGAAGAGAAGCTCCGGGCGATTGTGGGCAGCCAGCATTTTCGGGCTGCGACGGCAGGCGATGCTGTTTCGGGATTGCAGCCCAAGTTTGTTGCCCAGCCTGCCAACGAGCAGCAACTCGCCACGCTGCTTTCTTGCGCCAACGAGGCGGGCATCGCTGTCATCCCTCGCGGTGGCGGAACAAAGCTCGGTTGGGGAAATCCGCCGAGCCGCGCTGACATGGTCGTAAGCACGGCCCGCCTGAAGCGAGTTCTCGAACATGCCTGGGCCGACCTGACTGTCAGCGTCGAAGCGGGCTGCACGTTCGAGACGTTGCAGGAGAAACTGGCAGAACACGGGCAAAGGCTGGCATTCGACGGTTTGTGGCCTCAACGAGCCACGGTTGGCGGCATACTTTCAACAAACGATAGCGGCGCCTTGCGGCTGCGCTTTGGCGCACTGCGCGATCTGATTATCGGTGTGACCCTTGCCCTCCCGGACGGGACTTTGGCGAGCAGCGGCGGCAAAGTGGTGAAGAACGTCGCTGGCTATGATTTGCCGAAGCTGGCAACCGGAGCATTTGGCACGCTAGGAATTATCACGCGTGCGATTTTTCGACTCCACCCGTTGCCCCATTTGACGAGAACGCTTTCCTTTTCTGTCGCCAACACTAGCGACGCCGAGCGCCACATCCTCGCGATCCAAGATTCGAAACTCGCTCACACGGGCCTACAGGTTCGCGGCGATTCAACAGGACAAATCGTAACCGATATTTTGTTTGAAGCGACCGAAGCAGGCCTCGCTGCACAGGAATCACAGTTGCGAACTCTCGTGGGAGAGGTGAGGGTCGAGCAATCCGAGAAAGGAGTGTGGGGCGGCAGGGAAGGCCTCTGGTTGCTTCCACCTGAAAACGCAGTTATCGCGAAGCTCAGTGTTTTGCCGTCAGCAATCTCGAAGGCGCTGCGCCTCCTTGAAGAAATCGCCAGGCCCCGAAACGTTCATTTTCAATATGTGATCCAGGCCACTGGTCTAGGCGCTCTGCGGCTGGAAGCTGAAATGGCTTCATTGCAGGCTGTCGTTGAGCAAGTGAGGCGTGAACTCGAAAGCGGTGGAGCATCGCTCGTCGTTCTTCAGCGGCCCGATGCCCTGGAATCGCTGGAGGTGTGGGGATCAGCCGGAGATGCCCTCGCGCTCATGCGTTCGGTAAAGCAGCAGTTTGACCCGAAGGGCACATTGAACCCCGGGCGATTCGTTGGAGGAATCTGATCGCATGTCAGGAAATTCCACAGAGCAATCCTCCGCAAGCGCCTTCGACGCACATCATGCGCCGGCCCGGGAAATCATCGACAAGTGCGTCCACTGCGGCTTTTGTTTGCCGGTTTGCCCCACCTACCTGTTGTGGGGCCAGGAGATGGATTCGCCACGCGGCCGAATCTACCTGATGAAGATGGCGGCGGACGGAAAATCGGAAATGAACGACCAATGGGTGAGCCATTTTGACAGTTGCCTAGGCTGTATGGCTTGTATGCCGGCCTGCCCGTCCGGAGTCGATTACGGAAAGCTGATCGAAGCGACGCGAGCCCAGATTGAGCGGGGTTATACTCGCCCGGCGACCACAAAGCTGCATCGCAAGCTGCTGTTCGCAACCTTTACCAGGCCCGAGCGCATGAAAATGCTTCGCTGGCCGCTGCGGGTATACCAGAAATCCGGGTTGCAAACGCTGCTACGCAGTGCCGGCCTGTTCAAACTCCTGCCCACATTCCTTGCCGCGGCGGAGTCGTTGCTTCCGGAAGTTCTGCCAGGCGAAGCGATTCCGGAGACAACATCTTGTAGGGGCGAGAGGCGCAGGCGCGTTGGGTTGCTGCTCGGCTGTGTCCAGCGGACGTTTTTCTCGCATGTGAACGAGGCTACGGTTCGCGTTTTGGCTGCCGAAGGATGCGAGGTAGTTGCGCCGCCCGAGCAACCCTGTTGCGGTGCGCTGCTCGTTCACGCGGGCGAAGAGAAACAGGCCCAGGAACTGGCGCGAAAGACGATTGACGCATTCGAACAGGCGGACGTGGAAGTGATCGTCACCAACGCTGCTGGATGCGGATCAAGTGTCAAGGAGTACGGCCACCTGCTTCGTGATGATCCGGCTTACGCCGACAAAGCCAAGCGATTTGCCGCCAAGTGCAAGGATGTGACCGAAGTTCTTGCCGAACTCCCGGGGCGGTCGCAGCGACAGCCGCTTTCCGTACGAGTTGCCTTCCACGATTCCTGCCATCTTCAGCACGCACAGGGCGTGCGAGCCCATCCTCGTTCGCTGTTGGCGCAGATTCCCGGTCTTGAATTGATAGAAATTCCGGAAGCGCCGATTTGCTGCGGATCGGCAGGAATTTACAATCTCGTTCAACCTGATGCCGCGCGCGAGCTTGGCGACCGCAAAGCCCGGTTGATCGCTTCGCTAAAGCCCGAAGTGGTGGTGACCGGAAATCCAGGATGCATCTTGCAGCTACAATCGTCTCTCGCGAGGGGCAACCTCAAGTTACCTGTGCTGCACACGGTTCAGTTGCTCGACGCTTCCATTCGCGGCGCGCCGGTGAAATCTCTGCTGTAGCCCAACTTATTTCCCGCCCGGCCGCACGATGGCCGCAAGCAGTTCGACCGGATGAAAGACCTGCCGCTTCATGCCCGCATGAAACTGCTCTGTGCATGAAGTCCCGCTCGCCACGAGCGCTCGCGGGCCACCGTCTTCTTCCGCCTTGCGCACCTGCTCAAAAAGATCTTCGCCGACTGCCATGCTGAGTTCGTAGAAATCCTTTTTGTAGCCAAAGCTTCCCGCCATGCCACAACATTCCACCGACGAAGTGGCCACATCGAAACCAATGGCGCGCAGAAGCGCCTCGGTTGGCGCGGCGCAGCCGATGGTTTTCTGCTGGCAATGCGAGTGATAAAACACGCGCTTTCCGACAGGTGACCGGCCGAGGTCAAAGAAATCTCGTGGGCTGCGACCTGATTTTTCCATCAGTTTTGCGATGTACTCGACGGGCTCGAAGCATCGAGATCGCAGCCGCTCGAATTGGTCCGGATTGTCGAGCAGGTGCCGGGCGTCACGCCGGAACATTGCGAGGGAGCTCGGCTCGATCACCACTACATCCCGGTCTTGGTCAAGATAATGGTCCAAAAGGGAAGCGGCGCGTTGCGCATAACCTGCCGACGTTGGCAGCAAACCTTGTGAGAGGGCCGCACGGCCTTCGGGAACGGATTCGCTCACGACCACGTCGACGCCGAGTTCTCTCAAAAGACGCAACGTCGAAAGGCCCCGTTGCACCAGACCGTAATTGGTGAAGACATCCGCAAAAAGAACGGCTTGCGCGATAGCCTCGTCCGTCCTTGGCAGGGGCTCCGCGTTCGCAGCGCTCACTAAAGTCCGCTTCGGAAATGGCGGCAAACTCCTGCGACGATCGAGGCCGAGCCATCGCTCCATGGCCCGGCGGGCGGGTCTCCAGCGAGCCAGGGCATTCGAAAAAGGTGCAAATCGCGTGCCCCACTCCGCGAACCAGTGATAGTTGCCGAAAAAAAGCTTCGAAACAGGGGCAGATTGATCGTTTTCCGACGCCCCGGTGATCGTTGTAAGAATGCCGCTTGCGAGAAACGTCTCCGCGGCGCCGTTCAGGCGGTTACGCAGGTTTTCGTTCAGCCAGGGAATGTCGATGCGTACCGGGCATTGGTTCACGCATCGCGAGCATCCAGTGCAAAGTTCCGAGAAGCGGGCGTTCTCGAGCTTGCTGGTTCCCGCTTCCCAGGAACCACCGATGCCCCCGGAGTAAGTCTCGCCGCCGAAGGCGTGCCCGCCCACGGCCTGGAAATTCGCGCAAGAGTTGAGGCACGCGCTGCAGCGTATGCAATACAAGGTCTCGCGAAATACGGAATCGTCGCGCATGCGCATGCGGCCGTTGTCGATGAGCACCAGATGAAACTCACGCACCTGGTGCGTTTTGCCGGGCAGAGCGAAGGGCGGATCATCGAGAGGCGGGCTCAAGAAACTCGTATACGAGGTAAGCGGCTGCCCGGTTCCGCTGGCTGCGAGCAACTCAACAAAGGGCGCCATATCCTGTCGCCTGCCAATAATTTTCTCCACGCCAACCACCGCGATGTGCACCGGCGGAAGCAAGCTGGTCATGCGGATGTTTCCTTCGCTTTCGACGAGCATCAATGTGCCGGTGTCGGCGGCCACCAGATTGGCGCCGGTAATCCCAATATCGGCATGCAAGAATTTGCCGCGCAAGATCTCGCGGGCAAACTTTGTGAGCTCCTCCCCGGTATCGAGCGGGAGGTCCGTCTGGAATTTTCGCTTGAACAACGCGGTGATGCGCTCCCGGCTGTAATGGATTGCCGGAGCGATGACATGCGACGGCTGTTCGTCCGCAAGCTGCAGGATAAATTCGGCGAGATCGCTCTCGGCGACTTCCATTCCCGCGGCTTCCAACACGTGATTCAGTCGAATTTCTTCCGTGGTGATGCTTTTTCCCTTGACGACAAGCTTTGCCCCGTGGCGCACGCAGACATCACGCACATACCGGCAGGCTTCTTCGGCCCCGGCAGCGAGGTGGACATGGCCGCCTCTCCCACGTACGGTCTTCTCCAGTTGCGCAATCAACTGCGGTAGATTCGCGATCGAACGCGCTTTGATTTGCCGCGCGTGGTCCTTCAATACGTCATAGTCCGGCAGCAAGCCGGTTGCCCGGTAGCGATTGCGATTGAATGTCTGGGTGTTCGAGCGCACAGCGGGACTCTCAATGCTCAAGGCCATTCGAATGGCCTTGAGCAGGTGCTGGCGCTCGCTCTTGTTGGCTACGGCGCGGGGCGATTCCACCGGCGCCCCTTGTGTTTGGGCCGTTCCCATCGTCGTCATTCCAGTACGAAAATTCGCAACTGGTGGGGTCCGTGCACGCCACGCACGAGGGGACCCATGTCCGCTGTGGCACTGGGTCCGGTAATTAAAACGAGATTTCGCCCGAAACCTTCTCCACCGAGGCAGGTTGGAGTGAAGAGGTCGCGCGGGCGCTCCACGATCCGGTTAGCGCAGAGCAGAACGACATGCAAAGGCATCAGCAGGCTCGCGGCTGCGGCCAGCGGTGGTCCCATCGCGACGCAAACCGATCCACTTGAAGCGATTCCTGCGAAGGCACTGCTGATGCCGGCGTCGGCTCGGGACAGCATTTCATCCGATGGCTCGTGAACGAGGCCAGGTAATTCAACCAGCGCATTCATGATTTCCGAGGGAAGAAATTCCCCGGGGCCAAGCACGATAGCCGGTGAGTCTTTTACAGCGCTTTCAACGGCGGCCCGGACAGCCGCGGGCGAGCCAGCAATTCGGTCGACGGTCGCTGCCGCCCCGCGCGCATTCGCCTCGAACGCATCGATCAATCCAGACATAGCCACCTGCCGGAACCGCATTGTGACTCGCCAGGCGCTCCCCTGTCTATTCCTTCAGGAAGAGCGATCGAGCTTTGAGAGAGAGACATCGTCGTTCGGGCGAGGAACAATGATCGATCGTGATTGAGCTAGTGAGAAGGCTTCTGGGTGTAAGGCACAAACCCGTGGGCGGTGGTGCGAAGCTTGTACACCGAGGTTTTCGCGGTGATATAAAGAGTCCCAAAATCCGAATCGCCCCAGGCAAGATTCGCCGGTTGCTCAGGGAGAACGATCGTCCCAAGGTGGTGACCCTCCGGGTCCCACACCCAGATTCCTTCCGGCCCCGTGACATACAAATTCCCCTGAAGGTCGACCTTCATGCCATCCGGTACGCCCCCCTTTTTCCCGGTGTCTTCACTCGCAAGGATGCGACCGTTGCTTACGGTGCCGTCGGCGTGAAAATCGTAAACACGAATATTTTTCTGTTCGCTGTCATCCACATAAAATTTCTTCCCGTCCGGAGAGAACGCGAGGCCATTGGGTTGCGTCAATTCTTTGGTGAGCAACCGAACCTTGCCCTGGTGGTCCAACCGGTACACTCCCTGAAACGGGATTTCCTGCTTCTCTCCCGCGACCAGGTCGAGCGTCGGGTCCGTGAAATAAATGGCTCCGTCGGGGCCCATGACGACATCGTTCGGACTGTTGAATCGTTTGCCGTTGTAGCGATCCGCAAGAATCGAATAGTGCCCGCCGGGTTCTATTCGAATGATGGCGCGCAGAACACTGGCGCAATCCAAAAGCTGACGGTTCAGGTCGTAGGTGTTCCCGTCCGGGTCCCCCAAGGCAATGATCTCTTCCTTGCGCCCGTCAAGATACACACGGAAGATTTTGTTTTGCTCCTCGTCGCTGACATAGAGAAATCCCGCTTGGTCCCATACGGGTCCTTCCGTGAATCCAAAACCGGTCGCAACGACCTCGAGCTTCGCCTCTCGTGGCACCAGTCTCCAGAACTGCGGCGACTCGGCGCGCAGTTCAAATGATCGAGCCGGACCGCTGGTTTGAGCCGGCTTCAGCGAAAGGCCGGCCATAAGCGCCACGGCAACCGCAGGGAACGAGGCCTTCATCTGCTGGCTCTCCTACCTGCAGAAAGCCATTTCGCCAAAAGCCTGCTGTTACTCCGCTTCATCATCTGGGTTCCTTTTCGCGTTTGTGGTCGCTCGCGCCGCGGTCACCAGGTAGCTCACCAAGTCGTCGATCTCAGCGGCGCTTAGTGTCTTGCCGTAGTCGCCCGGCATGATCGGATCGGGCAGAAACCCAAGCTTATTCACGTCGGACTTCTTCAGAAGATGGAACGAACCATCGAACGACTGCAATTGCACAGAAAAATTGTCTTCGTTTCGAATAATTCCGGAAAGGGTTTGCGAATCTCGCATGGTGACCACAGCCGTTTTGTTGCTACGCCCGCTGCTTTCGCCTGGGTTTACGATATTGCGGTGGATCTCCTTTGGAGACAGATTAGCGCCATAAAACGTAAGGTCTCGCCCCAAAAAGCCGCCCATGCCCCCAACCATGTGACATTCCGAACAGCGCGCATTGCCAAAGAAAAGAGCCTTGCCCTTTTGCGGATCGCCAGGAAGCGCGACTCTCGTGCCCCGGCCTTGAAGCGACCGCAGATACGCGAGCACGGCCTTCAATTTCATCGGACCCAGCGCGGCAAACGGCGGCATCCCGGCAGTGGGTCTACCACCCTGCAAAATCTCCTGAATCTGGCCGTCAGAAAGCTGAACGACTGGTTGTCGTGTTGCAATGTCGGGTCCGCGTTCGCCACCGCGCCCGTCGAGGCCATGACAACCGGCGCACGCCGATTCAAAAATGGCTTTCCCCTCATTGCTCGGTCGCGACGCAGCTTTGCTTCGAGCAACGGAGGTCTGCGCAAGCGCTGTCTGGCCGAAGACGGATCCGAGCGCACACAAGAGCACGGTCACGGCACAGCGAAGTGGCCAGAGATGGCGGGTACCGCGCGCGATGCTCGAGTTCATATGGTTCCGAGCGGCCCCGGCACGCTTTCCCGGATGCCAGGGCGGCTGAGCGGGCCCGAGTTGCTGCGAAATCCGGAATACCCCATCGATTCGCGAGTGTCAATCCTTTTCTCTTTTTCGAGTACCGATTTCGTCGTCTCTTAAATCGATTCAAAAGTGTTTCCACCGGCGAGGCGACTGGTGGTAAAGTCCCAAAGCGGCGTGCTTCTGGAGGGTTTATGGCAACCTTTCCCAACGTAAGACGCGGCCACCTCGTCCGCAAAATCCTGATTCTGCTTGCAGTTGCCGGAGCGGTTAGCGCCGCTTTTGCCTGGGCACCGATGGCCAAGACCGACCGGCAGCCGGGCGGAGCCACAGATAGCGCGGCATTGCTCGAAGGCTACCGTCACGTCGAGGTTGCCTCCGTCTCTGATGCCATCGAGCAGCTTAGCGGGCGCAAGATGTACATGTCCCACCGGATGCGCCCCATCTTCAACACCCGGTTTGCCGGATTTGCCCTCACGGTGCTCTTGAAGAAAGAAGCGAACGAAGATCCCAACGCGCTGAACGGCATGCTCGCGGCGATCGATCAGGGAACCAAGGACTCCGTATACGTCATGGTGGTTGAAGATGGTAACGACATCGCCGGGATGGGCGGCCTCATGGGTACCGCAATGTCGGCGCGCGAATTCTCCGGTGCGGTCGTCGACGGTGGAGTGCGCGACGTCGCTTACTTGCAAAAGATCGCTTTCCCGGTGTACGCCCTTGGAATTGTGCCGTCCACTTCCATCCGTCATTACCGCTTCGCCGGTTCCAACATTCCGGTCGTCTGCGACGGCGTTGAAGTGAAGCCGGCCGACATCGTTATTGCGGACACGGACGGTGTCGTTGTCGTTCCGCGCGCAGACGCGACAAAGGTTCTTGCGCTCGCACAGGAGATGGATTTCAAGGAGCACTCAATGTACGCGTACATCGAAAAACTCAAATCCATCCAGGAAGCGGTGAAGAAATTCGGACGGCTCTAATCTCGTGAGGGCGAGCGTGGTCGATCGTAGTCGCACCGTTCTCTGTGGGCTCGGTTTATTGTTGATGTACGCCATCATGGCGGTGCGGTTGTATTCACAGCAAACGCCGGCAAAAGCGCCAACGGGATGCCGCATCGAAGCGATCCACTTCGAAGGCTGGCAAGCCCAACAAGTCTCCAATTCCTCGGTGAAGCTCGTAATCGTCCCGCAGCTTGGCGGACGCGTCATGCAAGTTGTCTTCGACGGGCACCCCTATCTCTTTATTAATCCCAAATATAAGGGTCAGTACTTTCCGCCATCCGCCGCCCAGGGAAAGCATCGTTGGTTCAATTACGGTGGCGACAAAATATGGCCGATGCCAGAAGGCGACGAGGACGAACATCACTGGCCGGGCCCCATCTCGGATCCGCTGGATGATGGCGAGTACGTTTTAAAAATTCTTTCCGAAGCTCCCGAATGCGCCGTTCGCTTGGAAGGACCACCCGATCCGAAAACGGGACTCCAATATTCCCGCGAAAGTTCCCTCGATTCCGAGTTGCCGCAAATTCGATTTCACGCCCTGATGAAAAACATCGCGGACCATCCGATTCAATGGTCCATGCAATCGGTCACGCAATACGATACGAATAATCCGCAGAACCCCGCAGACTACAACCGCGAATTCTGGGCCTTCACGCCTGCAAATCCGAACGGCGCCTACCTGGAGCGCTTCCACGTACGCTCGGGGCTCGCCGATGACCCTTCCTTCCGCCTAGAGAGCGACCTCTTCTCTTTACACTGGTTGCCTCTCCAGAACGAAGTCTGGCTGGATTCGCCGGACGGCTGGTTGGCGGTTGCGGACGCCTCCTCCGGCTACGGCATGCTCGAGCGTTTCCACTATTTTCCGAATGGCGAATATCCCGGCAAAGCCACGGTCATCTTCTATAAAAACGGCGGTTCGCTCACTCTCGACGAGAGTGGCTCTCCGGTGCTGACGTCCTCGCATCCCGAGGAAGCGCTTCGTTACCTGGAAGCTGAAATCAACAGCCCGATCATTTCGCTCGCGCCTGGCGAATCCTATGCCATGGATACCGAGTGGCTCCCCGTTCGCATCGACAAGCACCTCGGCGGCAGCACACTGGCGAGCGCCGTGCGGAGCCTCGCGCCCGCTGCGGCCCTCGAAACCGGCAAGACCGCTGTCTCAGTCACCGTCGACGTACAACCGCAGCAAATGACCCAGCAGCCTCCAGACAAAAACTGGTTGTCCTACAATGGCGACTACACGGGACGCCGCTACAGTAAGCTCGAGCAGATCAATGTCGCCAACGTCGGCAAACTGCGCGCCCAGTGGGTCTTTCATGCGCCCAATTCCGACAGCCTCGAAGTCACTCCTGTCGTCGTAGACGGTCTGATGTTCATCACCTCCGCGAACGACGCCTACGCCCTCGACAGTCAAACCGGACGAATAATCTGGCACTATTCGCGCCCGGTCACCGAGGGTCTGATTGACGACGCTTCGCAGCACCACAATCGCGGCGTAGGCATCTGGCATTCGCGCGTCTATCTCGAGACCGACAACGCGCATCTGCTGTGCCTCGACGCGCGCTCGGGCCATCTGCTTTGGGACGTTCCTTACACGGATGGGAACAAGAACTATGGAGCAACCAGCGCGCCTCTGGTTGTAAAGGATAAAGTCCTGGTCGGGACTTCGGGCGGGGACGACGGCATTCGTGGCTTTCTCGCTGCTTTCGACGCGGAATCCGGAAGGCTCGCTTGGCGCTTCTGGACCATTCCGGCTCCGGGCGAACCCGGCTCCGAAAGTTGGCCGGGCGAAGCCTACCTGCACGGCTGCGGCACAACATGGATGCCCGGCACGTATGATCCCGAACTCAACACGCTGTTTTGGGGTACGAGCAATCCGTGTCCCGATTTCGACGGCGACCCGCGTCCCGGCGATGATCTTTACACGGACTCTGTGCTCGCTCTCGATCCGGACACCGGCAAACTCAAGTGGCATTTCCAGTTTACGCCGCACGATCTGTTCGATTACGACGCGACGGAAACCGCGGTCCTTATCGACACCACCTACAAGGGCAAGCCGCGGAGATTGTTGGCGGAGGCCAACCGCAACGGTTTCTTCTACGTTCTCGACCGTTCCGACGGCCGGTTTCTTTCCGCGGTTCGCTTTGCGGAACTGCTCAATTGGGCCAAGGGAATTGACGCTCAAGGCCGTCCGATTCGCACCGACGTCGCGCCGACCGCCCAAGGCACACGCGTTTGCCCGGGTTTCAGCGGCGCCACAAACTGGTACGCGCCTTCCTACAACCCCGATACAAAGTTTTTCTATTTTCTGGCCCTGGAGCACTGCGACTTATATTTTAAGAAAGCGGAAAAATTCCAGGAGGGCCAGGCCTACTATTCCACCGGCGTCAAACACAGCCTGGGCGACGATCGCAAACGGATTCTCCTGGCCTACGATCTCGAATCGGATCAACCGGCGTGGCGCTACCCTCAGGTTGGTAACGGCCACGGCTTCGCCGGAACCATGACGACAAAGGGCGGACTTGTGTTCTTTGGCGACGATGCGCAGTCCTTCGAGGCGGTCGACGCCCGTACCGGCGTTCCTTTGTGGCACTTCAACACAGGTCAGAACCTTCACGCGTCTCCGATGTCTTATGCGGTGAACGGCAAGCAATACGTTGCCATCGCCGCGGGAAGTGATATTTTCAGCTTTGCTCTGCCCTAGAAGGAAGAGTTTCAGTTGGTTCACTTAAAGGAGGAACGACTCATGTTTTCGACTCTCAGTTCGCGCCGAAGCTTTGCCGCCCGCTTCGCCTCACTTTTTACGGGAGCGGGCATTGCGACTCTGTTCGCCAATTCGAGCCCCGCGGTTGCTCAGGCTCCCACCGGTGTGCAGAAACTCGATTACGAGGGCAGGACCGTCGGCAGCGGGTTCATCACTCCGCTGATCATTCACAACGGCGTAATCTACATCGCCGGGGTGGGCGCTCATTCCCACGATTCGAGCGAATTCCCGATGGACATCGAAACGCACACGAAAAAGGTTATGGAAAGCGTGAAAACGATCGTCGAGCGGGGCGGGGGCACCATGGACAGCATTCTTCAGCTCACGGTCTATCTTGCCGACATCGACTTCTACGACGGTATGAACAGCGTCTTCAAAACGTATTTCCCGAACGGCGGACCCGCGCGCACCACGGTTGCCGTCGCGGCTCTTCCGGGAAAGTCCCTCGTTGAAATCAACTGCATTGCCGCGGTCGTCAAGAAGTAGCAAAAAGGAGAAAGCCATGGGATTTAACTTGAAGTGGACACGGCGATCGTTTATGGGCAGCGTCGGGGCTCTTGCCGGAGTGGCGTTGCATCCGAGGAAGCTGTTAACGTCTCCGCCGCCTCAGAACGATTCCAAAATTTCCGGCTTCGGCGCAACCGGCAACGTCTACGATGAACTCGGCGTTACGACCGTGATTAACGGCCAGGGCACAATGACGGTGCTCGGCGGTTCGCTTATGCGCCCGGAAGTCGAAGCCCTAATGGCCCTGGCCAGCCAGCACTTCGTCAGCATTCCCGAACTCGAAGTCGCCGCCGGCAAGCGCATTGCCGAAATGCTGAAGCTCCCGGCCGGTTATTCCGCGATTGTTACTTCCGGGGCCGCCGCCGCCATGGAATCGGGACTTGCCGGCATCCTTACCGGAGATAATCCGAAGTTTATTCAACAAATCCCCGACCTCACCGGCATGAAGTCCGAAGTGATCATCCAGAAGTCGCACCGCAATCCTTTCGATCACCAGCTACGGAATACCGGCGTGAAGCTCATGGTCATCGAGTCGCGCGACGACCTGCGAAAAGCGGTCAACCCGCAAACCGCCATGATGCAT
>Ga0306925_10002454_pt1 | contig 15981 bp, 18 predicted proteins | sample flu12Cox44000176_FD_203755 | JGI IMG/M metagenome (GOLD analysis project Ga0306925, IMG submission 203755) | Lab enrichment of tropical soil microbial communities from Luquillo Experimental Forest, Puerto Rico - flux8day.12C.oxic.44.000.176 (v2)... | ecosystem: Environmental > Terrestrial >... | reverse complement strand
GTCCCAGAACATCGGCGCAGTCGCCGGGTCGTAGCGGCCCGATTCATCGCTGCCGCTGAAAGCAATGTTCACAACCGTCGGACTATTGCGTTTGACGATCGGAATCGAACTGCCGGGCGCTTGCCGCCGCTTGCTGCCCAGGCCGATGGCCGTCACGCCGAGCGACAGGTCGCGGTCCTCCGCATAGCCGTTTTGGGGATGATGGCACGACGCGCAGGCTACGTCTTGGGGTCCCGACAAAAGCGGGTCCCAGAACAGCAGCCTTCCCAGCGCAACTTTTGCTGGGGTCGTCGGGTTATCTTTGGGCGCCTGCGGAGTCGACGGCAGCGCCGATAACGTACTTTTACTTTGTGCAACGGCGGCACCTTCCATGTAAAGGAGTACGGCGACCGAAGCTGCTGCGACCCGCAGTCCAGTAAGGTGTTTCGCTTCGAACAAAAATCCACGGAATTGACTTTTCATCAATGTTGCCTCCTATCGCACGCGCTACTAGGATGTCAGTATACTGCGAATGCGCTTCGCATGTTGAGCGGGCCAGTTCTTTCGCACTCGTTTCTCCTGCTATCCTACTTCGATGAGCGGCTGACGGCGCGGGAACGAGCGGCCGCCTCGACGACGAGGTCCGTTAAAAGCCTTCCGTCGTGCCGGGCGTCCGGATTGTCCCTGAGATGGCGAAAGAGATTGCGAAACCGCTGGTGTACAGCCTGTCCGTTTCTTGCCTCAAGATGGTCGAGCTCCCAGCGAAGAACCATGTCCTCGAACTCGCCGTGGTAGCCGACGGCGCTCCCAAGGAAATTGCAAGCTTCGAAGATGACGGAACGGGGGAAGGGCATAGCCTGAATGATAGTGTCCTTTGTTCACAGTTTCTAGTGGAAGGATAAAGGTGTGGCAGGCAGGTGCTGCCAGCCGGTTAAGCTGGCCCTCGCGGGATGGTGCCATCCCTTACACCGACGCGGGATCATGGTGACCCGCAATCAGTCGGCTTCGAAGCGGGGGCAAAGGAAAACTGGTGCGGGCGGAGGGACTTGAACCCTCACTCTCCTTGCGGAAAAACGGATTTTCGTACCCGTCTACGGCTTTCGCCGCCCTTGCATCCATCGCAAGGTTTGGGGTCTGGACTATCCCTTCACCATGTCCCGGATTAGTTTCCGGTCTTCAGGTGCTGCCCGTCTAGTCTCTACACCTTCCCGGCCGTTTCGGACCGGGCTTGGCTCGGGATCGCCATATTATAGGGTTCCCCGAATTTGAGCAGTTCTACATCGCCGGTTTCCCGGCGAGCACTCAAGTTTTCGCTTAAGTCCGTTGCGTCTGCCGATTCCGCCACGCCCGCACGGTTTCAAGTTAGCACGAATCAACGGCTGACCCGATCGGACTTTTAAGTCCTTTGCGTCTGCCGGTTTCGCCACCCGGGCAAGTTGAAACTATTGGACTTGTTCGTTCACATTAGGATCGCACAATTCGACTGTAGGGACTTTTGCAGGGAGGGAAGCCCGGTTATATGCCTCTACATCCGACTTCCGAAGGCGGTGGCTCGCTTGGAGTGCCACGGGCGAGACGGGAGGCGGGATCGAGGGCATCAGACAAGTGGCTAAGCAGTGGACTTCCGCCCACGAGCTCATCCGGAAGTGGCGGGCACCGAAAGAGCCGCGCGGTTCGGGCATCGAAACCACAACGCCGGATTGCGGCGGCTTGTTCGGCGCAGGGGATCAGCTCGCCCATACCGTCAGGAACCGTGCACTCCCCGGCAAAGAACAGTTCGGCGAGAGATTCGTAATTGCCATTTCTCGGGATGTCAGCCATAACTTCCCGCTGTTACACTTTCTGCTGATCAAATGGCAATCGCAATTGCCCTCTCATTCTATGGTTTGGGAAGCCTTCGTCCCGTGGTTCAATGACTGGTGCGCTTCAGTCGCGCGCCAGCCCGACCTAGCGGACTGCGGATCAGCAAGACGACCTGATGAAATAGCGTCCAGGAAAATCGCGCTTGTATATTTCGCTTTCTCTTCAAAGATCAGACCACCGGCGGGGATGGCTATTCTGGCGAAAGCGGTTAGCCGCCGAAATGAAGTCCGGTATCCCCGGGTACCGGCCCGCAAATCCGCACGGGATGCCCACGCTCCGTTCGGCGAACCATGCAGTCGGAACCGGCTAGTCACCTATGTGCTGTGGGTAAGGCTGGAGACTATCGCGCGGTAACATGAAGCATGAGCGAGCCACAGGCCCTGGATTGGCGGACTTGGATTCAACAAGGTGCCGAGCTTTTTCGAAAAGGGCGTTCAGCTGAGGCCGTCTCATCGTTCGAGAAAGCCTGCGAGTCAAGCCCAGGAACGGCCGTGCCACACCTCTATCTCGCAATCGCGCTACACCAACAGTACATTCCCGGAGCACTTTCTAGGGAGAATACGGAGCTTGCGCGGCGCGCTGAGATGGAGCTGCAGCGAGCGTGGGATCTCGATTCGCAGAGTTGGATCGCAGCCGCCATATTGGGTCAGTTAGCACTTGCTGAAAAGCGGTTCACCGACGCGCGGGAGTGGTACGGGAAGGCGCTGACCCTGCAATCGAACAATGCGGAGATCTGGTGCATGTTGGGAGTCATCGCATGGCAACAGGGGCTCCTCAACGAAACAATAGCGGACTTTGAGAAATCCGTCAGCCTCGATCCGCTGCAGGCAGACGCGATGGACTATTTGGGCCGCTTGTCTGGAGGCGAGTGGGTGGAGCGATCGTGTGACGCTCGTTCTGAGCTCGTCCAGGCTTATCTTGCGGACGCGGAAAGAGTGGCTTCTGATAGCTGCGATTCGGACTGGCTCTTGGAGACGGGGGCACGCGCTGCGGTGCTGACACCACCACCTCCCCCGCCGCCACCTCCCCCACCTCCGAGGGAAGGCTCCGGAAGCAGATCGAGGTCCAGCGCGACGATAAGCTTTGAGCCGCGGATCGTGACCTCTAATGAGCCGCCACCGATTCGAGTAGCGTCAGCCGTCCAAGCAAGGAAGTTGATTAGCAAGGTTGAACCCGAGGTGCCGGCCGACTGGGCGCAGGAACCGCCGATGCGCTTCGTAGTGGTGATTGGGAATGACGGACGAATAAGCAGGGAGGTTTTGATAAGCGGCAATCGCTGGCTCGTGCAAACGGCCGTCGCAGCACTTCGCGAATGGGTCTATGAACCAACCTTGGTCAACGAGAAATCGGTCGCGGTCGTTACAGAAATTCGCGTAGGGTTCAGGCGCGTTGGGCAGTGTAGCTAGGCACCCTTTACTGCGCTTGGATCCCGCATTCAAAAGTCCCAAACGTCTCTTCCTGGTTGACCCTGGTTTGTCAAACGGCGAATGACGCACGAGCTACTTTCCGATAATGTTGTTTACTTGGCGTAAGTGGCTGCATTGCTTCCTGTTGACGATACGTTCGAAACCGTCGCAACGGATCGCTCACCCGGCCAGCTTTATCTCCGGTCCGGGTGCGCCGCCGGACCGACAAGCGCGCTCCTAGTCAAAGATCCTCCTCAGATCCATTTCCAGCGGCGGGCTTGCGTTCCGGAGGATTTCGCCTTTGAACTCGCGAAGGCCTTCGGTTTTGGTGACGGTGTAGGCGCGTTTGAATTTGGGGTCCAAAAGCCAGACCTGGGTAACACCTTCGGCAATGTAATCTTCGCAGCGTTTTTGAACCTCGGAGAAACGTTCGTCGCTGATGATGTCGATGCACAGGAGCGGGACTCGCGGCGGTGGTTCTTCCAGATTGAACTGCTCGCGCAGCGAGCGCAGATTCTCGCGCTCTTTCCGTTCTTCGTCCGAAAAGACGCGCGCCCTTTCGAATTCATGATTGGCGATGGCGCGCTCCATGCGCTCGACGATGAAATCGATCCGCTTCTGAATCTGCGCGAGCTTTTCGGCGGGAGCCATATTCTGGCCCTTTTCGTTTTCTTCCGGTTGATCGCCTGCGTAAATGGCGAAGTGGGTTGTTCTGTTCGCGACGCGCTCTTGCCTGCCGGTCCAGATTCCGCCGCGCGCTTCACGCTCCGCAAGCCACTGGTCGAGACGTGCGAAGAAAGCGGATCCCTGCGCAAGCGGCGGTGCCGATTCCTGCAACTGCTCTCGTACGGAGTCTATGGTAAGGCCTTGTTCGTGTAGCAATCGAGCAGCGAAACACTTTTCCTCGCGCAACAGCCCCAGCAGCATGTGCTCGGTACCGATGTGCTTGTGCTTGAGCCGCTCGGCTTCTTCGGCCCCATATGCCAGCACGCGTTTGCATTCGTGGCTGAGCGGCAGAGCCACCGAAGTGGGCACTTGCTCCCCCGGTGCCGTGTGCCTTTCGATTTGTTCGCGGATCGACTCCGCGCGCGAGCGAAGGAAGCGGTTCGCCAGTGACTTGTCCTCACGCAGCAGCCCCAGCAGCAGATGTTCGGCCTCGATGTAAGGACTACCGAACTGGCTGGCTTCATAGCGGGCGAAGAAGATGGTTCGCCGGGCCTTTTCGGTGTAGCGCTCGAACATATCCGCACTTTACTTCAAAATGGTCGCGGACGGAGGAAAGTGCGAGCTCGTTTGACAGCTGATCGAGGCCGCGCTGCTGGCGAATGATGCGGCTCGACGGTCCGCTTCCTCGAAATTATGGTTGAAACGCTTTTCAGAAGTGATCCCGCGGGTCTGCCGCTCAGTGGACGTTAGGGGTTATCGAAGAAGTGCCCCGATGACGACGAAATCAGGCGCCGTCCTAAACTACGCGAGCGACAATGGCTTAGGGTGGCGACTGCGGCCTCCTATCCATCTTGCGACCGAGTTGCACTCGGAGGGAACTGTTAGGACGCGAACGCTGAGGAACGCTATCAGACCGAATAGGAGGGGCTGAGGGTGGTGGTGGAGAACGCCGTCCTAGCCAGTGGTAATATGCTCGTCTGCGATGTCGAGAACTGCTACGTGCTCCATACCGCCGCTCGACTCACGGATGAGGCGGCGAAATTCGCGGTATTGGAGTTCACAATGCCCCATCTTTACGGACCCGCGCACGGCTTAAAACTGATGTGGATGCTGCCGTGGGAGTTGGAAGTGGAGCGGATTTCAGGAGCGGCGCCGTAACTCGGGGAACATCCAACACGATCAACGGCCCGGAATCGGCAGCAACGAGGCTGCAGCCACAAGAACGAACATTGCGAAAACTAGCCAGCCCGGGATGTGGAAATGCCCGTCCTGGCACATCTCGCAACGCGCCGGCGGCGCCCTCACTCAGCCTGGTTCCCGGGATGCTGGCGGACACGTAACGGCGGCCGCGCGAACTGATCCCGACGTGAGCGCCGCGACCGCCGAATGACACTTCGACGCCCGAGCCGGACAGGTTCAGGTGGCAGCCCAGGAACAGCTTCACGCGGCGCTGGAAGCGAACACCCATGGGCCCAACGCTACGCCCACCCGACCGGACGGCGACGGTAGCAGCCTCCAAAACTGCGATTCGGCGTTCAATTCCTCGCGGGTGTGCCATGTGGGAGATGCCGAAGTGGTCGAGGCAGCGGTCCGCAAAACCGCTCTTATCGGGTTCGAGTCCCGGCTCTCACTCCATCGGAGAGCGCGAAGCGACGGCAACGCTTTTCTGGTCCCGAAAAACCAGCGCTCCGGGAAGGACGTGGATGGGGGCTCGATTCCTCCGCCCTCCGCCACCACATTAAAGTTCTTGCTTTTCGTTCTTGGCTCACTTACACTATTGTTGCGTGATGATACAAGCTATCCATTTCGGGAGAATGCCGCAGGGTACAAAACCAGCGTGCGTCGATACCCTTAATGCGCGTGAAGGTCCGTAGCCCCGTATGAGATAGGTACTTTGGATTCTCATTACGGGGCCGGTCGAAAGACCGGCCCTTTCGCTTTTTACGGGTGCTTTTCTACGGGCACTTGGGAAACGGCTTAACCCGCATGATTTGGGATCATGAGATTCCGGTTCGAATCCGGGGTGCCCGATCAGTGTGTTTTGACGGCCGAAAGATCGGGTAAAGGCGCATCAGGGCTGTAAGGATCTAACCGTCCACGTGCTGCCGTCGAAGTGTGTTCTTTGACAACTGAATACAAGTGAGTGTAATTCAAGCGAGCGTGACTTATTGGTTGAGTTCCTGCCTTCCAAGCAGGCCAAGAGAGTTCGATTCTCTCCGCTCGCTCCACGCGGGTATCGTCTAGCGGCTAGGATTGGACCTTGCCATGGTCCAGACACCGGTTCGAGTCCGGTTACTCGCTCCAAGTCTTCGTTGAGAAGGGTCGAAGTAGATTAGTGGGAAAAACGGAGCCCTCGTAAGCTCAGATGGCGGTTTGAATCCGCCCTTCGGCTCCAGCCGGTGTGGCTCAGTGACAGAGCCGTCGCATGGTAGCCGACCGATGAGCGTTCGATTCGCTTCGCTGGCTCCAAGTTTTTCAGCCCCTCAAGCATTGCCGGCGATGCGCCGCTCCTGGAAAGCGGAGAAGCGAGTTCGATTCTTGCACGGGGTTCCACCGGCCGAGAGCACGGCAGGCTGTGCATCCGTCTGATACACGGAAGGTCGCAGGTTCGATTCCTGCTCGGTCGAGCAGTTTTGCTGCGGAGAAGATGAGCTGGTGCACACGGCGGTCTCATAAGCCGCCATTAGGTCGGGTTCGATTCCCACCTCCGCAACCAATGGGGACGTCGTTCAACGGGAGGACTGCTGGTTTGCACCCAGCCGATGAGAGTTCGATTCTCTCCGTCTCCACCAGATTCGGCTGTGTAGCTGAGATGGACTAGAGCCGGTCCGAAAAGCCGGATACGGAGATTCGAGCGCTCCCGCAGGCACCAGATGTGACCGTGGCCGAGTGGCATAGGCGCTGGATTGTGGCTCCAACCACGAGAGTTCAATTCTCTCCGGTCACCCCATTTTTGTTGCGGGCTCGGTTAACGGCAAGCCGCCGGCCTTTGAAGCCGGCTTTCGAGGTTCAATTCCTCGGCCCGCAGCCACTGGCCGCTGGCGCAATGGGCGGCGCGCCGCGCTCTGAACGCGGAGGTTCCAGGTTCGAGGATTGGGCGGCCAGCCAAAGTTTCACGCGGGCATCGTCCAAAGGACAGGACGGTACGCTACGAACGTACAAATCGGAGTTCGACTCCTCGTGCCCGTACCAAATTTTCGGCCGGTCGTCCAACCGCACAGGACACAGCGCTCCGAACGCTGAAATTGGGGTTGGAATCCCCACTGGTCGACCAGTTTTCGCGGTGTAGGCCGACTGGGGAGGCACTTGATTGTCGATCAAGGCTAGACGGTTCGATTCCCGTACGCCGCGCCAGGTTTTTTGGAGCTGTCGTCTAACCGGCAGGATCTCTGGTCCTCACCCAGAGGATGCGAGTCAACTCTCGCCGGCCCTACCATTGGGGTGTCGTCTAATTGGCCAGGATCGCTGTCTTTCAAGCAGCGGATGCGGGATCGTGTCCCGCCGCCCCTACCAAGTTTCGGGGCTATAAGCTTTGGCGGCGAATACTCGACTCTTAATCGAGAGAGCAACCGTTCGAGTCTGTGATGGCCCACTAGGTTGTTCCGAGGTAGCCAAGCTGGCAAGGCGCCTGACTGTTAATCAGGAAATGCGCGGGTTCGAATCCTGCCCTCGGAGCCAATTTATGCGATGCAAAGGATGCGGTCAACCGTTGGATGAAGAGGGTCAGCTCGGCCTGTGCGAGTCGTGCTGGGAAGAATTGTGCGAGATGACGTGTTGGGAGCAATTCAACATTGTCGCGGAGGGAGCGGATTGAGGTCCCGGTAGCTCAGCGGCAGAGCGGCGGTCTTATATACCGTGTCGGCGGTGGTTCGATTCCACCCCGGGGCACCAGGCCGGGGTTGTCGTCTGGTGACGGCACTTGCCTTACAAAGAAGACTTAGTAGAGTTCGATCCTCTACCCCGGTACGAGTTCGGAACCTATGCCGAGTCGGAGAGGCACCTGACTTTTAATCAGGATGAGGTGGGTTCGATCCCCACAGGTTCCACCAAGGAGACGTAGCGATGGAGATCATCGAAATTTCGCAACGCTGCGCGCTAGAATCGCGACCGCGGGGAAAGAACTTGCAGACCAGATGTTCTTCCGCAGCCTGTGATAAGCTGTCGGACCTCGGGCGCGTATATGAGGCGCAGAAAGGCGAATCTCACATGAAACAGACCGCCATGTTGACTATAGCGTCGCTGCTCACCATTCTATTCATGACGTTTCACCTGACCGGCGACATACTGTTCCAGATGGCCCCGGCAGGTCTCGGAAATCTGTTTGCGGTGTTCGTTTTCGTAGTCCAGCTATATGGAACGCTGGTGCTCGGCGGAAGGCGGGCGGGATACATCATCATCTTCCTCGGGTCGGTCCTCGGACTGATCGTCCCGGTCGTCCACATGAAAGGGACGCGGGGCGTTATCGGTGGCGACATCGGCAACTCAAGCCAAGCTTTCCTTTTCGTGTGGACACTCCTCGCGTTGGGCATCACCGGGACGTTCTCCGTCATCCTATCGGCGAGCGCACTGTTGAGTTTGCCATGGCGCCGGAGCCGCCGCACGTCAACTGCCGCATAACGCCCGACGGATGAAATGTGGTCGCCGAGCGAATTGCGCTACTCCGGCAATTTGCCTACGCAGCAACGTGAGCTGGGCTTCCACATGCCGATTTTGGACGTATCAATGACCCACAGATCCCTCTGACGAGGCGTCTTTTTCATCGTTGGCCATCCCGGGAATCAGAGTCTCGTAGCCGCTGATCCACGCCTCACTGTAATGGGCGCGCAATCCCGAAGATAAATCCGGCCGCTGATCGCTGCGCGATTCCGGTTTGCCTGCTCGTCACCTGGGCGGTCAGCTCCCTGTTCTATTTCCTTATCAAATCCGCAGGCGCGAATACCGCGGGCGGAGCCTACACCTCCGGACTGATGTGGTGCCCCGCGATAGGGGCCTTGCCCACCCGCAAGTTTCTCGGCCGCCCTATCGCCTGCCTCGGTTGGCAGTGGGGCCAAACTCGTTACCAAATTGTCAGCTACCTGATTCCTCTCGGCTATTCCACGTTTACGTACTCCATCGCCTGGTTGACGGGCATCGCCGCTTTAAACCCGATCCAGAGTGCCGATGCCTTTACGCGGTTGTTCGGCTTCGGCCCATTGTCCCGATCTTTGGGTATAGGCCTCTATGTCCTAGTTGTCGCGACCATCGGCGTCATCCAAAACTGCGCCACGACTCTTGGCGAAGAAATCGGTTTGCGTGGATTCCTCGTGCCCGAGTTAGCCAAACGATTTTCCTTCACCGCCACCGCTGTTCTCTCCGGCTCAATTTGGGCTTTGTGGCATATGCCCATCATCTTATTAGCCGGTTACAACGCAGGAACCGGCTGGTATGGTCTGGCTGTTGTCTCCGCCAACATGATCGCCCTTTTGCTTCGTGCTGACATGGCTGCGCCTGAAGTCCGGCAACTTGTGCACCGGCGTCATTCTGCACGCTTCCAGCAACCACTTCATCCAACAGTTCTTCGACCCATGACCGCGTACACTGGCGGCACAAAATACATCCTCGGGGAGTTTGCCATCGGATTCACGCTGGTAGTGGCTGCGCTAGCCGCCTACTTTTGATGCGCCGCGCGGAGGTAGCGCAGCAGACCGAGAATACTCCCGAGAGATCGGCTTTGGGGAGTTTCAAGTGGCCGAACCCGCTAATGCGGAGGGGTACGTCCAGCGATTGATGCCAACCAACTCCCGGATGATGCGCTTTACCGGAAGTGATCAATGCGATGATCCGCGACCCTCAACGGACGTTAGGTGGGGTTCGCGCAAACTACCCTGGCGAAAGCGGTTCCCGCCGGGATGAAGTCCAGTACCCCGTTTTGCTGGCTCATTGGAAACAGCCATTTTCTTTGGCTCACACGCCGGGACCTTTTGCATCGGAAGCGGGACTACAGAGCCATGTCAGAAATCAGCCTCGGTGATCATGTGCGTATCCATCAGACGCCTGAGACTGAGGCGTTGGGTGTCGCGAGACGGGTCGGCAAAGTTCACGGATATACTACCCCCTCCGTCACCGGAGTTGTTGTTATCGGCGATGACGACGGCGACTATGCGATTGCTGTTTTCCTAGAGGGCAGTGCGGAGGCGAGATGGTTTGCACCGCGTCTGCTTGAATTTGTTGATCACGCTGCTGGTACTGAAATCCGAGTTGGCGACCGGGTGGCCGTCCGCGACTCCAACGGCAATTGGGTAGAGAGGTCGGCGGACCATTCACTGGAATCCGAAGCTCAAAAGCCGCGGTGGAAATTCTGGTAACCTGCCGCCATTTCCGTCGCTCGAAAAGTGCTCGGCCGGTCTGTCGGATCGGTTGTGCTGGTGGTTCTTTTGACCGGGCTCGCCGTTGCTGGTCTATATTAGGAGAGAGGCATAGAAGTGTGATGCAGCAGACTCGTTTTGTTACCTGGGCGGGACTGATAGCGGTCCTCGGATTCGGGCCTGTCGTCGCCGCATCCGAGAGTATTCCCCAGGTTGGACAGCAAGCGCCGGACTTTACGCTACCGTCGCAAGATGGTAGCCCTATCAGTCTCAGAGACTTTCGCGGTCGGTGGATCGTGCTCTACTTCTATCCAAAGGACGGCACCCCCGGCTGCACAATCGAAGCCCACAACTTTCAACGTGACCTCTCCAAGTATGAGCAGCATCACGCCATGATCTTGGGGGTTAGTGTCGACTCAACCGATAGTCACAAAGAGTTCTGTGCAAAGCAGGGCTTGACGTTTAAGCTGCTAGCCGACTCAAATAAGAAGGTGGTCCAACAATACGGTTCCCTACGAAATCTAGTGGTCTTCAGAGTCGCGGCACGTAACACGTTTCTAGTGGGTCCCGACGGAAAGATCGCCAAGATCTGGACCGGTGTTGATCCAGGCCGTCATAGCGCCGAGGTTCTCGCAACGCTCGCGGATCTCCAAAGCAAGAAGTAGCGGTTCGACTGGATAAATTCCCGTCAGACGCAATGCAAGTACAGCCGAGTAAAGAGATCGTCCCGGCGCCCCCAATCTACGAAAACCGCTTTCTCGGCAAGAAAGTCCCTATTTGGAACGAATGCTTCCAAGTTGCCGATTAGCCCAGAGCGCGCGTTTGAGATCGGTGGTATACCTGGTGAGGTGAGATCGGGCGTATTGCTTAGCCTCGTGTCCCTGGCTGGCGCCGCAGCGCAGCCTGGTCAGCAAGCGTCTGGGGGAGCATCCACGGAACCGTGATCGGAAATGATGGGACTCCCGCGGGCGGGATAGGTCTGACTGCTTACCCACTGGGTGTCCCACTCGGGACAAGACTTCCCGACTCTCGCCCGAACACCCGGAGGCAACGCTCGATCTGCGCCTTGGGCCAAAAGCAGGTTTCGTACGAATTCACCTAACGAACAAACAGACCGGCGCGGCGATTTTGGGATTACAGGTTACGGTGATGTCGAGCCAGACTCCGCCCCAGCAGATCTTCTCGGCAAGTCAAAGTTCGGAAAGCGTGGTCCTCATCCCGTCGGACAAGAACCTGCTTCTACATGTGACATCGTGGGGATTTCACGAGTGGGATGAGAGTGCAGGAAGAGGAAAGCGTATCCGTGTAGCCCCGGGAAGCCACCTTGAACTCTACGTGCAGCTAGCGCCGGAGTAGGCGGACAAAAGGTCCTACAGAAATCGCCCAACGTTGCGACTCTGCACTTTACGGTATCCCCGTTTGAACCGAGCCGCTGACGCGGCGGATGCTTCGCGTGTCTTCAGGGCGGGCTTACATCCATGCTGAAATCCTCTTGCCTCGGATGGGGTTGAGGTGTAGCATCAACTCGCTGCTTCCGACGACCTCGGCATACGTCTACGTGCTTCGCGACATACGGTACGAAAGTACCGAAACACCATTCAAAATCCATACACCGGCGCGTCCGCGGCAAGCCCAAACCGGCACCACCTCGATAGTTTACTGGGACCCCGTTTGAACTGCCGTTGCGAGAAAGGATTTCAGCCGATTCGCTGGGCTCAGTTTCCGACATTGCCGTAGCGGCCAGAATTCCGGATCGGATTACCGTGCGGCCTTCAAAGCTGCGGCCACCTGCGTGACGCGTGCACCCTGATGCTTCGCGACCACAAGTTCGTCCGCGGTTGGCGGGGCGTTGTTCTGTCCGGAAGTAGATGACGATCCATACGGTGTTCCGTGGCCCTGAATGACCTTTTCGTGAGTGTAGCCGTTCGGCACGATGATGAACCCCAGGTGCGCCATCGGGAGGTACAGTGAAACCACTGTCGCCTCGTTTCCGCCGTGCGGTCCTGACGTGGAAGTAAAGGCACCCGCCGCTTTTCCGTTCAGCTTACCTTGAAACCAAAGACCACCAAGGCTGTCTATGAAGGCTTTCAATTCCGCGGACGTATTTCCAAAGCGCGTCGGAGTGCCAAACACGATTCCGTCGGCCCACTCTGCGTCGGCGGGCGTTGGGGCCCCGTACTCGCTGAGCATCCTCTTGCTGCGCTCCTCCCAACCCGGAACTCTGGCCATCACTGCCGAGGAAACGATATCAGGCACTCGGCGGAGGCGGACTTCGGCTCCGGCGTCACGGGCTCCCTCGCTAACGGCTTTAGCGAGCGCTTCTACTGAGCCGTCACGAGAGTAGAACACGACGAGAATGTTTGCCTTTGGCCCTGGCATCGAATTCTCCCTGATGTGCGCATCCAGAATGATGCGAGCAAACAGAATAAAGACTTACGAAAATAGGTAAGCTGCCGCCGTTCCGATAATGGGCGAAAAGTGGGGTGGCGGAAAGTGGCCTCCCACCGCTTGGCCAGAAAACGCGCCAAGCCCCGGAAGTGCTTCTCTTGATGCCAGCCTTTTCAGCGATTGTATTTTGGCGGAGCACTCAGGCAGAGACTGTGCCCGATGTTCCATGGACTTGCTGATCTCTGCTCACTGAAAATACGGCGTGCGCTCAAACTCGCTAGCGGCCATTCTGCAAGTCCCTGACCAGGGTTTGGGCGCGCTCGGCCAATTCATCCGCATTCCGCATCTCGTTCTTGGCTTCACATTATCGGAAAGTTGCAGGAACGATCGGATGCGGGACACCGTTTCTCGTTGGCTGTTCAGTCGTCGCGATCCCATCTGGTCCAGTACTTTCCGGACTTCTCGCTTACGGGCGTCGGCCGAGTCCTTCAGGCGCTGCAACTCCGCCGGCGGAAGGATCTCTTGGATGGGCGGGCGCGCGGTCTCGGGAGCCGGTGCCGGCGTCGGCGGCTGGTCCGGCACGGTTAGGGTCGGTGGCGTTTCGGGTTTCGGCGGGCCTAACACGGCACCGCGGCGCGGCGGTCGCGGCGCCGGTTGAATTTCCACCGGCCCTTCCGGCGGTGTAGTAGCCAGGGCTTCCGGACTGATTGGTTGAGGCGCTGGTAATTCGGCCTGCGTCTGTGGAATCGAAAGCGGTGGCGGCGGTGCGGGTGTCGGTTTGGGCGGCGCGGGCGTAGAGCTTACATTCGCCTCCGTTTTGCCCTTCAGCACGCAGCCCGCCAAAAGCAGGGACGCCGCGGCCGCCAAAATGAATACGCCGAGTTTCACGCCGTTTCCGTAGTCAAACCGCAATGGCCAGACGAATTGAAATTGTCGTCCCTTTGCCCAGTTCGCTGGCGAAATCGATTGTACCATCGTGAACCTCTGGCGCTGGCTGCGATTGCAGATCGACAGAAACGGGGCTCACGCAAGCACAAGCGGTAGAAGTTTGGCGGCACAAGCAGTTGTGCGTTTCGCTTTATCTTCAAAGCCATGGCCGCCCGGGGCCATTTGTTTCCAACAATTTGGCCTGTGATCGCGCGTTAGTGACGCGCACGCGGTGACAGGTTTTGAAACAAGTTAGAGGTTTCCGGAGAGGTTTATCTTATTGTGGTTCGAGGGGTCTAGAGCGTAATGAGATCATGGTCGCCCACGGACTGCTCGGCTTTTGCGGTTATCTCGAACCGATCCGAATCCAGCCAATCAGGGCCACCGGAGATTTGGTTCGGTCCCACGGCATAAGCTCCAATAATGCAACGCTTCAAAGTTACGTTTATTGCGGTGAGCCGTCCGTGACCGCAGAAAATGCCGGAAGACCTCAGATCTGCATGGATCGGCTTGATCGAGGCGACTCAAATGGTGGCGCAGATTGGGCGAAGACCAGACTGGAAGCCCATAAGGTAGAACACCCGAACCTTGGAGGCATTGAATCTTCTCTTGGACTGCAGACGTGGCAAAGTTCCCAAGCGTTGAGTGCGTTCGCAGGAGAGCCCCACATCGGGGGCCTACTGTACAAAATTACTCGCCGCACGGGGATGCAGGCGGAACACCGCGCCCCTCCGTTTTCCACCAGCGGCCACAGCGCCCGGAGCCATATTGTAGAATCTTCTGCATGCTCCACGCGGCAGAGGATCTCGTCATACGCAACCTGGAGGACAGCGATCTCCCTGTGCTATTCGAGCAACAGCGCGACCCGGCGGCGAACTGGATGGCCGCGTTTGTGTCGCGCGATCCCTCGGATCGGGACGCTTTTCTGAAGCATTGGCGGCGAGTCCTCGGCGACCCTTCTTGCACCATAAAGGCGATCGTCCGGAACGGGGAAGTGGTTGGATCGGTGGGCAGCTTTCTCTGGGAAGGCAAGCCGCAAGTGACTTATTGGATTGGGAAGCAGTACTGGGGACAAGGGATCGCGACACGCGCGCTGGCGGAGTTGGTGCGAGACCTGAAGACACGTCCTCTTTATGCCAGTGCGGCCGCGGACAACGCCGCCTCGATCCGGGTGCTGGAGAAATGCGGGTTCACGATCTGCGGCTCTGCCAAGGCGTTCGCCGGTGCGCGCGGCGAGGAGATCGAAGAAGTGATGCTGCATTTGGAGAGATAACAAAGATCCTCTCGTCTCCTCCTATCTCCTCTCGTCTTGGCGTTAGTTGCATTTCACTGGCGCTACGTGCGTTACTGGCGTTTCTGCGTTTCCTTTCCCGGAATGCCCCAAACGCTGCCCCGGTCACTCTGTCTTGCGTAGTCGAGACACTTTGCCAGACCGCCCCCTCCTCGCGGCGGCTGACGCCAGTCCTCCAGGCTATCGCCGCCAGTCTTAGCGCAATATTTGAAGATGTGGCAGGCGAAAACGAGGAGTCGTTCAGCTCCCCCAACCGACTCGCACATGGGCACGTCGCGCGCTGCGCGTCGATCCCCTCCGGTGCTTGCGTTATGAGTGAACGCTTCACGGCTGGTGCACCTGGCTCCACTTGCCCGTACTCGGGTTGCCGGGGTCAGCCGGTCCGGGAATTGCTCGCGAAAATGTGAATTAACGCCGCAATTTCCAGGTGCCCGGCCGCCTTGGTTCTTGGGGACGATCCGCTCGAATTTCGCCGGGTCCGCGGAACGCACCACTGTACGGTCCCGGAACTGACCCGGCCAAGCCGATCTACCGCGACACTACCCCGGCGAAAGGTGTTCCCGCCGGAATGAAGTCTGGTATGCCAGTGTATCAGCCACAACTCCGTGTCGGATGCCACACTTCCTGTTTGCCGACAAACCAGGAACCGAATACGCCGGCGTCACTCGTGCGCAATCAGTGGCGCGATCTGAACCCCGCTTTCGTAACGGAACCGATAGCCCGGACCGGGATTGCCTGACCGAGCGGTCGAAGTGCGGCCGCTCTGCACCCCTGGGGCAGGATGGTCCCTGGGTGTCAGCGCTTCTTCCCGCGAGCAGAGGCTTTCGCCTGCTTCCTGGGCGACGTGACCTTCGCCGTTGGCACGATCACCTTGTGCACCGGCATCACGGTCGGCTGTCCCGAATCGATCCCGAGTTGTTGAAGGATGGGCATCAGCGTCTTCAGGAACTTGTCGAACGCCGCCTGCGATGTCCAGACATCGAACACCATCAGTTTGTCTTTCGGCCCAAACGCCGCATGGTACGAACGTCCAGGCGGGTTGCCCGCCCCCGCCTTTTTCAACGATTTGATGCACTCGTCGTATTTCGCTGCCGACATTGCGGCAGGAGAGAAGTAG
>Ga0306925_10002453_pt1 | contig 15982 bp, 11 predicted proteins | sample flu12Cox44000176_FD_203755 | JGI IMG/M metagenome (GOLD analysis project Ga0306925, IMG submission 203755) | Lab enrichment of tropical soil microbial communities from Luquillo Experimental Forest, Puerto Rico - flux8day.12C.oxic.44.000.176 (v2)... | ecosystem: Environmental > Terrestrial >... | reverse complement strand
CTGCCGCCGCCGCGGCCTTTTTGCTCTCGATCTTGTCGCCCATGGCCGCGATCGCGCGCGGGTTGGGACCGATAAACACAACGCCTGCCTGGGCCAAGGCGGTGGCAAAGGCTTCGCGCTCGGAGAGAAAACCGTACCCCGGGTGGACCGCTTCGGCGCCCGTCTGCTTGCAGGCGGCGATGATCTTCTCGATGACGAGATAGCTCTCCGACGCGGGCGGCGGCCCGAGCAGCACCGCCTCATCCGCCATCTCGACGTGAAGTGCGTCCTGGTCGGCCTCGGAATAGACCGCGACCGTCTTAATACCGAGCCGGCGCGCGGTTTTAATGATCCGGCACGCGATCTCGCCCCGGTTCGCGATCAGAATCCGCTTGAACATGCCAGAAGCGGCCCCGCAATCGGCCAAGCCTTTGCGGCGGCAGGGGATGAATGTCAATCGGCGCCCTGTCAGGGGCGCCGATTGGGGAAAATCGGGTCGATCGCTGGAGGCGCGTGCGGCGTGCGCTTGTCACATGAAGGTGCGGCGCGGACGGCGTGGCTCGCGCACGTGGCTGGCAATCCAGGCGAGAACGAAGGCGTCGACGTCCGGAGAACGCCGGATTCGCGCCCATTCCGCGGCTGACAGAAGACCTGCCCCAAGGCGCACCATGATGGGCGAGCTTTTTATCGCCGCCACCAGCGCCCGCAACCTGCCGGAGGATGAAAGCCGGCACCCCATCATGCTCTCCCGATCCGTTTTGGCGCCTCTCCAACGCCGACAGGGAACGTCCCCGCAAGCGGGCAGTTCCCCAGCCACGAACAATAGTCGCGGAAGCTGCCGCGTCGGTTCGAATCAAAATCTGCTCGATTGTAGCCCCCCGTCGCGACACGATGAGGGCGGCGGACGGTAAGCGCCGACCGGTTCACACAAATCACAGGAATCGCACAGAAAATCGTCTCGGCCGCGAAGGGGGGGTCACACCATACCGGTCCGCGCGTCGAAATGTCGCTAAGACGCCAACTCGGAGATCGCCGCGACCCCGGGCGCGGCCAAGGAGCCGGCGAGGCCGCCTTTCGCCGTTCCCTCCGCCTCGGCCAAGCCGCTGGCCGTTCATCACATCCGGCCTTATATTACGGCCCAACCAGCCCCAAGGATCACCGGTTTCAGGCGACGGAGGTGAGTGATGACTCTCGCGATCAATGATACTGCCCCGGATTTCACGGCGGAGACAACGGAAGGAAAGATCCGCTTCCACGACTGGATCGGGAACAACTGGGTGGTGCTCTTCTCCCATCCAAAGGATTTCACCCCGGTCTGCACCACCGAGCTCGGCTACATGGCCAAGATCAAATCAGAGTTCGACAAGCGCGGGGTGAAGATCATCGGACTCTCGGTCGATCCCGTCGACCAGCACGGAAAGTGGGCCCAGGACATCAAGGAAACGCAAGGATTTGCACCCAATTATCCGATGATCGGGGACATCGACTACAATGTGTCGAAGCTCTATGGAATGCTGCCCGCGGCGGTATCAGGAGACCCTGCCAAACGCACGCCGGCCGACAATCAGACCGTGCGCAACGTGTTCGTCATCGGCCCGGACAAGAAGGTCAAGCTGATACTGGTTTATCCCATGACGACCGGCCGCAATTTCGATGAGGTTCTGCGCGTGATCGATTCGCTGCAGCTGACCGCCAAGCACAAGGTGGCAACGCCGGTGAACTGGAAGCACGGCGAGGACGTGATCATCGCCGGCTCGGTCACCGATGAGGACGCCAAGAAGCAATATCCGCAAGGCTGGAAGGCGCCGAAGCCCTATATCAGGATCGTGCCACAACCACGGACCTAGACCACTCCCGTTCCGGCACACATTCGCGCAGGGGCGCGCGGCAATTGCGCCCTTGCCTCGTGAAACGATCGTTCAGCCGCACGAGCGATCACGCGCACGTGATGACGATCAAGGTCAGCTGCCATGCAAGGCATGGTATTATCGCCGCACCGTCATTCGAAATTTGGTGGCTCAATTTCCGACGACGTATAAGAGAGTTTTAATGCTCGCAGAGTTTAGAGTGCACTAGCCTCTGCGCAGTCGATTGCGGTTGGGTGCTTGCAAGCACAGTTGATGTTGCGGACGCAACCGCATCCTGAAACGCAGCAGGGCTGCAGCGGACTGCGCTTGGTAAAGCGCTTCATCAAGCGACACGCGTGCAACAGAACCGATCGAGCGAAAATCAATGGGCGATCTCGTAAACCTTCGCACCGAGCGCAAGCGGATGCAGCGTCGCGCGGCAGCGCAGGCTGCGTCCGCCAATCGGCTGCTGCATGGCAGCAGCAAACTGGCGCGTGAGCTCGAGCGTGCACGCGCTGAAAAGATGAAGAGGGACATGGAGGGGCTGCGCATCGAGACGGACGAGAAGCGATGAAATCTGCGGTCATCAAGCGTTCCATCGTCATTGCCGGTCACAAGACCAGCGTCAGCCTGGAGGACGCGTTCTGGAGCGCGCTCAAGGAGATTGCGAGCAACCGCCATTTGACCCTGTCGGATCTGGTGGCAACGATCGACACCGAGCGCCGGCACCGCAATCTCTCTTCGGCTATTCGCCTGTTTGTGCTCGAGTTCTACAAGAGCAAAGCGTTCGGAGAGGGTACTGCGCACGAAGCGGCACGCGCTCCCTTGCTCGATCGCCCCGGCTCGACGTGAGCGACGGGCAGCTCGCGCATCTTCACCCCTACTGGAAACCCCACCAGAATTGATAGGGCGAAGGCGCTATCGGCTCGCGCCGCGGCCTTGGCGGGCGTGCCGCTGGACGCGGCCGAGGCAGCGGCGGCGCAGCCCGCGGCGCAGCGGCCGGAGCCACCCGCGGCGCAGCGGGCGGAGCAGCCCGCGGCGCGACCGGGCGATGCCCCTCCTCCGCAGGGGCGACAGGGTCTGGCTTGTCCGGCACCGATGCTTCGCGTCCCTCGAGCAGATCGATCTTCTTCGTCTGCTGATCGACGGCGCGCAACGCAAGCCAGCCGGCGAATGCGGCAACATCAATGCTGCGCAGCGGGGCGCCAATCGGCCCCTTGAGCGTTACCACGATACCGGGCGGAGCATTGACACTGCCGGTAGATGTGATCGCACGCGCCAGGAGCAGCCGTGCGTCCATGTCGCCGTCAGTCAAGTCGACCCTTCCGTTGACGGAAAGCTCGCCGCCGTGCTCTCCCGACATCGCACCGTTCCCCCGCAGCTGACCGGCCGAAATGGTCACAGCGCCCTCAGTGCGCGGAACGGCGAGCACGCCGCTCGCAAGCGCAAGCTCCATCCTTTCGCGCAGCCGGCTGGTCTCGACAGGCAGGCCCTGATCGACGGCCTGGATGGCGGCGTCGAAGGCTCTCGGGTCGAGGCGCGCAAGCCGACCCTCCTCGAGCGTGAAATTGATGCTGCCTTCCAGCGAGCCGATCAGCGCCACGGCGCTCATTCCGGCTCCTTGTGCGTTCAGCTGGGCATCGAGCCGTCCCGCCACGGCGCCGTCCCCGGGCAGCAGCTCGGCGGCGTTGCCGCCGAGAAGATTGAAACGCGTGCGCGCGAGGAGCCCCCCGCGCTCGCGGAGGAAAACCAGCTCTCCGAGCAGCCGCCCGCCGGCGAGGCTCGCCTCCTTCACTTCCAGGGCTGCCTGCGTTTCGCCGAAGCGGACGACCCCGTTGAAATCCCGTGCTTCAAGCCCGGGCGTAAGCCTTACCCGCGTTGACTTGATCCCAACCTCGCCGCGCAACGGGCCGAACAGCGGATCGAAAGGCTCGGCAGGCCAGGTCACGCGTGTTTCAGCGGCCCGCGGCTGGGGCGCGGGGGGAGCACCGATCAAGACGGCAACGGAGTGCGTCAGGTCGAGCGCCGAGAGATCGACCGAGCCCTCGACCCTCGTCGGACGCTCCAGTCCCACCACAAGTTGGCCGGTCATCGGGGTGCCTGCGACAGTGCCCTTGATAGCGGCGAGACGGAGTGCGCCTTCGGTGAGCGCAAGGCGGGTGGTCAAGGACAATGGCAGGAGCTCGGCCGAGCTGCCGCCGCCAGGCGCCCTGGGCACGCGCAGGTTCAAATTGCTCAGCCGCAGATCGAGGGCGGCGACGGGCATCGCTTTTGGCAGGATGCGTATCCTGCCGTTCGTCGATGCCGCCAGCGAGCCAGCGGTCAGCCCTCCATCGATCTCAATCTCGCCGCCGAAACCGCCTTTCGCCGTCAGCGCCAGAAGGGCCGGCCCTTTGTCGATCGAGACGTAGCGATCGAGTCCAGCCAAATCGATCAGTGCCGCACCGTCGTCAGATTCTACTCGACCGATGAGATTGAGCTTGGCCGCGTTCAGAGCCGCGAGCTTGTCGCTCTTGAGTGCCTCGCCCGGACTGAATGCATCGCCCAGCACGGCGAGGCGAAAAGGCCCGGCTCGTCCGTCGACCTTCAGTCTCGCGCTTGCCTCGCTCGCCGCACCGGGATCCATCGTGATCGAGGCGCGCAGCAGCAACGGAGAAACCTGCGGCGCCGAGCGCCGAAGCTGCTCGGCCACCGCGGGCGCGAATCTCTGCAGGACCGCCACAAGGCCATGCAGCACGCGCGCATCGAGATCGAGCGTCACAGTGCCGCGTGGCAAGGCTCCCCGGGTATCGATCCGGCCTCTTATGGCCAGAGCCGCGCCGCCAAAATCCGCGACTTTCAGCGGGTCGATGTCGACGCCATTGGCATCGAGCCGCACGCTCACAACTGCGTCTCTTGCCTCGACACCGAGCATCGAGGCACGCGCGGCCTTGAGCGAAAGTTGTCCCGCATGCGGCCAGGCGATCGCGCTGTCGCCAAAGACGCCGGTGCCTATGACGTACATGCGATCGAGATCGATGGCAGGCGCAGAGAGCGCCGCATCCAGGCGCGCTGGACGACCATCGGCTCCCCAGGCATAGGCGAAGTGGCCGCTCACGTTCATGCGGTCGAGCTCCACTTCGAGCCGATCGAGCGAGACGGCGTGCGCAGAGAGAGACACGTTGCCGACCAGGCGCATTTCGCCCGGAGCAGCTTCTGCCGCGCTGACGCCATTGGCGAGCCATGCAACGAATGCGCGGCGATCGCTCGTTTCGACCACCACGCGCGCTGCTAGCTCGTCGCCAGAAGATGTCGCCTGCGGATCCCTGCTCAAGCGCACCTGGGTCACCCCGGGTGCGCGAAACTCGAGCGACTTGATGTCGAGACGGTTGCCGTTCCCTTCAAGCTCGGCGTTCAACCGCTGCAGCGCAGCCCCGCCGAGCACGACCGAGTCCACGGCGATGGTCACCGATGCCGGCATCGGCAGCTTGCCCGGAAGCGCCTCGGCCAGCTGCCGCGCGACGGCAAGTGGCCGCGGATGCGCTTCGCCGGAGAGCATCCGGTCGAGGTCGATCTGTGGCGACGTGAGCACGACCTTGGCGCGGGGACTGCGTCCGAATGTCAGATCGGCGGTCCCGCGCAGCTTGGTCGCGTGCTCGTCGGGACCATATTGAAACTCGATTTGATCAAGCGCTGCCGCCGCGCTGTCGCCTTTGAGGCTGGCAGTCAGCCGCCACGGCTCGATGATCGGCGCGTGCGACCCGGGAGCCGCGCGTCCGACCGGACGCGCGAGGTGGAGGTTGCCCTCGAAGCGGGGCCTTTCCTGATCAAGCAAGACGGAAAGGTCGACCTGGGCACCGAGCGGGCGATCCGGCGCATCCATCACAAGCCGAACCTTCATTCCGGCGCTGCCCTCGATCGGGCTTGCCGCGATCTGATATGCGAAATGCGCGCCGTCGGCAGCGAAGGAGCCCTGCCCTTTTACGGAACCGCCGAGCGAGCGCAGCTCGCCCCGGAACTCGAGCTTCTCCACCACAAGCCGCGAGCCGCTGGCAGCGTCCGTGAAGGTGACGCGGCCGTTCGTCAGGTGCAGGGCATCGATCGAAACTCCTTCCGGCCTCAATCCGAATGTCGATTTGGACCAATCGAGGTGTCCGGCAGCATCGATCCCGGCATGCAGATCGGGGTCTTCCACCAGGACCTCGCGCAGACGCCACTGGCCGCGCACCAGGGCACCGAGCTCGAACTCGAGGCGCAGCGCACGCGCGCGCTGCCTCTCCTTGCCAGGCGCACCCGACCCCCCGACCTCGATGCCGTGCATGACGAGGGTGGGCGTCGGCAGAAGACGCGCATCAATCGCTCCGGTGATGTGGATATCGAGGCCCGTCAGGCTGCTCGCGCGCGCCTCGAACTCTGCCCGATATCGGGTCCAATCAATGTAAAGCGGCGCGGCCAGCGCCGTTGCCAACGCCAGGATGAGCGCAACCGCAAGACCAAGCAGCGTCGTCTGCACGCCGTCTCCGCAATCAGCCGTCTGGCAGTCAGGCGTGGGCCCGGTGACCCCCGTTTACCTTGCACACCGAGCGTGACAAGCCAAGTTTGATGGCAATTTTATGCTGATTTCAATGAGTTAGTTAATGCCAATGATTTTGCCCGGATTCATGATGTCCTGGGGATCGAGCGCCCGCTTTATCGCGGCCATGGCGACGAGCGTCTCCTCGCCGAGCTCGCGCGGGAGATATTTCATCTTGCCCTGGCCGATGCCATGCTCGCCGGTACAGGTGCCGTCCATTGCGAGCGCGCGGTCAACGAGCCGCTCGCACAGGTCGCGCGCAGCCTTTACCTCGTCCTGATCTGCCATGTCGACCAGCAAGGACAGGTGAAAATTGCCGTCGCCAACGTGACCGAGGATGGGCGCGACCAACCCGTGTGCAGCCATGTCGCGCTGCGTCTGCGTGACGCACTCGGCGAGCCGGGACAGCGGCACGCAGACGTCGGTGGCAAATGCCAGCGCGCCCGGCCGCAGGGTTTTTCCAGCCCAATAGGCATCATGCCGGGCCTGCCAGAGGCGGGTGCGATCCTCCGCCTTGGTGGTCCATTCGAAGGCCGCGGCGCCAAGATCGCGGGCGATTTCCCCGAAACGCTCGGACTGCTCTGCAACGCCCGAAGGCGAGCCGTGAAACTCCACAAACAGCATCGGCGCCTCGGGCAGCGCGAGCTTGGAATAGAGGTTGGTCGCGCGCACCTGCAGCTCGTCCATCAGCTCGACACGGGCAATGGGAATGCCGGACTGGATGGTTGCAATCGCCGCATTGCATGCCGCCTCGACCGAGGGGAACCGGCAGTGGCCGCCGGCGATGGCTTCGGGAATGCCGGAAAGCTTGAGCGTAAGCTCGGTGATGACGCCGAGCGTGCCTTCCGAGCCCACCAGCAGCCGTGTGAGGTCGTAGCCGGCCGATGACTTCTTGGCCCGGTGCCCGGTCGTGATCAGCTCCCCAGTCGCCAGCACCGCCTTGAGCGCAAGCACGTTGTCCTTCATCGTGCCGTAGCGGACCGCGTTGGTGCCGGAGCAGCGCGTCGCCGCCATTCCCCCAAGCGAGGCATCGGCACCGGGATCGAGCGGGAAGAAGAGCCCCTGATCGCGCAGGTGCTCGTTGAGCTGCTTGCGGGTGATCCCGGGCTCGACCACGCAGTCGAAATCCCCAGGATTGACCGCCAGCACCCTGTTCATATCGCGAAAATCGATCGACACCCCACCGAACGGCGCGTTGACGTGTCCCTCCAACGAGGTGCCGGTGCCAAAGGGAATGATCGGCACGCCGTGCCGCGCGCAGATGCGAACGGTCTCCTGCACATCGCTTGTGGTCTCAGGAAAGATGACGGCATCCGGCGGCTCGTTGGCGATCCAGGTCGTGGTATTGCCATGCTGCTCGCGAACCGCCTGTGACGTGACCAGGCGATTGCCGAATTTTGCGGCGAGCGCGGCCACAGCCGCGTCAATGGCCGCGCCATTGCGAGCGACGGATTTGGTGCGATCGTCCACGGCTGCTGTCTTCCCGGTGCGCTGACGGGCTCACCTTATCAGAACGACTGCGGCCGTGCACTTACCCTGTCGGGGCCAATACCGGCGTCACGCCGCCATGAGGGCCCCCAACCTCTTGCGCGCATGGAACATGCGCGTCTTCACGGTCGCCTCGGCAGTGCCGGTAATCTCGGCGACCTCCCTGACCGATTTTCCGTGGTAGTAGACGAGATCAAGCACTTCCCTGTGCTTGAGCGACAAATTGGTCAGGAGCTGCGCTATTCTCGCGCTGCGATCCTTTTTCAGAAGACTCGTTTCCGGATCATCTGCAGGATCGGGGATGCGCAGGGCAGCATCCTCATCGAGCTCGGCATCGGTGCGGCGCCGGCGGGCGGACAGGGCCTTGTAGCGGGCCACCGCAAAGAGCCAGGTGGAGACCGAGGAGCGGCCCTCGAAGGAGGCGGCCTGGCGCCAAACATCGAGAAAAACCTCGCTCACGAGGTCTTCGGCCAGGGCTTCGTCCAGCACCATCCGTTTGATCCAGCGATAAAGCGCGGTCCGATGGCGCAATACCAGCGCCCGCATCGCGAGCTGATCGCGTCGGGCTATTCGCGCAATCAGGGCTTCATCCGACGATGGTTTTGCAGCTTTGGTCGCGGGCGACGCAGCAGCAGGCGTCCCCTCGCGGGCAATCGAGGCAAGCATGGCTGACCCCCTTCCATCACGTCCCGTCCAAATAACTCGTTCGGGCCGAAATGGTTCCGGGCTCATTTTCGCCTGCCAAGACGCCAGAATCGACCCCCTTGCGACGGCGCACCGCCCCCGCCACCAGCGAGCCGACGTTGGGCACCTCATTTTCGGCAAATGCAATCGGGCGGCACAGATCCATGACAATGATGCCGAGGCGCGCCATGCGGTAGGCCGCATAGAGCGACTCTGCGGTCAGTGAGGCGAAGCGCTCGGCAACCGCGCCGCCCAGATGCTGGACCAGCGACGCGCTGGCAAGATCGACCGCGCCAAGCTTGCCGGCTTCCAGCAGCAGCCGGCGCAACAGGTGCACGGTCGCTGCCATGGTCGGCCGATGGCCGTACGCGGCAGCGACGCCGTGGACCATGCGCACGCCGCACGCAAGAAAGAACACAGCATCGGTCAGCGCCGTGGGACTGACGGCGGTGACGCCGAACGCGCGCAGAACGCCGACCCGCACGTGAGATTGCGCCCGTTCGTCAAGCGGCTTGATCACCGTACGAGCGAGGAGCTCCATCTGCGCCGCCCGGCCGTGGTGCGCCTGGACCTGCCGCTGAAAGGTCTCGATGGCCCGTTTTGTCTCTGGATCGCGCGGCACGACCGCGAGTACCTCGGCAACTGCGGCGCGCGTGCGCGCGGGCGAAAGGTCCGTATCGGCGAACCGGTGGCGGACCGCCTCGACGCTTTTGAGGCGCAGCAGGCTCGCAAGCTCGCGCGCGATCAGCACGCCGGCGCCTCCCACGCCTGCCGCAACTGCCGCCGCCGCGAGCACGCCAAAGGCCGTGCCATGGTCGAAGGCCGACGAGACCCATGTGGCGACATCCACCACCATCCATGTTCCCACAAGCATGGCGAGCCCCGCGATCCCGAGGTCCCGCCGTCGGGCCGGCTCGGAGGGGATCGCAACAACAACCGCACGCTCGCTGGGCACGATGGGCTCGGCGCGGTCGGTCACCAGCACGCGCGGCGCGATGAATGGCGCCGGAGCCTCCGGCGGCTCCGCCTCGATGACGCGGGGGGCGAGCGGCAAGGCGCGATCTTCACGCAATACATCGCTCATCGCAGCCGGTCTCCCAGCAGAAACTCGAGCGTGAGATCGAGATTGATGTGGGCAATGCCGTCGATGGGCGAGGGATCGATGGGAGGGGGCTCGAACACCGGCACATTGAGGAACGGAGAACCCCAGGCATCGGGACGCGGAGGACGGATGGGCACGTTGCCCACGAAGAACTTGGACTGCGTCTTCGCGCCGACCGGCCGGCCGATGACGACCTGCACGCGCTGGCCATCGATCAACTGGCTCTCCTCGGCGGTGGAGACGACCGATGCAATGGCGGTGACGTCGAGCTGCGCATTGGCGCTTTTGACCTCCAGCGCGGGCAACGCGGTCATGTTGCGCAAGAGAGCCGCGAGGTGATCGCGCTGGATGTCGGGAACGTGGTCGGCCTTGGTGGCGGCAAATAATGCCTTGTCGATATGCGAGCCGAGCAGCAGGCGGGAGAGAATCCCGCCATGGCCATAGCGGAACATGTCCACGATCACCGCAAGCGCGCGCCGCGTGTCCTCGAACGCCTCGCGCCCTGCGAGAAGGGCACGCAGCACGTCGACCAGCACGACCTGCCGCGAATAGTGCCGGAAGTGATCGAGACAAAACCGCTCCACCGCCTCGCGCTTGTAGACCTCGAAGCGCTCCGCCATGAGAGCGCCGAGCGTGTGCGGAGCCAGCTCCAGAGCACCTTCCTTCACGTCGAGTGGAGCAAACCAGAGGTATGGCACGTCGCCGAGCGTCCCGCGGCACAGGAAACGGCCCGGCTGCAGGTAGCTCAGGCCGTATTGGTCGCGCGCGCGCACGAGGAACGCGTGGTAGAGGTCATGCGCCTGTCTCGCGAGCTCGTCGCTTGCAGGCTGCTCGGCGCCATGGCTACCGATGAAAGCAAAGAAGTCGCGCGCGATCTCCGCCCGGCTGCCCTGGCGCATCGAGGCGAGCGTTGCGCGCGACCATTCGCCAAAGCCCTGCTCCAGAAGCGGCAGATCGAGCAGCCACTCACCCGGATAATCGACGATCTTCAGGGTGGTCCTCGCCGGACTGCCGGTAATCTCGCTCAGGAGCTTTCCGACCGGATTTGCCGGCATGAAACGCAGATCAAGCCCGATCTCGCTGAGATCGACCGTGCGATCCGGCCAGTCCGGACGGCTGCCGGCCATCTTTTCGATATTGCTGAAATAGGGAAATCGCGGCAGCCGGTGCGCCTTTGCGCTCTCGAGATTGGCGGCGAGCAGGCGGCGCTCCCCCACGACATCGAGAAGCGGCATCCTGTTTGGGTTGTGGACGGCGCTGAGGAGATTATGGACCAGGCTCGTAATGAAGACGGTCTTGCCGGAGCGGGACAGGCCCGTAACGGCAAGCCAGATCGTCCCGCTGCCGGCAAGCTCGCCGAGATTGCTGGCCAGACGTTCCGATGCCTGCGCAAAAATGGCCGGCAACCAGCTCAGGTTCACCATGGGTGGCATTTGCGTCCCCGAAATGGGTTGGCCTGCAAGTCGGCGCAAGGCCCCGCGGGCAAAGCGCCCGCTGCAATGGATGCCGGCAACCCGCGATCTTGACGTGCATTTCGCTGGTGTTGATGCACAGCCGTGCCGCAAGCTCGGTCGGACTCCCTCTCCCCACCTTTGGGTGGGGAGAGGGTGGGGGTGAGGGGCACCTTGTGCGTTCAAATCGGATGATTATCGAGTGTGCCTCGCCCCTCACCCCAACCCTCTCCCCGTCAAGAACGGGGAGAGGGAGCAGACCGAGTGCGCCGCACCGCTGATCGCATCTCGGCGGAACGCGCGTTAAGGTGGCGGGATGCAAGATAGCCCAGAGCCGCAGGCTGCCCCCTTTGTCTCCTCCCTCATGCGGGTCGAGCCCGGCTGGATCGACTACAACGGTCATCTCAACATGGCCTATTACAACGTGCTGTTCGACCGCGCGGTGGATGAGGTCTACGAGCTCCTGGGCTGCGGACTGAACTATGTGCGCACGCGCAGGCAGTCGTGGTTCACGGCTGAAGCGCATGTGCGCTATCTGCGCGAGCTCCATGCCGGCGACGCCGTGCGGGTGACGTTCCAGCTCATCGATTACGATACCAAGCGCATGCATTTCTTCGAGGAGCTGCTGCATGCCGGCGAAGGCTGGCTCTCGGCCACGTCGGAGAACATGTCCCTGCACGTCGATATGGAGCGCAAGCGCACGGCCCCCCTGCCCGACGGCCTGGCCTCGGCGCTGGCGCACATGAAGGCCATGCATGCGCGTCTGCCGCGCCCGCAAGCCGTCGGCCGCCGGATCGCAATGGGACAGGCCGCGGCCCAGTAGCCGCACCCGCCGGCACTCCCTATTTGAGCTGCCATCAGCCTTGCATGTCCTCATGCTGTGCAGCTGCGCATTGCGATGCGTCTCGAAGCGTCGCCCTTCGAGAGGCATCGCAAGCATGCGGGTGGACGAACAGCCGGCAGTGCCATTTGACCCGCATCGGCTGTAATATCATGCATGCCTTCAGCGCTTGAGATTCGCGCGCGCTTGGTCGGCAGCCTGCATCACGGAACCGCAATGCCTGATACCGGCAATCTCTCCCGTGACCCGCCCGTGCCGAAGCCCGGCGGGATCGCCGCGCGCGCGAGCACCGCGCGCGGGGCGGCGGCCTATCTGCGTGACCTCAATCCCGAGCAGCGCCTGGCCGTCGAGACGCTGGAAGGGCCGGTGCTCGTGCTTGCCGGCGCCGGGACCGGCAAGACGCGCGTCCTCACCACGCGGATTGCACATATCCTCGCCACCGGACGGGCACGGCCGGGCGAGATCCTCGCCGTCACCTTCACCAACAAGGCCGCGCGCGAGATGAAGGCGCGAGTCGGCCTCATGGTGGGCCAGATCGTCGAGGGGATGCCATGGCTCGGCACCTTTCATTCCATTGGCGCGAAGCTCCTGCGCCGGCATGCCGAGCTGATCGGGCTTAAGCCCGATTTCACCATTCTGGACACCGACGACCAGATCCGTCTGCTGAAGCAGCTGCTTGAAGCGGAGGACATCGACGAGAAACGCTGGCCGGCGCGCGTGCTGGCGGGGCTCCTGGACACCTGGAAGAACCGCGGGCTCATGCCGGAGCAGGTTCCCGCCGGAGAGTCGGCAAGCTTCTCCGGCGGCAAGGGCAGGAAGCTTTATGCCGCCTACCAGGAGCGCCTCAAGGTGCTCAATGCCGCCGATTTCGGCGACCTCCTGCTGCACTGCATCCGTCTGTTGCGCGAGCAGCCGCAACTCTTACGGCAGTATCAGGAACGGTTCAGATACATTCTGGTCGACGAGTATCAGGACACCAATGTCGCCCAGTATCTCTGGTTGCGGCTATTGGGGCAGCGTCCGGCGCGTGGCGCTGATCTGGGTCAATCACACGCGGCAAGTGATGCTGCCAATTTGTTATCCCCACCCACAGCGGCAGAGGGTATCTCTGCCCCTCCAGATCCTGCGCGGAGCGATCAACCTCGGGTCAAAAACATCTGCTGCGTGGGCGATGACGACCAGTCCATCTATGGCTGGCGGGGCGCCGAGGTGGATAACATCCTGCGCTTCGAGCACGACTTTCCCGGCGCACGGATCATCCGGCTCGAGCGCAACTACCGCTCGACCGCGCATATTCTGGCCGCCGCGTCGCATCTGATCGCTCACAACGAGGGGCGACTCGGCAAGACGCTGCGCACCGAGGACGAGCCCGGGCACAAGGTGCAGGTGACCTCATGCTGGGACTCCGAGGAGGAGGCGCGCGCGATCGGCGAGGAGATCGAGGCGCTCCAGCGCGACGATGGGACCGGCAAGCCGCACTCGCTTGACGAGATCGCGATCCTGGTGCGCGCTTCCTTCCAGATGCGCGAGCTCGAGGATCGCTTCGTCACCGTCGGCCTGCCCTATCGCGTGATCGGCGGGCCGAGGTTCTACGAGCGCCAGGAGATCCGTGACGCGCTCGCTTACCTCCGCGTCGTGCATTCTGCCAGCGATGATCTTGCATTCGAGCGCATCGTGAACGTCCCCAAGCGCGGCCTGGGCGATGCCACGGTGCAGATGCTGCACGAGCATGCGCGCAGGCGGCGCATCCCGCTCACCGCGGCAGCGCGCGCCGTCATCGACAGCGACGAGCTCAAGCCCAAGCCGCGCGGCGCGTTGCGCGACCTGCTTGCCGCCTTCGACCGCTGGCGCGGGCAAAAGGACGTGCTGCCGCACACCGAGCTGGCTGAGATCGTGCTCGACGAATCCGGCTACACAGAGATGTGGCAGAAGGATCGCAGTGCCGATGCCGCCGGGCGGCTGGAGAATCTCAAGGAGCTGATCCGCTCCATGGAGGAGTTCGAGAATCTCGCAGGTTTCCTCGAGCATATCGCGCTGGTGATGGATACCGACAAGAACGAGGGCGAGGCTGTCGCTATCATGACCTTGCATTCCGCCAAGGGCCTCGAGTTTGATACCGTCTTCCTGCCCGGCTGGGAGGAAGGCTTGTTCCCGCATCAGCGCGCACTGGATGATCAAGGAAAGGCCGGGCTGGAGGAGGAGCGCCGGCTCGCCCATGTCGGGCTCACGCGTGCACGCCGCAGGGCCAGGATCTATTTTGCAGCGAACCGGCGCATGCACGGGGTATGGACGTCAAATATCCCCTCGCGCTTTCTCGACGAGCTGCCGGAGGCGCACGTGGAGATCGGGGAGCCCAAAGGCGGATTTTCCGGATACGGCAATGCCGGAGCCTCGCGCTTCGACGAGATGACGCATTTCAGCTCGGGCTACACAACGCCGGGATGGCAGCGCGCACAGAGAAAGAAGGAGTTCGGCTTCGACGATGAGGAGGAGACGTTCTCAATCGACGAGGGCGCGAGCAGGGAGGCCGGAACATTCACGCGCGCGAGACGCAAGGCTCAGGCGAGCAAGGGACGCCTTCGTCGCATTATCGAAGGCGAGCTGGTTGCCAAGTCCACCGGCACCGTCTCGGACTACGCCGTCGGCGATCGCGTGTTCCATCAAAAGTTCGGAAACGGCAATGTCACCGCAGTCGACGGCAACAAGCTCACGGTCCTGTTCGACCGGGCGGGCGAGAAGCGGGTCGTCGACAATTTTGTGCAGCGTGCGTGAGGCGACGGCAAGGGTGAGGTGGTAACAACGCTCGCGCCAGCGATGTGATTCTATTTGACGGGCACCTGCTGTGATCTATGCCGCCTGACCGTGCTTGGCGCACGCAACCGAGTGCGCGGCATTGACGGCCTCGACCGAGCGGCGGACTGCGGACCATAGCGCGCGGATCTCGTCGGCGGCCGTCGAATCAGGTGCCGATTCGCAGGCGCTTCCGCCCGCGGCGAGCGTCAGCGAATACGCCGCGCGTTGGCTGATCTGGCCCGACCAAACCGGGATGCCCTGCCTGTCCAGGAAGGCGCGCGATTGCATGAGCACCGGCGCCTCCTTCTCCTCGCGGCGCACCGGCGCGGCGTTGAGCACCACCGCGAAAGGCTTGTCGCGCTCGCGTGCCGTCGCAATGGTCTCGCGCACGGAATCAAGGTCGAAGAAGCCCGGCCGCGCCGGGATCAGCACCAGAGTAGCGGCGCGCATCGCCTCCTGCACGACCACCCACATGCTGGGCGCCGTGTCGATGAAGATCCACTGGTAGCCCTCGATTGCGGCAAACGCCACGGCACGCTCGATGCCGCGTCCCGCACTCTGCAGGGCGGGCTGACCGCCGGCGCGCAGGGAATGCCACAACGTGAGCGAGCCTTGCGGATCGGCATCGATCACCAGACAACGGTGACCCGCGCCATGCGCGCATGCCGCGAGATGCGCAGTGAGCGTGCTTTTTCCGGCGCCACCCTTTCGCGATGCGAGCGTGACGACATTCATGTCGGCCTCCCCCGATCGGCAGATGGGCCGAAGCCTGCCCCGGCGTGGTTAACGATTGGTTAATCCGGCCGGCCCGTATACTCGATCATTATTTATTGCGGGATGACATTAGATTGAATCGTCATGCCCGCGCTTGTCGCGGGCATCCACGTCTTAATCGCGAGCGAGGTCAGGCGTGGATGGCATCGGACCTCGGGCTTGCCCGAGGTCCGCACGGTTGAGTGCCGCAAGTCGAGTGAACTCGACTTGCGGTGACAAGCCCGGCCATGACGGAAGAACTATATGCATCTCAACTCATCCCGATTTAGGCCGCTCGCGTGACACCCCGATCCAATACATGCAAGGTTGCACCGGGGAGAAGCGGTCATGATGAACATGGCACGATCCGCGACCGCCGATGCCTTCGCGCGGGCGCCGCTGCCGAAGCGGTTTTGCAACCTCGATCGTTTGCTACACGCCATGAAGGCGCGCGGTCTCGACGGGATCGTGGCCACCACCCCGTGGAACGTG
>Ga0306925_10002448_pt1 | contig 15993 bp, 24 predicted proteins | sample flu12Cox44000176_FD_203755 | JGI IMG/M metagenome (GOLD analysis project Ga0306925, IMG submission 203755) | Lab enrichment of tropical soil microbial communities from Luquillo Experimental Forest, Puerto Rico - flux8day.12C.oxic.44.000.176 (v2)... | ecosystem: Environmental > Terrestrial >... | reverse complement strand
TCATTGGCTCCGGCTTTGACGCAATGGGCTGGGTCCCAGAGGGTCAGCGCAGTGGCCAGATGAGCTACAACACCTCGAACAAGAGCGCGACTTACGTCACGATCGGCGAAGAAGACGCGGCGACCTTCGAGGCGATCAGCGCCGGCCGCCAGTTCGAAGACATCCAGGCTCGGATGACCTTCCGTCTGCTGCAAAAGATGATGCTGAAGGAAGAGATGGCGATCCTCGCCGGCAACGCCTCAATGACTCTTGGTGTCCCGGCAACCCCGACCCTCACGGCGCAGACCAACGCCAACAGCACGTTGCCGACCGGCACGTATTATGTCCGCGTCGTGGCTCTGACCCTCGAGGGCTATCAGAATTCCTCGGTCTCTGCTGGTGTCGCGACCAGCAAGTCAGTGGTCGGCGCCGACGGCAAGTCCTACATGCTGTCGGGCGGGTCGTCCAACATCTCGGCCGAGAGCGCCGGGCAGTTGGTGACGATCTCGACCAACGCGCTGGCGATGACCCTCACCGCGATCCAGGGTGCGGTCGCCTATGCGTGGTTTATCTCGACGGCCAACACGACCGGCACCGAGACATTGCAGGCGATCACCACGATCAACAGCTATGTCCAGTCCGTCCCGCTGCTGACCGGCACGCAGTCCTACACGGCGGTCACCGCCGACAACTCGGCCAACTCCAGCTACGCCTATGACGGGTTGCTGACCACCGCTCTAAAGAGCGGCAGCAACGCCTATGTCAACATCCTGGCGACCGGCACCGCCGGCACCGGCACGGTGTTGACCGCCTCGGGCCGCGGCTCGGTCAATGAGATCGACACGATGTTCCAGAAGATGTGGGACAACTTCGAGCTCAGCCCGACCGTGCTCTACGTCAACAGCCAGGAGCTGAAGAACATCACCACCAAGGTGCTGTCGAACAGCGCCGGGCCGTTGCTGCGCTACGACACTCCCGCTGACGGGAGCACCGGCGAGTACCAGGTGACCGCCTCGGGTGTGGTGCAGTTCTACTACAACCCGTTTGCGATCAATGGCGGGCTGCGCATTCCGATCAAGATCCACCCGCGCGTGCCGCCGGGGACGATCATTGGCTGGGCCGAGAACCTGCCGATCCAGTATCAGTCGAACGAAGTGCCCAATGTCGCGGAAGTCAAGACGCGGCAGGATTACTACCAGATCGACTGGCCGATCGTGACCCGCCAGCGCCAGGTCGGCGTCTATGCCGAACAGGTGCTGGCCGTTTACGCTCCCTTCGCGATGGGCGTTATCAGCAACATCGCCAACGGCTGAGCATTACCCCGCCGAGGCCGCGAGACCTCGGCGGGCCCGCCCTTGGCCACGACGCGGAGTGCCAAGGGCGGGTCTATTTTTCCGCTGTCTACACAACCTCCACACAACCGGAGACGGCACCTTGCCCTACTTTCAAGCCCTCGTCGACTACCGGACCGGTTTCGTGCTCGAGGCGCCCGATCTCGATGAAGCGCGCCGCATGGCGCAGCGCATCGCGATCAACAAGCTCGTCGCCGACGCCATCATCGATCTCAGCCAGGTCGACGACCCGGCCGGGGCACCAGTCGAGAGGCCAGTGCAATGATCCTCGTCGTACCGCTGGGCGCCGAGCAATACCCGATCTCGCACGGCACCACGCAATACATCCCCTATCGCGCCGACCACACCGACCCCAGCGCAATCCAGACCTGGCTCGTCGACATCCCGGCCGAGCACGCACAGCACTTTTGCCACAACGCAGGATTTTACCCGTGGAAGGAACAGTGATCTTTCAATCCGCCCATCCGCTCGTCGCACTGCGCTTCAAGGAGGGCTTGCCGCGCGCCGTGTCGTGGGGCGGCATGAGCTTTGCGCCCGACAAGGACGGCTACAATTGGCTGCCGGTCGAGGCGGTGCGCGAGCTGACCGAGTCGCACGGCATGGAAGGCGTGCCCGGGGTCCCCGTCGTCGAGGCCGCACCCGAGCGGTTCCGGCCGGCAAGCCTCGCCGGCATCGCCGCAATCGAGCACGAGCTCGCACCCGGTGTCACCATCGTCACACCCACCGCGGGGGGCGGCGCGATCCGACCCGCGGTCTTTCCGCCAGAGGGGGAGCACCCCGACGGCGGTCCGCAACCGGCGCTCGGACCGCCACCGACGGAAGCCGAGGTTTTGGCATCCGCATCCGAACCAGTGGCAAGCGCCAAACCCAGCAAGAAGTAATCGCCCGATTACCCTGGACAGGCCCGTGCCGCTACACGGGCTCGCCCGGCTTCACCGGCCCCGGTAGCGTATCTTCGCTCCCGAGGTCACCCCCCTACTCGGTGTCCAGTAGCGGCTGGAGCCGGGTGCCGGTGGAGACACACCCCAAATGCAATATCTGCCGCAGCCCGTGCGGCCCAATTCCGAGCGGGCGCACCTCGCGATCTGCTACAAGAATTTCGCCGCCCACAAGCACATCAGCCATATCGGTCTCGGGGTCACCGCGCTGACCAATGCGCGGCTTCTGAACGCCGCCGGTCTTTGGACCGAGGTATGGCCCATCCTGTCGGCCGCCGATCTCGACACCCTGCTGCAACAAACCCGCGCCACCAACACCGCGCAAAGCCAAGCGCCGATCAGCCACGTCGTGATCAGCGCGCCGTGGATCCCGACCGCCGATCTGCAGCAGTTGTGCAACAAGTGGCACGATACGAATTTTTCCGTGGTCAGCCACAGCAACGTCGGGTTTCTGCAAGCCGACCCAAATGGCGTGACCCTGCTGCGCGAGGCTGGCGATCTGCAGACCAGCATGATCAACTTCCATATCGGCGCCAACAACGCCAAGCTGATCAGCTGGTGGCATAGCGTCTACCACACGCCGATGCGCTGGCTGCCGAACATGTACGACCTCAGCGCGGCGCAGACCGTGCCGCAGCGCTGGACGCCGGGCAAGACGTTGCGGATCGGATCGTTCGGCGCCACCCGGCCGCTCAAGAATATTCTGACCGCCGGTGCGGCCGCGCTCGAGATCGCCTCCCGCCTGCAAGGGGACCTAGAATTCTGGGTGAGCTCGGGTCGCGCCGAAGGCGGCGGCGACACGATCACCAAGGCGTTGCTGGCGCTCTACGCCAATCTGCCGACGGCCAAGGTCGTGCAGTCGGGTTGGCAGTCCTGGCCGGCGTTCCGCCGCGTCGTGCGCAGCATGTCACTGCTACTGCAGCCCAGCTATACCGAGTCATTTTGTATGGTGGTAGCCGATGGCGTCGCCGAAGGTGTGCCATCGGTCTGCTCTGATGCAATCGACTGGATTCCGAGGCGATGGCAGGCGACCGATGACAACGCCGACGATATTGCCAATGTCGGGATCAGCCTGTTGCACGACCCGAACGCGGTCGCGGCCGGGCTGGCCGCTTTGAAGGCGCACAACGCGGCAGCGCTTGCCGCCTGGTCGGCGATGCTGACGACGCCGCGCCCCATCATGTGAGCCGAGCGCGCCGGCAAGTAAATTTTGATCGGAGGGTCCGATGGCTACTGGCGATCTGACCAGCCTTGCCAACGTCAAGCAATGGCTCAACACGACCGGCACCTTCGGCGCGACCGATGACACGATGCTGACCCGGCTGGTCACCGCGGCGAGCGGGTTCCTGGCGCGCTATCTCGGCCGCGATGTCGTGCTGACCAATTACAGCGAGTTGCGCGACGCTTACGGCCCGGCTTCGAACAGCTTTGTGTTCGCCAATTTCCCGGTGCAGCAGGTCTATGCCTGCGTGGTCGCCGGCGTGTCGATCCCGCCGATCCCGCAGACCAGCGGCACCTTGACCACCAGCGCGCCGACCGCGGCGGGCAACGCGACCCTGCATTTTGCCGGTCCGGTGCCGAGCTGGATCGTCGCAGGTTTGGCGCTCACCGATCCGACGACGCTGAACGCGATCCAGGCAAACACCACGGTGCAATCGACGACCTCGACCACGGTAGTGATGAGCCAGGGTGCGGGCAGCGCTGGTGTGCAGTCGGGCGATCTGATCGTCTTTGCCCCGACCCCAGGCTCGCTGGTCAACGCGCTGCCGACGACGTTTTATCCACCGGCCGGCTACACCTTCACGCCGACCAGGCTGGTCATCACCGGCTATCCGATCCCGCGCCTGCAGCAGTGCGTCAGCCTGCTCTACCAGGCGGGCTATGCGACGGTTCCTGACGAGATCGAGCAGGCCTGCATCGAGCTGGTGGCACTCCGCTACCGCCTCGAGCGCCAGCACCCGGGCGTGGTCGCCGACCATATCGGGACCTCGGCCGGCGACGGGGTCACTTACAGCCAGAAGGATATGAACCCCTGGATGAAGCGGGACCTCGAGCAGTTCAAATCGGTCGTACCAGTCTCACCAATGCCAAGGGGGTTTTGATGGACGCTCCGCTGCAGGAGCACGAGATCCGCGCGCTGCCACGCTGCGCCAATTGCCCATTTGCCGAAACCGACAAGGACGACGGCAAGCTCTATTGCCACGAAAGCGCGGTAAAGGCCCAGGCGGTCGTCGTCGTGCGGCCGCCGGTCGAGAAAAAGCCGGTCCTCACCGCGGCGGGTCATGGGATCCCGCCCAAGCCCGACGTCGTCGTGCTCGGCGTCACCAGCTACTGGCCCGAGGTCCAGCCCGATTGGGCGTGCTGGCAGCACCCGCGCCGCCAGGCCGAACGGCGCCGGCTGGAGACCGGTTTATGATGCTGCTGCTCGAACTCTCACGCGGCCGGCCGGATATCCCGGCTTCGCTGTGCAACCCGATCGAGGCCTGGCTTTACCAGTCGCACGACGTGATCGAAGCGGCGATCGGTGACGTCGCTTTTATCCAGGCCATCGAAGACAGCGCTCGGGTGATCGCTGAGTCGCTGAGAAGAGGCGGTCAGATCATGATCGCCGGCAATGGCGGTAGTGCGGCCCAGGCCCAGCACTTCGCGGCCGAGCTGGTCGGCCGGTGCGAGCGCGACCGGGCACCGCTGGCAGCCATCGCACTCGGCACCGATCCCGCAACGCTGACGGCACTGGCCAACGACTACGGTTATGAGCGGGTCTTTGAGCGCCAGCTTGCCGCGCTGGCAAATCATGACACGGTGCTCGTGGCGATCTCGACCTCGGGAAACTCGGCCAACATCCTCCGCGCCGCCGAGGCGGCGCTCAAGCAAGGCATCCCCGTGATCGCGATGACCGGACGCGGCGGTGGGCAACTGATCCAGCTCTCCAATCTGGCGATCGTGACACCGATCGACGGCCTGATCACCCCGCTGATCCAGCAGGTTCACCTGATCGCGGCGCACGCGATCTGCGGCCTGGTCGAGGCCATCCTGTTCCGCCCGGGGAGTCCTGAATGAGCTTCCATGTCGAGTGGCAGGGTCTCGATGAGCTCCTCGCCCGTCTGCAACGCGCCTCGCCAGACATCCGGCATCGGATGAACCTGGCGGCACGTGGTGCCGCCGAGCTCGTCGCCACCCAGGCGCGCGCCAACATGCGGAGCCTGTTCAAGGGCTCCGGGAGGGTCGCCGACATCTCGGTCCGGGTGACCCGCCGCGGCGAGGAGGTCACCGGCGAAGTCACCGCCGGCGGCACGCCCTATGCGCGGATCCACGAGTTAGGCGGCACCGTCCACCTGCCGGATATTTTCCCGGTCCAGGCTAACGCGCTGCATTGGATCAGCAAGGCTGGCGACGAGGTTTTCGCCAAGCATGCCGCCGCGCATGACGTGCATATTCCTGAGCGCTCCTATCTGCGCTCAGCGCTGACGCAGCGCGAAGCCGACATCCGGCGAGTGTTTGAAGAGGCCGTTGCCGGCGCCTTCGGGGGCGGCGCCGCCGCCGCCTAGCGGAGGGTTGCGATGACGACGTGCCCACCGACCCGCGAGCAGGTCTTCCAGGCCGTGTTCAACCTCGTCGACGGGCTACCGGGCTTTGTGCAGACGACCCGCCGCTACACGCGCCCCTCGGCCGTCGAGGCGATCAACTGCCCCTGCCTGATGACTTGGGAGCAGCCCGAGAAGACCGAGGGCAGCGAGCTCGGCTTGCGCAAGCGCTGGTGGGAAGTTTGGCTGATCATCGTGTACTACAACAACGATCCCTACACGCCCGGTGCGACGATCCTCAACCCGCTGATCGATGTGGTCGAGGCGGCGTTCGCGCCGGACAACCCGGTGCACCAGACGCAGACACTCGGCGGGCTGGTGCAGGCCGTCTACATCGACGGTCCCACGGTCAAGGCGGTCAGCGACGTCGATATCGACCACGGCCAGGGCGGGGCGGTGATCCCGGTGCGGATTTTGGTGCCCTAGTTACGGACTTCCAGCCTGGCGCCCCAAAGGTGCGTGTGCAGCAACTCGGCTGCTCCGAAGTAGTGCTGGAAGCAGATCAGTAGAGAGCCGTCTGCGCCTCGCCGCCGGAAGAAGCCGCCACTCGGTCGCGGCGGGTTTTCCGGCAGCGCATAATATTCCTCTTCATCAAGCTCGGGCCAATCCGGCGCGACCGCGCCGGTCAACCGGCAGAGCTCTTCGTAGATCGTCATATAAGGGGGTTTTCCCAATGATCACTCGCGGCGATGCCGAGGCATTGTTTCACGACAAGCGCGAGAGCGAAACACCGACGATCGGCTGATGATCGATCTTCCCGACGTTACGTTGGTGGCGATCGACAGCGGCCCGCTCGCCGAGCTGGTTGATCTGGCGGTGCGCGACTGTCTCAAGCACGTCCGCTTTGGCGGCATCATTCGCGACGTTGGCCCGCTCGGCAGCGTCGAGGCCTGGGACCGCGCCAGTTGGTACGACGTGCCGCCACTGGTGAAAACCAGTCATTACCTGATGATCCAGTGGGACAGTTGGATCGTCAGGCCGGCCGCCTGGTCCGATGAGTTTCTTGGCTACGACTATATCGGCGCACCCTGGTGGTACACCGACCAGCGCAATGTCGGCAATGCCGGCTTCTCGTTGCGCTCGAAGCGCCTCGGCCTCTATCTCGCCGAGCACCGCGAGCAATTCCCGCTGCGCTTGCCGGTCGATCACAACATCTGCCGCAACTATCGGCCGCTGATGCGCGGTGACCTGCTGTGGGCACCCGATGAGGTCGCCTACCGCTTCTCGCGTGAGCGCACCGGCTGGGAGCGGCGCGAAGCCAGCTTTGGCTTCCACGGTCTGTGGAACTTCCCACTGGTGCTCGACATGCGCGGGCTCGGCGAACGCATTGCGCTGTTCAATGACTACGTCACCAGCCGGGTCGAGTACCCGCAGATGCTGCAGATGATGTACGAGCGGCGGGCGCGGGCATGATCACCCGCGACACCTATTACTCGGTGCTGCGCTACTCGCTCGACGAGTACCCGTGGCCAAAGCTGATCACCAAGCTGCTCGGCGAAACCGACCTCGCGTTTCTACGCGATGACGACTTGCCGCGCCACTCGCGTCAGACCGACCAGAAGACCAAGTGGCACAAACGGTTTTACGAGACCCGCAATGTCTGGGGCGAACTCTATCACCGGTTTGTTATATCCTTCGTCGCGCGGCAATTCCGAGAGGACTTTTACTTCCAGGCGATCCCGACCTTTCGGGTGCATCTGCCGTACAATGTCGCCGTCGGCGAGTACCACAAGGACGGCGATTACGGGCATCCGGCCGGTGAGACGAACCTGTGGGTTCCGCTGACCTCGGCCGCCGACACCAATTCGGTCTACCTCTGCGACCACGACGAGTCTCAGCTCGGGATTTGGCGCCGCTCGATCCGCGTGTGGCCGGGCGATGTCGTCGTCTTTGACGCCGTCGGGCGCTGCCACGGCAACGAGACCAACTGCGAGCGCTTTAGCCGGGTCAGCTTTGATTTCCGCGTGCTGCCGGTGCGGCTCTACCGCGACAGCGAGGCGCGCTCGGTCAACATGGGCAAGCGTTTCGCCCCCGGCGAGTATTACGCCGCCGAGCCGGTCCGGGGGCTCGCCTGATGGCGCGGGGCGACGAGCCGAGCCGGCTGCTGAGCCTCGACGACGAGCCGTGGCGGCCGTCGCAGCGCCTCTATTCGCTGGCCCATGACATCACCGGCCTGGCGCCGCGGATCACCCACCGCAAGCTCGCTGCACGGCCCTCGGCCGGCCAGCGCTGGTTCGAGGTCTTCCCGGGCGAGCACTACCATCTCCTGACCGCGATCTCGGTGCTGCTCGGCCCGCGCATCATCTGGGAATTCGGCACCGATACCGGGATGAGCGCGCTCGCCATGCTCGAGGGCTGCGCGCTGGCCCGGGTCTACACCGTCGACATCGCCGGCTGGCGGACCAAGCCCGATCCGTGGCTCCTCGAGGAGGACTTTGCGGACGAGCGGGTGACCCAGGTCGTGGCAAACATGGCCGACCCGGATTTCTTCGCGACCTGGGGCGAGTGCATCGCCGGAGCTGATCTGATCTTCGTCGACGGCCCGAAGGACATCACAACCGAGCGGCGGTTCCTCGAGCTGCTCGGCGCCGTCCAGTTCCGCACCCCGCCGATCGTGGTCGTCGACGACATCCGGGTCATCAACATGATCGAGGTGTGGCGCGGCATTGCGCGGCCGAAGATGGACCTGACGAGCTACGGCCATCACACCGGCACCGGGCTCGTCGATTGGTGCGGGACAAGATGACCGCGGGACCGCTGGAGTTTCTCGACGTGGTTGGCAGCTTTCTCGACCAGGAGTGCGAGGGCTGTCGCCGCTCCCTCGCCGCGGTCAGAGTGGGATTGCTTGGGATGGACCACGTCGCCAGGGTCGAGTTCGCCACGAAGGTATTGCCCGCCTACTCGGGTATTGCTGAGGCTTACGCTGAGTTTACGGCGTTCCTGCGCGCTGTGCAGGATGGGGCTTTGGGCACGGCTTGATGGCGACGCAATACGACTCGCTGATCGGCGGCCGCCGCAACACCGCACTGCGCGAGGCGATCCAGCACGGCGCTCTGAACTTTACCTACAAGGGTCACCCGTGCTGGAAAGACCCGTTCGACCTGGCGCTTTACTCGATGCTGCTGTGGCGCGAGAAGCCGCGGACGATCATCGAGATCGGCTCGGCCTTTGGCGGCTCGGCGCTGTGGTTCCGCGACATGCAGGTCGCGATGGAAATCAACCCCTGCATCGTCATGTCGATCGACACCAACCCGCCGAGCACCACCATCTCCGGCCTCGCCTTCCTGCAAGGCGACGCGCACGACCTCGGCCAGACGATCCCACAGCAGTGGCTCGCCAATGAGATGGCGCGGCCGTTGCTGGTCATCGAAGACTCATCACACGAGCCCGAGACCACGCTCGCGGTCCTGCGCTTCTTCGACCCCTGGCTGCGGCCCGGCGAGATGATCGTGGTCGAGGACGGCAACGCCGACGAGCTCTATCCCGGCCGCCACCGGCGCGGTGGGCCGTTGACCGGGGTCGCCGAGTTCATGGCCGAGCGCGGCGTCGATTATGTGCGCGCCGCCGAGTATTGCGACTTCTTTGGCCAAAACGTCACCTGGAACCCCGACGGCTACATTCGGCGGATCCGCTGATGGGCCTAATAACGCCTGACCATAGGATGGCGTGGGACCAATGGGTGCGGGTGTTCGGTGCCCTGCGTGAGGAGGGCGAGACCGGGACCATGCGGCACGACAGCGGTCGGGTCTTCAAGGTTCGGCTGCACTCCTACCGGCGCGATGGCGAGGACTGCGTCTTCCAGCTCGAAATCCTCGACGAGGCGGAGGGGTCAGCCTGAGACATGCCCAAGATCAGCGCCTTCGTCATCGCCTATAACCGGGCGGAATTACTGCGCGCCTGCTTGCGCCGCGTGCGGTTTGTCGACGAGCTCATCGTCGTCGATAAGTCTTCGACGGACGAGACCCCCAAGGTCGCCCGCGAGCTCGCCGACCGCTATCAGCTGGTGCCGTGGACCCCGGTCGTCGAGGACACCCGCGCCTACGCGCAGAGCTTGTGCTCGCACGAGTGGATCATCTGCCTCGACGACGACGAGATCCTGTCGCCGACGGCGGCCGAGGGGATCGCCGAGGTCATGGCGAGGTGCCCCGAGGCGGATGTCTTCTACCTCCCGATCCGCCATTACATCCTCGGCCGCTTTGACCCGCGCAGCTACCCCGAGGAGCACCGGCCGGCGCTCTACCGTCAGGGCATGATCCACTACCCGTCGGCGGTGCACGCCAGCGCGGTCGTCGACTCCGAGTGCCGGCAGCGGGTCAAGGTCGAGGGCATCTGGATCGATCACCTGTCGCATCCCGATGTCGCGGCCTACCTCGAGAAGACCAACCGCTACACTTCGCAGCCGCAGCGCAGCGGGGCGCAACTGCCGGCGGATCTGGCCATCTTTGCCCGCCATCAGATCGGCTTGGTCCCGATCGGCGCCGACCCCTACGTCCAGGCGGTCGGGCTGCTGCGGGCGCTCTACGAGATCGTCGACGGGCTCAAACGCTGGGAAGCGACGCAGCCGAACGGCCACGAGGTCTTCAGCCAGTTCTGCGCCGCGATCGGCCAAGAGAACGAGGCCCTCGGCGAACCGTGGTTTGGCAACGACGTTCCCGAAGGGGAGCCGTGGCGATGAGCACGCACAAACTCGTCCGCTGGCTGCTCTGCCGCTTTGGCCGGCACCAGCTTATCCACAATTCGGCAAATCCCAGCCTGTTCCGATGCGTGCGGTGCAATCGCGCGTGGCGGAATTTTGTCGGCTTGGGTTGGCGGGAGCTATGATCAAAAAACTGCACATTGGCTGCGGCGACCATCCGCTCGACGGCTGGGTCAACTGCGACCTCAATCCGTGCCGCTCCGACATCCTGCGGATGGACGCGACCTGGCCGTTTCCGTTTGGCGACGGCGAGTTCGACCGCGTCTTTAGCGAGCACATGATCGAACACGTCCCGCATTCGGGCGGTCTGGCCATGCTCGCCGAGTGCCGCCGGGTGCTGAAGCCGGGCGGGCGGGTGCGCATCTCATGCCCGGACAGGGCGTTTATCGAGCACCTGGTCGGACCGCCGGAGAAGCTGACGGCGGACGAGTGGCGCTATGCCGAATGGGCGCGTGAGCATTTCGGGCTGAAGACGGCTCTCGATGTCGGTCTCAACCTCTCGAACGGCTTTGGCCACCAGCACATCTACAGCCGCAGCTCGCTGCGCGAGGCGCTGTTAAAGGCCGGCTTTGCCAGCATCACCGAGCACCGCATTCAAGAAAGCGGTGATCCGGAATTGTGCAACCTCGAAAACGACGGGCGCATGCCGCCGGGCTTTCTGCAGCTCGAGACAATGACGCTCGAAGGCGAGGCGCGTGACCATTATCCCATTTAAGCCGAGGCAGCTGTACGAGCCTACTCTCTTCGCGGCAAACACGGAGTTTGGCCGGTTCACAGCGTCAGGGACGCTCTGCGGCCACATCGACTTCGCAGGCCCATTCCGGGGTACTTACCCGCTGTCTCCTGATGAGGCGCTTGCGATCATCACTATGCTCACGCAAGCACTGGCCGACGTGCTCGATCATGCCGACCCGCTGCACGATCCCAGGATCATCAGTAGTCGCGCGCGCTGAGGATCGTGGTGTGCTCGCCGACGCGCTGCTGCACGTCTTTGCGGATGTCGGCATAGCGGTAACCGATCACCGTGCCGTAAGTTGCCGTCTTGCCTGGGCCGCGGCACAGCGTGAAATGCGGGGCTAAGCCCTGCGCTCGGAGCGCATCCATCTTCAGCCGCATCGCGCCCAGGTCTCTGGGGTGATTTAGCACGCACCACAGTGCCGCGACCGCGCAGGTCGAGATCGTGTTCCTGTCGAAGCGCGCCACTGCCGGGACCAGTTGCTCGACCATCATCCGCCGGATGTCAGCGTAATTGGCCACCTCGGCCCGCTCCGCCTCGGTGATTTGCAGCCTGCTCTCGAACTCGCGCAACGCCTCGTCGAGGTCGCGGTCCGGCATCGACACGGTGATCGGGTCATGCGGCAGGACCTCGAGCGTGATCGCGGTCCAGCCGGGGTCGGCGCGCCAGCGCTGCAGCTGTTCAACCGACATGCGTTCGACGGTCCTCAAAGGATACCCCCATGGCGGCTTACCCGGACGGCTTTCATGGCGCAGCCCTGCGCCTGACACAAGCCGATGTCGAGAGCGTCGCCGCTCATCTCGGGGTCGAGCCGCTCGTGATCTGGGCGGTGGCACAGGTCGAGGCGGGACCGGGCGACCAAGGCTTTCTCCCCGATGGCCGGCCCAACATCCTCTTTGAAGCACACATCTTTCACGAGCTGACCGGCGGGCAGTGGGACCAGGAGTTCCCGAACATCTCGTCGGCGAAGTGGGACCGGTCGCTCTACGGTGCTGCCGGTGCGCACCAATTCGACCGGATGGAGCCCGCGATCGCGCTCAACCGCGAGGCGGCGCTGCAATCGGCAAGCTGGGGGCTGTTTCAGATCCTTGGCGAGAATTACGCCCAGGTCGGGTTTGCCGGCGTCGACGACTTTGTCGCGGCAATGTGCGACAGCGAAGGCAAGCATCTGCAGGCCTTCGCCGCGTTCTGCACGACGAATAATCTCGTCGGCTTTATGCGGGCGCACGACTGGCAGCATTTCGCACTTGGCTACAACGGTGCGGGTGCGGCCGCCAATAGGTACGCGCAGCGGCTCGCCGCCGCCTACGACAACGGCACCTGGCCGCCGCCTGATCTGCCGCCGGGGCCGCCACCTGCGCCGCCGCCCGCACCGCCACCGGCACCACCGCCGCCACCGCCTGCACCGCCACCGGCACCGCCGCCACCGGCACCGCCGGCACCGCCGTCAATACCAACCATTGAGCTGCCGGTCGGTGATCTCCGCGCTGTGGCCTTGGAGGGGTTTGACCAAGACGGCAAGCGCATGCCGCTGCCGATGACTGGCGCCCTTGCGCGCAGCGACAACGAGACGATCGTCACTGCGAGCTTAGCGCGCGACGGGCAGAGCATCATCGTCGATGCGGTCGGTCCCGGTCAGACCGTGGTGCACTACGTCTTCGGCACCCTCGACCGCGCGCTGGCGGTCACCACCGAAGTCCTGACCAACGTCGTGTTCGAGCTCACTGCTCCGCCACCGCCGGCAGCACTACGCGCCGCGCTTGCCATACCCGTCAAAAGGAACCCCGTAATGACCGGACTGCGCTTTGTGCTCGCTCGGCTCAACGAGGCATCGACCTATAGCGGCCTCGGTGTGCTGACCGCCGCTTTCGGACTGCATCTCAGCGATCCGCAGCTGACGGCAGTCATCCAGTCCTTGATGGCGCTGGCCGGGTTGGTCTCGGTCTTCACGCCGGAGGGCAAATGATCGACGCCGGCCGCTTCGCCAGACCAAACCCGGTATTCACCGGCAAGAACGGTCAGCGGCAATTTCTCCGCTTCACGCTTGACGGCGCCTCAGCCGCGGCCGAACTGCGCCGCTTCGCCGACGCGCTCGAGGGCGGTTTCGTCCACCTGATCAAGGTCCAATCCGGCTCGCTCGCCGACGGGCGCGATTACCCGTCGCAAGCGCTGATGATCGAGTTCGTCGAGATCGAGCGCGCCGCGGCGGACGAGGGCAAATAGGAGAGACGGGCCCAACCCGGCCCGCCTCTGCCCCCGACGCTCGATGTCTTTGGCTTAACCGCCGATCCGGAACCCCCCGTTCCCACCGACTGGCCGCAGACACGGAAGGTCTAGCACATGGGCTGTCGCTGCCGCGAGATCCGCGCTGTCATCAACCGAGTGCCGGGCGGCAAATTCTTCACCGGGCTGTTGCCCGCACTTCCACCGAAAGGACCCACAATGAAGATGCTGGCACCCGTGCCCGGGCAGTCATTTAACTTGGCCAACGGCTCGCAATACACCGCTGGCGACGATCGCGCCATCGAGGTCGAAACCCAGGACGTCGCCGAGATGCGGCGGGTGGGCTGCACCCCGGTGCTGCCGGCGACAACGGCCGTAACGACACCGACCTGGGGGACCGTTACGGCGGCCGAGGCCGGCGAAGCTGCGGCCGAGGAGCCGACCGAGCAGTGATGATCGAAGCGCCGCTGATCGCACCTCCCGAAGACGGCAAGTTCACCCCGAGCGCGCATCGCTACTTCCTCAGCGCCAAGGAATACAACGACCGCGGCAATGTCGGTGCTGCCGAGCATTGTCTCGCCTCGGCGCTGCGGCTCGACCCGAACCACCATGCGGCACTGACCTCGCTCGCCTGCATTGTGCAGGACCGGCGCCAGTTCGCCGCGTCACGCGCATTGGCGCAGCGGGCGGTCAACCTCGACCCGACGAACCCGGCTTACCTCGGCAATCTCGGCAACGCGCTGTTCCGCTGCGACCGCTACCACGAGTCGGCGGCAGCGCACATGCAGGCGATCAAGCTGTGCGGCGAAAAGAAAGAGCGCGGCGAGGAGGTCAACCAGCTCGGGCTCGCAGGCCTGTGGCACAACCTCGGGCTCGCACGCATGGCGGCCCGGCGGCCGGAGCACGCCGTGCATTGTTTCCGCATCGCGCTCAGCCTGGCACCGGAAGAACGCCGCATCCGCCGCGATCTCGGCATCGCGCTGCTCGGCTGCGGCGAATACCCCGAGGGGCTTCTTCACCACGAAGCCCGCTGGGACGAGCTCGACAAATACCCGATCTGGGACAGCGGCATCCCGCGCTGGGACGGCGAGGACCTCGAGGGCAAGACGATCATCGTCCACCACGAGCAGGGCTTTGGCGACACGCTGCAGTTCTGCCGGTTTCTGCCGCAGCTCCGCGCCGGAGGCGCCCACGTCATCGCCGCGGTGCCGCAACCCTTATTGCGGCTGATCGCGATCTCGGGGCTGGCCGACGAGGTCTGCCTGGTCGACGGCCCGCCGCCGCCGGCCGACTTCCATGTGCCGATGATGTCGGTGCCGTTCCACCTGGGCATCACCCGCGACACGATCCCGAGCGAGCCCTACTTGCGGGCGCCGGAAGCCGGCCTCGGCATCCCGATCATGAAACCGCCCGGGACCCGGCTGATGGTCGGCCTGTGCTGGGCCGGGTCTTCGGGCTATGTGCCCGATCTCCGGCGATCGATGCCGTTCGAGCACCTGCTGGACCTGATCGATATGCCGGCGCTTTCCTTTGTCTCGCTACAGAAGGGCGAGCGCGCCGGCGACATCCAGCGCCACGGCATGCGCTCGATGATCGGCGATCTCTCGGGGATCCTCGGTGACTTCGCCGACACCGCCGCGGCGATGATGCAAGTCGACCTGGTGATATCGGTCGACACCTCGGTATTGCACCTGGCCGGCGCGCTTGGTCGGCCGGCGATCGGGCTGTTCTCAAACTGGCGCTGCTGGCGCTGGCTGGTCAATCGCGACGACAGCCCTTGGTACCCGACCATGCGCCTGTGCACCCAGGAGAGCCCAGGCGACTGGACTGGCCTGATGCAGACCGTGCGGCAGGTGATCGAGGACGCAGAGGTCGAGGAGGTGCAGACCGTCGTCGAGAGCACGACGATCGAGGCCGCCGCCTGAACGTTCGCCGGCAACGATATTCATAGCTGCGATATTCATAGCTAACGAGGCGCCCTGCGGGGCGCTTTTTTAATTGCCTGATTACAACCAAACGCCCTTGGGCAAGGCGCTCGCCAACGTCGGACGACCGTCGGCATTCCCTTCGCGGGAGCCCACTGAAATCCGAGCCCACCAGTGCCAACGCCGTGATGGCGTCGGTCCTTCCCCCAGATGGAGTTATTTCAATGGTCGCCTATAATTTTGGCGTCGGTAACTGGTTCTGCAAGCGTACCGACACCGCCAACCAAACCGTCACCCTGCTGGGCGTGCTTCAGGACATGGAGATCGACATCGATCGCACCAACAAGGAGCTGATCGGGCAATACGCATTGCCGGTCGACATCGCCCAGGCGCAGATGAAGATCACCGGCAAGGCCAAGTACGCCCAGGTCGGCCTCGGCAACCTGAACAACACGATCCTCGGTCAAACGCAGGTCAGCAATTCTGGTTTCCAGATCGCCGCACCGGAAGCCCAGACGGGTGCCTTGACGGTCACCGTCACCAATGGTGCGACATTCTCC
>Ga0306925_10002447_pt1 | contig 15994 bp, 19 predicted proteins | sample flu12Cox44000176_FD_203755 | JGI IMG/M metagenome (GOLD analysis project Ga0306925, IMG submission 203755) | Lab enrichment of tropical soil microbial communities from Luquillo Experimental Forest, Puerto Rico - flux8day.12C.oxic.44.000.176 (v2)... | ecosystem: Environmental > Terrestrial >... | reverse complement strand
TCAAATATGATAAGAAACCGTGCAACTCCGCGCCGGAATGACCCGGACCAGTGAGGCAGCCACCACGAAAACAAGCGGTTTTTAGTCCGAAATAACGACCGAATTCCTGAACCATCAAGTCCGCAGCCGCCTTGGAGACGCCAAAAATACTGTGCGTCGAAGCATCGATGCTCATTGTCTCATCGATGCCGTGACTAGCGAATGGATGTTCTGGTGCGACTTCCCATCGACTGTCCTTTTCGACGAGGGGCAACCGGTTTGGTGTATCGCCATACACCTTGTTGGTGCTGCAGAAGATGAACGGTGCCTCGGGACAGTATTGACGGGTTGCCTCAAGCAGCGTGAGCGTGCCGTTGGCGTTAACGGTAAAGTCCATGGTGGGATCACGCGCCGCCCAGTCATGCGATGGTTGTGCCGCCGCGTGTATTACAACGGCAATGTCGCCGGAATATCGGCTGAACACATTTCGGACCGCGGCTTGGTCGCGAATGTCGGTATCAACGTGCTGGTAACGAGGCAATTCGGTCTCAAGCGCAGCACGTGACCAGTATGTGCTAGCATCATCTCCAAAGAACAGCCGGCGCATATCATTATCAATTCCGACAACATCTAGACCTTTGTCGGTGAAAAACCGTGAAGCCTCCGCGCCGATCAATCCAGCAGAACCGGTAACAATTGCAATGCTCATTGCTGATAAATTCCGTCAGCGCAGGACGGGCTCAAGCTGATCACGGTGGTCGACTAACCACCGCGACAAGTCTTCAAGAACTATACTCAGCGCACGCTGAGACTTCCAATCGGCGGCCTTGCGCACTTCCGTACAATCGCTGACATAGAACGGGATGTCGGCGTCACGCCTTTCGACGATGTGCCAACCGCAATATGTTTGCCCGAAAAATATTGGCACAAGTGTGTCAATTCCCGAAGGGGAAACTGTTCTCCATTCCGCCGCTTTATAGACGGTCTGATTGGCGGCCAAACTCAGCCCGCCAATAGATCATATAGGTCGACATGGAGAATGTCGCGCACCTGCGAACCCTCGCCCCCAAAACCTGTATAGGCGAGTGGGCCGTCAAGCAGGTGTCTAGCCATCCATAGGACAATAAATCCTTGATCCACCTTCCCCATTTGCCATGGACCCGAAATCACTCCGCAACGATTAATTAGTTCGCGGACTCCGTAGATGGTCTTGTACTCTTCGATCAAGAGCTCGGCCGCAAGTTTCGTAGCGCCATAGAGGGAACGGTTCCCGGAGAGGGGAAACTGCTCTGAAATTCCAGGTGGCGTAACGCCCGGCAGGTCCGATTCCGAGCGCAAAACGAAACGCGTTGCGGTTCGCTCGAGCGGCAAGGCGCGAAGCAGTGCGATAGGGTAGACGCGACTACTTGACAGAAATACGAAAGTCCAACCATGCCGACGCGCTTGTTCGAGACAATTCAGCGCTCCGACTAGGTTGCTATGGATCAAGTAGCTCGGGTTTTCATCGTATCCCGCATGCACGCTTGGTTCCGCCGATGCTTCGATGAGAAGATCGACGGGACCAATGGCGGCGACATCATCACTTACACGAACGTCACCACGCGCGAATTCGACGCCACTCCGGCGCAACTGTTCAAGGTCCAATTCAGAGCCACGACGTTTTAGTTTGTCGAGGACTATCACCTTTGCTGTTGACCGATTGAACTTGAACGCAAGTGCAAGGCTCGACCCAACGAAGCCGGCGCCCCCGGTTGTACGGATACGTCGTAATCCCGGCGCATAACGAGCAAGGCCATATCGCGGAAACCGTGCAAAGTCTCGGGGCGGCACTACGTTGGGCAATTCAATGCTAAACAGGGTCCGCAGCTCTTCGATATTAGAGAGGAAATATGTCAGCACTTGTCCGTCGGTTCATTAGCGCTGTTCGCGAGGGTCGTTTGATCCCAGCAATGCAGTGGCGACTAACTAGCTTGTTATATGTCGGCCATACTGACTTCTTAACAAGAGCCCGCGGCGTGATCCATGTAGGCGCCAACGATGGAGGCGAGCGTTATAGTTACGCTGAGCTCGGACTCAAGGTCATTTGGATCGAGCCCATTCCAGAAGTATTTAAGCAGCTCGTTGAGAATATCCGCAGCTTTCCTGACCAGAAAGCCATTAATGCTCTAATCACAAATGAAGATGGTGCTCTCTGCACACTTCATATTTCAAATAACGGTGGCAATTCATCCTCAATTTTAGACCCTTACCTACATAAAGATCTTCATCCTGAAGTGAGCTTCACGCGCGACATATCAGTGAGATCAAGCCGATTACCAACCGCCCTTGCGGACATCAATCTTTCAGAGTACGACGCCATGGTCCTCGATACGCAGGGTACGGAACTCCTGATTCTGCAGTCGGCAACGGCGATACTTGGTGGGTTTAAGTATATTCAAGTCGAGGCCGCGAATTTCGAGGCATACCGTAACTGCGCGACCGTGGATACGATCAATTCTTTCTTACGTCAGCATGGATTTCGATTAATGTACAAACGCCTGTACGAAAAACGGAAGGCAGGCGGTGAGTATTTTGATCTACTCTTCCAACGTATAAGATTGACCCGTCCAATCGTGTGATAGCTCTCTCTTGCTCCCCACGAGTTGTTGCGAGTTGCTGGTCAGATCATTCTCGGTTTTTGGAAAAAATCGCCCGATGGGCGGGTCGCGTTCGTCACGCGGCCAGTCCGACGGTCGATGGTTGGAGGGTCGATGGTCGCAGCGGGTGCCCTTTGATGCGCGATGTTCTCCATGTGGATGATCTGTATGATCTACTCGCGAGACAACTGGCGGAACTAGACTATCATTCTCGGCAGACCTTTTATAATGTCGGAGGGGGAATGGAGAACAGCGTTTCGCTTCAAGAACTGACGAAGTTCTGCCAGGAGTTTTTGGGGAAGCGTATCGAGATCGGTCGAATTGCGGAGACGCGTGAGGCCGACATTCCATTCTATGTCAGCGATTGTGCGGCTGTGCAAAAGGCCGCAGATTGGAAGCCCCAGCGTAAGCTGAACGTGGTTCTTGAGAATGTGTGGCAGTGGCTCGTCGATCACCGCGATCAACTCGAACCCATCCTGCGCTGACGGAATTAATTCGCAATGAGCATCGCGCTTATTACTGGTTCTGCTGGATTAATCGGCGCGGAGGCTGCACGGTTTTTCACCGATAAAGGTCTAGACGTTGTTGGAATTGATAATGATATGCGCCGGTTGTTCTTTGGGAATGATGCCAGCACGCACTGGTCACGTGTAGCACTTGAGACCGATCTGCCTCGTTACAGGCACAGCGATTCAGACATTCGCGATCAATCTGCAATTGAGAAAATATTCGGCCAATATGGCCACGATATTGCCGTGGTAATCCATACCGCAGCACAGCCGTCGCATGACTGGGCCGCGCGTGATCCCGTCACCGACTTTACTGTAAACGCTAACGGCACACTCACGCTGCTTGAGGCGACGCGTCAACACTGTCCCGAAGCACCGTTCATCTTCTGCAGCACGAACAAAGTGTATGGCGATACACCAAACCGGTTGCCCCTGGTTGAGGAGGACAGTCGATGGGAAGTCGCACCAGAACATCCATTCGCGCGTCACGGCATCGATGAGACAATGACCATCGATGCCTCGATGCACAGTCTTTTCGGCGTCTCCAAGGCGGCGGCAGACTTGATGGTTCAGGAGTTCGGTCGTTATTTCGAACTAAAGACCGCTTGTTTTCGTGGTGGCTGCCTCACTGGTCCGGGTCATTCCGGCGCAGAGTTGCACGGTTTCTTATCATACTTAATGAAATGTGCGGTTAGTGGCCGGCCCTATAAAGTGCTTGGCTACAAGGGTAAGCAAGTCCGCGACAACATCCACAGCTTCGATTTGGTGAACGCATTCTGGCACTTTTTCAAAAATCCGCGAATGGGCGAAGTCTACAACATCGGCGGCGGACGATACGCGAACTGCTCGATGCTTGAGGCGATGGCGTTATGCGAAGAGCTGACTGGGAGGGTATTAAATTGGTCCTTAATCGACGATAACCGCAGAGGCGATCACATCTGGTGGATCAGCGATATTCGCCGGTTCCAGTCGCATTATCCCGAGTGGAAGGTCACCTACGATATACGCACTACACTTGCGGAAGTTCACGACGCGATGCGGATGCGACTGTCTCGATGCTAGCGCTTGAGACCGCGCGCGTATCCGCACGAGATTGTGATCGTCCTTGCAAACAGTACGACAGCAAGGTATGCACCGCCGCGTAGATTTGGCTTGGGCGTGCGCCGGACTCGATGCCCATCAGCCATCACAGTGGCGATGCCGTCGCCACGACAGATCTGATGATTCAGCACATCTAATGAATTTTAGCCAACACATTCATTCAAATGCTGCTTCGACAGCACTTTGACGAGTCTCCAAGCTTTCAAAATCTATCGCCGTGAGGTAAAGCACCGGACAAACAACACCAGCGCGCAAACGGCGTTGCGTTGTAAGGTCTTACGCCGTAGCCTCACGACCGAGACCGTCATTGGCGGCGCTCGAAAAATTCACAAGGTTGCGAAGCCCTCAAAGCCGCTGTGATTTCCGGCTAAATTGTAAACAGATTGGATTCATCCACTAATGAAAGCGACTTGACTTTGGCAAATTCACAAGCGTCAGGTTGGTGGTTATCTGTGCTAACAGAATGGCGCGATTTGCAAGTTATTGACGGCGGTGCCGTAAAGACCCCCCGAGTTGGTCTTTAGGGCGCTTTACCGTAAGCGCTCGGTAGCTTCCGACGCCAAGAAATCTTCTCAGCCATAGTCTACGCAGCACGCGCCAATAGCCACCCCCGAAATTGAACAGACGGAACGAGGACGTTCCCATATCAGTCCCGCGGCCAATCCACGATATCGGAACTTCCTTCACGCTATACCCCATGATGAGCGGTTGCAGTCCCATTTCGGCGTTTACCGCAAAATCGGGTTCGAGAAGGACCAAATTCTTCGTTACCTCTCGCCGCATTAGCTTCAAATTATTGGTAAGATCTCGGAACCGCGCTAACAACATGAATTGAGCCCACGCGTGGAATGCCCGATTGGCAACGATCTTCAAAAGAGGATAATTGAGCAGGACGCTGTGCCGAGAAAACCGACTTCCTACCGCAACATCACAACCTCCGGCGATAGCGTCAAATAGATCGCGCACCTCGGGCAGAAGGTGCTGGAAGTCGCAATCAAGCGATAAGATATAATCTCCTGTGGCAGCTTGGAGACCATCGTTAATTGCTCGACCGACGCCATTCGGGGGAATACGGCACACAGGCTTGATTCGAGAGTCCCCAGCAGCAAGACGGCTAATAACGTTGCGCGTACTATCGTTACTATTGTCATCAACCAGCACGATTTCGTGGATATATTCGCCAAAGAAATCGCACAAACCGGAAACCAATGGCTCGATATTCATCTCCTCATTGTGACACGGTACTACAATGGAAACGGCAGATCGGAAACGTTTGTGCGTCGCGAGCGAAACAGGGGTCTTTGTAATTCGCGGGGGTTTCTGCGCATGGAGCATAATCGACCCGGCCAGCGTCCGTACTCCGGGTGTATTTTCCAATACGATCGAAAGATTGCGAAGCATCCAAACCAAATGTCGGGTTAGCGGCGCGTAAACGAAGTCATTAAATTCAGCAAAGATACGAATGAACCCTATCTCAGAAACCAATTCATACAGGTCGGCACGGCTTAGCAAAATGCGTCGGTCCTTGTGTCCAGCTAGATCCGCCGCGGCCCGACGTAGTTTGAGGATTACATTCCATGGATTGCTCTCGTAAAACAGAACTTGGCCCCCCGGCTCCAAGAGATTGTAAATAGTCTGCGACAACTGGCCACCGCTCCGCCTATCGAGCATGTCATGGGCAACGATGAAATCAAACTTTCGTTCCTCAAGCTGCCCCGGAAGCGCCGATACGGTCACGAACTCGACCTCTTTTGGCAGGTTAACGGGTCTCGATGCGTTCAAATCGAAAGTTACTGCTGTGATGGAACATTCATTTCTCGTTGTATCCACGAGCTGACGTGTAAACACGCCATCGCCGCATCCGAGTTCTAGGATTGTATGCCCAGGCAACAGATGCATTATGTGGCGAAAAGCCTGCGCGCGCCACAGCATACGATCTTCAAAAATCGGGTCATAGTGCTTCGAATACGCGCTGCGAAACTGTTCTCGCATGCTGAGGGTGCTGATCATAGATTCGACTGACCCTGTCATGGTTCTTCTCCAGCAATGCTCTGCATCCGACCGGCCCGTGAACCTATCCGCGTTCCCTTTCGATCGCGACAGGTGTAGGATCGCGATGTTGTTCACATCTGCACGACTGCGATTTAAAAGTGCTTAGGTACGGATCCTCTACCATAACTAATACAATCACAAGTTCAGCGGCGTTAGATCTGGCACGAACCTACAGGCGCTCGGGTTGCGATCCTCTGCGTGCCCCGACCGAGAAATTAAAGTTTATCGTCGGCACCTTCCAGCCGCGCATATCTCGCCCAAGTAGATGGGTACCGTAAGTTGACCGAGACGATGAGAGGCGAGTCTTCTCGCCAGTGAGACCCCGGGAATGCCGTGCTGTGATAGACGATAGAGCACGTAATCGATAGAGAAGTAACTTGGTCGTTGAGTGAAGCAAATCCATTGGATGTTCGCTTGTTCACCGCAAATCTGGAGACTTTTCGGAGTAAAATAATTCAGATGCTCCGCAAGAAGCAAAGGCCATCGCGATCTAAGCAGACGGGCCTCTTTACTCTTGAGATTGGGAACGTTCAAAAAGATATGGCCGCCAGGCTTTAGCAGACCTTCGCATTTCAGTAAAAATGTAACCGGATTTGGTATATGCTCTAGCACATCCCACAACGTGACGGCATCGAAGCACGATTTGCCCAGATTGGCCTGCTCCAGATTTTCACATAGGACTTCACCGCGTCCTTGGAGTAGAGTTTGCGCCTTGTGGCATAGCATCTCAGACGGCTCCAGACCTACCACCTGCCAACCAGCTATCTGAGCTAGGTCTAAGAACGCGCCAGAAGCGCAGCCAATATCAAGGATCCTGCCAGGCTCGACGTATCGGTGCACAATCTTCAGGTGTAGCCTCGCTGTTTTGACTCGGCCGGAGAGCTCGGATTCGTATACGGCTGTGTCCATACGGCGGTACAACTCCGCCAGTTCGGCAGGATTCGATCTTAGCTGTCGGAACCCGAACCCGCAAAGAAGGCATCGTAAAATGCGCCCGTGAGAGATCACCTGTCGGGAAGAACCGAAGGATGCCGCGTCGAGAGTTTTCTCGCTACCATCTAGAAAGAGGTTTGATTGCTGTGATCCACAGATTGGACACGCAATCTCGCTCATTTTTGTCCTCATGCATGCACAAAGTTTCAGTAAGTCACCCTAGCATCAACCCTTGGAATAAGTAATCACTATCGACCGCGGCGGATCGAGGATGGCACAGTCTCTCTGATCAATTAGCCCGTGGCACTGGATTGTGATGGTGCAATAGCGGGGTCGTATGGCTCGCCTACGGTCTACAATTGCGACCGGTCCAGGAATCGTGTAACGCCGAAGCCTATGCCGAAAACACATGATGACAGAGCGTCTCGCTCAAGCTTTCAGGGAACTATACGAATGCGACGTGGGTGCTTTCCAAGGATGCGAATAGCGGGACCCTGGTCGTGGACCCGCAGGCGAATACCTGGTCCCCAACTTCCGTCCTGGATTCGTTGGTGGCGGGCGATCTGCCTCCATATTCCAAATTCGGTTTGGATCGCCGCTTTGCCCAAGCTGCTGCTACTCGACGCGGCATATGGCGCTGAATGAAAGTGCCCCTTGGTCGGCAATCCCCTCATTTTTTCTTGGGGTGTGGCCAAATTGCACTATTCAATCGCGACATCATCTTGGACCATACGCCGGCAGAATTGCGAGTGGGGGGAGCGGCATGGTCTTGGAGGCCGACACAGCGGTCAAGCGGCCCGTTCTGCAATCTCTAACGGGCCGCGAATGGGGGCAAATCATGATCGCGCGATTTGCGGCCTTGGCTCGGCCCTACGCAGAGTTCGTGCTTAGGTACTTGCAATTTCAATTATCAAGTAAGCCAAAATCGGTTCTAAATCGTGACTTGCTGTTCAGTGCTTTTAATCGCAATGGCGTGCTACGGACTCAGTTTTCGTATAGTCACGGGGCAGACGGATTGAACTACGTAGGGTCCGGTATTCTATACTTTGCAATACCGTACATGCTGAAAGCACAGACTTGCGTATGCATCGGGTCAGGCGGAGGCTATGTGCCACGTTTCATGCACTACGGGCAACTTGAGGCGAACGTCCAAGCTGCCAGGACCATACTTGTCGATGCCGACAAAGGTGATCTTGGAAGACCAGACTACTTTCACCAAGATAGCTTTTTTCGAAAGAGATTTCCTGCGATACAATTAGTGAAAATGGAATCGGCTGATTACGCTGCGGTCGCCAAAAAACAAAACATAACGATAGACTACTTGCATATAGATGGAGACCATACCTACGAAGGTGCTCTTTCCGACTTTACAAATTACCTTCCACTCATGAGCCATAAAGGTTTGATCACTTTCCATGACACCGGTAGCTTATTGCCCTGCGCAGACGTTGTGTCAACGATAAGGGTTATGGGACACAACGTCATAAACCTACCGGAGATTGGGGCAGGCATCGCAATTATTTCTCCAATGAGTCCGACCAACGAGGCCCTCGGGATCCATTAACGGTCGCAGGTGCGCTTGAGCTCAAGCCGGGCCCGCGGACCGCTAGCCATTCTGACGATCCTCTGAGGACGCCGGCGGGATCTGAGGAGTGTGCTAAGCATGCCTCAAACCGGCCGGATTACTGTTCGGCGCACCGAAACAAGCGCGTCTTTCAACCGGACAAACGCGGCGCCTCGCAACGAATTCACGAACTGATAGGTGACGGCTTCAGACGTAGAATTGGTCCAGTATTGTTTGTATAGCTGGTTTCCGAGTCGAAAATCGCAATCGAGACGTCGCTCAAATGCCCATTTCAGGATATCCTCGTAAAGGAGCTGTCCTGGGCCATACTTGCTATAGGCGGGGTCGAACGTAGCAATGACGCACTCAGCCCTCAGCTTCGAGATCCGGCACAGTACCGCCGAAATGATCTCGTCATTGAGCTTCAAAATGAATGATTGAATTTGTTCAGGCATTTGGGTTTGCGCCGCGATAAGAAAATTCCTATACAAGTCAGTTTCACGCCAAACGCTCTTTTCGTTGATCCTTGCCAACCAGTCTGTCTTACGTTGAAAAATCCAATCGAGAATAACGGGAAACCGGTCTCTGTCATTTATCCGTTCGAATGTTAGATTGCCCTTCTCGGCTAATCGGCGGCGCGTGCGTCTTAACGAGTGGCGGAACTCTCCCTTCAGAAAACGGTAATAGCTATCCCAGTCTTGATATCCGTCCCAACTAACATATGGCGTCGGCCAAAGCATTACAGGACGAGAGGCCACTTTACTTGCTACAATGGCGCGGTGCAGTAGAGATCCACTCTTGATATATGGCAATAAGATTTTGTCGGCCCGCAAATTCTTGCGCAATATAGCCCATGCCGTTAAGACTCTCCGATCCGCTTCAGAACCACCTTCGACCAGTACGCTACTGTACTCGCTGGTCTCCGGGCCAAGCGGACGAGCAAAGGTCGGGAGCCGCCCGTAAGTCACGAAGGGCCAGATGAGCACCGCCCGATCGCGCTGCCAAACGACTAGGCAATTCAGTCGGCGACGCTGAGGCTTTGCCATAAGTTCCCAGCTGCAACGACACCACTCGAAGCTCTGGATTAAATCGCGTTCCGCCGAGCTCTCATAAAGATCGTCCCAGTGCCTCTTTAGGGACAAAAACTTATTGTGATCGGTGATGATTTCGTAGCGATCAGGCGTGCGGACCATCTCGTCGCTTTGCATTTCTTAAACGGCGTCCTTCCACACTTTCTCGGTCCTTAGTTGGATTATTAAACCATCTAAAGGCGCTGCAATTAAAGCCGCTCCACGATGGCCGGATATCGCGCGCGGAGCCAGTCGTTCTCAAAACAATCCACCACCAGGGTGACTCGCTCCAGTTGCGTGGTTCATCAGATTGTGGATTTTGTTGGTGTTGAAATAGTAGAGCACGCCAGCATCGAGTACGTATTCGCGGAAGCGACCCCGATTGAAACGCTTGAATGTGGCATATTTAGCGAATGCTTCGGCTTCGTACCACCGCGCATCCCTGGCTTGGCATTTCGAAAAGGCTCGACGGCTTAGTCGCTTGAGCCTTTGGAGTAGAGCTTGCCTGTTAGGAGCGATCTCCGCGACCTCCTGAAAATCTCGCCGTGGCCGGTATTTATCGTCAAGCATCTGCTAGCGCACCCCGCCAATCCCGATCGCGCTTCGATTTATGATACGAGACCGTCTGGCTGTGCCCGTTTCGACGAGCTTGCAGGAGACCCGACTCCCGTTAGTTTTGCGCGGGATATGTGCGCGCCGGCCGAGCGACGGCATTTTGGGGATGGCGGTGGCACCAGCACGCAACCCGCGTGTCGCCTTGGTCCAATTATCGGCGACGCGATTGATAGGCTTGCGGTTACGAGCTTCGCGCCGGATCAGCCTGGCCGATCTCAAAAGCTGCCGCGCGGGCCCGCCAAGCCGTTGCGTAGGGGCACAAAGGATGTACAAATGGTCCGACACGAATTGCGCACAAATGACTACGATTGTCGATGCGCCTTTCGCGACAAGTATACGGTTCACCAGTACGATTTCCGGGGAAGATTTTATGGTCTCTATCGCTCTCGGAAAAATGAAACGATTTTTGCAAATGTGTAGGGTCGAGGGCGTTCCCGATGCAATCAAGCTTGCGCTTAATCGGATATTATTTGCTACTCCAATAGAACCATTGAAGTCGGTCTTCGACCATCTGAACGCGTCGAGTTCCTTCACGATAGTACAGATTGGAGCGTATATTGGTGAAACGCCTAATGATCCACTAGCCCGCTTTCTTAAAGCAACACTGACCGGAATGGAAAGACCCAACGCAAAAGTGGTTCTAGTTGAACCGGTCAAGGAATATTTTGAAGCTCTGAAGAAGAATTATGCGGACTTGCATGGGGTGCGGTACGAAAATGCCGCAATTGCAGAAAAAGAAGGAGTTCGAGATTTTTATCGACTAGCGGTTGATCCAACTGTATTCGGCTATCCTGAATCCCTTGCTCAGCTAGGCTCTCTTAGAGCCGATCGGATGACAAAGTTGTGGGAAAATTACGGAAAAGATCCTTTGCGTCAAAAGTTTTATCTGGAGCATCGCATCATAGAGAAAGTACAATGTATCACATTCAAACAACTCCTTGAAAAGCATAAAATTACGGAGATCGACTTCCTTCAGATTGATGCGGAGGGATACGATTTCAACATTCTGAAGTCAATCGACTTCTCGGCAGTTCGCCCTCGGTTCGTGAACTACGAGCGAGTTCTGCTACAGAACGACGAGAAGGAGTGCCGCAAGATGATGCGCAAGGCTGGTTATGTGCTGCGAGATTGGGGGGAGGACACACTCTGCAAGCGTCGCTTCCTTGCTGACGAGAATGATCCGGCGCGCCAATGAAGGTGAGGCAACATCATGGGCGCCAGCACAAAAAAGTTTGGTCATTAAACTGTTCGTAAAATGGGCGGAAAGCCGCCACGGGGGAATCTGTGTCTTAGCTCGCCACCGTGCACAGCGAGTCACCAAAAGTCAGAAGCGCCGCCCCGCCTGAACGGGCATAACGCTCACAGCCCGACCTTGGAGTTGCGACATTTCGTCGGCCCTTTTCACTCGATTTCACGGACGCTAAAAAAGCGCCATGTGGTTGTACCCACCCCGGTCTGGGAATTATACGAGCCGTCCCGTGGCTGCATGAAATCAAGCATGACGGGATGCGGATCATGGCCCGGCGCGATGGTGCCGGTGTTGGGCTGATCACCTGGCAGGGGAATGATTTTACGGCCCACTTTCCCTTCATCGTCGCAGCGGTCACGGCGCTGCGCAGGCGCTCGTTCCTGATCGACGGCGAAGCGATCGTCACCGACGACAACGGCCTTGCCGTGTTCGACCTGATCCGCAGGAATGGTCACGGCCGTGACGCGGTCCTATGCGCGTTCGACGATCGAGCTGGACGGTGAAGACCTGCGCCGGATGCCCATCGAACAGCGGAAGGGCAACACGCGACGGAGCCGCTGGCGGTAACCTGATGGCCAAAGCACAGAGCGGTCGTCTGACGATGTCGATCTTTGACAAGCCTCTGACGATGATACTGGCTATCGTTGTAGTCGTAGCAATAGTTCTGTTGCCTCAGATAGTGTTCCGATGACCAACCTGCTCGACCAAGCCATCAGCTGCGACGACGGCAACCGCGCCGCCAAGATCGTCCAGAACGCGCTCGGCGCCGTGAACAGCGCGCTCGCATCATCGGCGAGTGGCTGCAGACCGAAGCGCGCTATCTATGCTGACGGTAAGGAGCAGATGCCCGAACGCCGCTTTCCGCTGCCGCAATTATTGCCGAAAGCCGGGGTAAATGGTGCCGGGGGATGGATTTGAACCACCGCCCTACGGGTTACGTTCCCGCTGCTCTAGCTCTGAGCTACCCCGGCCCGCCTCAAACCACCGTCACTCCGCTGCCCACCGCCGCACCATATCACGCGCGCCGAACGGCCGTACCGGGATGATCTCTTAAAACGGTCTGGATCAGCCGATCGACCGCGAAATGATCATAGACGTGCAGTTCCATTTCCCCAGGTCCCATGCTTTACTGCCGTGCAGCCGGAGACAATACATCCACTTGCCCTGCGTCAGCAACTGCGCGAAGAAGCAATAATAGTCGAGATTGCGCCGGGCACAGTCATTAGCCGCCGGGGTTTTCTCAACAGCTCCGGCAACTTTAAGAAGCGGCTAGGATTAGTCGGGTCGCGCGGCCACGATGTGTCCGGCGCTACGCTCGCTATCGCCGCAGCGATGCGGCCCGCGCGCATTCGTCTTTCCTGATGGTTTAGGGCGGTAGGCTCTACCTTGATACTGGGTGCTGATACATGAGACGACCACGGTATATCCCACCTTGGATGATCCCTCGAGTTCTTCGCACTGGCAGCCCGCTGCGCGTTAGTGCAACTCTCTACCTGCAAGACTACGGTTGGCTCAGCCAAAATAGATTGGTTTATAACTCAAAAAGCATGGTTCGAGAAATGACTGCAAGCGATCAGCTGTTTCCGCCGGAAGAATCCATTTTTCTGAAGTACGCATCATTCCTCGCTGAGTCGCGATTGCTCGACATTGGGGTGGGTGGAGGCAGGACTACTCGTCATTTACTGTCAAGGTGCCGTTCCTATCAAGCGATTGACTATGCGCCGGCCATGATTAAAGCATGCAAAGCCAAGTTCGCTTCGAGACCAGAAGTGTTTAAAGTCGCTGATGCTCGTGATCTGTCACGCGAGAGAGTAGCCGGTTACGATTTTGTCATGTTCTCATGGAATGGCCTGGATTACGTTAATCATCATGACCGACTACGCGTTTTACGAGAGATTCATCGCGTTTTGCGCCCGGGCGGCTTATTCTTCTTTTCGACTCACTCGCTTCATGCGTTTCCTTTCCCTGAGGCTGAAGTACAGGCAAGAAACAAGCATGTTGATCTAGACCTTCTTGAAAGACGTGGATGGGCACAATTGATTGGCTATAATGCTGCCTTGCTGACGTATTATATTTATCCCGCGGTGCAGAAAAAACAGATTGAAAATTCCGGCTATGAAATCGTTGAAGTGCTAGACATGAAGGGCGTAGACTTTTCTTTTGACAAGCCGACAACGGATTATATGATTCATTTCTTGTGTCGGCGCAATCAATAATTGGGGGCTTCGCGCTGTATTCCCAGATCAGAATTGCATCTGATTGCATCTTTCAAGTACGAGGGGGCGTGGAAATGGGCGGGCTTGCTCGCTGTCGACCGGCTTTCTCCGCCGCGGGCGCGTTTCCTCACGGACTTCATGCACATCCAGACAACGCATTATAAATACCGCAAGAGCTCCAAAGCGTGTTCGGGTCCGAAGCAACGTATTAATTTGAGCTATGTCGTATCCCATCCTTGAAGGCGGAGTTCGTTGTGAGCAATCTCTGCGAAAGGACTGCGCGCATGGTAGATATTAAACAAGCTTCGCCACCGCACCTTCCTTAGGAAAACTTATCGTGTCAAATGGAAAACCGGCCAATTGCCAGCGCAGGTCGCAATCCTCTGTCAAGCTGCCTCCGACAAACGCGAATTTGACGGGTCAGATGCGCTACTGAGCGCGAAAGCATGTCACAAAGGGCTAGGCGCACCGAACCGCTGGCAATTGCAATCGCCGAAAACGCCACGGAACCGGCACAGAGGATTCCGATAAATAATTTTGCTGCGTACTGGACAGGTTGATTTTTCCACAATTTAGAAATTGACCGCACGTCTAGTGTACTCACAGTGGCTGCAGGGTGCGTCTATTGGAATAACAGTGCAACCATGCCGGTGATCCGACGCGCCAACCGATGCCAGGGCACCTCCAGGACCCCCCTCATACGTACCGACCGCACAGGCGGGGTTGATCTGGCCGCGGTCCCCGGTCTTGTGCGCTTTATCCGCGTTGTGCCAGTGAACGACTCATATGCGCCGCGTTGTGCGCTTGCCCAAGGTCTAGACGACGCGATCGGCAAGACGGGCGTCTCGCGGATCACCGCGGCAGAGCGGCAAGCTCTCAGTTCGAAAGATTATGCGTTACGGCACTTACACGTCATCCGCGAGGTACTGCAACTGTCTGCTCCATCATCTGCATGGTATTCCGTCATGCAAGCCGAGGAACAGAATTGCATGTGCCAGTAGCGATGAACATCGAAGCTGAGGTCCCCGTGGCCGTGATCGCAGCGCAACGTCAAGACTGGGCCCAAACGATGATGGCTGGGTGCAGGGCTTGCGATTTGCGGGTCCAATTTGGCCGCCAAGCAATTGCTCCTGTCGAGCTCGACCGTGGGATTCGGCGGAGACGACGAGACGGCGACGCTAGCGCGACCCCTAAGTGGGTACATCATTTCGCGCCTTTGCAGCGGCTAACGAGGCCGCGCAGGTCGTTTCAACCGCCCAGACGGAACTTGTTTCCACGATCAAGGGCAGTCGGTTTGCTGCCCGTTTCGGACAGCCTGTGAGCGGCTGGGCGTAATCCATGAACGCGAAGGTTTGGTCCGGGTGCCAAGTATTACTGGAAGCTTCCATGACAGAAATCGATGAGCAACAAAAACACTACAAACTGCCATGCTTCATTTCCTTTAAAATCTCGCCTCTACCGGGCGACCCCAGTCGGAACAATTTCTTGTTTTCGTGGTGGTCGCGAATTTTGGTTTGCCTGATGTGATGGCCAGGCATTCTCCGACGCTGCGTCGCTTCCCGTCGCCCTGGTCCGTGGAGGATTACAATTCCGCGTGTTTCATTGTGCGCGACGCGAACGGCCAGCAGCTTGCTTACATCTATTTCGAAGATGAGCCGGGACGGCGCTCGGCGACCAAGCTGCTCAAGCTGCCAGAGCTTATGCACAAAATTGACTGATCCGGCGTCTGCCTTCGGCGCAATGCGGAAATGCGTAGCCGAATAGTCTGCGCCGGCCAGATCCACCACCCGACCTTGTCGCCTTTAGAACTTCGAGCAAATTCGTGCGCAAGTTTCAAACAGGGTTGCTCAATGACCAACCAACTGAATGACGCAACCAGAAGTGTGGTGGCAAGCCAGCACCACCATAGCTGCCACACTGACAGAGCAAAATAAAATACTAGCAGCTGCTGAATGATCCAGCCGTAGACATAGGCGCCATAGGATGGATCAAGACGATGACCGCCAATCGACATACGGACCTTGCCCAGGGATGCTGTGAACAGGATCGCGTAGCTCATGAAGAACGGCA
>Ga0306925_10002446_pt1 | contig 15994 bp, 16 predicted proteins | sample flu12Cox44000176_FD_203755 | JGI IMG/M metagenome (GOLD analysis project Ga0306925, IMG submission 203755) | Lab enrichment of tropical soil microbial communities from Luquillo Experimental Forest, Puerto Rico - flux8day.12C.oxic.44.000.176 (v2)... | ecosystem: Environmental > Terrestrial >... | reverse complement strand
CTCCGGTTGGACGAGGTCGAATGCTTCGTTCTCGACGAGGCCGACCGGATGCTCGACATGGGCTTTATCCATGACATTCGTAAGGTCGTCGCCAAGCTTCCGATCCGGCGGCAGACGCTGATGTTCTCGGCAACGATGCCACGCGCCATCGCCGTGCTTGCGGCGCACATGCTGCGCGACCCCGTCAAGGTCGCGGTAGCACCGGTCGCCTCGACGGTCGAACGCGTCGAACAGCGTGTCATCCGGGTCGATCGCGCCGCGAAGCCGGCAGTCCTGATCGAGACGCTGCGGCGCGAGACGATTGACCGCGTTTTGGTCTTCACCAGAACGAAGCACGGCGCCGACAAGGTCGTGCGCGGCTTGAACCGCGCGGGTATCAGCGCCGAGGCGATACACGGCAACAAATCGCAAAACCAGCGCGAGCGCGTGCTTGCAGCCTTCCGTAAAGGCGAAGTCCGGATCCTCGTCGCCACGGACATCGCTGCGCGCGGAATCGACGTCTATGGCGTCAGCCACGTGGTGAACTTCGATCTGCCGAACGTGCCCGAAACCTATGTGCATCGCATCGGCCGTACGGCGCGTGCGGGCGCGGAAGGGATCGCGATCTCGCTGTGCGACGGCGAGGAGGTGGCTTTCCTGCGCGATATCGAAAAGCTCATTCGCATGAGCATTCCGGTCAGCGACAGGCGTACCGACCAACGGGGGGCGGAGCCGCCTGCCGTTAAGCGCGCCGCGCCCCCCTCGCCGGTCGACGCCAGGCCGCGGCACTGGCACCGCGGTGGCCCGGCGCGTAAACAAGCTCGCAATAATCAACCGGCGGAGACCCCGCGCGGCATCGATTCCATTGCCTTCATCCGCCGTAACAGCGCGCCGGGGCGCGACCGTGCGCAAGGCACGCAGCCTTCGGTCCAGACTTGGGCCCGCCAATCAAAAGGAACATAACGTGCCAAAAGAAGAACTCCTGGAATTCGAGGGTCTCGTCACCGAGATTTTGCCGGACGCCCGTTTCCGCGTTCAGCTCGACAACGGACATCAGCTCGTCGCCTATACGGCCGGCAGGATGAAGAAGAATAGGATCAAGACCCTGGCCGGAGATCGCGTGACGGTGGAAGTATCACCCTACGATCTGGAAAAGGGGCGATTGATCTTCCGCCATAAGGACGAACGCGCCGGCTCGCCGAGCCGTCCGCCGCAGCGTCAGCAATTCCGGCGGCGGTGACGGCCATGGCCGGCGATGCACCCCATAGCAACGCAGGCGTTAGCGACCAAGACTTGAGCGACCAAGACCTGGCGGCAAACCGCGGCGGGGCGATGCGGATATTTATCTTCAAATTCGAGGCGAGCCCCGAGCTTTGCGCGTTCAACGGCGACCTGGCTGCGCTTACCGCAGCAGTTCAAGCCGTGGCTCGCCGTCGGCGCCATCGCACCCGATCAGGAGCCGCCGTATAAGCTTTCGCGCGATGTGATCGAGGCGGCGATCAACGGCCGCGGCTTTCAACTTTTTCGCCTGAGCAAAAAGGCTTGAGGGCCGTTCTGGCGAGACGTGGAAATGAGGGCCGCGGCTACAGATCGCTTGGCAAAACAGTCATTTAACCCTGAGATTGACGGCCGACTCTTTGCCCCGGTTGCTCTCGATCTCGTATTCGACTGTCTGACCTTCGTTGAGCGACCGCAAGCCCGCCCGCTCGACGGCTGAGATGTGGACGAACACGTCCTTGCCGCCGCCGCCGCCAGACGGCTGAATGAACCCATATCCCTTCGTCGGATTGAACCACTTCACGGTACCTGTCGCCATTTCGGCCTCCAATATTAGCGGCTTACCATACGGGGGGCTTCCGAACGCGACAAGGGCCGCGGCGTTGACATTCGCGTGGGGTGAAAGCTCACCCCCGCGCCTTCAAAAAATGCGCGAAGGCCTTCAGCGTCGTCTCCGAGACGTGATGCTCGATGCCTTCGGCGTCGGCTTCGGCGGCTTCGGTCGGCACGCCGAGGGCGCGCAGCACATCGACGACGAGGCGATGGCGGACGCGGACACGGTCGGCGAGCGCATGGCCTTTTTCGGTCAAGAACACGCCGCGATAGGGTTTTGCGGTGGCGAGGCCGGCGCGCTTCAAACGCGCGATGGTCTTGATCGCGGTGGCGTGGGAGACGCCGAGGCGGCGGGCGATGTCGGTCGGCCGCGCCTCGCGTTCGCCGGCCAATAGGTCCGCGATCAATTCGGCATAGTCCTCGAGCACGGCGGTCGACTGCGCCGACCGCGTCTTGCCGAAGCGGCGCGCCTGCGTGCCCTCTGCCGGAAGCGTACCTTCCGCCGCTAGCTTGGCCATTGCGACTGGGTATCCCGCTCAACCACCTTAGAAAATTGGCGCACCGGCCGCGCCGCGGGTCAGACCATACTTCGACGGCCGTGTCAAAGTGTAGCCTAGGATACAATGTCTAGCCGTTGACGCAAGGGGTGCAGCTCCCTATCCTTGTAACCGATGCTACATTTTCGAGTACGTGCTGCCAAAGGCAGCCATTGCCGGAACTTCGGCCAATGACGGCGCCGCCGCTGACAAGCCTCGACGACGCCGTCAACATGACCGGCCCGATCGTGCGGCCGGCGACCTTGTCGGACCGCGCCCTCATCACGGCGCGCGCCGTGCTCGACGGCCGGCGCGGCGGCGTCCGCACGGTGCTCGCCTTCGCCGGTCCCGCGGTGATCGCCTCGATCGCCTACATGGACCCCGGCAACTTCGCCACCAACATCCAGGCCGGCGCCAAATACGGCTACGGGCTCCTCTGGGTGGTGCTGCTGGCGAACGGCATCGCCATGCTGTTCCAGGGCCTCTCCGCCAAGCTCGGCATCGTCACCGGGCGGAACCTCGCGGAGCTTTGCCGCGCGCAGTTCCCGCGCCCGGTGGTGTGGACGATGTGGGTGGTGAGCGAGATCGCGGCCATGGCGACGGACCTCGCCGAATTCCTGGGCGGCGCCATCGGGCTGTCGCTCCTGTTCCACACGCCGCTCATCGTCGGCATGGCGGTCACCGCGATCGTCACCTACGGCCTCTTGATGTGCGAGGCCTACGGCTTTCGGCCACTGGAATTGATCATCGGCGCCATCGTCGGCGTCATCTGCCTTTGCTACGTGGTCGAGATCTTCATCGTGCCGGTCGATTGGGCGTCGGCCGCCTATCACATGGTGGTGCCACAGATCGCCGACTCCGAGGCGCTGCTGCTCGCCGTCGGCATCATCGGCGCCACCGTCATGCCGCACGCCATCTTTCTGCACTCCGGGCTGACGCAATCGCGCGTGCCGGTGCGCAACGACGCCGACCGCCGCGTCGTGCTGCGCTTCTCCAACCGCGAGGTGGTGATCGCGCTCGCCGTCGCCGGCCTCGTCAACATGGCGATGGTGATGATGGCGTCCGGCGCGTTCCATGCCGGCCATCCGGAAGTGGCCGAAATCGAGACCGCCTATCACACCTTGACGCCGCTCCTTGGCGGCGCGGCGGCCAGCGTGTTCCTCATCTCGCTCATTGCCTCGGGCGTCTCGGCCTCGACCGTCGGCACCATGGCCGGGCAGATGATCATGCAGGGCTTCGTCGGCATCCGCATTCCGGTGTGGCTCCGCCGCCTCGTCACCATGGTGCCGGCCTTCGTCGTGGTGGCGCTCGGCGTCAATTCGACCAATGCGCTGGTCATCAGCCAGGTCGTGCTCAGCATCGCGCTGCCGCTGCCGATGATCTCGCTGATCGTGTTCACGAGCCGCGCCGACATCATGGGCGCGTTCGTCAACACGGCGCTGACGCGCAACCTAGCGATCGCGGCCACGCTCGTGGTGCTCACCCTCAACGTCGTGCTGATCGCGCAGACGCTGCTCTAGCTAGCTCACATATTGCCGTGGCCGCGCTTGATGGTCTGGCGGATCACTGGCGCCGTGACCTGATCTGAAATTTGGATGTTCCAGATTTCGCTTTCGCCTTGCGCGGCGAAGTCGGCGAACAGCTTCGGGATGACCGACACGTCGCGGATTTCGTGGCCGCGCAGACCGAAGCCGCGGGCGATGTTTTCCAGCGCCGGCCGGCCGAACATGGCCAAACTGTCATCGATGCCGTCGGCGCGCAGCTTGTGAAACTCCGAGCCGTAGCCGCCGTCGTTCATCGCGCAGATCAGGATGCGATAGCCTTGACGTTTGAGCGTCTCGAGCTCCTGGATATGGAACAGGAGCCCGCCGTCGCCTTCGAACAGCACGATCTTGCCGTCGCGGCCCTGCCGGCGCGCGGCCGCGACGCCGAGCGCGTACGACAGGCCGTTGCCGACGGCGCCGAATTCGCGGACCGTCGTGTAGCGCTCCGCCGGCCTGCCGCGCATCTGGGTGTTGAAGTAGGCCTGATGGCCGCCGCCGACGACACAGTCCCAATCCTTCGGCACGACCGCGTCGATGGCTTCGATCACCGCGCGTGGATCGAGCACCCCCGGCGCGATGTCGAACGGCATCGAGTCAGCAGGCTCGGTGGCGATGCGATGCGCGAGCTCTTTCGAGCGGATCGCCGCCGCCGTCGGTTTGCCGGCGCCGAGTTTCTTGTCGAGGCCGGCGAGGATGGCCTCGACGCCAACGCGCGCATCCGACCTGACGTAAATGTCGGCGGCCTTCTGTCCGTCGCGCAGGCCGCGCGGCGCATCGTCCAACTGGATCTTGCAGGCCTTTCCCCAGAAGTGCCCGCCGCCGACGTAGTAGGACAGACTCGTGCCGACCGCGAGCACGACGTCGGCGGACTCGTACATCTCCCGGCCGAGCGACGTGAAGTAGCTGCCGGTGGTGCCGAGCCCGAACGGATGGTCGTGAAAAAGGCCGCGTGCGGGCAGCGTGTTGGAGAGCAAGGCGCCGCAGCGATCGGCGAGCTTGACCACCGCGTCGCGCGCGCCGCACCACATCACACCGCGACCACCCAGCACGATCGGCCGCTTGGCCGCTGCGAGCCGCTCGACGGCCTCGGCCACGAGCTCGGGATCGGGCTGCATGCGCCCGACCTTGGGCTGATACATCGCCGAGGTCTCGTAGGGCTGGTTGGCCATGTGCTCGACCTTCTGCAGGTCGTAGGGAATCCCCAGCACCACCGGGCACCGCTCGTACTTGGCGACGTGGAAGGCCTCGCGCACGTAGTCCATCATGCGCGGCACGCTGTGGGCGGCGATGTAACGCGCCCCGGTCGCCGCCACCAGCGGCGCCTGGTCGATGTACTGGTTGTAGAACTTGGCGTTGATCGGCGACTCGCCGGCGAACACCACCATTGGCAAGCGCCCGCGAACCGCGGCCGGCAGCGCCGTCATCAACTGGGTCACGCCGGGGCCGCAGGTGACCGAGGCCACGGCGAGCTTGCCGGTCGCCACGTTGTAGGCCGTCGCCGCCGCCACGGTGACATGCTCGTGCCGGACGTGGACGGTGTGCACGCCCGGCAGTTTGGCGAAGGCGGTCGACCAGTGCATGTTGCCGTCGCCCATGAGGACAAACTGGGTGTCGACACCCTCCGCAAGGAAGGCCTCCGCGAGCGCTTCGTAGAGCTTTGGCATGGGCGATGCTGCCTGGATTATGAGGCGATTGGGGTACTCAACAAGGATGCCCGGCGACGCCCAGCCCCGTCAATTCATTTAGAAGCGACCTTGGCGCCCGCTCTACTATGCGCTTTAATACGACCCCGACGGACCTGCTACTCTTCACCGCCCGTTCGTCGAAGTATCACGCTGACGAAGGAAAGGATCCTCAGCTATGCAGAACAAACTGGACCAAGCGGACGAGACGCTCTTGAGCTACGACGTCTCCGACGAAGTGCTCGAAGCGACCGCCGACCAGGAAAAGGCCGGAATCTACACGATTTCGTTTTGCACCGGCCTGAGCACCTGCCCGGCCTAACTTTACGTTCTCTGCCGCCGGCCGCGATCGGTCTCTTGGCAATGCCTTGGCACCGGCCGCGCCGTGCGGTGACGGCCCCTCGATCCAGGGGCTGTCTAACGGCGTATGCCACATCGCCCCGGCGAAAATGCCGGGGCTTTTCCTTTCGCCAAAGCTTCTTTTCGCAAAGGCGCAAAAAGCAAAAGCCCGGATCGCCTAAAGGCAATCCGGGCCACAAGGCTTTCGCCGTTTTCGGCTTATAGCGCTTTCAGGTTTTCGGCGGCCGACTTGCCGGTCTTGCGGTCGGTCACAACTTCGAACGAAACGCGCTGACCTTCACGCAACTCGCGCAGTCCCGCGCGCTCGACGGCGCTGATATGGACGAATACGTCCTTGCCGCCGCCTTCGGGCTGGATGAATCCGTAGCCCTTCTGCGCGTTGAACCATTTCACAGTACCGTTGTTCACGGGTCTCTCCTCATAGGCATGTCGATATGAGCCGAGCAATAGGCCCGGCTCGGTTAGCTCGAGATTTTGGTGAAGGATCGTCAGTCAGGCGCGCTTTGTCAGGTCGCTGCAAGGCCAAGTCATTCGGCCGAAAATGCTCGAAGCCATGAATTTAACGGCAAGTTGCGGCGGCCGCAAGGCCGGGCCGCGGTCAACATGACTGTCATGCTGCAGCCTTAACAATTTCATAATCGCGCTCACACGCCCAAAACGTCAACGATCGCGCCGTTTTCCGCCGATTTCACGATGGCGTCGAACACCGCCATGCCGTGCAACACCTCGTCGAGCGGCACCGGGTAGGGTTTTTCGCCGGCGATCGCCCGGGCAAAGGCGGTGAGCTCGGCGTTGAGCGTGTCGAAGCCCGCATGCTCGAAAATCTCGTCGGGCATCGCCGGCACCCGCCCGGTCGGCGCCGTGGTCGCCGTCGGGGCGAAGCGTAAGCGGGATAGATCGGCGCGCGCGATCTCGCCGAGGCCGTTTGTGCCATAGACGGTGAAGGCAAAATTGGTCGCGGTCGCAACCGAACAGAACAACAAGCCGGTGGCGCCCGACGCAAAGCGCAGCATGACCGTGGTGGTGTCGTCGGCGCGTCCCGGATAATTGCGCGCGGTGACGCAGCGCACGTTGCGGACGTTGCCGGCAAGTTCGATCATGTGGTCGAGGGCATGGACGCCGACGGCGGTGAGCGCGCCGGCCGGCGCTTCCTCCGGCGCCGCGCGCCAATTGTCGAGGGCCACGAATTGCGCAGTCGAGGTGGTGTGCTGGGCGACCATGGCGATGACACTGCCGAGCCGGCCGTCGCGCACGCGCTCGCGCAAGGCGGCGAAGCTTGGATGAAAGCGCCGCGCCAGGCCGACCGCGAGCACAACGTTGGCCCGTTGCGCGGCGTCGACGACGCGGCGGGCGCTGCTAAGATCGAGCGTGATCGGCTTTTCGACGAAGACGTGCTTGCCGGCCGCGATCGCGGCCAGCGCCTGCGCCTCGTGCACGCTGTGCGGCGTCGCCAGCACCACGGTATCGATGGCCGGGTCGCGCAAGATCGCCTCGTAGCTGTCGGCAAGCGGCACGCGATGGTCGCGGCAGAACGCCTCGGCGTTCGCTTTTGTGCGCGTATAGGCGCGGGTGAAGGCGATGTCGCCGCTCTTGTCCGTGACGGCGGCGACCAGCGAGCGGCCCCATCGGCCCAGTCCGACAACAGCGGCGCGGATCATGGCGATGCGGCCACGCGACGGCAATTGCGAAAGATGCTCGCCATGGCACTATGCTAATCGAAAGGAAACGCGCAGAGAACCTTTGGCAGCGGCCGCCAGACCGTCCATCCCATCGTCCAACACACTCTTTGCCCATGAACGATGCGCCGGAAATTCACGCCCGGCCGAAAATCGTCGGCGCGCGCATCAAGCGCACGGAGGATCCGCGACTCCTCACCGGGCGCGGCGTCTATACCGACGACCGGCCGGCACCGCAGGCGCTACACGTGGCGTTCTGCCGGAGCGAGCAGGCCCACTCGCGCCTCCGCGCCATCGACGCCGCGGCGGCGCGCGCCGCGCCGGGCGTGGTCGCCGTGCTCGCCGCCGGCGATTTGGGCGACGCGGTGAAGCCGCTGTCCGCGACCTCGCGCATGGCGAATTATCATGCGACGCCGATCCTGCCGCTAGCGCGCGGCAAGGTGCGCTATGTGGGCGAGCCGGTGGTCGGCGTCCTCGCCGCGAGCCGCTATGAGGCCGAAGACGCGGCGGCGCTCGTCGCCGTCGATTACGAGCCGCTGCCGCATCTGGTCAACGCGGAAGAGGCGGCGCGGCCGGGCGCGCCGCTCCTGCATGAGGCAGCAGGCACCAACGTGATCGTCAGCCGCGAGTTCAAGCGCGGCGATGCCGAAGCGGCGTTTGCAGCGGCACCAATGCGCGTCGGCGGCCGCTTTCGCATGCGCCGCAAGACCCCGATGGCGATCGAGCCCCGCGCCTACCTTGCCGAATACGACGGCGGCCGCGACGCGCTGACGCTGCATTCGGCAACGCAAGTGCCCGGCATCGTGCGCGACGCGCTGGCGACGGCGCTCGACATGCCGCCCGAACGGCTGCGCGTGATTGCGCCCGACGTCGGCGGCGGCTTCGGCGGCAAGGGCTCGCTTTACCCGGAGGAGATCTTCGTGTGCGCCGCGGCGCGCAAGCTCAAGCGCGCGGTGAAGTGGACCGGCGACCGCCGCGAAGACCTCACCGCCAACAGCCAGGGCTTCGATGAAATCGTCGATGCCGAGCTCGCGCTCGATGATGACGGTCGCATCCTGGCGCTGCGCGCCGACGCGATTGGCGACGTCGGCGCCTACTCGATCTATCCGTGGACCGCGGCGCTCGAGCCGGTGCAGGTGGTGAGCTTCCTGCCGGGGCCCTATCGCGTGCAGAATTATCACGGCCGCGTCCAGGCGGTGGCGACCGCCAAGGCACCGACCGGTCCCTATCGCGGCGTCGGCCGGCCGATCTCGACCTTCGTGATGGAACGGCTGATGGACATGGCCGCGCACAAGCTCGGCATCGACGCAAGAGACATGCGGCTGCGCAATCTCGTCGCCGACCACGAGCTGCCCTACAAGGTCGCCTCCGGCATCGTCTGGGACAAATCCGGCTTCCGCGAGTGTTTGGACAGAGCGTGCGCGGCGATCGGCTACGACGCGCTGCGCGCCAGACAAAAAGACGCGCGCGCCGCCGGACGCATGCTCGGCATCGGCATCGCCTGCTACGCCGAGCTGACCGGCATCGGCTCGCGCATTTCGGTGGCGCCCGGCATGCCGATCAATACCGGCACCGAAACCGCGATCGTGCGCATCGAGCCAAGCGGCGCCGTCACTGCGACTTTGGGCATCGCGTCGCACGGCCAGGGCCTCGAGACCACGCTGGCGCAGATCGTCGCCGAGCATCTCGGCGCGCGCTTTGCCGACATCCGCGTCAGGCAGGGCGACAGCGCCGGCGTTGCCGGCACCGGCACCTATGCGAGCCGCAGCCTGGTGCTGGCCGGCGGCGCCGCGACGCTCGCGGCGCGCGCGGTGCGCGAGAAGCTCCTCAACGCCGCGTCGCATCTGCTCGAAACGGCAATTGCTGACCTTGTTGCGGAGGACGGCGTAATCGCCGTCGCCGGCACCGATAGGACAATTACGTTTGGCGAGGTGGCGCGCGCGGTCTACGGCGAGATGGGGCGGCTGCCGCCCGAGGCGCGCGGCGAGCTAGCCGCGACCGAGACCTACGATCCGGTGTTCGGCACCACGAGCTCGGCGACCCACATCGCCGTCGTCATGATCGATCCGGAAACCTGCGACGTCCGCGTCGAGCGTTTCGCGGTGGCGGAGGATTGCGGCAAGGTGGTCAATCCGATGATCGTCGACGGCCAGGTCCACGGCGGCGTGGCGCAAGGCATTGGCGCCGCACTCTACGAAGAAGTCGTCTACGACGAGGACGGCCAGATCGCGACCGCGACGCTCGCCGATTACCTGGTGCCGACGGCATGCGAAATCCCGGCCATCGAGGTCGAGCACATCGAGAGCGCATCGCCGACGACGCTCGGCGGCTTTCGCGGCATGGGCGAAGGCGGCACCATCGGCGCGCCGGCCGCGGTCGCCAATGCGGTCGCCGACGCGCTGGCGCCGCTCGGCGTCGCCGTCAACGAGCTGCCGATCACGCCGCAGCGCGTATTCCGTCTGATCGAAGCCGCCAAGGCAAGCGAAGCTAAAACCTGAAAGAGCCGCCATGGATCTCAATCTGCAAGGAAAGATCGCGTTGGTTACCGGCGCGGCGAGCGGCGTCGGCAGCGAAATCGCCCTCTGCCTCGCCGCCGAAGGCGCGAGCGTCGCGGTCAACTACCGCAGCGCCGCCGAGGAAGCGGAAGCCCTGGTCGGTGAGATCGCGGCCAAGGGCGGCGAGGCCAAGGCCTACAGCGCCGACGTCGCCGATCTTGCCGCTGTGCAGACCATGGTCGGCGACATCGTCAATGATTTCGGCGGCCTGAACATCCTGATCAACAATGCCGGCCTCACCATCCGCAAACGCTTCATCGAAACCAAGCCCGAAGACTGGCGCCGGCAGATCGACGCCTGCCTCTACGGCGCGATCCATTGCTGCTACGCGGCCGCGCCGCATCTCGATGCCGGCAAGAGCGGCCGCATCGTCAGCGTCATCGGCGATTCGTCCCGCGTCGGCGAATCCAGTCTCGCCGTCGTCGCCGCCGCCCGCGCCGGCGTCGTCGCGCTGATGAAATCGCTGGCGCGCGAATTCGCCCGCTCCGGCACCACCGCCAACACCGTCTCGCTCGGCCTCGTCGAAACGCCGCACGACAAAGACTGGGTGGACGCCAACCGCGAGAAGCTGACGCAGCTCTATCCGCTGCGCCGGCTCGGCCTGCCGGCCGACGTGGCGCCAATGGTCGCACTGCTCGCCTCACCGCATGCTGGCTGGATCACCGGCCAGGTGCTCAGCATCTCCGGCGGCTACAGCATGGTGTAAGGAAGACCTCGATGCTGCACGCCGACCTGATCGCACCGATTGCGGAGCTGCTGCGCCGTCACGCCGCCACCCGCTGCGACAAGATCGCCTATCGCGACGCGCACACCGTCGTAACCTATGGGGCGCTGCTCACGCGCACCGGCAGGCTCGCCGGCCATCTGACGGATGCCGGCATCGTGCCGGGCGAAACGGTGGCGCTGATGCTGCCGAACTCGGTGCCGTGGGTGGAGAGCTTGCTCGCGATCGCCCGCGCCGGCGCCGTCAGCGTGCCGATCAGCTACGACTCCACCGAAACGGAGATCGCCTATCGGCTCGCCGATGCCGGCTGCAAGGCCGCGATCACGACGGCGGAGCGCGGCGACATGCTGGCGCGGCTTTGCGCTTCGGCATCCGGCCTGAAAACGCTGATCGTCACCGGTCGCGGCGCGTGCATCGGGCAAGATCATTCGCTACAAGCTGCGTGAAACGCTGAAAGCGTGAGGAGAACAAATATGCGGGTCGTCGATCTTTCCGTCGCGCTGAAATCCGGCATTGCGTCGGATCCGCCGAGCATGCTGCCGCAGATTAAATACATCGACCATCGCGCCGGCGCCAAGGAGTTCATGGCGTGGTTTCCGGGGCTCAAGCAGGAGCAGCTGCCCGACGGCGAAGGCGCTGCCATGGAGCAGATCACGTTCACCACCCACAACGGCACCCATCTCGACGCGCCGTGGCATTACGCCAGCACCATGGACGGCGGCAAACCGGCGGCGAAGATCGACCAGGTGCCGCTGGAATGGTGCTTCTCGGACGGCGTCAAGCTCGACTTTCGTAACAAGCCCGATGGCTATGTCTGCAAGGCCGACGACGTCAAACGCGAGCTCGACCGCATCGGCTATGCGCTGAAGCCGCTCGACATCGTGCTGGTCAATACCGGCGCCTCGGCGTTCTACGGCGCGGCGAATTATCTCGACAAGGGCTGCGGCATGGGCCGCGAGGCGACGCTGCATTTGTTGAAGCAAGGCGTACGTGTCACCGGCATCGACGGCTGGAGCTGGGACGCGCCGTTCTCGTTCACCCATAAGCGCTTCATCGAGACCGGCGACGCCAGCATCATCTGGGAAGGCCACAAGGCCGGCCGCGACATCGGTTACTGTCACATGGAGAAGCTGACCAATCTCGAAGAGCTGCCGGCGTTCGGCTTCAAGGTCGCCTGCTTCCCGGTCAAGATCGAAGCGGCGTCGGCGGGCTGGACGCGCTGCGTGGCGATCCTGGATGCATGAGAACGTAGCGATCCGTGCCCATCACCCTGCCCGCCCCAACCGAGACTTTCGACGTCGTGCTCGACGACGGCGCCGCCATTCGCGTGCGCCGCCACGGCAATGCCGACGGCGTGCGCCTGCTTTTGAGCCACGGCAACGGCTTCGCCGCCGACGCCTACTTTCCGTATTGGCAGCACCTGCTGGCGCAATTCGATCTCATGGTGTTCGATTTTCGCAATCACGGGCAAAACACCCCCGTCGTGCCGTCGCTCCACACCTATGCGCAATTGACGCGCGACCTCGAGCGCGTCGTCCAGGTGGTCAAAGCACGGTTCGGCGAGCGGCCGACTGCCGGCGTCTTCCACTCCATGTCGGGGCGCACGGCGATGAAGCACGCGCTCGAAGTCGGCTGGCGCTGGAACGGGCTGATCTTGTTCGATCCGCCCAACGTGCCGCCGCCGGGGCATCCGGCCTTCGCTGCCATGGCGGCGTTCGAGAAGCGGCTGACCGAATGGGCGCGCTCGCGCCGCCGGCGCTTTGCGTCGATCGACGAATTGACGGCGGAGTATCGGCAATCGCGCACCACGGCGCGCTGGGTCGAAGGCAGCCACGAATTGATGGCGTGCTCAGTGCTGCGGCAAAGCCCGGACGGCGACGGTTACGCGCTGGTGTGCGAGCCCGAGAACGAGGCCGGCATCTATGCCGAGGCAATGACGCTCAATCTGTGGCCCGACGCCGACGAATTCGACGGGCCGGTCAAGCTGATCGGCGCCGATCCGCAGGTGAAAGGCGGCTCGCCGACCGCCGCCGCCAATGCCGCGCTCGGCCGCGAAGGCGGCTACGACTACAGCTTCGTCGCCCATACCGGCCACATGCTGCAGATCGAGCAGCCGCGCGACTGCGTCGCGCTGTCGCTGAAATTCCTCGCCGATTGCGGGCTGGCCTAGCCGGCACCTCGCAATTTCCACAACCTGTTTGCGCCAGATGTTGGCGTAATTTGCCGAATGGCTAGGTAGCTCCGATCACCGTGCACAGCGCGGCGTATCGGGCAAACTACGTCTTTTTTTAATTTTTTTCGCTCCGATTCCCGTGTAAATTCGCCCGCGTTGCCGGCCGATGTGGCGGCAATGGGGATGGCTTTCGCTCCCGTGCAATCCAAGGAGAGGTGAACGGGAGCGCCACGCATGGCGATCTATCGACTATTGCAACAGACGGCCTTCACGCCCGAGCAGATCAGCCCGATGGCCGCGGCCTACGAGGAGTGTCTGCGCATATTGAAGCTCGCAGACCGGTCCGATCCGATCACTGAAACGGTCGCCAAAGCGATCATCGAAATCGCCCAGACGGGGGAGCGCGATCCGCTGCGGATGTGCCGGCTTGCGCTGCAGACGATCGGCGTCGGCCCCGGCTGAGTGGCCGGCGCGGTCTAACCCGCGCCTCAAATCAAGGGCCGCCGCGGGACTTCCTCGTCGAAATGCTGCGCGATGCGCGCCAGCACCCGCGGGTTGGTCAGCGTCAGCGTGCCGTTGGCCTGCTTGAACATCCCGGCCTTGCGCAGCCGCGCCAAGGTCTTGTTGGTGTGCACGAGGGAGAGGCCCAGCGCATCGGCGATGTGCTGCTGGGTGAGCGGAAATTCGAACGTCTGCTCGGTTGCCAGTCCGAGCGCGTCGGCGCGCTTGTACAGCATCACGATCAAGGCCGCGATGCGCTCGGCGGCGGTGCGTCGGCCGGCGCTGGTGAGGTTATCGTCGATCATGCCTTCTTCGCGCGAGCCGAGCCAGGTCACGTCGAAGGCGAGACTTGGCAGCTTGCCGAACAGCGCCCACACCTTGCGCCGCGGCAGCACGCACAGCTCGACCTCGGTCAACGCTTCCACGCCGTGGCGCGCCGCCCCGAACATCGCCGCCTGCAGGCCGATCAGATCGCCGGGCATCAGGAAATTCAGAATCTGCCGGCGGCCGTCGGGCAGCGTTTTGAAGCGAAACGCCCAGCCGGAATAGAGCGTGTAAAGCTCCGGGCTCTCGTCGCCGGGGCGCACGATCTCGGCGCCGGGCGCGAGCGACACGCGCTCGTGCAGGATGTCGTTGATGGTGTGCAATTCTTCCGGCGTTATCGGCTTGAACAGGCCGGACTTGCGCAAGATGCATTGGTAGCAATTTGCAGCCATGCCGCTAATAGCCGTTATGACTCGATAAAACGCCGCGGCTTTGAAAGAGCCGCAAGGATTGTAAAACGTTGTCTTTTGATAAACGCTTGGGCCGGCGAAAGGTTGCGGCCAGCGCCGCGCGGGATCGCGCGGGACGCCTGAGAACGCGCTGGAGACGTGAGACTTACGTTGTCGCGACCGCGGGAACGATCACATCGCGCCGCCGGGTCGGGCCGCCGGCCAGAATCTGCACGACGCCGGCGGTGAACCCGACCAGCGTGCCGATCTGCCAAGCCGGGCCGTAGGAGCCGGTCAGGGTGAAGATCAAGCCGCCGCCCCAGGCGCCGAGCGACGAGCCGAGCTGGTGCACGACGAAGGACACGCCGAGCAAGGTCGCGAGATACCGCGTGCCGAAAATCTCGGCGACCAGCCCCCCGATCAGCGGCGCGAGACCCGGCCACCACAGCAGCCCCATCGCCGCGGCGAACAGCAGCGTCGAGGTCTGCGTCGGCGGCATCACGAAATACGCAGCGAACATCAGCGAGCGCAGGATGTAGAGCAGCCCGAGCAGAATGTGCTTCGGATATTTGCTGCCGAGCCAGCCGGTCAAGAGCGAGCCGATGGCGCTGACGCCGCCGATCACGGCGAGCGCCTCGGCGCTCAGCATCGGATCCTGGCCGCAGAACGCCAGATACGCCGGCAGGTGCGTGGTCAGGAACACGAGATTGAGGCCGCAGACGAAATAGGCTCCCGACATGACGAGGAACGGCCGGTTGCGCATGGCCTGGCCGAGTACCTCGCGCATCGAGGTCGATGCCGTGCCGTGGCCGGGAAACATGTCGGCGCCGCCGGCCAGGAACGCCGCCGGCAGCATTGCCACCGCCATCAGCGTGAAGAACAGCATGCCGATCTGCCACGGCTCGCGCGCCAGCAACGCCTGGGTGACGATCGGCACCACGAGCGTGCCGAGCGAGCCAACCGCGGAGACGATGCCGAGCATCTTGGTGCGCCACTGCACCGAAACCGCGCGCACGCACGCGGTCATCGCCAGCGACGTCGCCGTGCAGGACAGCGCCACGCCGATCAAGCCGCCGGACAGGACGAGCGCGAACACGCCTTGGGCCGCCGCCATGATGCCAAGGCCGGCGACATAGATCGCCGCGCCCGCGACCATCATGAGGCGAAGCCCGAAGCGGTCGGCAAGCGCGCCGACCAGAGCCTGGGACAGGCCCCAGACGATATTCTGGATCGCCAGCGCGAACGTGAAATCCGCCGCCGTGACGCCGAGATCTTGGGTGACGGGCGTCAGAAACAGCCCGAAGCTCTGGCGTATGCCCATGCCGAGCGTGAGCAGCAGGGCGGTGCCGATCAAGATCAACCGAGCCTGACTGGGGCTCGGGGCAATCATTCGTGACATCCCGGCAGTAACCTCAAGGCAGCGATTCCAGTCCGCAGTCTACCTGACGTGCGGAGCACGCCAAGCGGGCTTCTGTCATAGCTGCCATCGCGAGGTAAACCGGCGGAGCGACGCCTGCTGCGCCGCAATGGTAGCGCGCGGTCGCCACAACCGTCGACAATCGGCGCGCGTCTAAAGCGACAGATACGGATCGTTCATGCGCTTGTCGTTGCGGCGGCGCTGCTTGATCACCTCGCCGGTAGTCCAGTATTCGCTGCGCACCGCGCGTTCGGCCTCGACCTTGAATTCGTCGGGCCATTGGCCGAGCGAATAGCCGAACCAC
>Ga0306925_10002441_pt1 | contig 16012 bp, 11 predicted proteins | sample flu12Cox44000176_FD_203755 | JGI IMG/M metagenome (GOLD analysis project Ga0306925, IMG submission 203755) | Lab enrichment of tropical soil microbial communities from Luquillo Experimental Forest, Puerto Rico - flux8day.12C.oxic.44.000.176 (v2)... | ecosystem: Environmental > Terrestrial >... | reverse complement strand
ATTCGGGTTGATCTACGTCGTGGGAGACGAGCGCGACGTGGTGCGGGTACGCACCAATTTCCGCGGCGAGGATGTATATCTTTACCGGATCCAGGCATCGCCCGAGAATGCGCGCCACCTTTTCTTGATCTACTTTGACCGAATCAATGAACTGGCCGATCGAGCGGAGTTTTACCAACTGCTGAGCAACAGTTGCACGATCAACATCGTGCGTTACGCTAGGAACCTTGGTAAGCTCAGGGAATTTGACATCCGCTTCTGGCTTAACGGTTTCGCTGATCGCGGTCTATACCGCGCGGGCTTGCTGAACCCGTCCCTGCCCTTTGCCGAACTGCGGCGGCGTTCGCGCATCAATTACGCTGCCCAAGCCGCCGATAACGCTCCCGATTTCTCCCAGCGTATCCGCGCGTCCCTGCCCTTGGGACAACAATGACGTCTCGTATCCCTAACAAAGATTCTGTGCAACCGATGGCAGATGCTATTTCCTCAGCCGAACCGCGAAGCTCAGGCTCGCTGGCCGCAGCGCAGTATGGCGCCGTGACCTCACGCCGGCGACGCGAGACAACAAGGTACACTGAGGCACGGCTGACCGCACAGGCTTTCATGGGTCGTCGCACGTAATAATCTTTGCCTGCGAAGAAGCGAGGGGAGGCTCGAACTATCTACAGGGGATGTGCTGAACTGCCAAGACTGCCGGGCGGACGCGGAACGCGACCATGAGTTTCAAGGATGTCTCGGATTTGCTGAAAGCTGCCGCAGTTAACTGGGTGCATGACTACGCCCAGAGCATGGGTGCGGCCTTGGCCTTCTATACCATGTTCTCCGTTGCCCCCCTTCTGCTGCTCGTGACTTCGATCGCCGGGCTTGTTTTTGGCGAAGAATCTGCCCGTGGCGAAATCTTCGCTCAGATGCAGAGCATGCTCGGCACGCAGGGTGCATTGGCAGTACAGGGCCTACTCGAGAGCGTGCGCAAGCCAGCCGGGAGCGTGCCGGCAGCCGTGTTCGGCAGCGTTTTTCTCTTCATTGGTGCGACGTCGGTATTTGCCGAACTGCAAGATGCGCTCGATCGCATTTGGAGGGCGCCAGCGAGAGCGGGGAGCTCGGGCCTGTGGAGACTGGTGCGTGCCCGATTGCTGTCCTTTGGCATGATTCTCGGTATCGGCTTTCTGTTGATGGTGTCACTGGCGTTCAGCGCCGCGGTGGCCGCATTGAGCCGGTGGTGGGACCCGCTATTTGATGGATGGACGACCGTCGCATACACAATCAACCTTGTTTTGAGCTTCGTGCTGTCGAGCGCGGTGTTTGCGATGATCTACAAGTCGATGCCGCGAGTACGGATCGATTGGAGAGACGTCTGGATCGGTGCAGTGGTCACCTCGCTGCTGTTTATCACCGGCAAGTTTCTAATCGGCGTATACCTCGGAAGAAGCGCGATCTCTTCTCGCTTTGGGGCAGCCGGATCCCTCGTCGTGGTTTTATTGTGGGTTTACTACTCAGCTCAGGTATTCTTGTTCGGCGCTGAATTCACCTGGGCGTACTCTCATAAATTCGGTTCGCGCAAAGGACAGCCGGCTAACTCATAAAGCGCAACGTTATCGCCCCGTTTTCATCTGCTTTTAGTGTTGCAGATTCAGACATGAGGGATAGATAATGATCGACTTGCCAGACCACATGGAATTCTGGAGTGACTTGTTGGAGGATCTAGTGAAAAACTACGGAGTCGGGCGCATTGCCCTCGCTCTCTGTCTTGTTGCGTTCCTGTGCTCACTATCAGCACAGGCACAGGAAGCGGCCTCTGCCGCGACGGTGCCAGTGCGCATGACGGTCACTTTGAGCGCGCTAGGGGACACGGCGACCATGCCGACAGTGAATCGCGAAGATGTAACGGTTACACCAGGCCGGCGGGGGGAACGTCTTAAGGTAACCGGATGGACTGCCGCAACTGGAGCTCATGCCGCGCTCGATTTGTTTATCCTAATCGATGACGCCAGCACCACTGCGCTCGGTTCTCAACTGGATTCCCTGCGCAGCTTTATTAATGCTCAGCCCGCGACCACGGCGGTCGGCGTCGGCTACATGAGCAACGCGACAGTGCAAATCGTGCAAAACTTAACGACTGACCACGCCGCGGCCGCGAGGGTTGTGCGTTTGCCCAGGGCCAACACCGGCGCATTCGGAAGCCCATTTCTCTCGGTTGTAAACCTCATGAATGGCTGGCCAGCGCACCCCGCTCGTCGTGTGATTGTGATGGTGACAGACGGAATTGATCGGGCTCGTGGGGGTCCCCGTGCGAGGGGCCTTGGCCCTACTAACCCAGACGTAATTCGCGCCAGCGACGTTGCGCAACGCACTGGAACCATTATCTATACGATCTTCCACCCCGGCGTGGGATACCGCAGCCGGAATCTGTGGGAAGCGACCAACGGCCAGAATGGAATTGCCAGGTTGTCCGACGAAAGCGGGGGCGAGGCATTCTTCCTGGGCTTGCAGACTCCTGTGAGCTTCGGACCATTTCTAGATGGCGTGCAGACCGCGCTTAACAATCAATATCTTCTGGAATTTAGGGCCGTGCCGGGTCGCAGAGCGGGAGCGCAGTCTGTTTCTGTCAGCACCGAAGTTCCCGGGGTAGAGATTATTTCGGCCGAGACCGCTTGGGTCCCAGCCGCCAATCAACAGTAGGTGACGAACCGGATGAGAGACGACGGTCCCCTGGGACAGGGTGGGCCGCCGTGTGTCGAAATGTGAAAGGTGGAAAGAGATGAAATCCCTAAAGAGCGTTTTCTTACTCACGCTATTCGTCCTGCCGCTTGTAATCGTAGTTCCCGCGTTTTCGCAGGATGCAGGCGGCAGTGACAACCAGAAGTTAAACACCCAGGCGTATGTCGAGCTGCTTAAGACTGACGCCAACGCAAAACGCGAAGCAGTCATCACGTACATCTTGCAGCTCAGCGACGCGGATGCCAAGGTGTTCGAGCCCATCTATCGCGAGTATGACAAGGAATTGGCCAAGCTCAACGCCGCCCAAGCCCAGGCGCTCCAGGAGTACGCCAAAGACTACCAGAACATCACGGACAAGCAGGCCGATGAACTGGTGAGCAAGTCCTTAGAGGTGGAGGCGCAGCGCGTGGAGCTAAAGAAAAAGTATTTCGAGAAGATGAAGTCAGCCCTCTCCGCAGGCACCGCCGCAACGTTCTTCGAAGTCGAAAATCAGTTGCAAGACATTGTCGATCTGCAGGCCTCTTCGGTTCTGCCGGCCAGCCAATAGCCGTTACCGCCAGTCATACCGGCGGTCATTATTGAAATCGAGAGGCTGAGAAAGGAAATATATTATGAGGCAGCTATCGGGAAGAATCACACTCGCCCTTATGTTCTGTGTGGGCATTGCAGGTACTACGCTTGGTTGGGCCCAGCAGAGGATGGTGAACGTGCCGGCGGGAACACGGCTGCTGGTCCGGATGAACGACACGGTCGATTCCAGCAGGAGTCGAGTCGGAACTATATTTACCGCCACTCTCCAGACCAATCTTACGGTGGGAAACGATGTAATCGCTCCGGCCGGGACAAGGGTGCATGGCCGGCTGGCAGAGGCAAGGGGCGCTGGACGCGCCGCCGGGAGGTCGGAACTGCAATTGGAGTTGACTGACATCATCATCAATGGCACGGCCTTTCCCATCCTCACCGGCGACTATAGCGTTCAGGGCGGCAACGCCCTCGGAGGGACCGCTCGGCGCACGGCGCTCGGAGCGGGTCTCGGCACGGCCATAGGCGCGATCGGCGGGAACGCCGGCAGGGGCGCGGCCATTGGCGCAGTGTCTGGAGGCGGTGCCTCGTTGTTGACCAGAGGCGAACAGGTCCGTATCCCGGCTGAAACGATCCTCGAATTCCGCCTGCAGCAGCCCGCGAGCTTGCCCCGCAGTTAGCAGCTGCCGCGAATGACAATCGAACAGGAGTGCAAGAATGAACGCGGCATTGCAAAGTATTTCTCTGGGCAACTCCAAATCGTCCATGACATTGTCGGTGGTACTCATACTGCTGGGGATGCTGGCAATCGCGCTTCCGGGTTTCAACTCGTCCAGGCGTTTCGTTCCGAAAGCGGCGGACGAGCGATTTGGAGATTCCTGGTCGGGTTGCTCTATATCGCAGGGGGAATCTACTTGCTCGTTCACCCCACACTGGGGCTGATCGGCCTCACCTTGGTCATGGCAGTGTTTTTCTTTTCGGAGGGGGTCATAGAGCTAGCCAACTATATTTCCACGCGCGGAAGGAGTGACTCCAAATGGCTGCTGCTGCACGGAATCGCAAGCCTTTTGCTAGGCCTGGTAATATGGCGGCGCTGGCCCATCAGCTCATTTTGGACAATTGGAATACTAGTAGGTATCGGCATGATTATGACCGGCGTGACTCGCCTCATGATGGCGCTGTCCCTCCGCAAAACGCAACAAGCCTGAGCCGCGACAGCTCAGGACTCTTTGAGAAACACCTTGGCATTCGCAGCCGCCAAAAGAACTCCGGCGGCTGCGCTGGCTGCTTGTTTGGGGGAGAAGAAATACTAAGTGCTAGATCCAGCTGCGGAATGCCATAGGGTGTGTGACCGACTAGTCTTGGTCTAGTACTAGATATCCGAGTCTAATTCAGGCACCCGTGCACATGTGGCGCAGTAATGTACCGCAATCGCAGATTTGCGCACCAGACTGAAGCCGGGTTGCACCAAGCTCGTTGAATCCGCACAACCAACCTTAGCCATGGCGAGCCTTGGTAGAGCTGGTTTGCTTTGGTGCGGGATGTCCTTGCGATCCCGGCCGCCTATCTGCCCCAATAGGGGAGCGGGAGGGGCCAAATCGTGCCTGGCTTCCAGCTACGCTCGGAATGCCTTCTGCACCAGCGTAAACCGAGCCGCGCCGATCAATCCCGAATCATCGTTCAGCACGATTTTGATCGGGATGGCCTCCAGCAGCGACTTCATACGGCCTTTATCGAGGAAGGATTCCATAAATGCGGGTTCCTTCATCTTCGCTACAATCTTTCCAGCAATTCCCGCAACGAAGATTCCCCCGGTGCCCATGAATTTCAGGGCACAGTTGCCAGCTTCCGATCCGAAGACGCTGACGAAGATCGACAGGGTTCGGTCGCAAATTGGAGCTTTCTTGCTTAGCGCTAACTCGGAGATCAACGCAGGAGCATCGTGAGCAGCGGCCAATTGTTCTTTCAACCAGGCAGGCTCTTCTTCTTTGGAAGTGTCCCTGAGAAATTCATAGATGTTCTTGACGCCGGGGCCCGACAGGATTCTCTCGTAACTCACGTGCTGGTGGCCGTACTTCGCCATGAGGTACTGGAGTAGCTCAATCTCGACATCGTTCTTGGGTGCGAATTCGGTGTGCCCGCCTTCGCACGCAAACGGGTGGTGGCGAAATCCATCCCAGTAGAGTCCAGCTTCTCCAAGACCAGAGCCCGCCGACACGACGGCCATATTTCCTTCGGCGTCGGTCGAGCCTTCACTGATCGTTACGAAGTCTTTCGATTCCAGTGCATCAATGCCATAGGCAAGGGCCTCAAGGTCATTGATCAATCCGACCGTGCGAAGCCTCAATTGAGTGGCAAGTTCCCGCGAGTCAATCACCCAAGGCAGATTCGAGATCTTACTGCGCCCGCTTCTGACTGGGCCGGCTACTCCAAAGCAGGCTGACTGGGCTGGAATTCCTTCGGTCTTGACAAAGTGAGCTACAATCTCAGCCAAGCTGCTGTGCTCACCGCTGGGATAAATCTTTTCCACCACGCATTGGAGTCGATTGCCCTCAGTCTCGAAGGCAGCAAGTCTTGCGTTTGTGGCTCCGATATCGGCTGCCAGGATCATTCGATTTTCCTCCAGTTGCGTCCGTCTCGTTCCATGAGATCATCTGATTCCTTCGGTCCCCATGTGCCCGATAGGTAATTGGGGAAGTTGCGAGCTGGCAGCGCTTTCCAAACGTCAAGGACTGGGTCGAGGATCCTCCAGCCAGCCTCGACCATGTCGGCGCGCTGAAACAACGTCGCGTCGCCAATCATGCAGTCGTAGAGCAAGACTTCATAACCCGTGTAGGGCTCAGCACCAAAGTACTTTGAGTATTCGAAGCTCATCTCGACCGACCCCAAACGAAGTTGAGGTCCAGGGATCTTCGCGCCGAACCCGAGCGCCATGCCTTCGTCGGGCTGGATCTGAATCACCAGCCGGTTGGCCTGCAGTTTATGAACCGCGGTTTGCCGGAATAATTGAAACGGAGCTCGTTTGAATTGAATTGTGATCTCGGTATGCCGTTTCGCAAGCCGTTTTCCCGTTCGCAAATAGAAGGGAACTCCCGCCCAACGCCAGTTATCAATATTCAACTTCATCGCCACAAAGGTTTCGGTCTTTGATTCCGGTGAGACGCCGGGTTCGATCCGGTAGGCTTGTACTTTTTCTTTCAGGACGACACCCTCGCCGTACTGTCCGCGAACCGCTTGGTGCAGGACGTCTTCCGAACTCAACGGCTGGATCGCATTGAGCACTTTTGCCTGTTCGTCGCGCACCGCGTCAGCGCTGAAGGACGCAGGTGGCTCCATCGCGGTCAGACTGATTAACTGCATCATGTGGTTGGGAACCATGTCGCGCAACGTGCCGGCGTTGTCGAAGTAGCCTCCGCGCATCTCGACGCCCACGGTCTCGGCATTCGTAATGGCCACGTGATCGATGTAGCGGCGGTTCCAAATCGGTTCAAAGATCCCGTTACCGAAGCGGAACACCATGATGTTCTGCACCGTTTCTTTGCCGAGATAGTGGTCGATTCGATAGATCTGCTTCTCCGAGAGCACTGCCTTGATGTTCTGGTTGAGTGTCAGGGCGGAGTCGAGATCCTGTCCGAATGGTTTCTCGATGACCACTCTCCGCCAGCGGCCGTTGTCCTGGTTGGACAGGCCGGACTGTCCGAGTTGCTGGACAATCTCACAAAAAAACTTGGGCGCCGTCGCCAGGTAAAAGAGATAGTTCTGGGTGGTGCCGTGTTGTTGGTCGATTGCGGCCAGTGCCTCGGCCAGTTTGGTATACGTCGCCGGGTCACCGAAGTCTCCCCGCAAGTACTGGAGCGACTGTTGGAATAGGTCCCAGACCTCGGTGCCGTGGTCCTCTGCCTGCAGAAAGCGAGTAACTTTCTTACGGAAATCCTCCAGGCTCAAATCGTCAATGGCAACACCCAGGACCGCGAATTCCTGGGGTAGCAGCTGCGCTTTTTCGAGGTTGTAGAGTGCCGGCACGAGCTTGCGCATCGTCAGGTCGCCGGTGGCTCCGAACACGACCATCACGCACGGGCCTGCAGGCTTGCCAGCCTGTTCGAATTCGTCGTCAACTTCGGTAACCGGGGACAGCGACATTTTCACCTCACCCCAATGGGCGCTTACAGTAAATCGGTCCTCGAACGCGTGTCAAGCTGAGGTGAGTCGCGAGGCGAGCCGAAGTACCAAAGACTCGTGCCAGCACCGACTGCTCCTCGGCACTGACGCAAGAATACGCGGTGACCGCAGATCGTTATGCTCAATTTTGCACGATGTCCCAAAAGCCTGTAGTGTAGAAAGTTAGGTATCGCTACGTTGGGAAATTTGATTCAGCAACACTGTTCGACGACGATGAGGAGTGTGTTGATGCAAACCGGATTCGAGCCGAATCTAGCCGCGCAACAAAAGGATCACGCAGCGCCAAGGAAGTTCTCAGCTTCGCGGTGGCGTTGTTTTCAGCGACAGACGGCCATGGTTGGTGCGTGTGCGGTTCTACTCCTCCTGTTGTTCACGGGCTGCGAGAAGAAAGAGGTACCACCTCCGCCCGGACCGCCGGAAGTGTCCGTGGCAGAGGTTGCCGAACAAAACGTGCCGATTTTTCAGGAGTGGGTCGCTCAGTTGAACGGTTCGGTAAACGCCGACATCACTCCCAAAGTCCAGGGATACCTGCTGAGGCAGAATTACCAGAACGGCGCCTTCGTCAAGAAGGGGCAGTTGCTTTTCGAACTTGATCCGCGGCAATACGCGGCTGCGGTGGAAGAGGCCAAGGCCAAGGTGGCTGTGGCACAAGCCAACCTTGCCAGGTTCGATGCCGACGTCGCCCGCGATACCCCGCTGGCGGCGCAAAACGCAATTCCGCAAAAGCAGCTCGACAACGATCTCGCCAGCCAGGCTGCCATGAAGGCGGCGGTGGTGGCCGCCCAGGCCAACCTGCAGAATGCCCAGTTAAACCTTGCATGGACGAAGATTTATTCTCCGATCGACGGCGTCGCGGGCAATGCGAATTCGCAGATCGGCGACCTGGTCGGCACGACGACAAAGATGGTCACTGTCTCGCAGGTTAATCCAATCTGGGCGAACTTCTATATCAGCGAAAGCGCATATCTGAGCCAAGCGGCCGCGATTTCCGAATTCCTTCGTACCGGAAGAACCAGCAAGAACATGACCGTACAGTACATCCAAGCCAACGGTGAGGAATATTCTCGCCCCGGAAAAATAGTCCAGATCAATCGCGAGGTCGCGGCCGGGACCGGGACGGTCCAGATTACTGCGGCGTTCCCGAACCCGGACGCCATCCTGCGACCGGGAGGGTTCGGACGAGTGCGAATTCAGACGGGCTACAACCAGAATGCGCTTTTGGTTCCGCAGGCAGCGGTAATCGAGGTGCAGTCGCGGTACCAGGTGATCGTGGTGTCACCCGACAACAAGGCGACTTTTCGCCCAGTCAAAATGGGAGAGAGAGTTGGGCCGAATTGGATCGTCACGGACGGTCTAAAGCCCGGTGAGCGGGTTGTAGCTGAAGGCATCCTGAAGATACAGCAGGCGGCTGCAGCAAATCCCCAAATGGCCCGCGAAGGAATTCCGGTCAGTCCCAAGCCCTACGTCGCAACGGCGGCGGCGGCGGGGAGCAACTGACTATGTCGAAATTCTTCATCAACCGGCCAATCGTTGCCATCGTTATTGCCATCCTGATGGTCTTGGTCGGCGTAGTCTCCCTGCTTAGCTTACCTACGGCGCAGTTTCCCAATATCGCCGACCCGATGATTCAGGTGAAAGCCACCTATCCTGGGGCTGACGCTCAGACCATCGCCGAGTCGGTGGCGACGCCGATCGAGCAGCAGATGTCAGGTGTCAGCGGCATGAACTACATGTATTCGCTGAGCGCCAGCTCAGGCGGCGGCATGACGCTGTATATAGATTTCCAGCTCGGGACGGACATCAACACCGATCAGATTCTGGCGCAGATGCGGTCCGGGCAGGCCAACGCGCAGTTGCCGGCTGAGGTGAACCAACAGGGAGTGATCGTGCAGCCGGGCACGACCGCCCCGTTCATGCTGCTCGACCTCTACTCCCCAGACGGCACTTACGACAACATCTTTCTGGCAAACTACGCCACCATCAATTTGCAGTACGCGCTGACCCGTCTAAGCGGCGTCTCCCAGGTGCAAATATTCGGTGCCGGGCCCTATGCCATGCGCATTTGGTTGAATCCAGACAAGTTGGCCAACCTGGGGGTGACGGTGACTGACATCACGAACGCCGTGAAGGCTCAGAACAAAGTCAACCCAGCAGGTCAGATCGGCGGCGAGCCCGTTCCCCAGGGACAACAATTCACCTACAATGTGCGGGCCCCGGGCCGATTGCCCACGCCCGAAGACTTCGGCCAAATCGTGGTGAGGGCGCAAGCTGACGGTTCCATTTTGCGCCTGAAGGATGTCGCGCGGGTGGAAATGGGTTCGCAATATTACTCCTATGACGCCAGACTGGGACATGCACCCGAAGAGGGCAAACCCTACCAGCCTTCGGGGCCGGCGGCCTTGATCGCGATTTACAACACTCCGGGCAGCAACGCTCTTCAGTCGCGCGCAGCTATCCTCAAGATGATGGAAGAGGCCAGGGGACGTTTCCCGCAGGGACTGGAATATGACGTCGCTCTGGACACGACACTGGCAGTCAGCGCGGGTATCCACGAAATCTACAAGACTTTGATCGAGGCCCTTATCCTGGTCATCCTCGTGGTCTATATATTTCTTCAGGGTTGGAGGGCAACGCTGATCCCCCTGCTCGCCGTCCCGGTTTCTCTGATTGGGACCTTTATGATCTTTCCGGCGCTTGGCTTTTCCATTAATACGCTGTCGCTCTTCGGGCTGGTGCTGGCCATCGGACTGGTGGTTGACGATGCCATCGTTGTCGTGGAAGCGGTCGAGCACCATATCGAGCACGGGTTGACGCCGCACGACGCGACGGTTAAGGCGATGGACGAAGTCTCTGGACCTGTGATCGCCATTGCCCTTATCCTCGCTGCCGTTTTCGTTCCCACCGCCTTCGTTCCCGGCATCACCGGGCAACTCTATAAGCAGTTTGCCGTCACCATTGCCATTTCTGTGATCTTCTCAGCCTTCAACGCGCTGACGCTCAGCCCGGCGCTCTCGGCCATGCTGCTGCGGCCCAAAAAGGAATCGCGCGGTCCCCTGGGCGCATTCTTCCGTGTGTTTAACCGGGTGTTCGGTCGTGCCACCGATGGTTACGTGAACTGGTGCAAACATCTGATTCACAAGGCGGGATTTGCCTTCTTGCTGCTAGCCTTGGTAACGCTCGCTGCCGCCTTCTTCGGCAAGAGGGTGCCTGGAAGCTTTTTGCCCGACGAAGACCAGGGCTACCTGTATGCCGGCCTGCAGTTGCCGGACGCAGCGTCCCTGCAGCGCTCCTCCGACGCTGCCAGGGAAGTCGAAAGGGTCATTCTGGAGACACCCGGCGTCGATACGGTCAGCTCGGTCATGGGCTATAGCTTGCTGAGTGGCGTGAATGCAACCTACAGTTCATTCTTCTTCGTTTCGCTGAAGCCTTGGGAAGAACGAAAGACGCCGGGGACAAGCTACGAAGGAATCAAAGCGCACTTGCGGCAGGCACTCGCCCGGGTGCCATCAGGACTCGCTTTTTCATTTCCGCCTCCAGCAATTCCGGGAGTGGGAACGTCCGGTGGTGTAACTTTCGTCTTGCAAGACAGATCAGGCAGCGGCCTCGAGTTTCTCGGGAAGAATACGCAAATCTTCATGGCCGAGGCCCGCAAACGTCCGGAACTCGTTGGCCTGATGACGACTGCCTTGTTCAATGTTCCGCAGGTCGGAGTGAAGGTGGACGACGCCAAGGCGATGGCCCAGCAAATCCCACTCAGCGAGCTATACCAGACGGTGCAGACCTTCATGGGCGGCTCACTGGTGAACTTCTTCAACCGTTTCGGCCTGCAGTGGCAGGTCTACGTCCAGGCCGATGGAGACTACCGGAACAAGGCAGAGAATCTGGGCAAGTTTTACGTCAGGAATGCTGCGGGTCAAATGACCCCGCTGAGCACGTTGACCAGCGTTTTTCAACGCAGCGGTACCGAATTCGTCATGCGCTACAACCTGTTCAATTGCGTGCAGATCAACGCCTCGGCGGCGCCGGGATATAGTTCCGGCCAGGCCATTGCCGCATTGGAGGACGTCTTTCACAAGACCATGCCGACCCAGATGGGTTTCGACTACATGGGCATGTCGTTTCAGGAAGTGAAAGCGGCTCAAGGCGTTTCGCCGGCAACTGTCTTCGGACTGGCGTTCTTCGTGGTCTTCCTCATCATGGCGGCCCAGTATGAGAGCTGGACGCTGCCCTTCAGCGTACTGCTGGGCGTGCCGATCGCGGTCTTCGGAGCATTTCTGACGCTCTATCTGCGCAAACTGGACAATGACGTTTATGGCCTGGTCATGCTCATTGGCCTATCGGCGAAAAACGCCATTCTGATTGTGGAATTCGCCAAGTTGGAATACGACAAGGGTGCAACCCTCATTGACGCTGCACTGACGGGGGCAAAACTAAGGCTGCGTCCCATCCTGATGACGTCGTTCGCATTTCTTCTCGGCTGCGTGCCGTTGTGGCGAGCCACCGGCGCGGGCGCCATTTCGCGCCGGGTACTGGGCAGCGTCGTGATCGGTGGTATGCTGGCGGCTTCGTCCCTGGCCATCTTCTTCATCCCAGTCAGCTTCGATGTCGTGGAGCGCTTCGGGAATTGGATTGGTGGCACGAAACATGAACCACAACCCGGCGTCGCTGGAGCTCCGGCTACAGGAGAGGGCGATGACTAACCTCAAGAAATTCGCTGTAATTCTTTTGCTGCTCTTTGCGTGCGCCTGCAAGCTCGGGCCCAATTACACGCGCCCGGCCACAACGGTTCCTGCTGAGTACCGCGGACTTCCACCGGGCCCCCAGCCGACCGGCGAGCAGTTCGGAGACATGAAGTGGTGGGCGGTGTTTCAGGATGATGCGCTGCAGAACCTCATTAAGGCGGCGCTGAAAAATAACTACGATCTGCGCATAGCCGCTACCCGCATCCTGCAGGCGCAGGCGAACTTGGGCATCACTCGCGCCAATCAGTATCCGCAACTGAATGGCACCGGCGCCATCGTGAATGAGCGCAATAATTTCTACCCCAGTGCGCCAACCTTTGGCATCCTGGGTCTTCAGTTGTCCTACATCGTGGACTTCTGGGGCCAATTCCGCCGGGCGACGGAAGCTGCTCAGGCACAACTGCTCGGGACAGAATACGGGCAGAACGTCGTGCGTACCACGCTCGTTGCCTCTGTTGCCGACAACTACTTTCTGCTGCGCGCCTATGATTCCCAGCTCACGTACGCCAACGACACGGTCGCCGTGGACCGAGAGATCCTCAGGCTGAATGAGATCAGGTTCAAAGGTGGCGAAGCCGCCATCATGGAGGTCTATCAGGCCCAGGTGCTGCTGCAAGCGGCACAGGCCCAGGCCATCGACCTGCAGCGGCTGATCGAGCAAACCGAAAACAATATCAGCGTCCTGCTGGGCGAGAATCCAGGCCCCATAATCCGTGGCCTCGATGTAGTGGCCCAGCGCCTATTGCCGGAAGTACCCGCCGGATTGCCTTCGGCGCTGCTGGAGCGGCGTCCTGATGTTCGTGTTGCCGAGGAAAACCTGGTTGCCGCCAATGCCAACGTGGGCGTGGCCAAGGCGAATTTCTTTCCGCAATTCACGCTTACCAGCTCCTTCGGCTCCATGAGCACCGCGCTTTCGGCCTTCACTGCCGGTCCGGGAACTTTCTGGTCAGCCGGACTGCAGGCGGCCCAGCCGCTCTTTCAAGGCGGACGGATCCGCAGCCAATATCGTCTAGCGTGGGCCCAGCGCGACGAGGCCGAACTGACCTACAAGAAGACCGTCAATCAGGCGTTCGCCGACGTTTCGAATAGTCTGGTCGGCTACGCCCAGGCTCGCCAGTATCGTATGAAGTTGGAAGAGCAGACCAACACATATTCCGCCGCTGCGCGCTTGGCAAACGTCCGCTTCCAGGGTGGCGTCACCAGCTTCCTCGAGGTGCAGTACAACGAGCAACAGTACTTCGATTCACAGCTGGCCCTGTCGCAGGCATGGTACTCCGAGTTGGCAAACTACGTGGCGCTGTACCAGGCACTGGGCGGCGGGTGGCAACAGTAACCGTACCAGAACAAAGCTGGTCACCTTGTCTAGGCCGAACGACCGAGGAAGAGGTCAATCGGTTGGCCGGTTCCGTCGCCATTGACGTAATATCCACCCTACCGGCCGTTATCGCGAAACAAGATTCGCACCCGGTACCGGACGGCTTCGTCGACCACCTGCACAAATTCGAACTCGATGACTTTTCCCACTTCTAAGCGGGAGGTTGTCTCGAATCCGATGCCACTACGGCTCAAGTTCGTACAAATCGCCGGATAAAACACTGGATTTCCATCCACGCTCAAGATCCGAATCGGCAAGTGAGCGACGAGGCGATCCAGCCTCCTGCCGTCGGGCGTGATAGGAACCTGGATTTCCCGAAAGACGGACTCAGCCAGGTTCGACATGGCTGTATAAACCTTGAAATATCGGGTACAGCCGCCGGTAGGGGTGAGGGTGACGCTTTCTGCCTTGCGCAATAGCCCAGCATTCTTCTCCGCAGCCCGTTCACGATAAACTGGCGGGCTACTCAGCGACACATTTGGGAGGAACGCATTTTGGTGCACAGCCTTGCCGTTGTTGTGCGGCAGCTTGAAACATTGAAACGTAGCTATGGACTCGGATGTGCGGAAAAGTGCGAGCACGTGCTTGCCCGTCTTGGAAGGGCGAAATTCGTCGATGTGGATTCCCTCATCCAGTTCCATGACACGCTGCTCTTTCTTCGCGCCTTCCCCCAGAGTGCAAAAGTTGTCCAACTCACAGACGAGTTGCTCACATCGATCGAGCTCCAAGTCGGCAAGTTTACTGATTCTCCTGCCAACGTCGAGGCATTCGATGACGAATCCGTATCCGGCATCGCTGGAACGAAGCTAACCAATGCCTGGACTTTTGAGTTGGCACGGTGGCTGGTGCAGCGCCATTCGCCGCAAATCCGTCCGCGATGGAACACTGCCGAGCGGTACCGGCACATGGCGACTATCCTTCCCGATTGCATGCCGTTGCTCGAGGATGACTCGTTCGTTGAGGCGGACACTCCTTATCTGACGTGGATACGGGCTGCTGCAGGTGCTGAAAAGCGAGAGCTGGCATGGTTGCTGCGGGGTATTGAGCAGTTGCCTGTTTCGCGACTGGATCATACCAGCTTGTACGACGCCTTGGGAGTCGACGTCGGCTGGGACCTCAGCGGCTCGTCCGCAAGCCGGACTCTGGCGCGTCGCTCAGTCTCGCGATTCTTCTATCACGACTCTCCGCTCCTCCAGCGCAAACAGGTTTCACTGATGGACGAGTTGGTCTCCGCCCCGCTCAAGGTGCGTACGCTGAACCGAAGCGAGGGAGGCAAGACTATCGACATGGCGCGCGACGCGCTAGCGGTCCGCTACCGCGAATTGCATGGCTCCACTCACGGTGATCCAGACTGCGTGTTCGAAGCCGAAGTGGGTAGGGGTGTGCAATTATTCATTTGGGGCCTCGATGTAGATCGGCGGCTTCCGCTGCGTGCCTACTATGCCGGGTTCACGCTGAAGAACGGTGTACCAATCAATTACTTTGAGGCGATCGGACTCTTCGAATGGATCGAGGTTGGATTCAACACGTTTTATGCATTTCGCGAGGGTGAGACGGCGTGGATCTACTCGAAACTACTGCACCTGCTGCATCAGCTTGGAGGTGTCACCTGCTTCTCGGTGTATCCGTACCAGATTGGGCAGGACAACGAAGAGGCGATCCAGTCAGGAGCGTTCTGGTTCTACCGCAAGCTGGGATTCCGGCCTGGGCCTCCCGAATTGCTGGCTCTAGCGGAGCGGGAAGAGCACAAGATTGCGCGTGATCCTGTGCACCGGACCTCGCCGCGCACCTTGCGCAAGCTGGCGGATGGACACATGTTTTATGAGTTTGGCGACAACGCTCCCGGACGTTGGGACTGGTTTTCAGCTCGAGCCCTCGGGCTTGCGGTACAGCGAAAAATGGCTTCCAACTTCGATGGCGATGCAGCCAAAATTCGGCGTTCGACCACGAAGTTACTCTCCCGGACTCTGAGTGTGAACCTCGACTCCTGGAATGCCCGGGAACAGTGGGCGTTCAGCAACTTCGCCCTTGTGCTCTCGCTCGTGCCAGGATTGGCGCGATGGACAACCAAAGACAAGCGCTCCCTGGTTACCGTCATCCGCGCCAAAGCCGGTAGGGATGAAACCCGATATTTTCGCCTGATGCAGAAGCACAGCACCTTGCGTGAGGCCTTCCTGAGCCTGGGCTCCGCTCTGCACCCAGACTCCTGAGCAAAATCGCGACCGTCCAAGCCGGAACAAGCGCTCAGTTTCCCGGAATCTTCTCCACGCTTTTCACCGTGGGCCGATTAGACGTCTCCTGCGAGGGCATATTGTATTCAGGGTTCGGAATACCCATCAGCCATTTGTCGAACCAACCCACGATATGATCAAGGCGTTCCACGCGATGCCACGGCTGTCCCGAGCGCGACAGTTCATGCGACTCTCCGGGGAAGTGCACCATCACAGTTGGCTTGCGCATGAACTTTAGCGCGCGG
>Ga0306925_10002433_pt1 | contig 16040 bp, 24 predicted proteins | sample flu12Cox44000176_FD_203755 | JGI IMG/M metagenome (GOLD analysis project Ga0306925, IMG submission 203755) | Lab enrichment of tropical soil microbial communities from Luquillo Experimental Forest, Puerto Rico - flux8day.12C.oxic.44.000.176 (v2)... | ecosystem: Environmental > Terrestrial >... | reverse complement strand
GCACGATCCTGCAGGCACTCGGCTTCGTCGGGACGCCTTTCGGCATGGGCCAGAACCCGTCGGACTACGGGACGCTTGCGACGTTGGTGCCGATCATCACTGCCGCGATCGGCGCCACCGGCGGTTTCGGCGCCTTGGGGAGCATAGCTTCGGGGCTGCTGAGCGCGTTCCGGCGGCCAACGACATAGGGGACCACGATGTGCAACATCGGAAAGCTCGTCAGTCTCGCATTGCTTGTCGCGGTCGCGCCGCTCCTGGCGACGTGCAACAAGGCCGAGCAGGAGCAGCCCAAGTCGTACGTATCACCGAACGAGGCGTGGTCGCGGCTGCACAGGACCTTGTGGCCGACGCAATACGGTGAGCCGATTCCGCTTCCGGTCGCGAGGCGGCCAAGCGCAGCCGAGGCGTACGACTATAACCCCGGCTATTCGAAGGACCTGAAGGACTTATATAACGCCGCCGACGCCCGCGACGCCCGCGACGTCAAGCCCGAACCTTCAGCTCAGCGTCACAGGCCTCGGGCTGGGCGCCATCGTGCAGGCACTGGCCATGCAGGCACTCGGCAAGGTCGGGACGCAGCTCGGCATGGGTCAGGATTTGCGCAATATCGGAAAGGGTCTTGAGCTTAGCGTTGGTCGTCGCGGTCATGCCGCACTTATCGACGTGCGAAAAAGCCTAAGCACGTAACCCAAGTCATATCAATCGATCGAGGCGTGTTCGGGCCCGCTCGGACGGCATGGACGTTATACGTTCAAGCGAAATCTGCGCTCAAACCCAAAGCTGACTAACAGAGCGCCAAGTGACTAAGGAGGCGCATTGACATGAAGAAGCTACTCCTAGCCGGTGTCGCTGCGCTGCTCCTGGCAACAGGGACAGCACATGCAATGCAGCATGATATGAGTAATACTTGGTGCGCTAAAAATATCCCAAAGCGCGCGATGGTGGATCGAGAACACTATTATGCTTGGATTGAAAAATGCCATGCCCGCAGAGGCACAAAACCGCGTTGGGGACTACCACCACTAGAATGATGACCTATCAAATGAAAAAGCTATTCCTAACCGGTATCGCTGTGCTGTTCCTGCCAACGGGGACAGCGAATGCGCGTGAACCATGTGACACCCTTCACACATCTGATACGCGCGGCATTTGGCAATGCGGAAATGTTTGTGTGCGTGTGTTCGGCAATGCCCCAAATCGATATGTGACTTTTGATGGCATCGACCCATACGACAAAGCCTTGCGGTTCAAAGCGGGGCCAACTTACAAAAATGCGAGCCTCAATGGCAAGCAATGCAAGGCCCTTGAGCAAACATACGATTACGATAAGGAAAGCAAATGATCCTCGGGCGGCAAGCTGATCCTAACCACTAAGGGCAGCGTAACCGAAAAGAAGGAAGTGAATCTGATCTATCGCGTGAACCTCGTCGGCGCGGGCGAGCACCGAGGACGGAATTTCGAGCCCCAGCGCTTTGGCCGTCTTCAAGTTAATCACGGTCTCGTACTTGGTCGGCGTCTGCACCGGAAGGTCGGCTGGCTTCTCACCCCTGAGGATGCGATCGACGTATCCGGCCGCTTGTCGGTACGGCTCGATCGAATCAGGGCCATAGCAGATCAGCCCGCCGCTGGTGACAAAGAAGCGCAAGTTATAGACCGCAGGCAACCGGTGCCGCGCGCAACCGCGACGTGGCCAAGCTCGGCGACTTTTTTTGCGTGAGCCTCAATCGTGTTGATAGGACGCTCGTAGCCTTCAATTCGAGTCTCTCGTGGAACGCGGAGCAGAAAATGTACTGGCGTTACTTCCATTCCATCCTCCAAGCCACTCCCGATTGGCATGACGCTGAAACAGATAGCCAGAGACGCCCTGCACCCGGCACTCCGATACAACCTCGCGCGCGACGTCGTCTCCAAACTCTCACCCAGGCACCGCCACGCCTTCGAGCACAACGACGCCTTCGCGCACGCCCCGAAAACGAACGAACCCTCGCCAAACAAATGAACCCACACACGAAACTTCGTTTCAAAACCTCCGTCTGGCGAACCAGTGCCGCCGGGCCAACCAAAAATTTTTCACGCCCAAAAAAACAAGCAGGGGGTGTCGCAGAGAAGATTTTTCTATCCCAATCAATGGGATAGGGGATGGGGGAGGTGGAAGCGACCTCGAGGAAGAGGAGACCGAGGAGGCGCAATAGAACAGGCCGAGAACGGGGCCGCATGGCCCTGCATGCGTTCCCGCGGCCCTCGAGGCGCCCCCGAACCCCGGAGGCCGAGAAGAACGCGCCAGCGGCCTTCCTATGGCCTTACGGTTGCGGATGGAACTTTAGAGCTTTCCCTTAGCGAGGGAGAGCCCTACGCAAGCTAGTACTGCAATATCAATTGCTTGGCTTATCATCATCCGGCGGCGACAGCAACGGGACAGCACCGTCACCACCATTGCCGCCGCGGGCGACGCTGTAGATCGCTTCGCGGATCTTCTCGAAGCTCGAGGGCTGCTCGGCCGCCTGAACCTGGTAAACGTCCACGCGCGCCGTAGGACTTTGGTCGAGACCGAACAAGAGCGCGAGACGTTCCTCGATTTTAACGCACAGCAAACCAGCCTGCGCGTCGCCCTTCATCGCCTTCTCGAAGAACGGCACCCTCAACGCGTCGAGGCGCGCAGCGCTGAGCTTCACGGCCCTCAATCGCATCCGGTTATCAACCTCGTAGTCGAGGCGTCGGTCGATTGCTTCCTCGACTTCGCGACTTGTGCACCGATGCAGCTTCGCCAGAGCACGCGTAGAAGTGCCGGTAATTCGGGCCTCCGTGATACTCTCGTCTCGATCATCGTCGCGGTCCATGCAATCGCCCTTTCCGCCGTTCGAGCGCCTTCACGATATCACCGAACATTCCCGCGAGGATAGCTTCTTGCGCCGCGAGTTCGGCGACCAGGCGCCCATAGTACGCGCGGCTCCAATACGGCGGCCTTGGCGGTATCGGCGACAGCAGACCAGGCGCAGCGCCGAGCTTGCGCCTTAACTTCTCAGCGCGAACCACAGCCGGGTTCAAGATGCGCTGCGAATGATACGAAAGCCGATGACATACGCGACACGCCAGTGCGTTCTCGATCACGAACAGGTCACAGCACAACCGCTCACACTTCGGACATCGCCAGTAACCTTGTGAACCGCCGTGCGGGCGCTCATGGCGCTCAACCTCGACCGGCTGCTCGACGCCACCGACGACCAGCATCAGCGTCTCGCGCGCGAGGGAGCCGTCGAGTGCGGTGGCTGGGGGCGCGGTCACCCTCGGGGTATTTTCGACGAGGGGACGGGAGGCTCGCGGGGAGGAGGTGGTTCCGAAGCTCGCGACCATAGGGACGAAATAGGTGCTCGGGTTTTGCCGTCGAGGGGAAGGAGGAAGAAGCGGGAGGAAGCTGTTCGAGGTCGGTTTTGGGTATGTATTGAGGACATAGCTCGGGACCAATTTCCTGACAAACCTGACCGCGCGCATGAAGAGAGAAAAAAGGGTTTATAAAAAGGATGTGAACAGTCTCTATGCTCACGCACGCGGTCAGGATTGTCAGGAAAATCAACCGCCGCGTGCGCGTTTTGGCGGGTTTTGGCGTCCTCTCATCGCTAGGTTGAAGCTATGCTTTTTTGAGGCGAAGCATTTCGGTGATGATGCGTTTGCGCTCGGCCTCTTTCCGCTCCTGCTCGGCAAACTTGAGTTTGACGGCGGGGTTTACCCGCCAAGCCTTGCACGTTGGCGTGCGATCGACCGGATCGAGCCAACCACCGGCGACCAAGGACGATACGCGTTCGCGAACCTGGAACAGCGACAGCCCCCGGAGATCGCGGATGTTGGTGGTGAGGTCGGACGCCAGCAGGCGCTCCTTGTTGCAGGTGAGCACGTAGCTGGCGAGCCGTTTGAGTTGGTCGCCGGTTTCCCCCAGGGTGTAGAACTCGTGCGCGTGCGGGATCAGAAACTCCTGGATGAGCCGGGATACGTTTTCGGCGACCTTGCCCCCGACGAAGCGTTCGTTCGGAAACTCGCTGAGGTGCAGAACGATAGCGAGGCTCCCGGCATAACCGGCGAGTTTGCCAATGAAGGCTTGGAAGCCCTTCGCGATGCCGCCGGAATTTTTTTCGAGATCGAACAGATAGCGGCGTAGCTCGGTGATCTTGTTGCGCGCGTCGTTGGTCATACTCAAGTGCTGCGGCGGCAGGTCAACGAGATGGCGGATCAGCGCCCAGTACGGGTTCACGTTGGTCGGCTCGTCGAGCGTGAAGCTCGCTTCCGTCATGATGACCGGAAGAAACCGCTGCAATAGACCGTCGCTCGTCAAGTTTTTCAGTTCAGCCAGACGGTCGGGTTGGATGCCGCCGAGAACACTGACCGACAAATTTTCGATGAAGAGTTCGCCGCGCCCGATGCGATCATAATTGTAAGGACCACCATCCCAAGCCTTCAACCAGAATGCGCGGTCGGACGACGCACGCGTGGCGTTGCTGTACCTATCCATTTCGCCAATCCAGCCGGTTAGCTCATCACGCTTGATCAGCGTCCCACGGTCGGCGCGAGCTAGTATCTCTCCGAGCTTCTGGGTGGTGACATCAATCACAACATAGCGCGGTGGCGGCTCAGGCTCGGGGTCGTCTTTATTGCCAGCGTCCTCCCACTGACGCATGGCCGCCTTGTGGTCGCGATAAAGCTCGGCCTGTAGGCGTTCGAGCGGCTTGCATGCCGCCTCCATCTCCGGCGTCTTCTTGACCGCCGGATCACCAACGAGCAGCACCCACAGGCGCGGATGCGCATACCATTGCCCGTGCTCCATGACTTTGAGCGACCAGCGATGGCTTGTCGCTGCACTCACGGTGGCAAGCGTCGCCATTGCCATGCCAGACAAACAGCCACCGATCACTAGCGACTGTGAGGCCACAAAATCCCGCAGCACTGGTGCCAGAATGTCGAGCGGAAATGCCGGTACGATGAAGCGCTCCCAAGGATCGAGCAGCGGCTCTCCTTGCCGCTTCCCATGGGCTTCATCATGGCGCCTGCGAACCGCTTCGGGGCCTCCGCCGAGCAGATCGTCGTTGACGTCGGGGCCGCTCATGACAACCCCTCCACGACAACCTCGATGCCGCACGCACGTAACTTCGCCGCCAGCGCGCGTGCTCCGTTGCGACCAGCGTCGTCGTCGTGAGCAAAGATCGTGATGCAGTTGACGTAACTCGGGATGCGCTCAGCTAATGCCGGCAAACGCGAAGCAGCGCCCGCAACCCACACGCCAAGCCCGGTCGCCACGGCGACCGAAAGTCCATCTTCGATGCCTTCGGCGATGGCCAAGCCGCCGCCGTCGTTGAGCGGGGCGAGCACGATCGGCCAGGAGAGCAACTTGCCGATCATTACCTTCGCCGGTTCGCGTTCGTCCTTGGAGCCGTCGGGCTTGAGCCGGGTAATGTGCACGCCGGCGACATGAGTATGGGCAATCGTTAGCGCGCCGGGCTCCAGCTCGGCGGGGATTCCGAACGCCGCAATCAGGGCAGGCGGATAATCCCCGCGCGCCGGCAGGAAGCCGAGCGTCGCCGGCAACGCACCAGTGATGCCACGGGCTTTGCGCAGGTGGCGCTCGGCGAGCGTACCGACGATCGGTCGACGCGACCGCCACAGCCAGCGCGCCAGCGCCAGCCGCTCGGCCGCCTTCTCACGCTCGAACGGTTCCGCTTCGCGGTGTGCGCGCTCGAGCACGGCGCGGGACACCAGCGGGCGGCCGTCATCGACGGCATAGCCCGCGGTCCCGCAACGCGCGCAACGGAAACTGATGAAGCCCGGCTCACGATGCCAGATGCGCAGCACGTGGCGATGCCGGTTCGTTGCCGCGCGGCGCTGCGGTCCGCACCGCGGACACGCCACGTCATGGGTGCCGCACCGGCCGCCGGTGAGCTCAACGAGCTCGTCGAAGGGGAAGGGGCCGCTCATGATGGCCGCCTCCCCGCATCAGCATGCGCTCGGCCAGGTGGATCGCCGCCATCATCGCGCTCGCCATCGCCATTGCGGCCGTGCGGCGAGCTGCATTGCTCGCGCGCGCGCGGCCGCGGTGTGGATGCCGGCACGGCGTGCACGACGATCGCCGGCCGCCAGGCCGGAGCGCGCCGGCGTGGTGGCGGGCCGTGGTGCTCGTGCCCGCAGCCGGCACACGGCTGTTTGAGGGCCGCGCCAAGCTTGGCAAAATTGATGTTCCGCAATTCCGGTACGTCAACCTGGTACTTCTCCCACCACATGGCGGCTCCTCCTCTCATTGGAGGCCGCGGGGCCTCCTGTTTGCGGGAGGCCGAGACTGGTGGAAGGCTGCAGACCGTGCTATGCGAGAGAGGTCGAAGTCGTCTTGCCTCTTTGCATTGCGAGAGCACGGCCGGCGCCTGGTCCCACCAGCGCCGGCTTTCTCTTTCAGTTCTCCTTCGATCTAAGCTCAGTGTCGTATAGATGCTTCAACTCCGGATGCGCCCGCTCATATCCATCGCGATGCCATTGCGTAGGGTGTGAGAGCGCAAGCTCGGCCGCCTCCTCGAAGGTCTTTCCGACACACATGTCAGCGATCTCCGCGTGGTCAGACGGAGTACCAAATCCGACCCGCCAATTGGTGGTGAACTTCATGATGGTCAGATGGCCGTCGAACTCGGCCCCGCGCGCCACCAGTCTGTCGAACAAGGGCTTGCTCTCCGTGCAAGCGGCTTCCTTGATGCCGGCTTTTGACCATTTCGTAAAAATCGTGGCAGGGCATGTCGGTCGCGTTGGTCATCATCTGCCACATCGCATCGCTCACGCCGTCTCGCACGGCCCGCAAAAATTGCTCGGCGGTCACGTCAGGCAGCTGCATTGCGCTCATGCGTCGTCCTCCTCGTCGTTAGCGCTCTCGTGATGTGAGACCTTCGAAAAAATCTGACTGTTCACGGAGATTGTTCACGACGGCTGAGTAAGCAGCACGATCGCGCGTCCACAGGACAACGCTGCCGAACGTTGGAAAAAGGGTTCTGAGCAATCGGCGGTCGGCACGACCGTTTTGAAATTTGGACAATACCGAGTTCTCCAATTTCCCCTTGGCCGAATTGCCCGGTAGCAGCCAGCCCCTCGATAGCAGGATGACTTTCGTAGTCTCGGACACCATCCCAAACGACAACATGGTGCGCCTTTCCTGCGATGTAGACGCGAAGCTTGAAATACTGCCCATGCTTTCGGCTCTCCTTCATGCCATCGCCCGCTCCGCCGCCCCGTTTATGCTCGGCGCGTAGAGAATCACCGGCGCACGGCACACGCACAGCGGCGAGCGATGCCATAGGAACCACGCGTGATTTTCCTTCGGCGCCTCGCGGATTCCATCATCGCGCTGAAACCAGACGATGCGCCGGGTCAACGCAATCTTAGCGACGAAGTCGGGGCAGTCGGCGAAGTAGCGCGCCCACGTCTTGGCGCTATCGAAATCGCACGGCAGCAGCAGTGCCAGCAGCCCGCCAGAACCGAGGCGCTTGAGCCCAGCGTTGATGAACGCGCTCGCCAGCGAACCGCTTTGGCCAAACGGTGGATTTGTGACGATGGCGTTGAAGCGCGCTTCGATCTCTGGATTGCGCTCCGACGTGAAGTCGAGCAGTTCGTGCTGCTGACCGCAGTCGACGATGTCGCTCATGTAGACGCCGGCACAGCCCGTGCGCCGCAGCGCTTCGGCCATATCGCCGCTGCCGCAGTCGGGCTCCCACACGGTCAGCCAGCGCAGATCGACATGCTCGGCGAGGGCGTCGATCATCCACGACGGCGTCGGGTAAAGGTCGCGCTCGACTCGCGCGTATCCGGTCTCGTGCTTACCCATCGCTCGTCCCGCTCCGCCAGCTCAGTGCTCCAAATCTTGTTGTAGGCATCGAGCGAGGCATAAACGGTCCAGGCGTAATTCGCGTCCCAGCCCTCAACCTGGCCGTCAGGGCGGATCAGCACCCAATCGCCTTCGCAAGCGACCATGCCCATAGCCGTCACCGGCACGGCCGGCCACAAGGGATCGCGCAGAAACGGCCGGTCGGTGTCGTCCAGCCAGGTCGGCACGTCGCGCCGCTCGATTTGTTTGAACAGTAGAAATCCCAGCACCGGCATGGGCGCGCCGGCATAGAGTGGCCGATCGGGTTCGAATTCGGCCCGCCGGCAGGTCTTCTTGTCATAGAGCAGCGCAACGCGATAACCATTGGCAAGCAGCGTTGCCAGCAGCGGCACGCGGTACGGGTTGAACTCCATCATCATCGGCGTTGCTCCCTTCTCACTGTGTCCCGGATGTTCCCGGCGCTCGGTGATCTCGATGTCGGGGTAATAGCTGTGCAGCAGGGGCGGTGCTCACGGTGGGCAAGTTGTTTTCACGGGACCGCCCCCGGGTTGCTCGTCGCCTCCTCCAGCACATCGGCCGCGCGCTCCTCCTTGCGCGCGATCGGACCGCAGACAGGACACGACGCGCGGCCGCGCCTTGCGACGCCAGCGCGCGGCCAGGCCCGGCGCATGAAGCGTGACCGCAACCACCCCAAACCAGGGTCGGGCTCGGCGGGTTCGACTTGATCGTCGGCGCCGCGCAGCGCTGGCGGCATGTGTGTTCGGCCGCATCACGCCTCCTGCAACTCGGCCGCATCCGCCGCCGGTTTAACTGCGGCACGATCAGCACGGCGGCGCGAAGGTTTGCGCGGCTTGGTTTGGCGCGGTGGAGCTGGCATCTTAAAGCGCGGGCGCGGCGCACCGCTCGCCAAGTACATTTTTACGTCGCCGGCGCGGTAGCGCACGAACCCGCCCGGCAGCGTGAACCACTGCAGCGGATGCTTGGACCGCCGGCGCCACGCGGCCAGTGTATTGGTGCTGATGCGCGCCAACGCCGCCACCTCGTATTCCGTCAGCAACGCGCTGTTGGGCAACTGGGTGAGGTCGAAGGGCGGCGGCGGTGGCGTGCCGCGAAAGCCGTGGCGTACGCGGCTCGGGTGATCGTTGCTCGGGGTGGAGACCTGGGTCTTACGCATCGCGTACTCCCGGTGGGGTGGCTGGATTTGGAGACCTCCAACTAGGCCACCATGCCCTAGGCCACCCTGGCCTAAAGTATTGATATCATTGCACTTTCCACAAAAATCATAGCACGGAAGCCTCACCGCGCGCTAGCCGGCTCGCACCAGCGCGATGAAATCGCGAGCGCTCCCCGAATTAGGGTGTTTTTGTGTGCTGTCGATGTGCTGTCTGGCGGTGCGGACGGCCGCAGCGCCATCCGGCCCTGTCGGCTTTCCTACTGGTTTTATTGGGCTTTCGTGGTGGGCGCTGTAGGGATTGAACCTACGACCTCTCCCGTGTGAAGAGAGCGCTCCGTACCAGACCTACCCAGAGCGGTCCATCAGTTCCTACGAAAAATCCTTGATTCGTGGCCATATCTCGCCATATGTGGTACGTGGGTGGCCATGGACTGGGGTGGGTACAGGGTGGGTACAGATTAGACCTGTCCCCCAGATGGGAGAGGTCATGCCGAAGGAACGGACGCCGCTGACCAAAAGCCGGATCGAGAAGGCAAAGGTGCCGCCCGAAACCGGCCAGATCAGGCTGTGGGACACCATCGTTTCCGGTTTCGGCGTGCGTTGCCTACCGGGGGGCAGCAAGACCTTCGTGTTTCGCTATCGGCCGCACGGCGGGGGGCGTAGCGTCAATCCGCGCCTCCTGAAGCTCGGCGCGTTTCCGTCGATCAGCCTGGACGACGCTCGGGCGGCGGCGCGCATCCACGCGGGCGACGTCGCCAAGGGCAAAGACCCGGCCCAGCAGCGGGCTGAGGAGCGGCGGCGCAACCGCGCCACGCTGGGCAAGCTCCTGGCGGAGAACGGACCCTACGAGCTGCACCTAAAAGAGCGCAGGCTGGTCAACATCAAGCCAGCGCTGAGCTCGCTGCGGCGGGGCCTGAAGGCTCATATGGCGGCCGACGTCGACGCGCTGGCCCGCAATGACATCGTTACCGCCATCGGCGAGCTGACCAAGACCGGCAAGCGCGGCGCGGCCGCTGACTTGCGGAAGTATTCGCGCACGTTCTGCGAATGGACGGTCGAGCAAGGTCTGGCGAAGTTCAATCCGATGGCGGGCCTGCGCACGCCGAGCCGGACCCGGCATCAGCGCTTGCACGACGCCGAGCAGAAGGGCAAGGCGCTGACCGACGTCGAATTAGTCAAGGTCTGGCGCGCCGCGCAGGCGATACAGGATCGCAGCCAGCGCGGGGAGCGCGTCGCCGGATCGTTCGGCGCGCTGGTGCAATTGGCGCTACTGACCGGGATGCGGCGCGGCGAGCTGAGCCAATTGCAGCGCGAGCGCCACATCCTCACCGGCGAACGGGCCGTTTCCAATCGCGGCATCGACGGCGAGCGCATCCACCTGCCGAAGACCATCACCAAGACCGCGGCCGACCACGATATTCCCCTGACGCCGCGGATGCGCGCGGTAATCGCGGCGCAGCCGCGCGTCACCAGCCCGCTGCTGTTTCCATCGCGCATCACCGGGGGGCGGCTCAAGGGCTGGACCAAGCTGGTAGCGGCGCTGAAAGACTTGAGCGGCGTCGACGTCGAACTGCACGACCTGCGCCGTACCGTGCGCACCCTGATGTCCCGCCTAGGTGTTGCCGAGGACATCGCGGAGTTAGCGATTGGCCATCAGCGTGCCGATCTGGTCGCGCGTTATAACAAGGACGCGGCGTGGCAGGCCCGCGTTGAGGCGTTCGAGAAAGTCAGCGCCCATATCACCGCGTTGTTGGCCCAAGCCGCCGACGACTGCGGCAACGTCGTCCCGATGCATGGGCGCGATCAGAGGCCGACGGGATAACGAGGCCCCGGAGTTAGGGGCTTAACTATGTTGCTCGCAACGCGCCCGCTCGATACCTGTCAAGCTATGTACTTGACACCAAGTGATTGATGCCAAAGACTTTTTTCGATTTTCCCGATTGACATTTAGGGTGCGGTGGGGCATCTTCCGCCACCATCTGGCCAATGGTCGGATGGTGTTAAAGCGTAAGTAGAACATCGGACAGGCCGCCCTTAGGGCAGAGCGCGATCCCCATCCCTTACGCCTCCGCGACAAGCGACAAAACCTGTCGGAGGTATAAGCATGTCCGATGTCGACATCACATCTGCACGCCCGCCCGGTCGCTCGCGTACCACCTCTGCAAGAACTCGTCTGATGGATACCACATCAGTAGCCGCTGTCGACATCGCGCGGGACGGCCCGGATTGCGGAACAGCGAAACCCGCCAACCCGTCCCCGGCGGCGCAGCGACTGAACAATGATCAGCAAAGCAAACGAGCGGCCTACGAACTGCACCTGAAGGAGCGCGGGCTCACACCCAGCCGCCGCTCGCGTAAGGATCTGCGAAGTATCGTCAGCAAGAAGCCCCGCCAGCGCTTTCGCGGCGTGCCGCCTTTCCTGACCGTCGACCTCGACAAGCTGCCAGATAGCACGCTGCTCACCGAGACCGAAGCCGCTGCCATCCTCAGGCGGTCGAAGTCGGCTCTGGAGAATTGGCGCAAAGACCCCGATCACCCCCTGCAATGGCGGCATGTTCTGGGGCGCATCCTCTATGTGCTTGGGTCCGTCCGCGCCGTGCAAAAGGGCACAAAATAAGTCACGGCCGCGCGTGGGTGTGCGCGGCCGAGAAGGACAGATTGCTGACCACGATGTAGGGTTTGCTCCTGTCGTTTAGCATTTCTGTCTGCCCTTCTCAACCGCCCGCCCGCGCTCGGCAACCTCTTTACCCAGAGGTGTTGAGCACATGATCCGTTCTATCGAACTTCGCCGCTGCAAGAACACGCGTCGAGACCGACGAACGTTCGCAATGGCAGCTATTCCTGCCGCCGTTGCCGAGCAGCGGGCACAATCATGACCGCGCGCGAGATCGCCCTTGCGCTCGGTGGCCAGCGTGCACAACGGCTCGCCGACGGCGGTTATTTGATCCCTTGTCCGGTACCGTCGCATGGCAAGGGTCGCGGCGACCGCAACCCGAGCCTGCGCATCTGCGACGGCGACACGCAATTGCTGGTGCGCTGCTTCGCTGGCTGCGACGCCCGCGATGTGCTCGGCGAACTTCGTCGGCGCGGATTACTCGGTGATCGCGCCAGACGCGATGGCTCTGCGGCAGCACTAACCAAAAAATACGCCCCGCAGGTCCGCGATCATGCTGATAAGCAGCACCGTAGGGCGGCTCGGATGTGGTCGCGGCGGCAGCCGATAGGCGGCACTGTTGCCGAAATTTATTTGCGAAAGACGCGCTGTATCACTTGCGCGCTGCCGCCGACGCTCGGCTTTCTGTCGCCCTGGAAGCCCGAGCACTGTCCGGCGATGATCGCAGCATTCGCGCTATCCGACGCAATCGAGCCCGGCGTCGTCGCGCCGCCGCACGGCGTTACCGCCGTCCATTTGACGCTGCTGAAGCCGGACGGCAGCGGCAAGGCCGACGTGGAGAAGCCGAAGCTGATCGTCGGCAGCCCGGACGGGCTGCCCATCGTGCTCGCGCTCGCAAATGATCTGCTCGGGCTCGCGATCACCGAAGGCATCGAGGACGCGTTGACGGTGCATCAGGCCACCGGGCTCGGCGCCTGGGCGGCGGGCGCTGGGGGCCGCATGCCTGCGCTCGCGTCGACGATCCCGTGCCATATCGAGTGCGTCAGCGTCGCGATTGACGACGACGAGGCAGGCAACAGGTTTGGAAACGAGCTTGTCCGTCGGATCGAGGCGCGCGGCATCGAGGCGCGTCCGATCCATCTCAAGAGGCGCGCCGGATGACCGAAAAGCGCCCCGACGCGAACGACCTGCTGCGCACTGAGGGCGTCGAAGGCGTGCGGCGCGCGTTCGACGAGGCACGACGCACCAGCCGCAAGGCAAATGATCCGAACTACGATGCCGTGACCGTCGATCAATACGGCGCGCAAGCGGCCGGGGAAGCGCCAGCAGAGCCGTCACCAACAAATGAAGGGGCGGCGTATGGCTTCGCCTGGACGCTGCTCGGGCATGGAGAAGAAGCAACGATGCCGATGCGCAAATGGCTCGTCGAAGGGGTCTTGCCGGAAACCGGCGTCGGGTTGATCGCTGGACAATGGGGCACCTACAAGACATTCGCCGCGTTCGATCTCGCTGCCGCAGTGATGACCGGCGGCAAGTTCATCCAATTCCCGGTCGCGCGGAAGGGCGGCGTGCTGCTGCTGGCGACCGAAGGACAAAGCGAAGTCTCGCTGCGCCTCACGGCGGCATGGGAACACCACGGTGGCGGTGGCCGTGCGCCATTCGTGTGGGTCGCAAAGTCGCCGCGACTGCTCGACGGCAACGCCGACAAAATTTTGGTCGCCATGATCAGACACGCTGAAGCCAAACTGAAGCGCGACTTCGACCTTCCCGCCGTCATGGTGCTGATCGATGCGCTCGGCAAAGCCGCCGGTTACAGCAGGAGCGGCGACGAAAACGACGCAGCCCTCGCCAAGATCATCATGCGCGCGTTGGGCCAAGCGTCAGCCGCGACCGGCGTCCTGGCGCTTGGCGTGACACATTTCGGCAAGCACGTTGATACCGGAACGCGAGGATCGAGCGTGTTCGAAGATGATGCCGATACGGTGCTCGCCCTGGTCGGCGAACGAGCCGTCAACGGTACCCTCACCAATGCCCGGCTTTGCGTGCGCAAAAGCCGCAGTGGCTCAAACGGCGACGAATTCCCGATCAATACGCGCGGCGTCACGGTCGGCAGCGAAACGACCTTGGTGATGGACTGGCAGGCTCCGGCTACGGCCGCCAAAGGCAAGACGACGGCCGACGATCCCTGGAAGAAAAAGTCGCTACGCCTGTTGCGCCAGTCGCTAATGAACGTGCTCGTCGAGCACGGCAAAGAGACGAAGCCATGGGCCGACGGGCCAATAGTTCGGGCCGTCGATATCGAGATCGTTCGCAAGCAGTTCTATCGTGCATATCCCGCCGCCGAAGCCACCGATCAAAAGAGCAAAGGCGAGGCCCGGCGCAAGGCGTTTGCGCGCAGCATTACTGACGCCAAGACCGGCAACCTCATCGGCTCGTGGGAGATCGATGGCGTGACCTACATCTGGCTGATTAATCCCGCCCCGCCCCAAGCGCAGCCGCAGGAGGTCCTATGAGGCCCCCACAATTGCGCATACCAGTGACATGTCCTTTCAGACACGCGGGGCGGGACAAGCGGGACACCCCTATGGGGTGTTGTCCCGCATGTCCCGCTGCCCCGCTACGCAAGGCCGGACATTGCGGGACAATGTCCCGCTTGTCCCGCGTGTCCCGCACGGAAAATTTGCATTGCGCTCGCGCGCGTGTCGACGTGTTGGACAACTGCGAGGCCAGAGCAGGCGAAGCCCTATGATCCCAACCTCACCAGAATTAACGATGGGGCGCTTCCAGCAAGGAGCAGCTAACGAGCGCGTAGCGCTCGTAGCTGCTCCTGCTGGAGCGGCCTATCTTAATGAAGAATCCTAACAAAGGGAGTTTGGCATGAAGGTTGAGCAGGAGGAGATCACGACGGCCATCACAAAGGGGCGATCAGTGGTGCACGGCGACGATACTGCGGCAGCGGAGGAGACGCTGCGTTTGGCGCGGCTCGGCGGGCCGGATGCTGTGACCTTTCTTCGCCATGTCGTCCGCACCGAGCGATCTGCGACGGTGGCGCAGCGCGTGCGTGCAGCATGCGCAGTGCTGGAGGTCGGCGGTTTCCTTCCGTCCGAAACCAAGTCCACCGGAGCGTTCCGAGAGCCGGAAGGGACCCACGACACCGGCGAGAGGCAGGAGGCGTAAGTCCCATTCATGGCGCGGCGAGAGGAGTGGCAGGCCCAGGTGCAATTAAAAATTTTGCTCGAAAAATGGCTGGACCCTGCCTGCACATTCTGGACCGCGACCGATCCGGTGGCGCCATCGGTGACCAGCGGTGCGATGCGCAAGAAGCGCGGCGTCAAACCCGGCGTGCCGGACGTGCTGGTTTGGTATCGCGGGAAATCAATTGCCATCGAGCTGAAATCGCGGCGCGGCCAGTGCAGTCCGTCGCAGCGTGCGGTGCGCGAGGCGCTATTGCGTGCGGGAGCACAGTGGGCGGTGTGCCGTTCATCAAAGTCGGTAATGTGCTTGTTGTTCGAGGTAGGCGTGCCGTTCCGCACGATCATGCACGAGGACGGCACGCTCGAGTGCTGGCAGCAACCCAAACTGCCGGCGTGGGAGGTGCCGAAGCGCAACCCGCACGAGCGGCGACCACGGGCGCCGGAGTGGGAGCCGGGGGCGGCGGCGGAGATTGCCGAGCTGGCGGCGGCGAGTGACGATGGAGCGGGCGGTGACATCGCCGCATAGAGGGCTGAGCCGCGACCCAACGCGCCGGACGTGGCTGCGCGGCGACGCGCGGCACAGCAGCGGTGGCGGGAGCGTCAGCGCGGCCGTGATGCTGCTCCCACGGACTGGCTGCGATCAGCGTCGTCGATTTATGAGAACACGCCCTCATAGCGCCGTTACGTAACTGATGGTAGTCTGCTGGCATCTTGATGTGGTGATCAAGCGAGGGTCGTCCGATGGAAAGTAAGCGCGGGAATTCGATAGAGACGACGACGGGCCGCTCTAATACCGTCTTGGTTTCCTTCACGCGCGAGGAGATGGCGGATGCGACGACTGACTGAGGAGCAGGAGCGGTGGCTTGCGGTTCGCCGGGAGGCGGCGGCGAAGCTAGATCCGGAGACGGCGGAGGTGACCTTTAATTGGGGGGACATGGCCGACCCCTACGGGCTGCGCCGTGACGATGATTCGTACTATGGGCGGAATTACTTTGCGCGTTCTCCCGACGGCGTGTGGGTTTCCTTTGACGACCTGCCGGCCGCAGTCACAAACCGCTTGCAGGCGCGGATGGCCGCCGGCGAGGTGCTCGACGCTTACATGGTTTACCAGTGGGAGCGGGATGGTACGACCAGGGAGGAGCAGGTGGAGCGCTGGCTTGTGGCGCGCCGTGAGGAGGGTGCGAGGATTGATCCGGAGACTGCGGAGGTGACGTTCAG
>Ga0306925_10002430_pt1 | contig 16045 bp, 12 predicted proteins | sample flu12Cox44000176_FD_203755 | JGI IMG/M metagenome (GOLD analysis project Ga0306925, IMG submission 203755) | Lab enrichment of tropical soil microbial communities from Luquillo Experimental Forest, Puerto Rico - flux8day.12C.oxic.44.000.176 (v2)... | ecosystem: Environmental > Terrestrial >... | reverse complement strand
TTCTTGTCAGTGCTAGCCACGTTCCCATTGTCGGTCATCGCGCAGGTATGCCGCGATCTGACCGGCCGCGGCCTGTGCGGTGGCCACGCACGCCGGAATGCCGATCCCGTCATAGGCGGCGCCGCACACGGCCAGCCCTGGCTGGCCCGCGACGGCGGACCGGATCCGCGCCACCCGGTCCAGGTGGCCCACGGTGTACTGCGGCAGCCCTCCGCCCCACCTGGTCACCCTGGTTGCCACGGGCGCCTGCTGGGCGCCGGTGGCCGCGGCGAGGTCCCCGGCGGCGAGGCGGGCCAGTTCGGCGTCACCGGACTGCAGCAGGGATTCCTCGCCGACCCGCCCCAGCGAGCACCGGACGATGTGCAGCCCGTCACCGGCGTCGCGCAGGTGCGGCCACTTGACGGTGGAGAACGTCACCGCCTTGACCGGGCGGCCGTCCGCGGCGGGCACAAGGTAGCCGCTGCCCTCAAGCGCGCCGGGGAACGCCGCTGCCTGGTAGGCCAGGGTGACGATCGCCATGCTGGCGTAACGGATCTCCCGCAGCGCCGTCACCGCGGCGGACGCCCCTGGTACGCCGCTCAGCAGGCGCGCCGCGGGGTTAGCCGGGAGGGCCAGGATGACCGCGTCGGCCGTCAGGTACTCCTCGTCGTGCCTGGACCCGACGGTCAGCCGCCAGCCGGTCGCCGTGTGGTCCAGCCCGCGCACCATCGCGCCGATGCGGACGGAGGCACCGGAGGCGGCGGCCACCGCGGCGGGCAGCGTCCCGAGCCCGCCGGCGAGGGTGGTGAACACGGGCACGGGATCCGGGGACCTGGGTCCGGCCGGGTCCAGCAGCACTCCGGCCGCCTCGGCCAGGGAGGCGTGCTTGCGCGACTCGGCCGCGACGGCGGGCAGGGTGGCTTCGAAGGACAGCTGCTCCGACCGGCCGGCGTAGACCCCGGCGAGTAGCGGATCCACCAGCCGGTCCACGACCTCGTGGCCGAACCGGGCCGCCACGAACGCGGCCACCGGCACATCGCCGTCCCGTGCGGTGGCCGGGAGGCCGAGATCCTGCCGCGCCCTGGCCATGCCGTCGCTGGACAGCAGGCCCGTGCCGGCCAGCTCGGCCAGGTCGGCCGGGACGCCCAGCACCTGGCGGCGAGGCAGCGGGCACATCCGGCCCCGGCTCCATATCCGCGCCGCCGTGGTGCCGGGCCAGGTCAGCTGGCCTTCGAGGCCGGCCGCGGCGACCAGCCCGGTGCCCTCGGGCCGGCGGGCGAGCAGCGCCTCGGCACCCTCATCGATCATGATCCCGGCGATCTCACTGACGCTGAGCTTGCCACCGAGCCGGGGCGAGCCTTCGAGCACGGTGACCTGGCACGGAACCTCGCGCAGGAAGAACGCGGCGGCCAGCCCGGCGATGCCGCCGCCGATGACCGCGACGTGCGGCTGCCCGGGATTGCTCACCGCTCTACCCTGGCAGAGGCTCGCGGGCCGGGACGACCAGGGCCGGCCCGGCGCGGCGCATCTGCCCCTCCCGCCACTGCAATACCGGGCACCCCTGTGGCTATTGATAAAACAGAGCTATTCTCAGCAATTTTTAAGCCGCTGACCTCTTGATGGTTTTTGGGTCATTCCTGCCATACTTCTGTGCCATGGCCTCGGACCCTGGTGCGATGACGGTGCGGCAGGCCAGGCCCGAAGACGCCGGCCGGCTTCAAGCGATCCAGCTCGCCGCTGGTAATGCGTTCCGCGACATCGGGATGCCTGCGGCCGCGGACACGTTTCCGCTCCCGCCCGAGTCCCTGTCGGGGTACCGCCGGGCGGGGCGGGCCTGGGTGGCGGCCGATGAGCATGACGAGCCGGTTGGCTTTGTCGTCTTCGACGTGGTCGACGGCTGCGCGCACATCGAGCAGGTCAGCGTGCATCCGGCGCACGCGGGACAGCGGATCGGGGCCATGCTGCTTGAGTACGTGGCCGACTGGGCGATCGACCAGGACATGCCGGCCATGACCTTGATCACTTTCCGCGGGGTGCCCTGGAATGCGCCGTACTACGAGCGCCTCGGCTTCCGCGAGCTCGCCGAGAGCGAAGTCACCCCCGAACTGGCCGCCCGCAACGCCGACCAGGGCGGGAACTCCGCGGCCCGGGTCTGCATGCTCCGCGAGCTAACCCCCACCGACGCCAAGAAAGCCGGCGACTGAGCCGGCCAGCACGTATACCAAGTCGTGACTTAACCGTGGGAACCAGCATGTCAACGCTGGCGTCACATCGGCATGACTGCGCCTGTGACCCGTTTGACCGCTCCCCTGTCGCGCCCGCGCCGCGCCGCCGCCTGGACGCTTCTGCTCACCGTCGGCGCCTGTCTGCTGGCCGCCGGCTGCTCCTCGGGCGGTTCCGCGATGGGCGGCGCCGCGAACCACACCGCGGTCGGCAGCGGCGCGGTAGCCGCGCCCCTGCCCGCGCATGCCCCAGGCTTGCCGGCGGGGGCGAACGCGACCGGTTCCTCGGGATCGGGCGCGAGCGCGGGGCTGACCTCGGTGCCGGTGCCCGGCGGGCAATCGGTCATCTTCACCGCCACCCTGGGCCTGGGTGCCACGGACATCCAGGCCACGGTGGCCAAGGCGACCCAGCTTGCCGAAGCGGCGGGCGGCTACGTGTCCGGTGAGCACGCCAGCATGACCCAGTCCCGGCACAAGAGGGCGATGGTCAGCATCCAGTTCAAGGTCCCGGCCGCCGGCTATCAGTCCACTCTCGGCGCCCTCAGCGCCCTTGGCACCAAGCGGTCCGAGACCCAGCAGGCGCAGGACGTCACCGGCACGGTCGCCGACGTGAACAGCCGGGTGGCTTCGGCGGAGGCCGCGATCGCCCAGTTGCGCAAGCTGCTATCGCATGCCGGGACCGTGAGCGGCCTGCTCACCGTCCAGGAGCAGATCAACCAGGAGGAGGCCAGCCTCGAGGCGCTCCAGTCGCAGCAGCGCGCACTGGCCCGCGAGACCAGCTACGCGACGATCTCTATGACGGTCACCGGCCCGCCCCCGGCGGGCTCGCACCGCCAAGCGCACCAGGGCGTGGCCGGCTTCTTCGGCGGGCTCGCCGCGGGCTGGCGGGCCCTGCGCGTGACTGTCGCCGCCCTCCTGACCCTGGCCGGCGCGGTGCTGCCGTTCGCCATACCGCTCGGTCTGGCAGCCTGGGCCGCCGTCGCCGCCCACCGCTGGCTGGGCCGGCGCCGGTCCGCCAGCGCGCGCCCAGCGGACTGACCCAGCGGACTCGTCAGGGCCTGACCGCCCGCGCCGATGCCTCGTGCACCAGGTCGGTGACCCGTGCCAGCACATCGGGATCGGTCTGCGGCAGCACGCCGTGGCCGAGGTTGAACACGTGCCCTTCGGCCACCCGGCCCTGGACGAGCACCTGCCGCACCCGCTGCTCAAGCATCGGCCACGGCGCAAGCAGCAGGGCGGGATCCAGGTTGCCCTGCAGGGCCTTGCCCGCGTCCACCCGGCTGGCCGCCTCGTCCAGGCCGATCCGCCAGTCCACCCCGACCACGTCGGCGCCCGCGTCCCCCATCAGGCGCAGCAGTTCGCTGGTGCCGACGCCGAAGTGAATCCGCGGCACACCCAGGCCGTCCATGGCGTCGAAGATGCGCCTGCTGTGCGGCAGCACGGCCGAGGCGTAGTCGCCGGGGCTGAGCACCCCCACCCAGGAGTCGAACAGCTGGACCGCGGCGGCCCCCGCGTCCACCTGCACCCGCAGGAATGCCGTGGTGATGTCGGCCAGCCGGGCGAGCAGGGCATGCCACATCGCCGGGTTGCCGTACATGAGGGCCCTGGTGCGCTCGTGGTTCCTGGACGGGCCGCCCTCGATCAGGTAGGACGCCAGGGTGAACGGCGCTCCGGCGAACCCGATCAGCGGGGTGCCACGCAGTTCCGCCACCAGTGTGGTCACCGCGTCGGTGATGAAGGGCACATCGCCGGGCTCCAGGTTGCGCAGCTTCGCCACGTCGGCGTCGGAGCGGAACGGCTGGGCGGTCACCGGGCCCACGCCTGGCTTGATGTCGATATCCAGGCCCACCGCCCGCAGCGGCACCACGATGTCGCTGAACAGAATCGCCGCATCGACCGCGAACCGGCGCAGCGGCTGCAGCGTGAGCTCGGCGATCACATCCGCCGTGGTGCAGGCCGCCAGCATGCTCAAGCGGTCCCTGACGGCCCGGTACTCCGGCAGCGACCGGCCCGCCTGGCGCATGAACCAGACCGGAGTGGCCGTCACCGGCTCACGCCGGCAAGCACGCAGAAACAGCGATTCGTCGGGGGCGCCTGTCACGACGGCGATCATACGGTGCTAGCACCTCAACACGCCGGGTGAGGTCCCGCATCCTGAGGGCAGCGCGTGCCACCATCGAGACAGCCGGGTTCTGGGTATCCGCGGCTGCAACGCGGCACACCACCGGCGGCGGAGGAGGTCACCATCATGGGCCCGATGTTCCGGCCCTGCCAGGACTGTGGCGGGGAGCAGCTGTTCGAGCAGTCGCACGCGATTCCGGGCAGTTGCCCGGACGCGCCCGACGGGATGTGCCCCGAATGGTCCTGCACCGAGTGCGGCACCGCCATGCTCGTCCTGGTGCTGCCACAGCCGTCCAGGCCAGCGGCGCTGGCGGAAGTGGTCGGCCGGGTGGCATGAGGAGCGCGCAGTCACGGCCTATGCTCGGACTATGAGGCAGGTCGGCAGCGGCACGGCACCGAGCGAGGAGGAGTCCGCCACGTTCAGCGCGGCGGTCGCCGGGTTGCGCTCGTGCCAGGATCAAGTGCGCCAGATCCGGCCCGAGCTGTGCTTCGAAGAGGTGCCTGCCCCGCGGACGCTCGCACCCTTCGCGACCGCCGTCGGCGCGGCCGTCCGGGTGGACGGGGCCGAGATCGCCACGGGCCGGTTCGTGCTGCTCTACGATCCTGCCGGGCAACGCGGCTGGGTCGGCCCGCTGCGTGTCATCGTGTACATCCGTGCCGAACTGGAACCGGAGATCGCCGAGGACCCCATGGTTGGTGAGGTCGCCTGGTCCTGGCTGACCGAGGCGCTCGACGCTCGCACGGCGGGCTACGCCGAGCCGAGCGGCACAGTGACCCGGGTGGTCACCGAGGGTTTCGGCGCCAAGCGGGCCGAGCCCCGCGCGACCGGTTTCGAGCTGCGCGCCTCGTGGTCGCCGCTCGGCACCGAGACGGCCGGGCCCGTCCCGGAGGACGGCGTGGATGGTGGCCTGGCCGGGCACATGGCCGCATGGTGCGGGACGATGTGCGCCGCGGCAGGGCTGGCGCCGCTGGCCGCGGGGGTCAGCGCGCTGCGCCCGGCCAGCCGGCGGCGGAGCCCATGACGGATAGCACGCGGGCACGCGGGGGCGGCGGGCCGGGGGCGGCAGGCGGTGCCGCGCGCCGGGACGGACCGCACTTCCCCGACGGTGCTCAATCCCCCGATGGAGCGGCGGCAGAGATCCCTGCGCCGCTGGCCGCCGGTTTGCCCACTTCGGCTCCGGCCGCGGACCCGCAGGGCAGCGGCCAGGCCCAGCAGAGTGACGGCGCCGAACGGCCGGGCGGCGGCCCGGTCCCGCTGCTCGAGCCAAGGGACGGGCCAGCGATGCTGGTGGCCTCGGTCCCAGACCTGGACCGTGCCGTGGCCGCACTGGCCACGGGCCACGGGCCCCTCGCGGTCGACGCCGAGCGCGCCTCCGGGTTCCGTTACGGGCATCGCGCCTTCCTCGTGCAGTTGCGGCGGGACGGCGCGGGCACCATGCTGATCGACCCGATGGCCTGCCCGAATCTCACCGGCCTTGACGAGGCACTGGCCGACACCGAGGTAGTCCTCCACGCCGCGTCCCAGGATCTGCCGTGCCTGGCCGAACTCGGGTTCCGCCCACGGGCGCTGTTCGACACCGAACTGGCCGGGCGGCTGCTCGGCTTCCCACGCGTCGGCCTTGGCGCGCTGGTGGAGTCGGTGCTGGGCTTGACCCTGGAGAAGGGCCATGCGGCGGCCGACTGGTCGGTCCGTCCGCTGCCGGCCGAACTGCTCCGCTACGCGGCCCTGGACGTGGAACTTCTGGTGGAACTGCGGGACGCGCTGGCGGCGCAACTGGTGGCCCAGGGCAAGGCCGAATGGGCGGAGCAGGAGTTCGCCGCCGTACTGGCCGCCAAGCCGCCGGGCCCGCGCCCCGATCCCTGGCGCCGCACGTCGGGCATCCACCGGGTGCACACCCGCCGGGGCCTGGCGATCGTCCGCGAGCTGTGGCAGGAGCGGGACAAGATCGCCCGGCGGCGCGACCTGTCTCCGGGCCGCGTGCTCCCCGACACGGCCATCGTCGAGGCCGCCAGGGCACTGCCCGGCTCCCGGGCCGGTCTCACCGATCTGCCGGGATTCCAGGGCCGGGGTGCGCGCAAGCACGCCTCGGCGTGGCTGCGCGCGGTACAGCGGGTCCGCGGCCAGGCCGACACCGAACTGCCCGGCCCGGCAATGCCACCGCCGGACGGGCCGCCGCCCACCCACCGCTGGCAGGAGCGGGACCCGGTCGCGGCACAGCGGCTGGCAGCGGTGCGGACGGTGGTGGCCGCGCTGGCGGACGAGCACACGTTGCCCGCGGAGAACCTGCTTCCGCCGGACGTGGTCCGGCGGCTCGCCTGGCAGCCCCCCGACCCAGGCGGCCCGGACGAGGTGGCCGCCGACCTGGCGGCGCACGGCGCGCGCCCATGGCAGGTCGCGCTGACCGCGCTGCCGATCAGCCGCGCCCTGACCCGCCTCGCGGAAAAGGCGGAAACCGACGAAACCGCAGCGGCCGCAGGCGAGACACAGGCCGCCGACGACTAAGCGGCCCGGCGGTAGGCGCGGACGGCGAGCGGGATGAACACGATGAAGATCCCGGCCAGCCAGGCGATGCTCTTCCACAGGTTCTCGGCTATCGGGCCGCCGAGCGCCAGCGCGCGCATCGTGTCGACCACGTAGGTGACCGGCTGGTTCTTGGCGAACGCCTGGAGCCAGCCGGGCATGGTCGCGATCGGCACGAACGCCGAGCTGACGAACGTGAGCGGGAACAGCCAGATCAGCCCGAACGCCTGTACCGACTCCTCATCCCCGATGGCGAGCCCGGTGAAGGCGGCAATGGTGCAGATCGCCAGCCCGAACACGGTGGCCAGTACGATCATGCCCACGGCGGGGCCAAACCCGTTCAGGAACCGGAACCCGACCGTGTAGCCCACGCCGACGATGATCAGGATCGTCACCACCATCCGGACGGTGTCGGCGGCGAGCCGGCCGGTGAGCACCGCCGAACGGGCCATCGGCATCGACCGGAGCCGGTCGATCACACCCTTCTTCAGTTCCTGCGCCAGCGCGATGGCCGTGGCGAACGAGGCGAACGCGGCGGTCTGCGCGGTGATCCCCGGAATCAGGAAGTTGACGTAGCCGCCAGGTGTGCTGACCGGGATCGCGCCGCCGAAGACATAGACGAACAGCAGCACGAACATCACCGGCTGGATCACGGTGAACACCAGATAGGCGGGCACTCGCATCCAGACCAGCAGGTTCCGCTTGGCGATCATGAGCGAGTCGCTGACCGCCCACCGGGCTTGGGTGACCAGGCTGGGCCCGCCCGACGGCCGGGCCGGCGCTGCGGCGACGGCGCTCATGACGCGGCCTTCGCGGTGTCCTTGCCACCTCGCGGGCCGCCTCTCCGGCGGCCCCGGCGGCGCCCCTCCACCTGGCCGCCTTCCTCGGCCGCGTGCCCGGTCAGGGCGAGGAACACGTCGTCGAGCGAGGGCCGGCGCAGCGCCAGGCCGCGGGTTTCGACGGCGGCGTTGTCCAGGACGCGCACCGCCTCGATGAGCGCGTCGGAGCCGCGGCTCCCCACTCCCATGCTGATCACGCCTGTCTCCTCATCTACATGCGGCTCGCTCTCGCCGATCTTCGAGATCGCCGTGACGGCGGAGCTGCACCGGGTCCGGTCGGGCACCGTGAACTCCAGCACGTCGCCGCCGACCCGGTCTTTGAGCTGTTCGGATGTGCCCGCCGCGATGACCAGGCCGTGATCGATGACAACGATCTCGTTGGCCAGTTCGTCGGCTTCATCGAGGTACTGCGTGGTGAGCAGCAGCGTTGTGCCGCCGGCCACCAGCGACCGGATGATGGCCCACATGCCCAGCCTCGACCGCGGGTCCAGGCCTGTCGTCGGCTCGTCCAGGAACAGGACCTTCGGGTGCCCCACCAGGCTCGCGGCCAGGTCCAGGCGGCGCTGCATGCCACCGGAGAAGCCCTTGGCCGGCCGGTCGGCCGCGTCGACCAGGTCAAACTGCTCCAGCAGCTCGGCCGCGCGGCTCCGGGCGTGGGACTTGCTCAGGTGGTAGAGCCGCCCGATGAGCTCAAGGTTCTCCCGGCCGGTGAGCTCCTCCTGAATGGCCGCCGACTGCCCGGCCAGGCCGATCGACCGGCGGACCGCGGCCGGTTCGCGCACCACGTCGTAGCCGTCGACCAGGGCCCGCCCCGCGTCGGGAAGCATCAGAGTGGTCAGGATCCGGACGGCGGTTGTCTTGCCAGCGCCGTTCGGCCCGAGAACGCCGAGCACCGTCCCTTGCGGCACCGACAGGTCGATACCTCGGAGCGCGCGTACTTCACCGAACGACTTGGTGAGGCCCTCGACGAGAATTGCGGGCCCTGAGGTGGTTTCTGACTCTGACACACATCCTCCTGAGCAGGCTGGCAGCCCAAGCAATGTCCGGGCGCCCCGAACCCTACCTCCGGCGCTCCCGTACCTGCGAACGAAAAAACGCCCTGCCGTCCCGGTTGCGACGGTACAGACCGCCCCTGGCGTTCAGCCGGTATGACGAACCAGGCACCAGATACTCATCGCTGCCGCCGCCGGACCAGCATTGTCAGACCCAGCGGGCACAATAGACCGCGTGACAGAACTCGGTTGGGGCTGCCTGGATACGCCCGTGGGCCAGGTCTCCGTGGCCTGCACCGACGCCGGGGTGGCCAGGGTCAGCTACGGACCGCCGCCCGGGCCTGAACCAAGGCCGGGCACGCTGGCATCCGTGCTCCTGGAGGCCACGCTCGAAGAGCTCGCCCGCTACTTCGGCGGCCACCTGAAGAGGTTCAGTGTGCCGGTGGACATGGGCTCCGCGCAGGGGTCCCGGCGCGCCGTGCTGTCCGCGCTGCACCAGACGGTGGGCTTCGGGCAGACCATCACCTACGGCGGCCTGGCCGCGAGAGCCGGCCTGGAAGCCACCGCGGAGCCGGGCAACTTCGTGCCACCGGCCAGGGTGGTGGGCCAGATCATGGCGTCCAACCCGATCGCGCTCATCGTGCCGTGCCACCGGGTCGTCGCGGGCACCGGGCTCGGCGGGTACAGCGGCGGCACCGGCACCGACGTGAAGCAGTGGCTGCTGGTGTTCGAGGGCGCGATCCCGGCCACCCTTGACTGGGATGCGGCCGGCCTGCCGGATCGGGCCGTAGATGGCCGCCAGGCTAAGCTGACGGGCTCGGCCTCCACCTGATGCTGCTCGGCTGACACCAGCCGCCCGCCGCCGAACTGCAGCACCCAGAAGGCGCCGCTCTGCAGTGGCGGCCCGTCCGGCACCGGCGCACCGGCCACCTCGCAGGCCTCGGCCAGCATCCACGCCAGGTTCTGGCGGTGCGCGCAGATGATCACAGGCCGGCGGGATCGGGCCGCCTCGGCGATCCGCAGCCGCGCGTCGCGGGTGGCGATCCATTCGGCCCCGCCGTGGGCTTTGGGCCGGCTGTCCACGGTGAACGCGGGCTCCCGTGTTACCGGGACGCCCGCCTTCTCGGCGTAGGGGGTGACGGTGTCCAGGCAGCGCCGCGCGGCCGAGCTGATCACCCGGGCGGGCGCGAACGTGCTCAGCAGCTCGCTCAGCGCCCTGGCCTGCTCCATGCCCGCTTCGGACAGCGGGCGGGCCAGGTCGTCGTCGTGGCCGGCCTCCCGCCATGCCTTCTTGCCGACCGCGGCGGCGTGCCTGAGCAGGATCACCGGCGCGGTGTCGGCCGGGCCAGCGGTGAAGCTGTCCAGCACCGAGACGTCCCGCGGGTAGCTCAGCCGTTCCCTGGCCGCGGGCAACGGCAGCCAGGCGAGGTCGTCCACCTCGTCCCCCGGGGCGAACGGTTCCGCCGAGACGGGCCGCGCGGCCCAGTACTCCACCTGCTTGGGCTGCCCTTCCACCGGATAGGTCTGGGTGGCGAGCCTGCGGCCGAGTGCGGCCCGCACGCCGGTCTCCTCTTCGACCTCCCGGACCGCGGTCAGCAGCACATGCTCCCCGGGCTCGCTCTTGCCCTTGGGGAAGCTCCAGTCGTCGTAGCGGGGCCGGTGCACCAGCGCGGTCTCGATGCCTTCTGCGCGCGCTCGCCACAGCACCGCGCCCGCGGCATGGACCACGCCGGTTGCGGCGTCAGCCATCGGCTGGCCGGGCGCGCCGGTTGGCGATCAGAGTCTGCTGCAGGTCACGGAGTGAGTTCCCGCCGGCGTCCAGGTGGTGCCTGGTCCAGGTGCCGTCCCCATCCAGCCACCAGGACGCGGTGCTCTCGTCCATGGCCAGGTCGATGAGCGTGTGCAGTTCGGACTGCTGCGCCGGGTCCTTCACGCGCACCAGCGCTTCGACCCGGCGGTCGAGGTTGCGGTGCATCAGGTCGGCGGAGCCGATCCATACCTCGCTGTCGGGGTCGTCGCCATGGCCGAACGCGTAGATGCGGGAGTGCTCAAGGAACCGGCCGAGCACGCTGCGGACCCTGATCGTCTCCGACATCCCGGGGACCTGCGGCCGGAGCCCGCAGATGCCGCGCACCCACAGGTCCACCGGCACCCCGGCGATCGAGGCACGGTACAGCGCGTCGATGACCGCCTCGTCGATGATCGAGTTGCACTTGAGCTGGATCCGGGCCCGCTCGCCGCGGGCGTGCCTGGCCACCTGCTGCTCGATGCGCTCGAGCAGGCCCGCCCGCAGCCCGGACGGGGCGACCAGGAACCGCCGGTAGGCGCTCTGCCGGCTGTACCCGGTGAGGTGGTTGAACAGGTCGGTGGCATCCTCGCCGACGGTGCGCTCGGCGGTGAGCAGGCCGAAGTCCTCGTAGAGCCGGGCGGTGGTCGGGTGGTAGTTGCCGGTGCCGATGTGGCAGTAGCGGCGCAGCGTGCCGTCAGACTCCTCGCGGACCACCAGGACCATCTTGCAGTGGGTCTTCAGGCCGACGATCCCATACACCACATGGCAGCCGGCTTCCTCCAGCTTGCGGGCCCAGATGATGTTGGCGCGCTCGTCGAAGCGCGCCTTGAGCTCCACGACCACCACCACCTGCTTACCGGCCTCGGCCGCGTCGATCAGTGCGTCCACGATCGCTGAGGTGTCGCTGGTCCGGTACAGGGTCTGCTTGATGGCAAGCACCCCGGGATCGGCGGCGGCCGCCTCGATCAGCCGTTCCACGCTGGTGGTGAACGAGTCGTAGGGGTGGTGGACCAGGACGTCGCGGTGGGCGAGGATGGTGAAGATGTCGATGTCCTGTGGCAGGGCCGACTCGGAGGGGACGAACGCCGGGTACTTCAGCTTGGGCAGGTTCAGGTCGGCGATCACGCTCAGGCCGGACAGGTCCAGCGGCGCGGGCAGGTGGTAGACCGCGCGGTGGTCGATCCCCAGCTCGGTGACCAGCTTGTCGAGGACGTCGCTGGAGATGGAGTCCTCAACCTCCAGCCGGACCGCGGGCTCGAAGCGGCGCTTTTGCAGTTCCCGCTCCAGGGACTGCATCAGGTCCTCGGTGACGTCCTCGTCCACCTCGAGGTCGCGGGTGCGGGTGACCCGGAACACATGGTGCTCCAGGATGTCCAGGCCGGCGAACAGCTCGGTGAGGTGCGCGGCGATCACGTCTTCCAGCGGCACGAACCTGTGCTTGGCCACGGTGAGGAACCGTGGCAGCAGCGGCGGCACCTTGACCCTGGCGAACATGGTCGCGCCGGTGCGGGCGTCCGCGATCATCACGGCCAAGCTCAGCGACAGGCCGGAGATATAGGGGAACGGGTGGGCCGGGTCCACGAGCAGCGGCGTCAGCACCGGGTAGATCCGCTCGCGGAACAGCCGATGCAGGTCCTCCTGCTCGGCGGCGGACAGTTCCTTCCAGCGCAGGATCTCGATGCCCTGCTCGGCCAGGGCGGGCAGGACCGCGTTACCGAAGCATTCGGCGTGCCGGATGCTCAGCTCGCGGGCGGTCTCCAGGGTGTTGGCGAGAATCTGCCCGGGCGAGAGCCCGCTGGCCCCCTCCACCGGCAGCCCGGTGGCCATCCGGCGGATCCGCCCCGCGACCCGGACCATGAAAAATTCATCCAGGTTGCTGGCGAAGATGGACAGGAACCGGACGCGTTCAAGCAGCGGAATGCGGTCGTCCTCGGCGAGTTCGAGCACCCGCTGGTTGAAGCGGAGCCAGCTCTCCTCGCGATCGAGGAACCGCCCGGCCGGGAGTTCCTTCGGCTCTGTACTCACCACGCTGCTGGGCGCCGCCGGGGCAAGAGCGATTTGCCCGCTCAGCCGCGTCCCGTCCTGTTCCATGTCCACGCCTTCATTGTCCCCAGTGCCCCCGGTCGTACAACTTGCGGGATCCAAACCGGCCGATCGCCAGATCCGGCTGACCGCCGACTGGCTCAGCCCGGACGCCGCCGCCATGGTCCGCGTGGTCCAGTGGCGCCGCCCAGGTGGCGGCGGCTCGGTCAGGGTCCGGGCGAGCACATCGCGGACCTGCGCATCGGTGATCTTCCGTGGCGTGCCCGGGCGGGGCATGTCCCGCAGCCCGGCCAGCCGGTCCGCCGCGAACCGTGCCCGCCATTTGGCGACGGTGGCGCGGGAGATCCCGGCCCCGGAGGCAACATGGGTGTCCGGCTGGCCGCCCGCGCAGGCCAGGACGATCGCGGCGCGCATGGCCTGCCGCCCGCTGGCCTGCGCCACCCATTCCGACAGCCGGTCCCGCTCGCCGGTGCTGAGCACGATCGGTACGCGCACTCTGTCCGCCATGCGCACAGCCTACGGGCAAAAGCTATTTTCGACTCACCCAACGGATCTTGAGGCAAAAAAGCGGCCAAGGTCCCCGCGACGAAGTCGCTTAAGCACAAGCCACCGGGGCGTTGCCTCCCCAAACCGACAGGGCCACGGCCCGGTGACGGAGGAACCGGGCCGCAGGCCAGCGGGGGTTCCAGGGGGTCGCTCCCCTGGGCTGGCAGAGTCAGGGCCACGGCCCGGTGACGGAGGAACCGGGCCGCAGGCCAGCGGGGGTTCCAGGGGGTCGCTCCCCTGGGCTGGCAGAGCTCAGGATTCGGCGCGGCAGCGGGCGTCGATCTCCTCGCGGCTGGCCAGCTTCACCCGGGCCCCGCGGCCCAGCGACGCGGCGAGCTCCGCCTCGGCCCGCTCCACCTTGAGCCAGTCGGTGTAGCTCACCGGCACCACCGCGCGGCCGGCCAGCAATGCCGCCAGCGCCTCGGGGTCCGCCGCGTCACCGGCCCACACGCCGCCCGGGCACATGTCGGCCAGCAGGTTACGGACGGTCTGCGCCGCGTCGGACTTGTTCGTGCCGATCACCCCGGTGGGGCCGCGCTTGAGCCAGCCGGCCACGTACTCCCGCGGCAGCGGGTTCCCGTCGGGCCCGAGTACCCGGCCTTCGGCGTTCGGCACCGTGTGGCTGCGCTCGTCGAACGGCACGCCCGGCAGCGGCACGCTCTGGTATCCCACGCTGCGCAGCACCATCTGCGCCGGGATCGTCTCCAGCTCCCCGGTGCCGGTCAGCGAACCGCTCTCGTCGATCCTGGTCCGCTCGACGGTCAGCCCGGTGACGTGCTCGGTGCCCTCCACCCGCACCGGCCGCAGCCAGAACCGCACCACCAGCCGCCGCGTGTGCCCGGCGGGCGCCCGGGCCGCCCAGTCGCCGATCACGGCCAGGTTGCCGCGCACCCGGCGGTCGGACTCGGCCAGCGTCGCGCTGCCGCCGGTGACGTCGAAGGCGCCGGGGTCAGCCTCGCCGGTACCGACGACGATGTCGACACCGGCGAGCTCCCCGAGCTCACGGAGTTCCTTGGTGGTGAACTTGGCCTGGGCCGAACCGCGCCGGCCGATCACGTGGACCTCGCGGACCTTGCTGGCCTCAAGCGTCTCGAGCACCGGCTGGGGCACGTCGGTGGGGCGCAGCTCTTCCGGGTCGCGGATGAGGATCCGGGCCACGTCCACGGCGACGTTGCCCACGCCGACCACGGCGACCGACTCGGCGTCGAGGGTGAACGAGCCGGAGTCGGTGTCCGGGTGGCCGCAGTACCAGTTCACGAAGTCGGTCGCGGCGTAGCTGCCGGGCAGGTCCTCACCCTCGATGCCCATCCGCCGGTCGCGCATCGCGCCGGTGGCGTAGACCACCGCGTCGTAGCAGTCGAGCAGGTCTTCCCTGGTGACGTCGGCGCCGAGCCGCACCCCGCCGACGAAGCGCACGTCGTCGCGCTCGAGCACGCCGCGCAGATACTCGGCGATGGACTTGATCGACGGGTGGTCCGGGGCGACGCCGTACCGGACCAGGCCGTAGGGGGTCGGCAGCCGGTCGAGCACGTCGACCGAGATCTGGCACGGCGGGTCCAGCGCGGCCGCCTGTTTGAGGAGCGCCTCAGCGGTGTAGAGCCCGGCCGGGCCTGAGCCCACGACCGCGACGGACAGGGTGGCCATTCGTGAGAACTCCGAACTGTCAGGCTTGCGGGCGGTCCGCAAGCTCCGGCGTGAGCCGCGCCACGGCCTCGGTGATCCGGCGGGCGAGGTGCTGCGGAACGAGGCCGGTCTCCTCCAGGATCTCATCGCGCTTGGCGTGCGTCATGAACTCCTGCGGCAGGCCGTAGGTCTGCACCGGGGTGCTCACGCCAGCGTCCCGCAGCATGCGGCATACCGCGTCCCCGAACCCGCCCACGCGGCCGTTGTCCTCCACGGTCACCACGAGCCGGTGCTCGGCGGCCGGCCCGGCCAGCGCCGGATCCACCGGCTTGACCCAGCGCGGGTCCACGACCGTGACGCCGATGCCCTGGTCGGCCAGCCGGGCGGCGGCCTGCACGCACATCACGGCCATCGGGCCCGCCCCGGCCAGCAGCACGTCGCGGGCGGCGCCGGCCGCGGGCTCGTAAAGCACGTCCATCCCGCCAAGCCGGCCGATGGCCTCCGCTTCCCCGCCGACCGTGCCCTTGGGGAACCGCACCACCGTGGGGCCGTCGGAGACGGCCACCGCCTCGTTGAGCAGCTCCGCGACGCGCGCGGCGTCGCGCGGCGCCGCGATCCGCAGCCCGGGCACCACCTGCAGGATCGAGCCGTCCCACATGCCGTGGTGGCTGGCACCGTCGGGGCCGGTGATCCCGGCCCGGTCCAGGACCACAGTGACCGGGAGCCGGTGCAGCGCCACGTCCATGAGCAGCTGGTCGAAGGCCCGGTTGAGGAACGTCGCGTAGATCGCCACCACCGGGTGCATCCCGCCCATTGCCAGGCCCGCCGCGCTGGTCATCGCGTGCTGCTCGGCGATGCCCACGTCGAACACGCGGTCGGGGTGAGCGCGCGCGAACGTGGCCAGCCCGGTGGGGTGCAGCATCGCCGCGGTGATCGCCACCACGTCGGGCCGCCGTTCCCCGATCGCGGCAAGCTCGTCGCCGAACACTTCGGACCAGGTGCGCTTGGCCACGGCACCGGTATTCCCTGGCGAGTACGCGGCGGGCACCTGGTGCAGGCAGTCTTCCTCGTTCTGCTCGGCGGGCTGGTAGCCGAACCCCTTGCGGGTGATGACGTGCACGATCACCGGGCCGCCGAAGTCGCGGGCGCTGCGCAGCATGTGCTCGACCAGCTGCTCGTTGTGGCCGTCCACCGGGCCGAGGTACTTGATGCCGAGGTCCTCGAACAGGACCTGCGGCTGGAGCACGTCCTTGAGGCCCTTCTTGATGCCGTGCAGCGTCTCATACAGCGGCGGGCCGAGCAGCGGGGCGTGTGACAGCGAGGTCTTGATGTACTCGAGCACATGCTCATACCGCTGCGAGGCGCGGAGC
>Ga0306925_10002429_pt1 | contig 16046 bp, 25 predicted proteins | sample flu12Cox44000176_FD_203755 | JGI IMG/M metagenome (GOLD analysis project Ga0306925, IMG submission 203755) | Lab enrichment of tropical soil microbial communities from Luquillo Experimental Forest, Puerto Rico - flux8day.12C.oxic.44.000.176 (v2)... | ecosystem: Environmental > Terrestrial >... | reverse complement strand
CGGGCGATCCGGAGTACTGGCCGGAACCCATCACCCGGAGGCCACCGCCTCCCCGGCCCCGCTGGCTGCGGGGCGTAGCCCTAAGCCTAGTCGCGTCCTGGCCGCATGTCAAATTTTCTGGCCGATCCGGAGCCGATCCGGAGCGATTGTTACCAAACTGTGACCTTACGGAGAGTCATGATCCGGTCACTCTCAGTGATTAGGCCGCGGCCGGTAGTTGAGCGCTCAACCTCTAGGTAGCCTAGAATCTCGCCGAATTTCCTACTTTTCCGGTATGGAATATCGGCTAGATAGGAAAGAGATCCGGCGCCATTTCTGAGGTGCGATCGAGTGCGATTCGAGTGCAATTAAAGCGGAAAAAATGCAATAAAATGCAATGGGTTTGCAACGACTTGCAATGGAGTGCAATAGGAAGCTGACCGCCGGCTATTAATGGCACCAGGGCAGGCCCGTTTCACCGGCGGCCAACTCCCAGCTTTTACTCCCCGTATTGCCAGCCGCCGCCCGAGCCGGTTTTACGCTGCTGGCCTCGCTGAGGTCCGACGCTCCGCTGCTCCCGCTTACGCGAGAAGAAATCCCCGCTCTTTTCCTGAGCTTCTTCGTTGTCGCCCCATTGGATCAGCGGTTTGTGTCCCCGTCGCCTCATGGCAGAGGTAATGAAATTCTCGGATTCCTCGGCCTCAAGTCCGAGCATTTCCGCGACCTGAGTGAACAGGTCAAAGTCGTCTTTTGCAGCCATTATAGGCTCCCGTGTGAGTATCCGCTTACGACGTATTCGATTCGAGATGTGCCCTGGAGTCGTTCCACATATCCCTGGCTTTCCGCGGCTTCTATTTCCTCCCGTCTATACCCGGCATGAACGAGCTGCCCTTGCGATACGCCACGCTCCGGCGGTTGCTGGTGCTTTTCGACGTAATTCATCAGCATGACGAGCCGGGTTTGCTCGATCTGTACCTCGGACATAACCGCTTCTTTCTTCTGTGGATCGCTCGAATCTGGCCGAGCGTATACCGCCGTCCTTTTTTCCAGTAGTATTTGCCGCGTTTCCTATACGGCATTCCCGCTCCCTGGTATGTCAGCCGACTGCGACGGATACCGTGTTAGTTCCGGCGTCCCTCCTGCGGAAGACCGCGCCCCGCGCTCCGCCCGGAATATCCCACGTCGGAGCGTTATCGTAGCTTGGCGTCATCGTGTTGTTCGTTCCGCCGCCAACCCAGTCGATATCGACTGTTGCGCTAGCGTTGGAATACATGCGGATTTTCGTAGCGCCCGGTGGAAACGCCATTGGCGTCTTGGCATCTACGCCATTATCGAGGACGATGTTACTCATTTGCACGAGCCTTCCTGTTGTGCCAGTTGGCGGCGGCGGTGTGCTGCTACCATGCGCCAAATCCATTACGTGATCTATGGGGAAGTTTGGGCCGCAATCGACGTGCCCACCGCCCCACGCGCCGAGGTTTTTATGCTCGCATACTCCTCGGCCACTGCCTTGAGCCTGGGAGTTATTTAGCAGGTTTAGTGGGATACCCGTTGCCTGCGATTCTTCTCGTAGCCAGTCGGCGAGATTCTGGAGCATAGTATCCTTCGATAGCCAGGTATTTCTGCTCCAGTTATTTGAGGCTCCGCTCGGCGTGCAAAGCTCAGCCTGAACTGAAACCATATTGGCTCCAGAGGCGGTCCAGGCTGAGTTCCCACGCTTGACGTATTCTCCGATCGTTCCGCGTACCTCGTTGTCGATCCCAGTATGGGATGAGACTTGGCTGGAAGATTGAGCAAAGAAATTGCCGAGAGATTGGTACGTTTGGGCACCCTCGGATGAGTGAATTACCAGGAGCCGACGACCGTTGTTACCACTGGTGAAATTCGGTGAGTACATCCATACACGTCTAAGAGCCATTCTTCTCATCCTTATGAACATGGAGATCAATGTCTGTTCTGTGCGTTACAACGAGCCATATCAAGATGACCAGTATGGCGCTATCGGCAGCGTTAAGTATGAGGTTCCATACCGAAATGCTCATGCCGTCCCCGCATTCAATTGAGCTGCATAGGCGTCGAGGTTTGTTTGCGCCTGAGCTTGCGTCGGAACATGCGCCGGATTCTGGTAGAGAATATCGCTCCATTGGAGATTATATGTCCAGCTAATACCGTCGGGCGCAAGCTGGACATACATGAGAGTCGGGCCTCCTGGCATATTCTGGTTAAACCAGGTATTATCCGGCCCCTTCCGGTATGGCGTATTATTGACCTGGGCTGCCATCAGATTGCCGTCACTTCGCAGTTGGCTGTTCCCGCGACAGTACCGTTGTTAGTGATGTGCATTGTTACGGGCGCTCTCGGCAGAATAATCTGGGTATTGCCTAGCGCTGGCGCTCCCGTGAATGTTACCCGATGTATTATGGTTCCTGTTACTTGATCGGTGAATACGGTATCCCAGCTATTCGAGCCCGTACCGCTGAAAAGAACGAAAGCCAATCCCTGATACACCGGCATGGCATAATCAGGGGCGGTTGTTACACCAACTCCGACGCTGCGGTTGACACTAAATATGATCTTTTGTGTAGGCACGGGCTGAGCTGCCGCGATCTGAAATGTAGGAATTGATGGCATATTTCCGCCCGCTGGCCAGAACTGATACATCCGGTCATCGGTATAATTTGACCTGCTGCTAATGATGATATACGCTGTGTTTAGCGTCATCGCAACAGTGTCATTATTCGTGACGCTTACTATTAGCTGATCCGCATCAGCAGGACCATAGATCACCGTGGATAGGGCAGCAGATACACTCGACATAAAGGCGGTAAACTGGTCAAATTGGACGGTGAATCCGGAGGCCGTATCAATCCATTTAAGCGTGACAGTGTACCAGGGTTTAGTCGGTACTCCGGTCGTAGTAGCGGTCAAATGGAGATTATATGCCGGCTGATTTATTCCAGTGATTGCCGCTGCGGTAAAGGTCGCACCGGCTGCAATTGATTGGCTCGTGGCGAGGGTCGTTGCTGATTTCAAATTGAGCAGAGGCACACCCGTTGCTGCAATATTATTCGGGATCGCAGTCTGCTGCGTTACCTGCTGAGCAAGCGTAGACAATAGGCCAGGGTTCGCGGTCGTAACCGGACCATATCCGGGGTTATTAATGGCGTTAGTTCCGGCCACCTGATTAGATGCCGTCGCCAGCCCTAGCAACTGTATTTGAGCTGCCACTTGAGCCGGGCTCGGAGCCCAATTCCCACCGCCCGGAAAGATGAGCAAGTCAGCCGTCCCGGTCGGAGCCAATGCCCAGACCGTTCGACTGCCGTCTATCGTGATCGAGCCCAACGGCGGAATCGAGGCAGCATTACTTCCGCCAATTACAAAGTTGTTTCGTCTCGCTATCGTGACCGAATTAACGAGGTCTTGATTGGCGAGCGTAAGCATGACACCATTCTGTCCGCTCCAGATCGGAACGGGAATTTTAGGATTGAGGGTTTCAGAGGTGAAATCCCCTAGCCTAGTTGTCTCAGCCAGTGATGTCATGCTGAGCGGATCTCATTGAACTGAGTTCCTGCCTTGTCAGCTATGTATCGGAATCGGTCCCCGACGTAGCGGCATCCGTCGGAGATACCGAGACAGCACTTCTGAGTACCGAGAAGGATTCTCGCGTCAATTTCTCTAGCATTGGCGGGATGACGTATGATCCACCGTATTGCAGCAAGTCCCGCAATTCCGATAGCAGCCAGGACCGCAATTTCCCCTGCGGAGAGGTGTCCTTTTCCGGGGGAGTTTCCATCACTCATCACTCATACCTTTCGTCTAGAATCGTGACGGTAAGCGTGTTCGTACCGTCTCCGATCATCCATAGCTCTTGTTTGTTCTCAACGGTGCAGCGATTGATACCGGCTCCGCCGAACAATCTACCGCCCTGGCCGTTCATCACTTGTCCACGAGTTCCCACGAGGACATATCCGGTCGCACCGTTGACCTGTAGCGTGGCGCTCTTTCGCCGGTTGTTTTGCGGGAGAACTTGCTGAGCCGGATTCGCGGTCGCAGAGAAGAAGAAACTTTGCCACGATCCCCAGTCCGCAGACTGTTCCCTTTCAGCTCCGAAATTCTCGACGTGTACCCGGAGCGCTTCCATCTCCGTTACTTCCGGATCAGTTGCCATTATAGCGCCCCTTTCGTAGCTGCTGTTTTGGTTCCGGAGATTACGATTCGCTGGACGGCTTGACCCGTTTTTGTCTTGGCAACGATGGCATTAAATCCGATGATAACGAGGATGGCTCCGATGCCAAATTCGGCTAGTCGCGTCGCTAGATGAGTCCAGTCCGTTTGACCGCCATCTCCGGTCCCACCGCCTCCGCTACCGGGAACCGATCCGCCTGGCAATGGTATTCCACCCGCAGCTCCACCGACGCCTTTAATTGCACGCCATTGATCGGCAAATGATTTGGCCGCATCCCAGGTATCAAATGCGTTAAATGCCCCGGCTGGAGTTCCGTCCTTTCCCACGTACCCAAGAACAGCCAACGAGATGGCATTAAGCGGGTTACATTGGCGTTGAATTGAGTTGGAAAAGAGGTTGACATAGTAGCAGCCTGGCGTATGCCCTATTGGAGCTACACTACTAGGCGTATGTCCTGGCGGAACACGGACCATTAACCAACGTCCTCCGAGTCGTAATCCGGCATCGAATACACGGTCGCAGGTGCGGCCCCTTCCAGCTTTCCTGTTCCTGGCATGATGGCGTTACTGTGTTTGTATACGTAGTCAATTCCCACGAGCGCCATGCCTGAGATTATGTAGCTGTTCAGGTCACGAGCGACGAGGAATACCACGGTGATAAGCGCTGCCGATTTCCAGGCAGCCGCTTTGCGTGCCGATTCGACATCGCGATTGTTTGCCGGAGTTGTACGGATATCCGCAGCCGACGGCAGAGCGTTATTGTAGATCAGGAATACGCCAGCCGCAGTCAATACTCCGACGGTCGTGGCGGAATCGGGCTGAAGCCGCGACATGAGCTTTGCCATTTTTTCTCCTACGTTTGTCAGACAACGGGCCGGACGACCCGCTCTCCCTTTGTCAGCCTCGATGTTGACTTGAGATTATTGATCTTTTCGACTGCCGCTAGTGTGGCCGAAGTCCAGTTGTGTTCCTTGGCGAATTGTGCCAAGGTTTCATTCCGTCCGACCACGAGAGTCTTAAACGACTGCCAGCCGGTAGAGCCGCCGCCCGTTCCATTTCCGCTCGGAGTTCCTTGGCTAATCGGAGGAACAAATTGTGGCGGATTTCCGTAGAATCCTTGTGCGGCTGCGACGATAGCGGCCTGGTCGGACGTGAGCGTTTGTCCGGTGAGATACTTACCGATTGCTGCTGCAACAGCCGTCGGATCGTAACCCACTGTCTGCAAATACGCCTCGACTTGTTGAGCCCATGACGCATTTGTTCCGGGACCGATTACTTGCGCCCCGGCTCCCGTTCCGGAGATATAAGCTCCGGTTGCCGGGTCGTAATATCCGAACTGTTGTGGGATTCCTCCGCCCCCTACTCCATAGCCGCCATATCCGGCGTATTCCTGTGAATAGGGGATGCCAGTAGCGGGGTCAATATTTGGATCCGTTGTGTCCGTTTGACCCTGTTGCTTTTTGGCTCTCATGATGTACCAGATCACGATTCCACCGGCTCCGACTGTGCCGATAATGAGCCAGTTTCTTGTGCTCTTTTTCATGGGCGGCTTGGCTCCCGGCCCGCCGGGCCTCGGGGAAGCAACAGGTCCGCCGTTTCCGTTAGCCATTTAATACCAGCTATCTACCCAGTTATGGGTTTCGTCGGTGTAGACATTATCGGGTACTCTCGTCCCGGCATACGGGTCCGCTACTGGCTGCCGTTGCAGAGGCTCAACCTGATAGTTGAATGCCTCGTTAGCCGCCATCCATCGACGGTAGCCAGTGCCAGCCGATCGGTACCAGAATGGCCGGTTGATTTGGTCCTGACGCCGTGGCGTCATATCGTAGTGTCGCCGTCCGCCCGACCACGGTTTGATGCGGACTCCCCATGTCGGCCGCCATGAGCCGATCGGAGCGTCATATTCGCTGGCGCTTCCTGCTCCTCGTTGAGAGCCAGCTCGCACCTTATCGCGTTGTACCATCGAGGTTTGCATATAGACCTGGGACACGTCGGCATCGACAGCATCAATGACGCCGCCAGTCTCCTTGTTTACCCATCCTTCCCCGACGGTTTCTTCTTTGTCCCCGAGCTTGGCCGTAACTCCCGTGAAATCACCATGCGATTGCTGGCGGACAAATGAGCCGCCCGTCGGCCCAGGCTCGTTCCCCATTCCGGGATATCCTTGAGTCGTATATCCGCGGAATTGCTGGGACATTACATCCCGTGCTGGGCGGTCACTTGTGCCAGTTGACGGCCCATATCCCCAAACCATCGAGGAGAATTCCTCATCGGTATAGCCGTATTCCGGGTTCTCGTCGAGGGGATTTAGTAGTTCCTGTGGGATGGATTTTGTGGGATCTCCTGCGTTCGGACCCGTGTCCGTTGTTACTGCGCTAGTCCGGATAGGAGTCTCGTCCGAGGCTACAGCGTGAACGGGGTTAATCCCTGTGCCCCATTTACGAGCCCCGGTGTAGCCGACCGAGGCCAGATAATTACCCGTAATTGCCATTGGGTTCCTCGTTTATAGGTTGGGCACTAGGGCTCGGATTCCTGATGTGCCTTTCGTAGCCGACGTAATAATAGATTGCTGTGGCCGCAGTTATGGCCGCTGGCCAGTAGCTTTTGAAGACGAGAGAGGCGCCCAATCCGACAGCAATAATCGGAACCGATGCCCACCATTCTCCGTCCCTAAGTCTCTTGACATCCTCCGGCTCTGCCGCGAATCTCCCGATGGTCATAAACGACGGCAAAGCTCCCGCCAAGAAGTTGGGAACTTCCGAGGCTGCCAGGAGACAGGCGCCAGCGACTTCCGGCGTCATTTTCCACGACAGAGACTGAGCCATTACTTGCCGCTAATCGCGGTGCCAATGAGCCCCTGTCCAGCCTTACCGCTGGCCCGGATAACGCCGACCGTTTGGCGTCCGTTAAGCGTCAGAGCGGTGACGATTCCGATGGTGATTACTCCGGCCACGAAGATCTGCAATACTTGTCCAGCTCTCACAGTAGGGTCACTCCCTTTCCTGGGGTGCTTTGCACCGCCGTTGTTCCCGTATCCTTTTGCAGCGCCGGATGTGGAGCCGCTATCAAATTAGCCAATGTCTGTGCCGGTGCGTTACCCTTGAATGGCGTAATCATCATGGTAATAAACACGATGATCGACAGCCCAACTCCAGCATCCTCGTTCACTCTTTCGATTGCTGCCAAGAAGAGCGCAGCGCCGAGGCCAGCCATACCCATTCTGAAGTTCAATTTGTAGCCTTGCACCATCTCGTTAGTGATGCCAATTGCTGTTCCAGTGAGGACGATTCCTGCTGCCTTAGACATATCAATACCAATGCGGTGATCGGGCCTGCCATTGTGCCCAGGCATTCGAGGGAGTTCCATACCGTTGTTTGATGTAGTTTATCATCCAGCCTATTTGCTGGGCCGCATTTCCTGGCTGATAGTTTGGTCCCCAGCCTTGGATATTCTGCGCAATTCCTCGAGCATTACTCGTCGGATTTGCGGCGTTCGCATTCCAGCCAGACTCGCCCATTACGAGATTGTTAAAGGCCGTCCATTCGGCGCCAGTCCATCCGGCTGCCGCAGCCATTCGCTGCCCAAGTGCTTTGTTTTGCGCTGCCGATCCTGAGACACCGCCGCCGACCGGAGTGACATCGGCTGCTGTTGTCGTACCCGTGAGACTACCGACAGGACTTAGCAAGCTGGCAAGCGGGCCGAATAGCCCGCTGGCCGTTACGGGATTAGCGCTAGGCTCAACGGCAGGAGATTTGCCAGCGATAAGGGCTCGGAATGTGGCGGATACAGAGTAGCCTTTTATGCCGGACCATAGCAGCACGCCTCCGGCGAATACCGCTGCTATTCCGATCGTGGAGATTCCTCCGCCCTTTTCTGCCATCAGCATACGCTCGAATATCCGCCGCCGGACCAGGTGGACAATCCGGAGAAACTCCGGCCACACAATCCGTTACCTGACCTAAGGGCTGAAAGTATGTCCGAATAACCTCCGCCCAAAAGTGTCCTAGCGTTAGCTGCTACACCGATCGTAAGTGATGAGAAGTTCTGGACGCCAACGGAGTTAAATGACGTCGAGCCTCCCATCGCAAGCGTCGTGTTAAGTGGATTATTTGTTCCGCCGCCACCCTCGTGGTTTATCCATGCCAATATTGAGTTGACATTCGCGGAGGTTTGTGGCGCACCAATGGTTGCCAGTAGACTATGGGCAAATACCGAACGGTCATGACTAGTCCATCCGGCCCCAGTTCCCTGGCCGACCATGACAGTACCAGGACTAGATCCTCCTGATGATAGCAGGTTGATAGGATTGATTGCACTGAGCAATCCTCCGACCGTTACTGGCGTAGCCTGAGGCAATTTACTGGGATCTTTCCCAGCAATTAGAGCTCGGAAAACTCCGGAAACGGAGTAGCCTTTTATGCCGGACCATAGCAGCACGCCGCCGGCAAATACCGCAGCTATTCCGATCCCGGAGATTCCGCCCGAATCCTCAGCCATTTTCGCAGGCTATTCCCCAGTTCAACCTTGCGGAATTCGCGACTTCAGACCGGGGGCGACTTTTGAGAGAGCCCAGGGGCCGACGATTAGACCGACCACAAAGCCGCCCCAAAATGCGGGCTTCTTGAGAGTGCGCATTATGCCTTTCCTCCTACCTTATCTTGTGGGCCGCCCGAGTGGCCGACCGCCTGCCACGGTTCGGCCTCTTCCGGGCCGAGATACATCTCCTGTTTCCCGTTCGATCCCACAAACAAAACATCCGGTTCGGGGGATTCCATCGCGGGAGCTGCCGGGTCTACGTGATGCCGAGGGAAATTCCTCTCGACAAAATCGCGGGCATCGTCCTCGTTTCCCTTGAACAGAACCCTGTTCTGATTCCTGGAATCGACGACCTTGGATTCTTGAGCCATTTCTTACTGGCCTCCCGTCAGGGCGGCGGTGTTTTGCCGGGCCTGAACTCCGCCGCCAGGTGCGATGTAATTGACGATGGAATACAGGTTCCCAGCTCCGCCGACGTTCGCGTTGTAGATGAAGTTCGATCCGGGCGAGGTTACGAGGTAGCCGCGTCTCGTCTCACCGCCGATCGCGTTCCGGAAGAAATCGTCGTTGAAGAACAGCGGATAACAGCCGTTCTCCTTACCCGGAACTGTGCCAGTTGATCCCCTGGCATCCATCGTGCCATTCGTGTAGCCGGTTGCTCGTGCAATCATCGCCTGCCAGAAGGCTTTGGCGATGTTCGATATGAGCATGTTCGCCTCGAATTTGAGGCCGACGAGCGGGTCCGGCCAGTTCGTTTCCCCGTTCGCTCGCGAGCCCGTATTGTCCCGGAGCAGGAAGAGGTATTCCCGGAAGGGATATCCGAGGCCGGTGATGAGCTGGCTGTTGATGGTGCCAGCGCCAGCGATTGCCAGGGAGCCTTGCGTCCAGTATTGCGTGGTCCCAGACGCGGGCGGTTCGGGAGAGATCGGACGACCTTGTTTGTCGGCCCTTCTTGGCTCCCAATAGAAGTCCTGCGTTCCGCGAATCCGGACGCTAAGCGTGCCGGTCGGCGCGGTGAATAGCGAGGTTGTCGCGTTCAGGCTCATCCGGAGAGTCAGTGATGCCGTGTTGTTGACGGACGCAACTGCGCCGATCGGGTCACGGTTCACGATCTCCAGCGGGATGTAGAGCAGGAACGTAAAGTTGTTCGTTGATGTGGTCCCAGAGAGAGCGTAGATCGGTGCCGTACCGGGATCATCGGCGTAGTAGTAGCCGCCGTACTTGTTCGTAAGGAAAGCCGTATACCCGTCGAATGGTCCGAAAATCGCCTCGTTGTTCACATCGTCAAGCTCGATGTTTGAGAACACGATAAACGGTGCGTCGGCCGTAGCCGTTCCGGCCGTCAACCCTGTCCCCTGAACGAGGAGATACAGACCCCGAAGCCATCCGGTCGCCTGCAATGCCCAGGGAATAGCTCCCTGCGCATTCGTGACGGTATACGTCTGGTCGTAGTCCCCGCCTTCCCATACATCTTGCGTTCCAACGAGGAACGATCTCGGCCGCTGTTTCTGGGCCTGCTGCTGCGCCATTCTCTAACTCCAGTCGTGGGGTTATGACTTCTGATGGAGCGCCGCTACTGGGGTTAGAGCCGGCTATTCTTTTAGTCCATTCCAACTACTACTAGTCGGGGACCCGCCCTGGCTATGTAGAGACATTCTGAGACGGTCGCCTTGCCTTTACCTCCGTTCGTCGAAACCGTTTTCCGCTTCAAACCCTTGGTGATTTGGCGGACGTATTGGGGATCAACTCCGCCGATTTCGGAGTACCTTCTCTGGTTTGACTCGTCCGGATCGTAGAAGATAAAGATATGTTCCGGAGCGTCATAACAGTGGTAACTGACATATCGGCCGCGCTGGATATTGTTCCAAACTGCTGCGTTCGGAGCCCCACGCATTAGAGGCCCTTCAATGTCCTTCTTTAGTTTCAGCGTTTCCTGGGCCTGATGGGACTCGTCGATTACGGTAATCGTGTCCTTTTTCGTGTTCTGATAGTTGGCGTGGATTCCCTTACGAAATTGACCGGCCAGCACCGCATTTTCAGCGTCAACGCTATCCGTCGTTTTGGTTAGGGGGACGAGAATGAATCCCCGTCGATTCGCGTCTCCCCATCGCCATTTTGGCGGATACTCATTTATTACCCGCATATCGAGCTGATCAGCCATGCGAGGAATGACGGGATCTCGGCCTCTGATCTTTCCGTGCAATACGAGAGCTTGCCTATCTCGATTTGCACAGACCCTCAGGAGCTGACCAGTTAGGGTCGATTTCCCTCGTTGAGTCGGTCCTAGTTTCGTGACGTGCTGGCCGGAGCTATATTCTTGCCCGAACTCGTCGACAAATTCCTGCCGAGGTACGACCTCGACAGTGCCGTATTCCGCCGACTTATCTCTCGGCGCGCTGTTCAGCGCTACCATTCAAATTTACTCCGCCTATTGTCTCGATTCCAGCCTTCTGCATTGAGGCAATTACAGCTGGATTATTGAACACATATGCGGCGAGTTGCTGCGGCTCGTTTGTCATGTTACGCACGGCTGGCATGTTGAGCTTCCAGCGGAATTCAAGGTAGCGTTTTGTGAACGGAATTCGGACCCTTCTCGGCTCCCGTTCCTTGACCCTGGCGCGAGACTTTTTAATAGCTTCAACGGCTCCGCTAGGCGAGAGCGCATCCTCGTGGTTTCGGTAGAGTTGCAGGAGCAGGGCCGCGGTTGGAATGACAACCGCTATGTAGGGATTCTCCGTCCCATCGAGGATCATATCTATGCCCCGACGTACCCTCTTATCGTGCTCGGCCAGGTCGCCCCATTTTTCGGCGAAATCGGGACCGTGCATGAGGATCGTTGCGGCGTCGGGAACGGTGGCTTGATGTGCGACGGTTTGGCGGAAGATCGCGTTCATTACCGTCTTGATTTTCTTCTCATACGTTTTGGCCGTTCGGCCTCGTACTGACGGCTGAACAAATCCCTCGTCGGGCTCGTCGTATGTGCCTTCGATTACGTCGGCGACTTCCTCGTCGGGAAGGTCGTCCAGATCGTCAAAGAATGTGGTCATTTATATCCCTGGCTTCGGTAGAAGTCTCGGAGAGCTGTTGTCATGAGGACATCGCGTCCGCCGAATTGGTCGTCGGGATCTGGCAGCCTAAAGCCAGCGTCGTATGCGTCCCGATTAAACTTGAGAAACAACTCCATTTCGCTCGGCCTTGCGCCGCCTGCGAGGTTCTTAAAACAGACGTAAGCGCATAGGAATTCGTCGAGCTGATGTCTTACGGCATCGCGTTTGGAGTCGTAGAGATTCCCGTCATATCCGCCGTCAGATAGGCGGATAGCGAGCCATTTGGTTTTTAGCTCATCCCATGGGACAAAGACACGGTAAGCGTTGATGATATCGGACGCTCTTTTGGCAGCGTCAGATGGTGCCCTGGGTGTGGGAGGATTGCTAGGCAATCATGGATTTATATATCCCTCTCATCCTGGCTCGATATAGCCGGGGGCCGAACGACAGCGGATACCGTTCTTACCAGGGAACAAGTTAACAGGAAAAGACCCCGCTAGGGGACATCCTATCCGCCATCTTTTATTGTCCGGCCTCCCGGCCATTCCGAGCGCTTTCCCACAGAAGAAAGGCTACCAACCTGAGCTGGCATTCTCAGCCTATCATGAGCCATTATTTGTTGTCAAGCACAGGATGGGATGCGGAATGACTCTCGAATGACTCTCAGGAATGGCGCCCGGTTGACAAATGGTCCAGATTATGATAGTCTGGTTAGACCAGGGAATAAGTAAATAACACGGAACAGACCGCGTTATTCTTATTCCACATCATGTGGAAGGGGACAGAAATGTCTCAGGAAATGACTCCGGCTCAGCAGTCCGCAGCGGCTCTCGCACGCGAGGCTGAGGACCGGGATCTCACGCCCGCGCAAGTTGCGGAACTCCGCCCGTTCGCACAGCTCATCCACCGGCTGCAAATGGTCGCAGTTGTGGACGAGGACGGGGCCTTTGAAATCGCGGCGACCGTGATCGACGAAATCGCTCTCGCCGACAGCATCGAAGGCGTGTTCCTGGCGAACGAAAAGGGTCCGGAAGGCGCCGAGGATTACCTGGAAAGGACGCTCGGATTCTTCGACGCCCGGTTCTGGCGTTCGGCTGAGAAGTACCGCAAGGGAACTCTCGGTTACTACGCCGCGATCAAGACGGTCGATTTCGAGGGAAACGAGCGGCTTATCACCGTCGGCGCATCCAACGTCGTGGCCTCCGCATTCCGGCTCGTTGAGCTGGGCGCAATCAACGGTGATGTGGAGACGCCTCTGTGGGCGAAAATCCACGGCCGCGAGACGGCGAACGGCACGCTTTACATCCTCCAGGCTGGGGAAAAGCCTCCGTTCTAACCGGCCCCAGTTTCCCCTAACAAATGGCTATCTGGGACGACATATTTCGCGAGCTTCGGAATCTCTGGGAAATAATCACCACTGGTGAGCCCCTGGAAGAGGAGGAGCCCGAGGAAGAAATCGCCCCAGAAGAGCCCGATGAAGGGGGCGGATTCTTCGGTGATCTGTTCGGCGCAGAAGAGCCAGAACAGCCCGAGGAACCGCCTCCTTCTGGCTCATTTTGGGGCGAGGATGCCGACGAAAGAACTGGTTATGCATCGGCTGACGATGGCGGCTATTTCGCCTATACCGCTGGGGAGGGACCATACCCGGACAGTTGGGGAGAACCTGAGCAGAGATTTTGGGATCGGCAATTCGACGGGCATTTCTTCGACGACCAGGGACAATATGACCGTGGCCAGGTCCTCTTTTATGACGGCTATATGGCCAAGGATGACGAGATAAGTCATGAGGATAGGGTCCAGGCTAGGAATGATTTTCTGGACGAGACTTATTTCGACGCAATAGATTGGGATGCGTTCGCAGATTACTACAGTGAAACTTGACCACCAGGGCACCGAATCTCGTTTCGCTAGGTACAACGAAACTCATCGGGATAAGCGGAGAACCTACGAGCAAACTGTCCGGAGATCGCGGCGTAATGTAGACCGCGACCGGATGCAGAAAAAGCGTGGCACTGCCAGGCGATTTATGGCCTGGGATGGCGAGGGTTCCTCCGTCCCGAATGGCGAACCTCAGCCTTACATGCTGTTCGGAAATTCGGACGGAAAATACATCGTTGCTCCACAGTTGCGGACAAAAGCCTGTCTCGATCTCATCCTAAGCTCACCCAAAGATTGCATCCACTTTGGCTTTGCATTTAACTACGATGTCAACCAGATATTCGTTGACCTTTCCATCGCACACCTCTCTCGATTGGCCAAAACAAATAAGTGCCGTTGGAAGCCTAACCGGAAGCTGCCGACGAGCCCGGGTAACCCGGTCTATCATCTTGAATATATCCAGAATAAATGGTTCAAGGTATCGTGCGATGGTGTGACCCGAACAATCTATGACGTATTCCACTTCTTTAACAAATCGCTAGGATCAACACTCGAAGAGTTTAGGATAGGACCATGGCAGCAAATATCTCAATCAAATGTCCTAAGTGTGGTGCAACAGCTGGGCTCAGATTTGACCCTGGCCCAGAAGACGATGCACCTGGCTACGCAACTGCACAAATGGCAGCCGAATGTCCCGACCACGACGGTAAAAAGTGGACTTTCTGGCCTCAAGTCTGGGGACGTGATATCGGCAAATGAAGCAATATCCGTACTCTCCGAGGTGGAGATCGTCGCTCTATTCAAGGAGGAACGAGCACATTTCACCTGGGAAGAGCTTCCACTAATCAAGAAATATATGTTCACTGAATTGAAGTATATGGTTCAGCTAATGGATCATATGCGGGAGCTGTTTAATCAGGCGGGATTTTTCCCGACTAGCTGGCACGGTCCCGGCGCTCTCGCCCGAACAATGCTCAAAAATCACGGAATAAAAGACTGTAAGCTCGACACCCTGAATTTGTACCCACTAATTCTAGACGCTTCCCGCTACGCATTCAGCGGTGGTAGGTTTGAACAATGGCTCGGGGGATTGTATAAAGGAGGCATCTACAATTATGACATACATTCGGCTTACCCTTACGCCATCCAATTCCTCCCCAATCTGGCGACAGGAAAATGGTACACGAACAAGGACGTGGATCGAAGCAAGATTCGTGCGGAACGGTTCTGTATATACCATATCCGTTACGACGCACACAAACTGGAGAAAAGCGTTCGCAGCTATCACTATAAGCAGCGACCTCGACCCCTATTCCGACGACTAAAAGACGGCGGTATCGCCTGGCCCGATCAGGTCGAAGGATGGTATTGGAGTCCGGAAGCCGAGTTGGTAAAGGATGATCCGGCGGCCGAGTTTATCGAGGCGTATGAGTACGTCGATGACGGGACACGGCCGCTCGCATTCATCGCTGAAATTTACAAGAATCGGGAGTATCATAAGGCTCTCGGTAATGCCATTGAATACGCGTTCAAATTGGCCATGAATAGCTGCTATGGTCAGTTCGCCCAACGGGTCGGACAAGATGCCGATAAAAAGCCACCCGCATTCCACCAGCTTGAATGGGCCGGATATATCACCAGCATGTGCAAAGCAATGGTTCATAAAGTCGCCACATATGCCTACGATCAAGGTGGACTGATAACAGCCGATACGGACGGAATATTCGCCTCGGTTCAGATCCCAGATCACATCCTACCGAATGGGATCGGCGACGGGCTGGGACAATGGGAGGAAAAGAAGTACCAAGGAATGCTGATCTATGCCAACGGTTTCTATTGGCTCGAAAAGGACGGAGAATGGGGCACGTGTAGAAGTCGTGGAGCACCACGAGGAAAGGTTCCAATCGAGGCCGCATGGGAAGCTCTCGAAACACTCGCTCCAATCAAGTATAATCGAACAGAGTTTATCGGTTTCAAAACAGCTCTGCATGGGATGGGCTTGAGCCGAAAATGGCGTAGCTGGACAACCTCGGAAGTCCAATTTGAATTCGGAGGTGGCAAGGGTTCAAAAAGACGACATATCGGTAATCCTGTAGATGGCAAGAATGCTGGTCGATGCCAACGCTGTCTGCCTGATGCTAGGATAGGTAAATGGACCCATCAAATGCACAACCTGACCGCCGCGAATGCCTCATTTGGCGAGTACCGAGGAAGGTACACCGATCTGTGGAGTCACAAGCACCCGCTCCCGTGGCTCGAAACGGACGAGAAAACCGCAGACGTACTGGAGGACGAGGCCCTAATGAAAATCTACGAGGATCTGACGCTATGAGCGACTACAAAAAGGGTCACACATATACTCTCGAATGTGGGCACACGGTGAGCTGTGGATGTGTCCACAAAATCGGCGATCCTGTCCTA
>Ga0306925_10002427_pt1 | contig 16049 bp, 17 predicted proteins | sample flu12Cox44000176_FD_203755 | JGI IMG/M metagenome (GOLD analysis project Ga0306925, IMG submission 203755) | Lab enrichment of tropical soil microbial communities from Luquillo Experimental Forest, Puerto Rico - flux8day.12C.oxic.44.000.176 (v2)... | ecosystem: Environmental > Terrestrial >... | reverse complement strand
CGAGCAGCGGCGCAAGGAACTGCATGACGTTGGCGCCCACCTCGGCGCGCTGGGTCTCCGCGGCGCCGAACAGTTGTGCGGCGCGACGAGCGCGGCCGGACAGCGCCGCATGGCAGCCGAACGCGTCGAGCAGGTAGAACTGCGCGACCCGGTCGTCGGCCTGGTGCGCGAGCCGCAGGGCCTCGGCGAGCAGTGGCTCGGCCCCCGCCAGGTCGCCGGCGTTCAGCGCGGTGGAGCCCAGGTTCAGCAGCATCATTCCCAGCGCGTAATGGTCACCGGTCTCCCTGGCCCGCTGTAGCCCTGCGGTGGCCGCTTCCCGCGCCGCGGCCAGGTCGCCTTCGAAGGCAGCGTGCAGCGTCTGGGCCTGGAGGACGGCGACCGCCGCCGGGGGGTAGTGCGTCACGCTGCTGGCCGCCTCCTCCACCTCGGCGATCAGCCGCCCGGCGGCGGCGTGCGCACCGGCCTGGTCCTCCGCGACCGCGGCCATGGCGAGCGCCTCGGACAGCAGTTCGGCCTGGCCGGATTCCCGGGCCATGGTCACCGCCGTGCGCAGAGCCGGCCGGGCACCCGCCGGATCCGCCTTCAGCACGGCCAGGAAGCCACGCATGAAATAGGCCCAGCCACGGCCGGCCGTATTGCCGCGATCTTCGACTGCGAGAAAGGCGTCGAGCCACCGAATGCCTTCCGTGGTTGCGCGGGTGATCCAGAACCATCCGAGGCAAGCCGCCAGGTCGACGCCGCAGGCTGCGTCGCCGCGGCCCAGGCATCGCTGCATGACCGCTCGGACGTTGTCGATCTCCAGGTCCGCCCAGGTGAGCCAGTCGAGCAGCCGGTAGCGAGCCCCCAGCGCCGTCCGCTGGCAGGCAGACCGGTAGTACTCCGCGCAACGCAGCTCGACAGATTTCTGCTCGCCGGCCTCCTGGAGCTTGAGGCGGGCGAACTCGCGCATGGTCTCGTGCAGCCGGTAGCAGGCGAGCCCGCCCGCGTCCTCCTTCGTCACCAGGGACTTGTCGACGAGCGAGGACAGCAGGTCAAGCGCGCCATCCGGCGTAGAGCAGACCGCCTCGACGTCGTCCAGGGTGAACCGGCCCGCGAACGCACAGCACCGGCGCAGCACCGCGCGCTCGGTCTCGGTCAGCAGGTCGTGGCTCCACTCGATCGTGGTACGGAGCGTCTGATGGCGGGGCAGCGCGCCGCGGCTCCCGCCGGTCAGCAGGCTGAACCGGTCGGCCAGCCGGTCGAGGACCTGCGCCACGGAAAGGACCCGGGTCCGGACCGCGGCCAGCTCGATCGCCAGCGGCAGGCCGTCCAGCCGGCGGCATAGGTCCACGACCGTGGCCTGGTTCGCCGTGGTCAGCTCGAACGTGCCCGAGGCCGCCGCCGCCCGCTCGGTGAACAGCATCACCGCCTCGCTCCTGCGCAGCGCCGCGAGCGGCTCGGCCGGATCCGGGTCAGGCAGTTCCAGGGGCGGCACGGGAACCACGTACTCCCCCGCCACCGACAATGGTTCCCGGCTGGTGGCGATCACCCGTACGCCCGGCGCCGCCTTCAGCAGGTCCGTCACCAGCCGCGCGGCGGCTTCAAGCAGGTGCTCGCAGTTGTCCACGACAAGGAGCAGTTTCTTTTCCCGCAGGTAGGACAGCAGTAGGGCCAGCGGCTCGGTAGCGGCCTGGTCGCGCAGGTCCAGTGCGTCCAGCACGGCGCCATCGACCAGATCCGGGTCGCTGATCTCCGCCAGCTCGGCGAGCCAGGCCCCATCGCCGAACCCGCGGCCGAGGTCGGTCGCGGCCCGGATCGCCAGCCTGGTCTTGCCGACCCCGCCCGGCCCGACGAGGCTGACCAGGCGCGCCTCGGTGAGCTTCGTTCTGACCTCGGCAAGCTCCCGGCGGCGGCCGACGAAGCTGGTCGCCTCCGCAGGAAGGTTGCCCGAGCGCCGGGCCGGCCTGGCCATGACACGAATGTAGACGGCGCCCTGTTCGTCCCGGTTCAGCGGGCCGCTAGGCACCGGATCGGTAATTCCACCGATGCCGGCCCCTGCCTTGCCTTCCTAGCGTCGGGACATGGCTGAGGAGCTGCCGGTACGGCGAGTCGAGGTCAGTTTCGTCGGCGCCGCTCCGACCCGCCAGGTGCGGCGCGCGGCCGGCGTCAGTGACGTGGAGATCGACGGCTCCACGCTGCGCTGCCTGGTCAGCGGAAGCTTCCAGCCGTTCCTGGAGGCGCTGCGCGGGCACGAGGTGGTCCGCTTCGACTCCGCGCCACCATCCACCGGTACCGCCGCTGGTGCCGCCTGACAACGGGGAGATCCGCGTCCGGACCTGGCGTCCGCGGCGGTACGGCTGACCGGTCCAAGCACCGTATTCACCCCAAAGAGCTAGGAATCATGCGATACGGAACGTCCGGCCACATGTGATTCCCGTAGTCGGCGCTGCCCGAGCGCGTGCTGGACGCCGCGGCCGGGCTGCGGCCGCTGGCGCGCCTGGCCGGGTCACACGGCGAGCGCTGCGACGGCTCTGGTTATCACCGCAGTAGCCGGGCCGCGGAACTGCCGCTGACCGCCTGGCTGCTGGCCGCGGCGGACTGCTATCACGCGATGGGCGAGCCGAGGCCGCACCGGCGGGCCCTGCCGGCCGGCGCCGCGGCCCGCGAACTGAGCCAGGAAGCAGCGGCGGGCAAGCTCGCAGCCGACGCCGTGCACGCGGTGCTGACCGCCGCGGGCCAGGCACAGCCGCACCAGGCAACGGCGGCGGCCGGGCACCCGCCGCCAGGATCACGGCAAGCGGGATCCGGGCCCACCGGACGCCGGCCCGCGGGGCCGGCCGGGCTTTCCGAGCGGGAGTGCGAGGTGCTCGGCCTGCTGGCCCGGGGCCTGGCCACCAAGCAGGTCGCGCGGCGGCTGGGGATCTCGCCGAAGACCTGCGATCACCACATCCAGCGCCTGTACGGCAAGGCTGGCGTGTCCACCCGGGCGGGCGCGACATTGTTCGCGCTGGAACATGGGCTGGTCCGTCCCGATGAGACCGCCATCCGATAAGGCATGGCCCTGGCGTGGAATCGGCCATCGATGCCAGAACGAGGCGTTCTAATACAATCGTGGTCACGCGGGGCATTAGTGCCACGTACTTAGCACGGAATCGCCCGTGAGGACAGCCGCCGGCTATTTTCCGTAGTAGGAAGTTTTCCCGATTGCCGGCTGCTGAAGGCTTGCTTAACGTCTCCGGTGACGGGGACCAGAAGGAGGTGGCTGGGCGCTGAAGCCGTTCGCCCTCGCCGGATTCGGGTTTTCCGGTATCCGCTCTGGCGGTACCGTGCGGCCCCGCGTCTGCGGCACGAACGCGCCGGTGACCCCCAGGTTCGCCTGCCTTCCCAGCCTGCACGGAACCGGCCTGCCGTACATGCGCAGGCCCGCGCGTGGTCCCGGCACCGGGGCGGCAGCAGAGAGGGGACGAACCTGGGGCGCCCAGCCGCCCACGTGAGCGCCCGCCCGGACGTGCGGCGCGCCACCCGGCTAGCGCGCCGGCAGGCCGGCTAGCCCCATAAAGCCTCTGGATTAGTAAGGGCAGGACAATGCAGGACGGGCCACGGCTCCTGGTCGCCGCTGCACTAGGAAAGATCATCGAACCGGTGCTGCGGCAGGCGCTGCCCGATGCCTCTGTGCGGATCGCCGAGGACCGGGCCGCGGTGGAGCGCGCCTTCGGTGACCGCCTGCGGTTCGACGTGGTGGTCACCGACCTCACCTGGATGGACTACGCCGTCGAGTACAGCTTCGACGGGCTCGACGTGCTCGACATACTCCGCCGGACCCGCAGGCAGACGCCGGTGATCTTCGCCGCGCAAGGGCACGGCTCAGAACGCGACCACCTCGACGAGGCGGTCGAGCAGCCCGAGGTGGTCGGGGTCTACCGCAAGTCGACCGGGCCGCAGCCGCTGATCGAAGGCGTGGAAATCGCTGCCGAGGGCGGCAGCCTCACCGGCCCGCTATTTTCTCCGGGCGCGAGCCCGCCGGATATCCCACGAATTCACGCTTATTTCGGAAAAGGGCGGGGTTCGACCGCCGCGCGTTTGGCCGGGGCAATCGCTTCGGGCCGGGCCGCTAATCACGAAACGCTGGCCGGCGCGGCACACGTGGGCTATGACACGGCGGCAAAACTGGTCGATTATCTGGGCCCGCTGATCAAGGACCGCGGCGAGCACAGCCCGGACCTCAAGATGACCCCTGAGGTCGTCTACCGATGGTGCGGCGAGCACGCGCGATACATCCTGAGCTGGTGCCGGCGTAATGGTCAGGCGGATATCGCCGCGCGGATCATGCCGGCCGGCTGCCCGCGGCCACCCCGGCGGCCCGGCGGCTAGCCATGGCATGCGAAATCTTGCATGGCGCGCCCGAAGACTGGCAAGGATCGACCTGACTGGGTTTTCTGAGAGCTTTGCTACTTGGGTTCCGTATATAACTGAGTTGGCCAACGCTGAACCCTCGCGAGAGGGTCCGGCGCGGGCGCGCGGGGGGGTGCTGGGTAGCCGACGTGGCCGGTGGATCGCGTCGGCTACCCAGCGTTTCTTCATGCCAATCACGTTTTGGCGGCTGACCGCGTTTGGGCGGCAGCCCGGCCCGCGTTTTGCCGGGGCCGCCTGGCCTGCGGCGCTGAAGTTTCCATGGGTGCCACGGAGGCCGTATCCGTAGGGCCCGGGCCGTCCCGTGGCAGCCGGGGCTGTACCCATGGAGCCCGGGCCGTGCCCGTGGGGCCAGGGGCGTGCCCGAAGCCCGGGGCCGGCCTCGGAGTGGGCTAGCCGCGGCGGCGGCCTACGTAGGCGACGCGCCCCGGCTGGATCGCCCCGGAGTCGATCGCGGCCTGCTCGTCGGCCTCGCTGACGCCGTCCAGGTCGGCGAAGAACAACGGCCCGGTGCCGAGGAACTGCCGGTCGAACCGTGCATCGAGCTCGGCGACGATGTCGGCGGCCGGGTGCAGGTGCTCGCCGGCCGCCCAGCCCCGGGAGTAGCTCTCCCACGGCAGGCCGGACTCGCGCCATTCGTCGTGCCGGTGCCGCAGCCAGTTGTGCTCCGCCGTGGGCCCGGGCAGCCGGTCGAAACACCACCGGGCGGTCGCCTCGTCGAAGCGCTCCCACGCCCACTCCACGACCACGATCGTGCCGCCGTCAGCCAGCGCTGCCGCGGCCAGGCCCAGGACCTCGCCGAGGCCGGCGACGTGATGCAGCGACGTGCACGCCACCACGGCCGCGGCTGGGCCGGGCAGTTCGCAGCGCTCGAATTCCACTTGGCGGTACCACGGGCCGTCCGGCGCCTCCGGGTCGGCGCCCGTGGCGTCGTAGCCCGCGGAGCGCAGCATCGGGACGAACCCGCCGAGCGGGCCGCAGCCGATCTCGATCACGGCGCCGGGCGGGGCGGGCAGCCAGTCACGGACGAACGGCCAGACCGCGGCGAGCCATCGCTCATCGGAAGTCACCCGCCACAGCCTACGGCCGCCCGGCGACAGCCAGCCGGCGCCTGGCGCGGTGGTACCGTCGGTAGTAGTGGCAGCGCACCGCCTGCCTGCTTCCGAGCCACCAGCCGGCCCGCGCCCTGGTCGCAACGAGGACAAGGGTCTACGACTCGCGGGCTCCTTCGTCATGTGCTCACTCGCCTTGGCGGGCAGACGCGGGCCGACCCGCCGGGAAGAGATGATCATGACCTCGAACAAGGCCCAGAAGACCGCCGCCCGGCAGCGCATGGCGCAGACCGGTGAACCGTACAGCGTGGCCCGGCACGCGGTGAGCGCCGGGGATCCCGAGCCCGAAGCAGCCCCGAGCGCACGGGCCGCGGGCACGGAACCCAGCGAGCTAAGCCCGGAGGAGCAGTACGCCCAGGAGGCCCGGGCCGCCGGTGTGCCCGCGGCGGAGATCGACGCACAGCTCGCCAGGTTCCGCGACCGTGAGGCCACAGAGGACCGCGAACTGGAGGCCGCCGGCCTGGTCCGGCGTGCCGAACAGGCAAGGGCGGTGGCCGACCGGCTAGAAGAGTCTGCCGAGCGCGCCGAGGAACGGGCCGACCTGGCCCAGGAGGGCGCCGAGCTGGCCCAGGAATGGGCCGATGAACAGGAGCAGGACCGCGCCGTCGAGCGCGCCGGGGAGCTACGTGCGCAGGCGGAACTGGCCCGCGAGCGGGCCGAGCGGGCCCAGGAGGCCGCCGGCCGCGCCGAGGAGCAGGCCGACCGCGCCGAGGAGCAGGCCGGCCGCGCCGAGGAGCAGGCCGGCCTGGCCGAGGAGCCCTGGGATCACGACGGCGAGCCAGGGGAACCCGGCGAGCCCTGGGATCACCACGGCGAGCCAGCGGAACCAGGCGAGCCCTGGGACTTCGGCGACGAGCCCTGGGAACCCGGGGCAGCCCATCCGCGGGACTGGCATCCTGAGGATCGGCGCATGACCATGCACCGGCCGCCACACCCGCCGAAGCCACCCCGGCCACCACGTCCACCCCGGCCACCACGTCCGCCGCGGCCGGCAATGCCGCCCCGGCCCTGGTAGCCGCCCGCCGACCGCGGCGCACACGCATCCGGGGCCCGCTGGCCGGGCCCCGGATGCGAGGATGGCTGGGTGAGCGATGCCGTTCCGGTCACAGACAACCAGGCCGCGTCCCGATTCGAGGTCTCCGACGGCGGCTATCTTGCCGAACTGCGCTACCACCTCAGCGGGAAACGGCTGGCCCTCATCCACACCGAGGTCCCCGAGGAACTCGAGGGCCGGGGCATCGGCGGCATGCTGGTCACCGCGGCCGTCGACCGCGCCGTCCGCGAGGGCCTGACGATCGTGCCGTACTGCCCGTTCGCCCGCCGCTGGCTGGAACGCCATTCCGACGTGGCGGACCGGGTGGCCATCGACTGGAAGGCCATCTAGCCACCCGTCACGCGGGCCTCACTGCAGAGCGGGCGCCGCTCGCCGGACGGGCTCAGGCCAGGCAGGTGAGCGGGACGCCGCCGTTGTAGGCGACCATGTCGGCCAGAGCGGTCACGATGTCGATCGGGCCGCCGCGCGGCGTGCCATCCAGTTCGGCGCAGGCGCGGTGCAGGTTGCCGACGATCCGCTCGGCGTCCGGCCAGGCGGCAAACCGGCCCAGGTCGGTATCCCGGGCCGCCTGCAGCGGGGTCAGGCCGGCCTCCCGGGCGCGCACCGCGACGTCGAGCACGAACGCGAGGTAGTCGAGCGTGTCGTCGATCGGCCCACGATCGCCGAAGACCGGGCCGTGGCCGGGCACGATGGTCCGCGCGCCCAGCGGCGCCACCACGGTCTCCAGCACCTCGACGGCACCCGCGACCGAGCCCATGAGCAGAAACGGCGTGCCGCCGTTGAAGATCAGGTCACCGCAGAAAAGCACGGACCGCTCGGGGATCCAGACGATCGAGTCGTTGGTCGTGTGCGCGGCGGTCCCGACGTGGCGGACGTGCGCCCGCAGGTCGCCCACGTGCAATGTGATCTCGTCGGTGAACGTGACGAACGGCGGATCCAGGCGCAGATCACCCACGTCGGGGCCGTCCCAGAACGGCAATTTCTGAGGTGGCCCGAACGCGATGGCTTCCTCCCTGGTGCGCTCGTGCGCCACGATGGCCGCACCGCCGAACAGGCAGTTGCCGAAGGTGTGATCGCCGTGGTGGTGGGTGTTGACCAGGGTGCGCACCGGATCCGGGGTAACCGCGGCGATCGCCTCCAGGTAGGCCTGGGTCCTGCGCTGCGTCGAGCACGCGTCGATGCTGATCACGCCCTGCGGCCCGGTCAGGAAGCCGGTGTTGTTGATCCACCAGGTCCCGTCGGGCTGCACGTAGGCGTAGATGCCCGCGGACACCTCGTGGACCTCCGGGCGCCCGGGCACGGTGATGTCGATGCGCTGACTGCTCATCCGCTCCTCACCCCTTATCCGCCACGGCGGGCACCCGGTCAAGGACGACCCCGAAGTGCTCCCGGTAGGCGGCTAGCACCGCGTCGTCCGAGCCCAGGTCCTGCTCGGTGCGGGCGCCGCCGCTGGTCCTGATCAGCGTGCGGTCGCTGAGCGAGATCCGGCCGTCGGCGATAAGCCGCGAGCAGATCGTGCTCCAGGTGAAGTGGGAGTCCGGCGAGGTCTGCTGCCACCAGCAGGTCGGCACGAAGTCGGCCAGGGCCCGCTCGCGCCGCTCGATCCGGTATTGCGGCTGGCCGTCCTTGGCCACCTCCACGTCACCGTCGGGCGTGTCGGCCAGCACAAACCGGCCGCCGGGGTCGTCCTGGGCGTCCCTGGCATCAAAACGCAGCGGGTAGCTGCTGTGGGCGCCGAAGCCGACGTCGGCCAGCCACGGGCCGCTGCCATCGGGCAGGTGCACCACTAGGGCCAGGTGGTCGAACAGCGGCCCCGCCTGGCCCTCGCCGCCGTAGACTCGCGCGGCGACCCGTCGCACCTGGGCACCAAGTTCCTCAAGCAGCAGCGCGAAGGCACCGTTGAGTTCGTAGCAGAAGCCGCCGCGCCGCCTGGTGACGATCTTGGCGATCAGGCCGGCCTCGTCCAGGGAGATGGGCTCGCCCAGGTGGATGCTCAGGTTCTCGAACGGCACGGTGCGCTGGTGCGCCAGGTGCAGCGCGCCGAGCGCGGTCGCGTCCAGTACCGCGGGCCGGTTCATCCCGATGCGGTCCAGGTAGGCGGCGAGCGCTGCGGCATCCATCACAGGCGCTTGGCCATCAGGATGTCGTCCACGTACCGGCCGTTGATGAGGAACTCCTCGGACTGGAGTCCTTCGCGGGCGAAGCCGTGCCGCTCGTACAGGCGGATGGCCGCCCGGTTGGTGCTGAGCACCCGCAGCGTCAGCTTGCGGATGCCGCGGTCGCGCAGTTGTTCCGCCGCCACGTCCAGGAGGCTGCCTGCCGCGCCGTGCCGGCGGGCGTCCGGGTGCACCGCGATGCCCTGCACCTGCATGACGTGCGCGTTCTCCGGCAGCCGGGTGGGCGGCTTGAGCCGGATATAGCCGACGACGCTGCCGTCAAGCTCGGCGACGAGATGGGCCTCGGGCGGGCTGTCGGTGGTGAAGAAGAAGCCGTTCCGCGCACCAGGGGCCAACGTCGACGGAAACCCAGAGTCCGCCGACCACGCGAGCGCATCGACTTCGGTCAGCGCCGCCTGGTCCGTCATCCGTGCGGGGCGCACCCGGACACCGAGTGGCGAGTTCACGCGACCATCGTGACAGATGTCCGGAATGATCCCTTAGCGCGGGGCACCCGCGGTGACGAACCGGGCGAAGCGGCGCAGCGAGAGGTCCATCCCGCGCTGCGCCAGTGGCCGGGCCAGCCGCCATCCCCACCGGCCCGCCGCGCCGAACGGCAGGTCCAGCTGCTCGCTCCAGCGGAACTCACTGCCCGTTCCGGCCGGCACGACCTCGAACACGCCGCCGCCGCGGACCACCCGGCCGGTGTGCCGGACCACGCATCGCCGCGGCGGCTCCCATTCGGTGATCACCATGGTGTCGGTGAAGCCCACCAGCCAGAGCCCGGTCCTGGCGACCACGCGCGCGCCCGGGCCGTGGCCGCCGTGCACGCGGGTGGCGAGCATCCACTCCCCCTGTGCCGGCCAGTCCACCACCGCCCGCCAGGTGCGCTCGGGCGGCGCCTGCACTCGGATCCGCGCGGTGATCTCGACCCTGTTGCTCACCGGCCTGAGCCTACGGGCGATGCGGAATACTGCCGAGCATGCCTGAACTGATCTCGCAGCCGCGCCGGGTGCCCGCCGCCGGCGAGCCGCCGAAGCTGATCGACGAGTTCGTCGGCCGGGCCAGCACCGGTGACACGGGGCTGAGCATCGCCCGGATGCGCAGCCCATCCGGCTGGGCCGAGCCCGGCCAGCGCCCGGAATTCGACGAGTTCACCGTCGTGCTGCGCGGCTCGGTGGTGGTCGAGTTCGAGGGCGGCCAGATGACCGTCGAGGCGGGCCAGGCCGTGCACGCCAGGCCCGGCGAGTGGGTGCGCTACAGCACTCCCGGCGAGGGCGGCGCCGAATATGTCGCGATCTGCCTGCCGGCCTTCGCGCCAGAAATCGTCCATCGCGACGACTGAGTTCCCGCCGGTCACCAGCCGAGCTCGCGGAGCCGTTCGTCGCCGATACCGAAGTGGTGCGCGACCTCATGGATGACCGTCCGGCGCACCTGATCGGCGACCTCTTCCTCGGAGTGGCAGATCGCGCAGATCGCCCGGCGAAAGATGATGATCCGGTCGGGCAGGACCCCGGCGTACTGGGTGGTCCGGCTGGTGAGCGGTACGCCCTGGTACAGCCCGAGCAGGCCGCGCGGCCCCGGGCCGTGCTCGACGGTCACGGCGACATTGCGCATCATTTCGCCGAGTTGCTCCGGCAATCCGTCGAGCGCCGCGACTACCATCTCCTCGAACCGCTCCGGCTCGATCAGGATCATGCATCCATTGTCGTGGGCCGGAAAGGGTGCAACCAGGGAGCCAGCCAAGGCGTCATAACTGTCACACGGCTCACGGAGCCGGCCCATTCAGAAGGAAACCGTGATGGACACAACTCTGCTCCTGACCCGGCGGGCCCTTCCCGCGGTCGCGCTGACCTGCGCCGCCGTGCTCGCTTCGGGGTGCAGCAGTTCTTCGACCACCGACGCGGCCGGTGACGCTTCGGCGCCCGCGGCCACCAGTGCCCCGGCTTCACCCCCATCGTCCGCCCCCGCGACCCCGGCCAGTTCGCCGGCCTCGCCCGTGGCAGCCGGGCCTGGTCCCTGCCCGACCCGCTCCCTCCAGGTGAAGCTGGGCGTCAGCCAGGGCACGGCAGGCAGTGTCTACACCACGATCGTCTTCACCAACAACTCCAACGTGACGTGCACCCTGTACGGGTATCCGGGTGTGTCGCTGCAGACCGCGAGGCCGCTGCACCAGATCGGCAAGCCGGCCAAGGAGAACCCGGCGACCCCGCGCAAACTGGTCACGCTGCAGCCGCAAACCTCGGCGAACGCACTGCTGCGGATCGTGGACGCTGGGAACTACCCGGCGAGCACGTGCGGCCCGACGACCGCGCACTACCTGCAGGTCTACCCGCCGAACCAGACCGCGCCCGCCTACATCAAGTACAACACTCAAGGCTGCTCCAAGCCCGTCCGGCTGATGACCGTGGACGTGGTCAAGCCCGGCTCGGGCAGTTCCTGACCGCCTGGCTCAGGCCGGCCGCGGCGGCGCCGCCCAGCGTGACGAGCGCCGCCTCCCGGAACCCCCGATGGCCTACGGCCCGATTCCTTCGTCACCGGGCCGGGGCCGCTAGCCCGGGGAGCATGGGCGGGGCGGGCAGGGGCACGGGGGGTTGCTTTCGCGATTGCCACGGGAGGCGGGTTACGGGCGCGGCGGTCGTTAGCGGCGGCAGGCGTACGGCAAAGAAGGCATGATGCCGCTATGGACGAGGTTGTCGCGCTGCGCCCGGTTGCCGAGGAAGACCTGCCGTTCCTTGAGCGGCTGACCCAGGACCCTGATGCGGCCGGGGAATACGCCTGGTCGGGATGGCGCGATCTGCTCCGGTTGCGGCAGGGGTGGGCGGAGGACCGGCTGGTCGGCAACGACGGCGGGGTCCTGCTCATCGCCCGGGGCAGTGAGCGGCTCGGCTTCGTGTCCTGGTTCCAGGTGGACTTTCCGCCGTCGTACTACTGGAGCATGGGCATCGCGTTGCTACCGGAGGCCCGCGGCAAGGGATACGGCACGCTGGCGCACCGGCTGCTGATCCAGTACCTGTTCGCGCATACCACGGTGCACCGGATCGAGGCCTTGACCGAGGCGGAGAACACCGCCGAGCAGCGGGTGCTGGAGAAGGCGGGCTTCATCCGGGAGGGCGTGATGCGCGGCGTGTTCTGGCGGGACGGCGGTTACCGGGACGGTGCGCTGTACAGCCTGCTGCGCACCGATACCGGCAGCTAGCGCAGGATGGCAGGCATGGACGACGACGTTGCGCTGCGGCTGGTCGCCGAGGCCGATCTGCCCCTCCTGGAGCGGCTCACCCAGGACCCCGAGTCGGCCGGTGAGTTCGCCTGGCTGGGCTGGTACAAGCTCACCAGGTTCCGGTGGTGGTGGGCGGAGAACAGGCTGATCGGCGACGACATCGGCGTGCTTATGGTGGACCGCGACGGCGACCGGCTCGGCTTCGTGACCTGGTACAAGGTGTCGGGCACCCCGGGCTACTACTACTGGAATATCGGGATCGCGCTGCTGCCCGAGGCACGCGGCAAGGGTTACGGCACGCTGGCGCAGCGGAAGCTGGCCGAGTATCTGTTCGCCCACACGACCGTGCAGCGGATCGAGGCGTCCACCGAGGTGGGCAACGTGGCCGAGCAGCGGGCGCTGGAGAAGGCGGGCTTCAGCAGGGAGGGCGTGCACCGCAGCGTCGGCTGGCGGGACGGGGCCTACCGGGACGGGGTCTGCTACAGCATGGTGCGCAGCGATCAGCCCGGCTGAACCACCCGCGCGGCATCGGTGAACGCCGTGGCCACCTGGCCGAGCGCCTCGGCGACCAGCGGCCGCAAAATTGCTGATTCCGCAAAGTCTGGCTGAGACGGGTCCTGGCCGTCAGCCGAGCAGCTGGGCCCGGTGCTCCCAGGCGAGGTTGAGCACCGCTGTCCCCGACGCCTGGAGCGGTTCCAGGCCGCCGGTGAGCCGGGCAACGGTCTCGGCGGTGAACGGGATGCCGGCCGGGCCGCCGCCGGCGCCGGCACGGGTGCCGTCGCCGGTGCTGCCGCCGCGAGTGCCGCCGCCGTCGCCGTCGCGGGTGATGACCCGGCCCTCCGCGTTCAGCGCGACCAGGCCGGCGAACTCCGCATCGAACAGCGGAGCGTCGAAGACCGCGACGGCCAGGACGTCGGTGGCGAACGTCAGCGGGTCCACGCCAAGGCCGAGGCAGTGCACGGCGAGCCGGCCCTCGCGCCGGGCGGCGGTGAGCCGGCGGTAGAACGGCCAGCCCTCGTAGTCGAGCAGGCCGCCGCTGGTCTGGTAGTCCTCCGGCGTGCCGAGGAACTCCTCGCTGAACTCCCTGGCCATGGACTTCCACAAGCTCAGGTCGTGGCCGAGGGCTGCGGCCGCCTCCGTCACCGGCTGGAACAGGCCGACCGGCATCACCTGGTACAGCCCGCCGCCGTGGTTCACCTTGGCGGGATCGCGCCAGTGCAGCACGAACGACGCACCGCCGGCCGCGTCCCGGCGCAGCGTCAGGGTGGTGACGGCCACCAGGGCAGGGCGCCGGGCCAGCGCGCATGGATCCCCGGCCAGCGCGCGCAGCGGCAGGTCCGTCATGCGCACCGCGTCCCCCGAGCGCCGCCATGCCGCGGCAAGCTCATGCGCCACCGCGTGGCCGAGGTCGATCCCCTCGAAGTAGCTGGTCTCGCCGATCCGCAGTCCCGCCGGGGCGGCCAGCCGGGCATCGAGCAGCCGGTAGCAGGGCCGGTTCTCGAACAGGGCCGGCCGGTCCAGGGCGCCGACCGCGTCGGTATAGCTGGCGTACCTGCCCCCGTCCGGCCGTAGCGGCCGGACCTGCGCCGAGGCTCCGTCGTACCGGCTCGTTGGCGGCACCGTGCCACCGCCGTCGCCCAGCGGTCCTGCGTCCCAGGTCACCGGCAGGTCATCGAGGGCGAGCGGCGCCGGGGGGAGCCACTCCTCGCGGCACAGCAGATCCGCCGACCCGGCCCGCGGCAGTCCGGGGTACAGCCGGGCGGCCACCCGCCCCAGCTCATACCGGTTCGCGGTCAGCAGCGCGCGGACATCGCGCCACCGCCGCGCGGATTCGGCAGCCACTTCAGTGCCCATTGGCCACCGCCCCGCGGCACCTCCTCCGGCACGCCATCAGCAACCTGGCCACTCTAATCGCCATGCATCCCAAGCCCCGCCCACACTCCGTAGTCGCGTCGCCGACATGTGTGTTTTGACGCTTTCATTACCATCGGAAGGGGTTCCCCCGTGCGGCGCGCGGGTGTACAGCTTTTTTATGGGTCGGCATACTGCCGAGCGCGGGCCAGCGAACGACCTGTTCATGACCACGGTCGTGGGCACGCTGCTCTTGCTGTGCGTGATCATCCTCACCCTGGCCGCGAACTGAGCATCTCGCCCTGGCCTCGAACTGAGCAGGCCGGCGGCCACGCGGGTCCTCGCCTTGGCCTCGAACTGCAGCCACGCCGACCGCACCGGCCGGCCAACTGGGCAGGCAACGTGGAGTTCCGCGCGGTGCGCGTGCGCAGGCCGCGCACTGTGGCGGGGCTCCAGGCCATGGTCGCCGGGGGCACGCGGGTGCGTGCTCTCGGCACCGGGCACTCGTTCAGCCGGATCGCCGACACTGACGGCGAGCTGATCTCCACCGCCGGGCTGCCGCCGACCGCCGACATCGACGCGGCGGCGGGCACCGTCACCGTTGCCTCGGGCGTCAAGTACGGCGACCTGGCGCAGCGGCTCAACGCCGCGGGGTGGGCCCTGGCCAACATGGCCTCACTGCCGCACATCTCTGTGGCCGGGGCGTGCGCCACCGCGACCCACGGCTCGGGCGACCACAACCGTAACCTGGCCGCCGCCGTCCGCGCCGTGGACCTGGTCACCGCCGATGGCAGCCTACTCACCCTGGACCGGGACGCCGGCCCGGCAAGGTTCCCCGGTGCGGTCGTCGCGCTCGGCGCGCTCGGCGTCGCCACCACGCTCACACTGGACCTGGTCCCGGCCTTCCCGGTGCGCCAGTACGTCTACGACGACCTGCCCGGGGGCGAGCTGACCGGTCACTTCGACGAGATCATGGGCGCCGCCTACAGCGTCAGCGTGTTCACCTGGTGGCGGGGTGGCCGGCACCATCAGGTGTGGCTCAAACACGCCGACGGCGACCCGGAGCGGTTTCCGGCGGGCCGCCCCTGGCACGGCGCCCGGCCCGCGGACGGGCCCCGGCACCCGGTTCCGGGTATGCCCGCGGACACGGCCACGCAGCAAGAAGGGGTGCCCGGCCCGTGGCACGAGCGGCTGCCCCATTTCCGGCTCGGCTTCACCCCGAGCGCCGGCGCAGAACTCCAGACCGAGTACCTGCTCCCCCGGCAGGCCGCGGTCCCCGCGATCGAGGCGCTGACGAGCCTGGGCCCGCTGATGGCGCCGGTGCTGCGGACATCGGAGATCCGCACGGTCGCCGCGGACGAGGCGTGGCTGAGCACGGCCTACCGCCAGGACTCGGTGGCGTTCCACTTCACCTGGATTCTCGATCCCGGCGTGGTCCGCCCGGTGGTCGCCGCGATCGAAGCCGAACTCACGCCGCTCGGCGCCCGGCCGCACTGGGGCAAGGTGTCCGGCATGGCGCCGCAGGCGGTGCGGGCGCGTTACCCCCGCTGGGATGACTTCCGTGTCCTGGCCCGCTCGCTGGACCCGGACGGCAAGTTCCGCAACGACTTCATGGACACGTACTTCGCCAGCGAGGACCTCCCAGCGGGAGCTGACTGACCGGCGAGGGCGGGGCTGGCCGTGCGGCCGTGGCCGGCCCCGCTGCGGCTGGTCCCGCCGTGGCTGGCCCCTACGATGAGGCGCATGACCGCTGGCGCGCCCCCGCAGGCCGGCCTGGAGATCACCAGCCCCGCCAATGCCCGGGTGAAGCGACTCGTGGCGTTGCGGCACCGGCGCGCCCGTGACCGGGCCGGGGTGACCCTGGTCGAGGGCTACGAGGAACTCGGCCTGGCCCTGTCGGCGGGGGCCCGGCCGCAGGAACTGTACGTCTGCCCCGCCCTTGCCGGTCCGGGCGCGCAGCAGATGATCGACCGGGTCAGCGGCCTGGGCGCCGAGGTGATCCGGGTCAGCAGGCCGGTGTTCGCCAAGATCGCCTACCGCGAGTCGCCCGATGGCTGGCTTGCCGTGCTGCCCGCCGTGCCGAGCAGCCTGGCGGCGGTGGAGACCGGGACCAACCCCCTCGTGCTTATCTGTGAGGGCGTGGAGAAGCCGGGCAACCTGGGGGCGATCCTGCGCACGGCGGACGCGGCCGGGGTCACCGCGGTGGTTGCGGCCGACCCGGTGACCGACTGGGCGAACCCGAACGTGGTGCGGGCCAGCAAGGGAAC
>Ga0306925_10002426_pt1 | contig 16049 bp, 15 predicted proteins | sample flu12Cox44000176_FD_203755 | JGI IMG/M metagenome (GOLD analysis project Ga0306925, IMG submission 203755) | Lab enrichment of tropical soil microbial communities from Luquillo Experimental Forest, Puerto Rico - flux8day.12C.oxic.44.000.176 (v2)... | ecosystem: Environmental > Terrestrial >... | reverse complement strand
CTGGCGCTGAAGCAGATCCTGGAGATCATGAGCGATGCGCTCTCCCAGGGAGAGCGCATCGAGATCCGCGGCTTCGGCAGCTTCTCGCTGCACTTTCGCCCGCCGCGCCAGGGGCGCAATCCCAAGACCGGCGAGGCGGTGGCGCTCTCGGGCAAGCACGTGCCGCACTTCAAGCCGGGCAAGGACCTGCGCGAGCGGGTCAACGACGGCGCCGAGCGCCCGATCCGGGATTGAGCCGCCGGCGCGCCCGGTCGCGTTATATTTCGCAACGGGGACCTGCTATCGTCGGCAGTCGTGTTCGAGCTGCCTCCACTGCTCCTGGCGCTGGCCTTCATCCTCGTGGGGCTGGCAGCCTGGTTTCTCGGCCGCCGTAACGGTGTCGCCCGCACGGTGCGCCTGCCGCGCGATTACTACGTCGGGCTCGACCACCTCATCAACGATCGTTTCGACCATGCGGCCGAGATCTTCGCGCGCATGGCGGAAGCCGACGGCGATGCCGCCGAGATCCAGTTCGCTCTCGGCAGCCTGTTCCGGCGGCGCGGCGAGGTCGACCGCGCGATCGCCATTCACACGCGGCTGCGCGAACACGGGGGCGCTGCGCTCGCCGACAAGGCGGCCTTCGCACTGGCACTCGACTACCAGAGCGCCGGACTCATGGATCGCGCCGAGCGGGTACTGGAAGAGCTCGCCGCCTCGCGCGAGTACCGGAATGCGGCGCTCGAGCACCTCGAGAGCATCTTCGAGGCACAGGGTGACTGGGCCAGGGCGCTCAAGGTCTTTCACGAGCTGCCGCAGGCGGTGCAGGAGGAACGCGCGCGTGTCGCCGCGCACTACCTGTGTGAGCTCGCCGAGCACGCCCTGCTGCAGGGCGACAGCGCCCGTGCCCGCACACTGCTGCGCCAGGCGCGCACGCACGAGCCGCAGCTGCCGCGTGCCGACATGCTCACGGCGCGCATCGCGGAGCAGGCGGGCGATCCCGCCAGCGCGCTGCCGCTTTACCTGCACGCGCTCGAGACGTCCCCGGGGCTCGCGCTCGAGATCGTCCCGGCAGTGCTCGCCATTGCCCGCCAGACGCACAGCAGCGACATGCTGAACGAGCTCGGCCGGCGCCTGCGGCAGAACGGTGGCGTGAGCCCACGACAGCTGGCGTGGCTGCTGGCGACCGCGGTGCCGCCGGAGGACGTGGCGCAGCTGCCCGGAATCAGCGCGCAGCTGGGCACGGGCATCGACTCGCTCGCCGAGGCAAGCTCGCTCAGTGCACTGCTGACGCGCATCGGCGAAACGGGCGGACGCTACCAGTGTGACGATTGCGGGCTCAACAGCGTGCGCTGGTACTGGCGCTGCCCCAAGTGTCACGCCTGGGACAGCCTGCGTCCCAACATCTTCAAGTGGGCGGAGCGCGCCGAGCGCTCGGTACGGGCCTCGTGAGGACGGCAGCTGTGGGCAAGGAGAGATTGCGATGAGGTCGACGTCGAGGTCGGTTATCCGTACCGCGGTGTTTCCGGTGGCGGGGCGCGGCACGCGCTTCCTGCCGGCCACCAAGGCGAGCCCTAAGGAAATGCTGCCGGTGGTCGACAAGCCACTCATCCAGTACGCCGTCGAGGAGGCGCTCGCGGCCGGTGCGCAGCGACTCGTGTTCATCACCGGCGCCTCCAAGCGCGCCATCGAGGACCACTTCGACTCCGACCAGGAGCTCGAGCACATGCTGGAGAGCCAGGGCAAGAGCGATCTGCTCAACCAGCTGCGCAGCGTGCTGCCCTCGTACGCCTCCTGTATCTACATCCGCCAGCCGGCGCCCCTCGGGCTCGGGCACGCCGTGCTCTGTGCCCAGCCGGCGGTCGGTGCAGAGCCCTTCTTCGTGCACCTCGCGGACGATCTCATCCGCAGCGAGGTCGCCGTTCTCGCGCAGATGGCGCAGGTGTACGACGCCAAGCGAGCCAGCGTTCTTGGCGTCGAAGTCGTGCCGCGCAGCGATACCGATAAGTACGGCATCGTGGCCGTGGAGGCCGATCGCTCGATCACCAGTCGCGTGCGCAGCATCGTCGAGAAGCCCAAGCCCGCCGTCGCACCCTCCACGCTCGCGGTAGTGGGGCGCTACGTGCTGGCACCGGCGATCTTCGAGCACCTCGAGCGCATCGGTCGCGGCGCCGGTGGCGAGATCCAGCTCACCGACGGCATCGCTTCGCTCATGCGCGAAGAGGCCGTGTATGCGTACCGCTTCGAGGGCAAGCGCTACGACTGTGGCAGCAAGCTCGGGTACCTGCAGGCGACGGTCGAGTACGCCCTGGGCCACCCGGCCCTCGGGCGCGACTTCCGCCGCTACCTCCACGGGCTGGACATCGCCGCTGCCGCTCAGGCTGCCAACGCTGCGCGCGCCGGCGAGGCGAAGGGAGCCGCTGGCGGCTCATCGGGCAGGCGACGCGGCAACGGGGGAGCTCGGCGCCAGGCGGGCGCGGCCAAGGCCGCGATGCGCGCCGGCACGCGGCGCCGCGGCGTGCCCGGTGCCCGGGCCAGCTGAGCCCAAGAACGCCGCGGTCAGCGCCGCCTCGTGGCAGCCGCTACGGCAGCCAGACGGTCACCAGCGCGCCGCCGCCTTCGCGGTTGGCGAGGCTGAGGCGCCCGCCGTGCGCCTCGATGATCTCGCGGCATAGCGTGAGTCCGAGGCCGGTACCGGCGGGCTTGGTGGAGTAGAACGGCAGCAGTGCATCGCGCAGTGTGCTCGCGCTCAATCCGCAGCCGCGATCGCCGACCTCGACGCGGAACCCAGGCGCGGCCGCGCGCACACCGACCGTGATGGCCTCCGGTGCCGAGCCCGACTCCGCGGCGTTCTTGAGCAGGTTGATCATCACCTGCGCGAGCTGAGTCTCATCGAAGCTTCCCGGCTGCTCTGGCACGGTCCCCTCGATGCGAAAGGGCACCGTGCCCTCGAGCCGTGCCAGAAAACGCTCCCAGGAGACCGACGCCGGCCGCGGCCGCGGCAGCTTGGCGAAGCGCGCATAGCCGTCGATGAAGCTCGCCAGGTGTGCCGCGCGGCCGGCGATGGTCGAGAACACCCGCTCGAGCTGCGCCGCGTCCGGCTGCTGCGCCAGCAACTGCCCGGAGTGAGCGAGCGAGGTGATCGGCGCCAGCGAGTTGTTGAGCTCGTGCGCAATGACGCGGATAACCTTCTTCCAGATGGCCACCTCCTGCGCCGCCAGCTCGCGGGTGAGGTGCTTCAGCAGCACCAGGCGGTGAGATCGGGCGTTCAGCAGGAAGCGGCGCTGTGAGAGGTGGTAGACCTGCGCCTCGGCGGCGGTCTCCACGGTGAAGAGCGTATCGCCATCACTGCCGAGGGCTTCGCGCAGCGGCGCAGGAGTCGCGGCGAGCACGCTATCGAAGTCGAGGCCTTCGAGCTTGTGGCCGCCGTGCAGTAGCTGCCGCGCCGCGACGTTGCTGTATACGACGCGGCCGCCGTCATCGATGAGCACCATCGCGAGCGGTGTCGTCTGGATGACGGTATCCAGCAGCAGCTCGCGCTGATACAGATCGAGCCGCTCGCGCCGCAGCACCTCACCGAGGGAGTTATAGGCGGTGGTGAGCGCGCTGAGCTCGACATCGGGTGTAGCTGCGACACTCATGCTGTAGTCGCGATCGTGGAGACTCACGATGCCGTCACGCACCGCGCGCAGCACCCGCACCCACGGCCGCGTGATCCGCGGCCCCAGCCAGAGTGCGAGCAACGCAGCCGCGGCGAAGCCGCACAGGGCTGCCGTCAGCGGCGGCAACCAACGCATGGCGAGCGCCGTCGCCGCGGCGGCGAGCAGGCTGCTCGCGGCGAGCGCCGCGGTGGCACGTCCGGCGAGTGACCAGCGCGTCATCAGGGTCCCCGCAGGCCGAGCTTCTCCATGCGCCGATAGAGTGCCTGGCGCGACAAGCCGAGCTCGCGCGCAGCGTGCGCGATCACGCCGTGGGCGCGCTCGAGAGCCTGCTCGACCAAGGCCCGGTCAGGCTGCACGGCATCATCGTTCCCCGGCTGATCTGCCGGCAGGTTGAGGCTCGCCACACCGATGACGCTCCCGGTGGCGAGCAGGCAGGCGCGACGGATGGCGTTCTGCAGCTCGCGCACGTTGCCGGGCCAGGGATAGCGCCGCAGCGCTTCCTCGGCCGCCGGTGTCAGGGTGAAGCCGCGCTCGAGGAAGTGCTGTGCGAGCGGCAGGATGTCTTCACGCCGTTCGGCGAGCGGCGGCACCGCAAGCTCGATGACGTTGAGCCGGTAGTAGAGGTCCTCGCGGAAAGTGCCATCCCGGATCGCCTGCCGCAGGTTGGTGTTGGTGGCAGCGATGATGCGCACGTGCGTCCGGCGCGTGACATTCGAGCCGAGGCGTTCGAACTCGCCCGTCTGCAGCACGCGCAGCAGCTTGGCCTGGCCGCTGCCGCTCAGCGTCCCGAGCTCATCGAGAAACAGCGTGCCGCCATCGGCCGCCTCGAAGCGCCCGGTGCGCGCCCGCGCGCCCGTGAACGCACCGGCCTCGGTACCGAAGAGTTCCGCCTCGATGAGCTCCACCGGCAGCGCCCCGAGATTCACTTTGAAGTAGGGGCGCCCGGTGCGCTCGGAGTTCGCCTGCACGATGTCCGCCAGCACCTCCTTTCCGACGCCGTTGGGACCCAGGATCAGCACCGGGACGTCCGCGCGCGCCACCTGGGTCGCGGTGGATACGAGCGCGTGCATCGCCTCGCTCTCGTAGATGACGCTACGCAGGTCGAAGCGCTCGGCGAGCTCCGCGCGTGCCTCGCGCCGGGCGCGGCGCCACTCGGCGGCCTCGGCGCGCGCGCGGCCGAGGTCGATGAGGTTGCGTACGCTGGTGAGGAGGCGGGCATCGTCCCAGGGCTTGGCGATGTAGTCGGCGGCCCCCGCGCGCACCAGCTCGACAGCCGTCTCGAGGTGCGTCCAGGCGGTGAGCAGCACGATCGGCACGTGTGGAAAGCGCGCGCGGATCTCGTGAAAGAGGGCAATGCCCTCCTCACCGCTGGTGGCTTCGCGGCGGAAGTTCATGTCCTGGATGATGAGGTGCACGCCCTCGTGCGCGAGCGCCGCCAGCCCCTCGTCCGGAGTGGCCGCCGCCAGCACTCGCGCCCCGTGCAACGACAGCAGCACCTCGAAGGCGGTGCGCACCGCCTCGCTGTCATCGATCACGAGGATCGTGCAGTTGGCGAGGCTCGCCTGCAGCGAGTGCGCGGAGACCGTGCTCATGGCCGCGATGCTAACATCCACTCACCGCACCCGGCTCATCTCACACGGTGCGGGTCGCCACCGATGGCGGCACTGCCGCCGCGCGCCGCGCCGGCTGCCAGGCGGCCAGCTGCCCAATGCCCCACAGCGCCAGGACGCCACCCACGAGGTAGTACAGGTCGAGCCGCGGCAGGGCGTATTGCACTGACAGCCAATACCCAGCCGCAAACGCGAGCGCACAGCCGGTGAGTATGCCGGCGCCCGTGATGAGACCGTTCTCGACCATGAAGTAGCGCACGATGTCTCCGCGACGCGCCCCGACGGCGCGGCGGGTGCCGATCTGCTTGGTGCGTGTGCTGACGTTGAACGTCGCGAGCGCGAACACGCCGAGCGAGGTCACGGCGATCACGAGCGCGGTGACCGTCAGCAGAAAGATCTCCATGGAGCTGTCGCCGAGATAGCTTCGGTTCTTGAAATACGTCAATGGCCGCACGAAGTCGATCACGCGGTCGGGGTTGGACCTGGCGAGATGCGACTCGACGAGACGCGCGACTGTGTCGAGCTGCCCCGGCCGGGTGCGCACCCAGTAGCGACATACGATGAACTCATCCGGCAGGCGTGGCAGGAAGAACATCCGATCCGGGTGGTCGCTCCCGGGAAAGGTGCCCATGATCGGGTCGACGACGCCGACGATGGTCGCCGCGTGATTGAAGGCGCTCCACACCTGCTTACCGAGCGGGTTCTGCCCCGGAAACAGGTACTCACCTAGCTCGCGGCTGACGATGATCACCGGCACGAAGTGCGAGGCGTCGGTTCGCGTGAGTGGTGGCTGGACTTCATCGTGACGGAAGTTGCGGCCGGCGACGAGTTTGACGCCGAGGGTGTCGAGGCCCTGCTCGTCGATCTCCATGTCGTTGATATAACCGGGGCGCGGCGCGTCGGGACGCGTGACGAGCGAGTCGCTGTTGCCGCCGTTCGATAGCGGAATGGAGTTGCTTGCGGTCGCAGCGACGACGCCGCTTACCCCGCGGAGGTAGCGGAGGTCCTCCTCAACCGAGGCGGTCTGGTGGAAGCGGTCGGTGAAGCCCGCGCTCTCGATCACCAGGATGTTCTGCTCGTCGATGCCGGTCGGGCGATGAATCTTCTCGATGCGCTGCATGATGATGTAAGCGGCGTTAACCAGCACGGCGAGGGCGATGGCGACCTGCGTGGCGACCAGTACCGCGCCGGTGCGGTTGCGCAGCAAAGCCGAGAGCGTGGGGCGGATGTCGAGACTCATGCGGCGCTCCTCACTGGCTCTTCAGGTAGGTGGCGGGGGAGAGTCGCCCGATGCGCCATGCGGGATAGAGCCCGGCGGCGAAGGTCGCCGCGACCGCGAGTATCACGGCCCAGACGACTCCGACGACATCGAAATGCGTCAGCTCCTGGTAGCCGCCGCGCTCGCCGAGGCTTGCCGCGGCATACAGGTGGTGCACGGCGACGAGCCCGAGCGCTGCGAGCGCGAGGCCGAGCAGGGCGCCGAGCACCGACACCACTCCGACTTCGATCAGCAGCTGAGCGAAGATCTGCCGGCGGCTCGCGCCGAGCGCGCGGCGGATGCCGGTGACCGATGCGCCGTTCAGGAATTTTGCCAGCAGCAGCCCGACGGTGTTGATCAGGCACAGGGCGAGGAATGCGAATGCGAGACCGACCAGCACGCGGTTGTCGTTGTCGACGACCTGGTTGTCGCGCAGCCACTGCGCCACGTCGGTGAGGCGATTGTTCTTCGGGCGCTGGAAACGCCCGGCCTTGCGCTGCTCGGCCCAGTACCCGTCCATGAACGACTGGAAGCGCTCGCGAGTTGCGGCGTCCGGTAGTTCCACCCACATCTGCTGCCAGACGCAGTCGGAGGCTTCGTAGTCTTTGTAGTTGTCGAGCTTCTCCGGCCGCCAGCAGTCGCTCTCCCCCTCGTTCAGCAGCTGGAGCTCCGAGCCCCAGCCGTAGGGAATGTAGGTGGCATCGGGCTCCCGGAAGGCGGCGTTGTTGAGATCATAAAAGCGCGGCCGCGGGAACCAATCGTTCAGCACCCCGATGACACGAAACTCGTGATCGTCCCAGCGCAGCGTGCGGCCCACGCTGTTGGCACCACCGAACAACTTGTCGTTCTCGGCGCGTGATAACACGATAACCGGCTGTGGCGGCTTGTCGGCACTCGCGCTCCAGCCGTTGCCGTAGAGAAACGGCGCCTCGAACATGGCAAAGAAGTCGGCCGTGGTGACACGCGTGAAGACCTGGGTCGGGGGTTCGGCACCCGCTTCGCTGATCACACCCAGCGTGGGGTACATCACTACCTTGCGCAGCGGGATGTTCGAGGCGAAGAGGAACTGGGTGTCCTTGTAGGTCATCTCGTGCGGTGGCAGGTCCGAATCCGGCATCAGCGGATGGTTGGGATCCCAGTTGTCCATCGTGACCGCGTACAGCCGGTCGTTCTTCCACCAGATGGGGTTGCCGGACATGGCGTGATAGACGGTGAGCGTCATCACACACACCGCGATGCCGAGCGCGATCGCGAGCACCATGAGCGCGGTGATGCCGGGATTGCGGCCGAAGCTCTTGAGCGCAAGTCGCAGGTAATAACCCAACATGTTCGCTCCTTCGTGCTGACTGCGTGCTCTCACGCCCCGGCGGCGCCGGTTGAACCCAGGCCGGCGGCGACGGCAGGGTGCGGCTCGTAGGCGCGGAAGTCCGAGATCTGGCCGTCGACCAGGTGCACGTTGCGCTGGGCGCGGCGCGCGAGCTCCGGGTCATGGGTGACCAGCAGGATCGTGGTCCCCATCTCGTTGATCTGCTCGAGCAGGTCCAGCACCTGGCGCGACATCAGGGAATCGAGGTTGCCGGTCGGCTCGTCCGCGAGCAGGAATGCCGGGTCCCCGGCGATGGCGCGCGCGATGGCGACGCGCTGCTGCTGCCCGCCGGAGAGCTGCGAGGGCATGTGCCTGGCGCGCGAGGCGAGCCCGACCAGCTCGAGCGCGCTGCCGATGCGCTCGCGCCGGTCGGCGCCGCTCAGGCGGCGGTAGCGCAGCGGCACCTCCACGTTGTCATAGACGTCGAGGTCGGGGATGAGGTTGAAGCTCTGGAAGATGAAACCGATGCGCTCATTGCGCAACTGCGAACGCTCGTTGTCGGAGAGCGACCGCACGTCCCTGCCCTCGAGCAGGTAGCTGCCGGAGTCAAACTCCTCGAGCAGCCCCGCTACGTTGAGGAAGGTGGTCTTGCCCGATCCCGAGGGCCCGGTGATCGCCACGAACTCCCCCGGCGTCACCTCGAGCGAGAACCTGCGCAGCGCGTACGTCTCGATGAGGTCGGTACGGTAGATCTTGCTGACATCGTGCATCTTGAGCATGTGGTATTCCTTCGAAACTTCCCTCAGATTCAGTGGCCGATGCCGACCTCGGCGGCGTCATGGGCATCGCGCATGTCGGAAATCACGACCTCATCACCGGCCGCAAGGCCGCGGATCGCTTCGATCTCGGTGACCGAGGCGGCGCCGAGCACGACGGGCACGCGCACCGCTTGTGCGCCGCGCACGACGTACAGAGCGCGCGTGACGTCGTCGATGAACGAGCTGCGCTCGAACTTCAGGACGCCATCGCGTTCATCGATCACGATGCGCACCGCGGTGCGCTCGTTCTGTCGCAGGCCCGGCGGCTGTCCGCCGCCGAACTTCACGCGCCCGGTGACCTGGTTCTGGCGTACCTCGGGCGAGATCGCGGTGACCGTGCCGGGGACGGTCCGGCCCTCGACGGTGACCTCCGCCTGCATGCCGGGCCTGATGTCGCGGGCATAGGCCTCGACCACCTGGAACTCGATCTCGAACGCCGACAGGTCCACCACGGTAAGGAGCGGCGCTGCGGCCGCGACGCGCGCGCGCTGCGCCTGGGCGAGATTCCCCACCATGCCATCGACCGGCGAGCGCACCGCGAGTTGCGCGACACGTTCTTTGAGCGCGGCGACGGTGAGCGCCTGGCGATCGCGCTCGAGTCGCCGGGTGCGAAGCTCGAGCGCGAGGCTGTCCCGCTCGAGGGCGGCGGTGTCGCGTGCGTGATCGAAGTTCAGCCTCGCGGTCGAGACCTCATCCTGGGCGCGCGTGTAGTCGCGCTCGCTGATGACGCGCTGGTCCCATGCCCATTGCGAGCGCTTCAGCTCGCGCTCGGCTGCGTCGATCGTGACCCGCGCGAGGTCAGCGTGCTGCTGGCCGGTGAGGATCTGGCGGCGAATCTCGATCTGCTGCCGGGCGAGGGCGGCATCGAGGCTATCGAGCGTGGCCTGCTCGCGTTGCAGCTCGTTGGTGAGCTCGGGGCTGTCGAGCGTGGCGAGGACCTGGCCTTTGCTCACCGGATCGCCCGCGCGCACCGCGTAGCTCACGGTGCCCGGCGCGATCGCGAAGAGTGTCGGGCTGACGGCCGCGACCACGGTGCCTTCGGCGGCTGCATCGCGCACGAAGTGTCCGCGCGTCACCGTCGCAAACCGCAACCGCTCGCGCGCGATCACCTGCCCGGTGCCAAGCCAGCCCTTGAGCGCAAAGCCGAGCAGCAGGAGTACCACGAGCGCCCCGCCGCCGAGCGCCAGTGCCGCGCGGTGACGCCGCCACGCGGGGATGCGCGTCGAAAGCGGCGCGTCCTGGCCCTCCGTGCCGCGCATGCGCGCGCCGTCCGCGGTGCCTTGCGGATCGGTGGCAGGAAATTTCTTCAGCTGTGCCAGCTTCATGCGGTGCTGGGTGTGCATCTGTTGTGCCAGCGACGTCTCCCCCGCGTGGCCGCCGGCCAAGCGCCTGAGCACACAGCAAATTGCTCGCGGCGCGCCGTGCCAGTCCGAAGCCACACTGCGTCCGCGCTGCGGACAGCCGGACACCGTGCGGACACCTTCCGCGGACGCGTCCACGGACTTCGGCGCTTGCGCCCGCTCTGGCGAGGCGCGCAAAGTGCGCCGTACTGCTTGCCCAGGAGGAACCGATGGCCAATCGTCGATTGCCCGATGCTGTCAACCCCGCCGATCCCGCTCCACTCGTCGACAAGGCTACGAGCCGCACGGGGAGCCCGCGCAAGTCACCGCCAGTCGTAATGCCGCCGCGTGCGAAGCTCACTCCGGAAGCGCGCCGCGCGTTGATCGCCGAAGCCGCCTACCTGCGCGCCGAGCGGCGCGGTTTCGTGCCCGGTCAGGAGACCGAGGACTGGCTGGCGGCGGAGGTCGAAGTCGACGCGCTGCTCAAGGCCGGGCAGAGCTCGCGGCAGTAGGCGCCGGGGGTGTCCCCCGCGGCCGCTGCGCCGGCGGCCGCAGTCCGTTCGAGTACAGCACCCGCCCGTCCGGCAGGACGAACACGGCGTCGTACTCGGGCATGCGGTTGATGATCTCGAGCGCCTTCTCGGGCCCGAGCACGAAGGCGGTCTTCGACATGCCGTCGGTCTGCGTGGCGGTGGGCGCGAGGATGGTGGCGCTGCGCACCTTGCTCGCCGAGTGACCGGTGCGCGGGTCGATGATGTGGTGGTAGCGCACCCCGCCCTCGTCGAAGTAGCGCTCGTAGTCGCCGGAGGTGGACACCGCCGAATCGGACAGCGGTATGCGCGTCACCACCTTGTTCGGGTTGTCCGGGTGGCGGACCGCGACCAGCCACGGGCGTCCCATGCGATCGCCGATGATGCGGCTGTCGCCGCCCGCCGTGACCAGGGCGCGGGCGATGCCGCGCGCCTTGAGGATGTCGATGCCGCGATCGACCGCGTAGCCCTTGCCGATTCCGCCGAGGTCGATGCGCATGCCGGGGTGCTCGAAGCGCACCGTGTGATGCTCCTCATCGAGGAGCATGTTGCGCCAGTTGACCGACGGCAGCTTCTCGCGGATCTGCTCCTCGGTCGGGCGGATGTGACGCGGGTAATCGTACAGGTAGCCGACGCTCGCGTAGGTGATGTCGAATGCGCCCTCGGTGATCTGCGAATAGTGCGTGGAGAGCTTGATGAGGTCGAACAGCTCCTTGTCCACCTGCACCGCTCGCTCGTTGGCGTACTGGTTGATCTGCGACAGCTGGCTCTCGGGCTTGTAGTGGCTCATGAGATCGTCGATGCGGCGCAGCTCGGCCATGACCGCGTCGATGGCGTCGTTGCCCTTCACCGGATCGTCCGCCCACAACTCCACGTAGCAGCGGGTGCCCATGATGGCTTCGGTGCGCTCCATCCAGTCGGCGTGTGCCGGCGTGGCACAGACGAGCAGGAGCAGGGTGAGGGTTGCTGCGGTGCGGTTCATCGGCTTGAATTCTCCTTGAGCTTCAGCCAAGCGTACTACGTCCGGGCCACGTACCTCCGCCGGCGACGATTGGGGTATTCTGCCCGCCGATAACCTGAGCGGTGGCTTGAAAGGGGGTAACTGCAATGAATCTCACTAAAACAAGATTCAACGGTCTCAGCTTGAGCGCCGTGTTCGCTGCAGTGCTGCTCGCGGCGCCGGCGGTCTCGTCCGCGCAGAGTACATCCAGCGGGCCGGTGGTCTGCAACGACGGCACGACCTCGCCCCACGGTGGCCGCGGCGCCTGCAGCGGTCATGGCGGTGTGAACAAGTCCGCCTCCGCGAGCGGCGGCTCGGCCAGCGCGCCGGCGGCGGCAGCGGCGCCAGCGGCGCCGGCGGCCGCGAGCTCCTCGCCCGCCAGCGGGGGCGGTCCGGTGGTCTGCAACGACGGCACGACCTCACCCCACGGCGGTCGTGGAGCCTGCAGCGGTCATGGCGGTGTGAACAAGGCAGCCTCGAGCGGAGGCGCGGCTCCCGCGGCGACTGCGGCCGCGGCCCCGGCGGCCGCGGCCCCGGCGACCGCCGGCGCGGCATCCTCCGCGAGCGGCACGCCGGTCGTCTGCAAGGACGGTACGACCTCTCCGCACGGCGGTCGCGGTGCCTGCAGTGGCCATGGCGGGATCAACAAGGCCGCCAGTGCCTCGGGTGGCGGCGCAGCCGCGGCGGCACCGGCGGCAGGTGCAGCAGCGGCGGCCACCGCTGGTGCGGCTGCCACAGCGCCCGCCACGGCGTCGGGCCAAAGGTACGCGCCGCCCGCTCAGCCCGCACCGGGTGGCGGAGCAGGCCAGGTGTGGGTGAACTCCGAGAGCAAGGTCTACCACTGCCCGGGAGACCAGTGGTACGGCAAGACCAAGAAGGGTGAGTACATGACGGAGGCGGCTGCGAAGGCTTCGGGTGCGCGCGCCGCGTACGGCAAGAGCTGTTCCTGAGTGTCCGCACTGACTCGGCGTGAGGCCCTGCTCGCGGCAGCGGGGTTCATCGCTGCGGGGGCACGAGGGGAGGAGAAGGTCCCCGCCGCTTCCGGCGGCGGGGACACGTTGCTCGCCGCACTCCCGGGAAAGAATCCGCTCATCCAGCGGGCCTTTCGGCCCCCCAACTTCGAGACGCCGCTCGCGGATCTCGTCCCGCTCTACACGGGCAACGCCGTGTTCTTCGTGCGCTACCACCTGCCGGTGATCCCTCAGGTTGTTACGGCAAGCTGGCAGCTGCGGGTCGGGGGACCCAGCGCGCAGCGTCCGCTTGCGCTCTCGCTGCACGAGCTCAAGAGCAGCTTCCCGAGCGCCAGCCTCGCGGCCGTGAATCAATGCTCGGGAAACCGCCGTGGGCTGTTCTCGCCGCGCGTGCCGGGCGTGCAATGGGGCAACGGCGCGATGGGAAATGCGCGCTGGACCGGAGTGCGGCTGCGCGACGTACTGCACAAAGCGGGCGTTGCGGCCGACGCGCTCGAGGTGGTGTTCAACGGCGCGGATACGTCGGTGCTGCCCGCAACACCGGATTTCGTGAAGAGCCTTCCGATCGAGCGGGCGCTCGATGAGAGCACGCTCATCGCGTTCGAGATGAACGGCCAGCCGCTGCCGCACTGGAACGGAGCCCCGGCGCGCCTCATCGTGCCCGGCTGGACCGGCACCTACTGGATGAAGCATCTGACGGACATCCGCATTCAACCGACGGCCTTCGATGGCTTCTGGATGAAGTCGGCCTATCGGATACCGACCGGCGCCTTCCCGACCGCACGCTTCGTCAGCCAGGAGACGCCGGAAACCACCCCGATCACCGAGATGCTCGTGAACTCGCTCATCACCAGTCCGGCGCCCGCGGCGCGCCTGCGGCGCGGCGAGCCCGCGCAACTCGCCGGCAAGGCCTGGGATGGCGGCTCCGGCATCGCAGCGGTGGAAGTCTCTGTCGATGGGCGCCGGAGCTGGCGCGAGGCCACGCTCGGGCGCGACCTGGGACGCTTCGCGTGGCGCGAGTTTCAACTGCCGCTTGATACCTCCAGCGCCGGCCCGCTCGAGATCGCCGTTCGCGCGCGCAGCCGCAACGGCGCGATCCAACCGGAGGCGCTCACCTTCAATGCCGCCGGCTACCACGACAACAGGGTGCAGACCGTGCGCGTGGAGGTGACTTGATGCGACCGCGGGTGCGCCATGGCGCGGCGCTCGCCGCGCTCGCTGCGGCGCTCGCCGCGGCGACTTTCGGCGACACACCGCGCGCCGCCGGCTCAGCGAAGTCGGCGGCTGCCGCGGAAGTTACCGCGCTTCGCGAAGGCGCGGGGCGCGATCTCACGGTCGGGCGCTGCATCATCTGCCACAGCGTCGAGTACATCCCGGCCAATGCCCCGGCCATGGATCGCGCCGCGTGGCAGAAGACCATACAGAAGATGAAGGATCGCTTCGGCGCGCCGATTACCGACGAGGAAGCGAAGCAGATTCTCGACTACCTGTCCGCGAACTATTCCGGCAAGAGCGGATAGAGTGCCCGCCACGCTGCCGCTCGAGGAAGCGGCCCGATGACGCAGGTCCAACACTCGTTCAAACTCGAGGATCAGGGTTTGACATGGAGGGAGTTGTCATGAACAACAGGCTCATCATTGCCGGCGCGGTCGCCGGAGTCGCCGTGGCAGGTAATGTGATCGCGCAGAACGTCCCGATGCCGGAGGTAATCGTCGAGACCCATCGTGCGGTGTCGACGAGGATCGGTACCACCTCAAGCGGCATACCTATCAGGGATGTCTCCATGGGGTACACCGTGACGGCCGAGGGACTCGATATCTCCACCCCAATCGGACGGCAGGCGTTCGAGGCCCGCGTGAGTCAGGCCGCGATGGCAGCGTGCCAGCAACTCGGCAGACAATTTCGTCTTAGCACTCCGAGTGACGCCGAGTGCGCCCGGCAGGCGACCGAGAGGGCGATGGCCCAGGTCCACCAGGTCGAGGACGCGGCGGCCAAGGGGAAGTAGCGCCGAGTCAGGTTGAGTTTGACGTTCGAGCGAGCGCCGGCCGTCGGGCTCGCTACGTCGGCGCTGAGAAGGTATCGCAGCTCTCGATCGTGCCGTAAGTCAGGCCGCGCTTGAACCAACTCACGCGCTCCGCCGAAGTGCCGTGCGTGAAGGAATCCGGCACCACATAGCCCCGGGTGCGTCGCTGCAGCGTGTCATCGCCCACCGCGCTCGCCGCGCGCAGGGCGGACTCGACATCCCCCTGTTCCAGGATGTGCTTGGTTTCATCGGCATGATGCGCCCAAACCCCCGCGAAGCAATCCGCCTGCAGCTCGAGCTTCACCGAAAGCCGGTTGGCGTCAGCCTCCGAGGCGCGCTCCTGGGCGGCACGCACCCGGTCGGCAATCCCAAGGAGGTTCTGCACGTGATGACCGACCTCGTGGGCGAGCACATACGCTTGGGCGAATTGCCCCGGGGCCTGGAACTCGTCCCCGAGTTGCTGGAAGAAGCTCAGGTCGAGATAGACCTTGCGGTCGTTCGGACAATAGAAGGGGCCCGCTGCCGCGCTGCCCGTGCCGCAGGCTGTCGGTGTGGCGTCGCGATAAAGCACCAGCTTCGGCGGAACGTACTCCGCCCCCTTCGACTGGAAGATGGCGCCCCAGGTGTCCTCGGTCTCGCCTAGCACGGCGGCGATGAAGCGGCCCTGCTCGTCCTGCGGTGTGCCGTATTGCGCTGCGGGTGCCGATTGTTGGCTCGGCACCGCGCTCATCAGACCCAGGATGAGCCGCGGGTCGATACCGAGGAAGTAGGAAGCGATGAGGGCGAGAAGCGTGCCACCGACACCGAGTCTCAAACCTGCGCCGCCGCCGGTGCTGGCGCGAACGTCCTCGATGTTGGTGCTTTCGCGCAGATCGTCCCAACGCATGGCGCTCTCCGGGGTATGCCTCCTGCCTGTCGAACGCTATACCGGCATATCGCGGGCACGCAAGTCGCAAGTGGCGCGCATGGGGTCAGCGCGGCCGACTGCCGTGGCGCGCGACGTGTCCCGGCCGCAGGGAGTTGTAGAGTGTCTCGGTAAAGGCGTCGGTGTCGACGAAGGCCTTGGGCGGAGAATAGCGTTCGCTCCAGCGGCCGAGGATGTGCTCCTGCTTCATCTGCGCGAGCGTCTTCCCCGCTTTCAGCGCGCCCGCGACCGCCGCACTCGTGTCCTTCAGCATCTGCAGGTACTCGCGCAGATCGGCGACACCAGAAACCTCGCCGTGCCCGGGGACGACCCGGGCATCCGCCGGCACACGCCCGAGCACGTCCTCGCAGGCCGCGATCATTCCCTGCACGGTCCCGCCGCTGTTGATGTCGATGAAGGGAAAGCCGTAGCGTACGTAGATGTCCCCCATCGCGACCGTCCCGGTGTGGGGAAAGAACACGATGGTGTCGCCGTCGGTGTGGGCGTTGGGGTAGTGCACAGCACGCACGTCATCGCCGTTCACGTGTACGGTCAACTCGTGATCGAAGGTCACCTGCGGCAACGCCGCGGCTTCCACCGCGGGCACTTCGCGACTGATCGAGCCGCCGTTGCCGGCGGTGCCTCCGGTCT
>Ga0306925_10002425_pt1 | contig 16054 bp, 12 predicted proteins | sample flu12Cox44000176_FD_203755 | JGI IMG/M metagenome (GOLD analysis project Ga0306925, IMG submission 203755) | Lab enrichment of tropical soil microbial communities from Luquillo Experimental Forest, Puerto Rico - flux8day.12C.oxic.44.000.176 (v2)... | ecosystem: Environmental > Terrestrial >... | reverse complement strand
ATCCGCCTCCTTTGCCAGCGCCAGTTTGGCGTGTCGTTCCTGGTGATGATGGCGGTGGGAGCGGTCCTGTTCGGCTCGACGCAGCTCCTTCCCCAGCTGATGCAGACGAGCTTCGGCTACACCGCCATGCTCTCCGGCCTTGCCCTGATGCCAGGCGGACTGGTCATGCTCGTGCTGATGCCGGTCGCCGGTCAGGTCGCGGGGCTTCTCCAGCCGAAATATCTGATTGCCGGCGGCATGCTGCTGATCGCGCTTGCGATGTGGCACATGACCACGCTCGTTCCCGATGCAAGCTTCGGCTATTTTGCCTGGGCCCGCATCTATCAGATGATCGGACTGCCGTTCCTGTTCATTCCGATCACTACGGCGTCCTACTCCGGCCTGCGGCCGGAGCAGACCAACCAGGCCGCCGCCCTCATCAATGTCGCGCGCAACCTCGGCGGCAGCGTCGGGGTGTCGCTCGCCACGACGGAGCTCGCCCGGCGCGCGCAATTTCATGAGGCGCGGCTCACGGAGCATGTGGTCGCATCCTCGCCTTACTATCAGGAGGCCGTACGACGAACCTCCGCAATGCTGGCCGCGCAAGGGACGCCATCGGTCGATGCGCAGCACCAGGCGCTTGGCACCATCGCCCGCAGCATCGAGCAACAGGCCTCGCTGCTCGCCTACATCGACGTGTTTTTCAGCTATGCCGTCTTTGCGGCCCTGATGATAGCCATCGCATTCCTGCTGCGCCGGGTCGAGCACCCGCACGCAGCATCGGTGATGCATTAAGCGTTACGAATCGCGCTGCACCGATCAGTGCGTGGGCGTGGACGCTTCGGGCAGATCGATGCGCGTTACCCGATTGCCGGATGTGGCTCCTCCCCCGACGCGCAGCAACGCGCAACGGGCCTGCCACTCGCTTGCGGGATCAAGCTCGAGCAGGAACTGCACTTCGCCTCCGGCGAGCAGCGCGATCGGAATTCCATCGCGGTAAAGCAGCCGATTGCCGGTAAGCGCAGGAAGCCGCGGTCCGGGGGTGAGAACGCCCATAAGATTGAGCGGATCGGCGCCCGACACCGAGATCCAGTCGCCCGAGGACGGCTTGCGACGCTGCTCGCGCAGCGCAGCGACGGCCTCGGGCAGCGCAAACTGCTCGCCGGAGAAACCGGCAACGAAGCGGCCGCCGCGAACCTCACCGCGGCTCTCGAGCCGCCGGTAGACGCGCAGCAGGTCGCGCCAGGGTGGCAGCCAGTCGGCTTCGCGGTCAAGCAACCGCCAGAACACCACCCCATAACGTACGAGCAGCGTGCGGGCGGCGTGCTCGGCAGCATCCGCCGCCGCCGCCGGATGAGACCGACGCGCCAGCGCCCAGCGGCCGGCATTCTCCATGCCAAAGCTCGCAGCGCGGCGGCGACGGCGGCCGGGCACATGTGCCCTGCGCTCGGAAGACGGCACGAGCAGCGCCCGCAGCCCGCAGAAACTGTCGGAGGCAACCAGGCCCAATGCGACCAGCTCGCCGAGCGCCTCCTCGACCTGCATGCGCAGCATTCCAGTGCCGGCCACCAGCTCGTCGAAGAACGAGGCGCCATTGACCCGGATGTATTCAGCCACCGCCTGCGCACGAGAAGACGGCGCGCTGCAATCGTTCCGCGCCGACAGCGAAGCCCACAGCGCAGCATGACGGCGGGGAACGAGCGTGATCGGAGTAGTTCGCACCGGCGCGGCCCTGCCTTGCGCCCCGTCAGCGCGCACGTTGCGGGGCTTGAGCCGAGACCAGGTGAGGTGGCCGGAGAGGCAGCGGTCATCGAGCCAGGAAGGCTCGTATCCAGCAACGCGTGCGGGCAGGATCTCGGCCTCCCAGGCGGCGGCGGGCGCCTCGAAGCCTTCGAGCTGCGCGACGACGACATCGACCGCGTCCGGCCCGTCCATCCGGGCATCCGGTGCAAGCCGCTGCCATGAGGCAAGAAAGCGCAGGAAGTCGCGAGCTGCGACCGGCTCAATCTCCGCGCGCAGGCGCTTGATGGTGTAGTGGTGAATGCGCGCAAGCAACCGCCGCTCGCACCACTCCTCGGTAGCAGCCGCCGGCGAGAAACTCCCGCGCATGGCGAATCCCTCCACTTCGAGCGCTGCAAGCGCTGCTGCGATCTCGGTCGGCGCAAGCCCGAGCGCAGCGGCGAGCGCATCTTGCGAGAGCGGCCCCTGCCCTTCGAGCCTGCCGCGCAGGATCTCAATCAAGGCGTCGTCGCGCGACCAGGCGCGCTCGGCATGGGCGCCAGCTGCAAGGATTGGCGGATCGAGCGTCGCCGCGGGGAAGGCCGCCTGAAACTGCGGCAGCCGCTCGGCGGTGACCCACAATATTGCCCGCGGCAGGGACAGCCGCGTCACCCTGCGCTGCTTGGCCAGAGCAGCAAGCCATTCGCCCCAGGCGGGTTGAGCACTGGCCTCCTCCGCGGTGAGAAAGCCGAGCCACACCAGCGCATCGTGGAGCTCGTCGGCGTCGGCAGGAGCGGGCCAGGTCTCCGTTCGCACGCGGGCAATTGCCTCGGGGTCGAGCCGGCCGAGATCGGCCGCCTGCTCGGGGGCGAGCCAGCGCCGCGCCATGATCGCCTGCGTGCGGCGCTCCTCGAGCGGGGCATCGTCGAGATAGGCGTAAGGCCGCGCCGAGAGCACTTCGAGCGCGAGCGGCGAGGGCTGCGTGAGATCACACGGCACGATACGGATGTCGCCCGCCTCGATGCCCTTGAGCACGCGCTCGAGACCCTCGATGTCCATTGCCTCATGCAGGCAATCGGCAATGGTCTGACGCACCAGCGGATGATCCGGGATCTCGCGCTCGCCCACGAGGTTCTCGGCACATGCAATCTGGTCGGGGAAGACGGCGGCGATCAGGTCCTCAGCGGCCATGCGGGAGAGCTGCGGCGCGACCTTCTTGCCGGAGCGGAAGCGCGGCACCGCCAAGGCCACGGCGCCTACCCAGCGCCAGCGGGTGGTGAACATCGGCGAATCGAGCATCGCCTGGATCAGCAGCGGCCGCACCGTGGCGGCATTGAGATAGCGCGCCACGTCCGCAAGCTCGAAGCTGTGCGCGGTGGTGAGCGAGAGAACGATGTTGTCCTCGGTCGCGGCGGCCTGCAGCTCGAAATTGAACTTGCGGCAAAACCGTTTGCGCAATGCCAGTCCCCAGGCGCGATTGATCCTGCTGCCATACGGCGAATGCACGACGAGCTGCATCCCGCCGACCTCGTCAAAGAAACGCTCGAGCACGACGGTGTCGCGCGTCGGCAGGCAGCCGAGCGCGGCATGTGCTGCGGCCAGGTACTCGACCAGCTGCTCTGCGGCAGGTGCGGCGATCCCGACCTCCTCGACCAGCCAGCGCAAGACCCCCTCTCCAGCGGGGTCGTGGCGCAGGCGCGCGGCAATTTGGGCGCGCAGGCGCGAAGCCGATTGCGAGAGCTCATCGGTGCGGCCAGGTGCCTCGCCGAGCCAGAACGGAATGCTGGGCGCCAGCCCATGCGCGTCCTCGACCCGCACGATGCCGCGCTCCACGCGGCGGATGCGATAGCTCTTGTTGCCGAGCTGAAAGATGTCGCCGGCAAGGCTCTCCACCGCGAAATCCTCGTTCACCGTGCCAATGACCAGATTCTCCGGTTCCAGCAGGACCTGATAATCCGCATTGTCGGGGATGGTGCCACCCGCCGTGAGCGCGGTGAGCCGCGCCCCACGCCGGCCGCGCAGCACATGGTTGACCGCATCGTAGTGGATGAGAGCGCCGCGCCGGCCGCGCCGGGTGGTGAAGCCGTCGGCCAGCATGTGCACCACGGCATCAAAGTCCTCGCGTGCCAGCGTCCGATAGGGCCAGGCGCGCCGCACTGCCGCGAACAGCGCATCCTCGTTCCATTCGCGGGCCGCCACCTCGGCGACGATCTGCTGGGCCAAAACGTCGAGCGGCTCATGCGGGATGCGCAACTGGTCGAGCTCGCCGCGCCGCACGCTGTCGATCAGCGCCGCACATTCGACGAGGTCGTCGCGCGAGATCGGGAACAGCCGGCCCTTGGGAGTGCCGTCGACGGCATGCCCGGACCGCCCGACGCGTTGCAGGAAGGCGGCAATGGCGCGCGGGGAGCTGAGCTGGCAGACGAGATCGACCTCGCCGATATCGATGCCGAGCTCCAGCGAAGCGGTTGCCACCAGCGCCTTCAGCGCGCCGCTCTTGAGGCGCCGCTCGGCATCGAGCCGCTGCTCCTTCGCAAGACTGCCATGGTGAGCGGTGACCGCCGCCTCACCGAGCAGCTCGGAAAGCTTGCGCGTCACCCGTTCGGCAAGCCGCCGGGTATTGACGAAGACGAGCGTGGTGCGGTGCGCCTCGATCAGCTCGGCCAGCCGGCGATAGACCTGCTCCCAGACCTCCGCGGACATCACCGCCTCGAGCGGGGAATCCGGGACTTCCAGCGCGAGGTCGCGCGCGCGGTGGTGGCCAGTATCGATCACCGTGCAGGGGGGCGGCGAACCCTCGGCACCGGCGCCCACGAGAAAGCGAGCCACAGCCTCGATCGGCTTCTGTGTGGCGGAAAGACCGATGCGCTGGAGTCCCTGGCCGCAGAGCGATGCCAGACGCTCGAGCGAGAGCGCGAGATGGCTGCCGCGCTTGTTGCCGGCGACCGCGTGGATCTCATCGACAATGACCGCGCGGGTGGTCGCGAGCATGGCGCGCCCGCTTTCCGAGCCGAGCAGTACATAGAGCGATTCCGGGGTGGTGACGACGATGTGCGGCGGCCGCCGCCGCATCCGTTCCCGCTCGCCGGCTGGTGTGTCGCCTGTGCGCACCCAGGTGCGGATCTCCACCTCGGCAAGCCCGCGCGCCTGCAGCTGGGCGCGAATGCCGGCGAGCGGAGCGTCCAGGTTGCGCTGGATATCGTTCGACAGCGCCTTGAGCGGCGAGACGTAGACGATCTGCGTTTCGTCAGGGAGCGTGCCGCTTAGTCCCTGCCGCACCAGATCGTCGATGGCAGACAGAAAGGCCGCGAGCGTCTTGCCCGACCCGGTCGGGGCGGCAAGAAGCAGATGACCTCCGGCCTTGATTGCGGGCCAAGCCTGCGCCTGCGCTGGGGTGGGCCCTGCAAAGCGATCGTCGAACCAGCCGGAAACGCAGTGGTGAAAGGCAGACGCTTCGTTCATCCGGCCGCTTTCCGGTCAATGACCGTCAGGAGAGTTCCGCGGTGGTGCAGCGCAACATCAAACCTATGCGCATGGACGGCGAATTCAATGGCGCAAACATTTCCTCGCTTGAGTCGGAGGGCGCACCGACGCGCCCTGTGCATCTCCGTAGCTTACTGCCATCAAGAAAAAATCGGGAGGACACGGATGGGCTTCAGCCACGTGGATTACTGCTGGCGCAAGGCGGCGGAGTATACGCAGCGCGCCGAGGAGACCACCGACGACGAGGTGCGGGTGTTTTTCTACCGTCTGCGCGATGCGTGGATTTCCGCGGCCAACCGCAATGAGATGCTGGACGCGCTTAATGCGCGCGTGCCGGCCGTCTCTGCAATCGAGATACAACCAATCGCGCCGCATTAGCGAACAGTGCGGCTCCGCGCTTAAGCGCGGGATCGCGTCCCGTACCAGGCGTAGCCAAAGAGCAGGAGCGCAAGCACCGCGGATGCAACGCCGTGCTTGACATGCACGTGCGTGCCGCCTGCCTCGTAGCCGGGGAAGAACCCCGGCAGGGAGCCTGCCGGTACCAGCCAGTAAACAAGCGCAATGATCGCAAAGATCAGTCCGAGAACGATGACCGCATTGCGCATTTGAGCCCTCGCATTGTCGGTGCCGCTGGAACAATGCCTCACCCGCGGAAGCAAGGCCAGCTGCAAACTTGCAGGCAGTGGCCTGCACGCTCCTGATTGGCGGACGAAAGATTTGCCGTTTTGAAACGGGCGATATATGATGGCTATATCATATATCAAGAGGCGGCGATGCGGACCCTGGTTGATGTAGCCGATGCGCAACTGCGGGAGCTGGACGCGCTCTCAAAAGAAGAGAAGCGATCCCGCGCAGCGCTAATTCGCGAGGCCATCGACGACTATCTGGCCACACGGCGCAGAAGGCATGAGGGCGACGCATTCGGCCTGTGGGGTCGGCGGAAAGTCGACGGCCTGGCGTATCAGGAGAAGGTGCGTCGCGAATGGTGAAGGCGCTCTTCGATACCAATATTCTCGTCGATTATCTCAATGCTGTTCCGAAAGCCCGCACCGAATTGCAACACTATCCGGACAAGGCCATCAGCATCATCACCTGGATGGAGGTTATGGTTGGCGCCGGCCGCGATGTCGAAATGGCAACGCGAACTTTCCTGAATGGATTCAATATACTGGCAGTCGATGAGCGGGTTGCGGAGCGTGCAGTCACTCTCCGTCGCAGCCACGGCATCAAACTGCCCGATGCGGTGATCTGGGCTACGGCGCAGGTGCATGCCATGCTTCTTGTCACGCGCAATACCAGAGACTTTCCACATGGCGATCCTGGGATCCGCGCTCCTTACAGACTGTGAGCAAACGTCTCGCCCTAATACGAACGCGGCATTCCCAGCACGTGCTCTCCGATATAGGCCAGCACGAGGTTGGTCGAGATCGGCGCCACCTGGAACAGCCGGGTCTCCCGCCACTTGCGCTCGATGTCATATTCCCGGGCGAACCCGAAACCGCCGTGGGTCTGCAACGCGGCCTCGCCGGCGCGCCAGGACGCCTCTGATGCCAGAAGCTTGCCCATATTGGCCTCGGCACCGCACGGGCGCGCGGCATCAAACAGAGCCGCGGCCTTGCGAACCATCAGGGCGGCAGCCTCAAGCTCGGCGTGGGCGCGCGCAATCGGAAACTGGACGCCCTGGTTGCGGCCGATGGGCTGGTCGAACACGATGCGCTCGCTGGCATATTTCGACGCCTTGTCGACGAACCAGCGGCCGTCGCCGATCGCCTCCGAGGCGATCAGTATGCGCTCGGCATTCATGCTGTCGAGGATGTAGCGAAACCCCTGCCCTTCCTGGCCGATCAGGTTCTCCGCCGGCACGCGCAGCGAATCGAAAAACACCTCGGTGGTGTTGTGATTGATCATGGCCGGCAGCGGCTTGATCTCCAGCCCTTGCCCGAGCGATGACTTGATGTCGACCACGAAGACCGAGAGGCCTTCGCTCTTCCTTTTCACCGCAGCAAGCGGCGTGGTCCGCGCCAGAAGCAGCATCAGGTCCGACTGCAGCGCGCGCGAGGTCCACACCTTCTGCCCATTGATGACGTAGTGATCGCCTTTCCGCTCGGCGCGGGTCTTGAGCTTGGTGGTGTCGGTGCCGGTCGTGGGCTCGGTGACCCCGAAGGCCTGCAGCCGCAAGTCCCCGGCAGCGATTCCGGGCAGGTATTTCTGCTTCTGCTCTGCACTGCCGTGCCGCAGCAGCGTTCCCATGATGTACATCTGCGCATGACACGCAGCGGCACTACAGCCGCAGGCATGAATCTCCTCGAGCGTGGCTGCCGCCGCGCTCAAGGGCAGACCAAGGCCCCCGTAGTCCTCGGGGATCAGCGCCGAGAGCAGCCCGGCCTTGGTCAGCGCCGCGACAAACTCGGTCGGATAGGCCTGTTCCTCGTCGAGTCTGCGCCAGTAGCTGCCTGGAAAATCCCTGCAGATGCGGCGCACCAGGTCGCGGATTTCGGGATAGCTCTCGCCGAGCTCGATCGAGACCGCCTTCTCCGGCACGGACTGCATCACATTCATCGCATCCTCCCTGCCGCGCGGGACCTTATGGCAACCCTCCCAATGACCACTCTCCGAGCTTAGACCTTGCCGAGCGCTTCGAGAATGACCTCGGGCGTCATCGGCTGCGTGGTTACGTGCGCGCCGAACGGCCGCAGCGCATCGTTGACCGCGTTCATCACCACCGCGGGCGCCGCTCCCGTGCCCGACTCGCCCACTCCTTTGGCGCCGAGCTCGGACACGGATGTGTGAGTCTGCACGTGGGCGACCTCGATGTCCGGCATCTCGGCGGCCATGGGCGTGAGATAGTCGGCCATCGAGGCGTTCACCAGCTGGCCCTCCTCGTCATAGATGCAATGCTCGTAGAGCGCGCCGCCCAATCCCTGCACGCAGCCGCCGCGCACCTGCTCGTCGGCGAGCTGCGGATTGATCACGCGGCCGCAGTCCTCGACCACCCAGTGCTTCAAGAGCCGGATGAAGCCGGTGTCCGGATCGAGCTCGACATAGGCGCCGTGAATGCCGTTTGTGAAGATGTAGAGGTCTTCCAGCAGGCGGTAGCGGCGCGTGACTGAGAGTATTGGCTGCACGCTGTTGGGCAGCTCGCCCACCTGGAAATGCCCGATGCGAGCGATCTCTGCGAGGGAAATGCGGCTGGTCGTGCTGCCGTTATCGACCACGTGCCCGTCGAGAAGATCGAGCGCGGATGGAGGCGCCTGCAGCAGCGTGCCGGCAAGAGAAAGTATCTCGGAGCGCAGCTCGTGCGCGGCCTGAAATACCGCCTCGCCGCCGATCGCGGTCGCGCGCGAGGCATAGGTACCGCCGCCATAGGGCGTCGCATCGGTGTCCCCGGAGATCACGCGCACCTGCTCGATCGGCACGCCGAGCACGCTGGCCGCGATCTGGCCCATGACGGTGTCCACGCCCTGGCCCTGCTCGGTGACGCCGACCGCGCAGATGATGCCGCCGCCCGGCTCGAGCTTGATGGTGCAGGCGTCCTGCGAGGCAATCGGGGCACCCCCCACGCCATAATAGCCTTTGGGGCCTGGCGCCGTTCCCTTGATGAAGGCCGCGATCCCGATGCCGCGATGGATGCCTTGCTCGCGCAGTCGCGCCTGCTCGGTACGCAGCGCCGCATAGTTCATGCGCTCGACCAGCACGTCGATGCAGCGCTGGTGCGACATATCGGCAACCTTGATCCCCGCCGCGGTGATGCGGGGATAGGAATCGTCCGCCATGACGTTGCGGCGGCGGATCTGGATTGGATCAAGCCCGGTTTTCTCCGCCGCCCAATCCACCAGTGCTTCGCCGACCGAGTTGCCGATGGGATGGCCGACCGCACGATATTGGGACGTCGGCACCTTGTTGAGATAAACCACCGTCGCCTTGCCGCGATAATGCCTGTGCTTGTACGGGCCGCCGGTGATGTTGAGGATCTGGTTCGCCTCGAACACGCTGGTGCGCGGGAACTGCGAATAGGCGCCAGCGCCGGAAAGAACGTCGATTTCGAGCGCCTGAATCTCTCCCGCCTTGCTCACCGCCATGCGCGCCGCAATGCGGTTCTCGCGGGCATGAATGTCGGAGATGAAGGACTCGATGCGGTCGGCGATGAACTTGACCGGACGGCCCAGCGCGATCGCCGCCGCCGTTGCCGCGATCTCATCACCGAAGGTGTGAATCTTCAGGCCGAACGACCCCCCGACGTCGGGCGCCACCACCCGCACATTGTGCTCGGGCACACCCAGCGTGCGCGCAAACACGGTGCGGATCATGTGCGGAACCTGGCTGCTGGTATGGATGGTCAGCAGCTGCGTGGGCTTATTGTAGTCCGCGAGAATGGCGCGCGGCTCCAGGCTTACCGCCGTATGCCGGCCGAAATTGAACGTCCCCTCGATCACGAAATCGGCAGCTGCGAATGCCGCATCGACGCCGCCGGTGTCGATCAACTTGCGGAAGGCGAGATTGTCGCCGAGCTGCGGATGCAGCACCGGTGTGCTGCGGTCGAGCGCGGTCTCCTTCTCGGTCACGGCAGGCAACGGCCGCCACTCGATCTCGACCAACTCGGCCGCATCCTCGGCGAGCGCGCGCGTCTGCGCGAGCACAATTGCGGCCGGTTCACCCTGCCAGCAGGCGCGGTCAACTGCCATGGGATATTGGGGAGCCGACTTCATGCCGGGAAAGCAGGTGAGCGTGCCGACCCAGGGCGCCGTGCACATTTTCGCGACCTCGGCCCCGGTCATTACCCTGACGACACCTGGCGCGCGCTGCGCCGCGTCGGTGTCGATGCGCAAAATGCGCGCGTGCGCGTGCGGGCTGCGAACGAAGGCGGCATGCAGCATGCGCGGCAACGACATGTCGTCGGTATAGGTCGCGCGTCCGGCGACCGCGCGCCGCGCGCCGAGCCGCGAAAGCGCGCGGCCGACATAGCTGTTCGGCCGGTCAAGCGGGGTCAGGCGGGCCTTGATATCCATTTGTTGCGTCATGCGAACCGCGCTTGCAATGTCGCCTCGACCGCATCGACGATGGCGTGATAGCCGGTGCAGCGGCAATAATTTCCGGAGAGGAAGGTCCGGATGTCGTCGCGCGACATCGCCTTGCCTTGTTTGAGCAGCTCGGCCGCAGTCATCAGCATGCCCGGCGTGCAGTAACCGCACTGCAACGCATTGCGCTCTACGAAATTCGCCTGCAAATCGGCAATCTCGCCGGCGTCGGTCAGTCCCTCGATGGTGACGACGTCACAGCCGTCGGCCTGCACCGCCAGCATCAGGCAGCCGCGCACCACCACGCCATCGACACGCACCGAGCACGCTCCGCATATCCCGTGCTCGCAACCGATATGCGAGCCAGTGAGCCCAAGCTCGGTGCGCAGGAAATCAACAAGGTGCTGACGCACGGGAACCGAGGCCGTGATGCTCTCACCATTCACGGTCATGCTCACCGTGAGCTCTTCTTCGAGGCTCATTGCACGCGTGCCCGTTCCATGGCGGCAGCGAGCGCGCGCCGCGTGAGCACACGCTGGAGGTGGAGCTTGGTGGCTGGCCGGCCAAAGGTATTGTCGATGGGGTCGAGATCGTCCGCCAAAGCCGAGCACGCGGCCTCGCTCACTGCCGGCGACCACGCGTTGCCGTTGACAGCGGCCATGGCGCGCCTTGCCAAAGTCGGCTTGACCTCGCTGCCGAAATACACGAGACGAGCCTCGCTCATGCCCCCGCGCTCGCAGCGTGCATAGCAGGCGAGGCCGGCGATGGCGAAATCCCCCTGGCGCCGGCTCAACTCCATGAAGACCGAGACGCGATCGCGTCTCTGCTCCGGAATGCGGACCTCGATCAACAGCTCGTCAGCCGAGCGCGCCGTCTCGTACAGTCCCCGAAAGAAATCGGCGGCCGGGATCGTGCGCCGGCCGCGCACGCTTTCCACGACAATGCTCGCCTCGAGTGCAAGGATGCAGGCCGGCAGCTCGGCCGACGGATCGGCAAGCGCAATGCTTCCCCCGAACGTTCCGCGATTGCGAACCGCCACATGCGCCACATGCGGCATCGCCTCCGCAATCAAGGGCAGGCTTTGCGCGATAACCGGCGAGCTCATCACCTCGGCATGTCTCGCAAGCGCGCCGATGCGCACGCACCCGCCGGTGAGCGAGATCCCGTTGAGCGCGTCGATACGGTTGATGTCGATCAAGAGACGAGGCTGTGCCAATCGCATGTTGAGCACGGGCATGAGGCTCTGCCCCCCGGCCAGGATGCGCGCGTCGTCGCCGTGCTCCGCCAGCAAGGCCACGACGTGATCGAGGCTCTGTGGCCGCACATAGCTGAATCTCGGAGCCTTCACGCGCCGTTTCCTGTCATGCTGTCCGGGGGGTCGGCGAAATGCCGTAGCAGTGGGATTGTCAGAGCGGTGGCATTGTGTGACTAACGGCCATGCAATTCAACGCCTGCAAGCACGAAACCTGGAGAAGCAGCGGTGGCCAATAAAGACCTTCGGGACTGGATCGATGGCATTGCGGCCGCGGGCGAGCTGAAGGTCATCAGCGGCGCCGAGCCCAAGGAGGAGATCGGGGGCATTGTCGATATTTATCAGCGGCGCATGGGAAACCCGGCCGTCATGTTCGATGAGGTTCCGGGTTTTCCCAAGGGCACGCGCGTGCTCGCCAACATCCTCACCTCGGTTCCGCGCATCAACGTCGCGCTCGGCCTGCCGCCGCACGGCTCCGAGATGGACCTCGTCCATTGGTGGCGCTCGTACATGAAGGCCGCCCCCAGCCTTGCCCCGCGCGCAGTCAATGGCGGCCCGCTCCTCGACAATGTGCTCGAGGGGAAAGCCGTCAATCTCGAAAAAATCCCAACCCCGGTCTGGCATGAGCACGACGGCGGCCCCTTCATCGGAACCGCCTGCATGGTGATCATGAAGGATCCCGATTCCGGCTGGGTCAACAGCGGCTGCTACCGCATCCAGACGCAAGGTCCCGACGTTGCCACCATCATGATGTCGCCGGGCAAGCACGGGCGCATCATCATGACCAAGTATCACGAGCGCAATCAGCCCTGCCCGGTCGCCGTTATTGTCGGCATGCACCCCGCGCTGTTCATGCTGGCCGGCCTCGAGATTCCCTATGGCAAGAGCGAGTACGAGGCGGCGGGGGGAATCTTCGGAGAGCCGATCGAGGTGTTCAACATGCCGCGCACCGGCCTGCCGGTCCCGGCCAATGCCGAGATTGCATTCGAGGGATTGATCCATCCCGACGACGCCATTCAGGAAGGGCCGCTCGGCGAATGGACCGGCTATTATGCCGGCGGCAGCCGGCCGGAGCCTGCGATCCGCATCTCCACCATGATGCACCGCGACGATCCGATCCTGCTTGGCGCCATCCCGGCGGTGCCGCCCAACGACAACACTTTCTATCTCGGCACCTATCGCTGCGGTGCTGTCTGGAACCAGCTCGAGGCGGCGGGCATCCCTGAAGTGAAGGGAGTGTGGACGCACGAGGCGGGCGGCAGCAGGTTCTGGCTCATGGTCTCGATCAAGCAGCTCTACGGCGGTCATGCCAAGCAGGCGGGCTTCGTTGCCTCGCACTGCCATGCCGGCGCCTATTGCAACCGCTGGACCATCGTCGTCGACGACGACATCGATCCGACCAACATCAACGACGTGATCTGGGCGATGTGCACGCGCTGTGATCCGCGCGAGGACGTCGATATCGTGCGTGGCGGCTGGAGCTCGGCGCTCGATCCCATGTGCTACGACGGCGAGACCGACCGTCGCAACGCGCGCGTCGTGATCGATGCCTGCAAGCCGTTCGCGCGCCGCAATACGTTTCCCATTGTCGCGCGCGCGAGCAAGGAGCTCGATGCGCGCATCCGCGCGAAATGGGCGCGCGACCTGCCGAAAGATTTTTGATCGAGTTCGGCATGCCGCCCACGAAAAAGCTGCTGATTCGAGGCGGGCAGGTCTACGACCATGACGGCGACGTGCACCATCCGCCGGTCGCCGATATCCTTATTGCGGACGGCAGGATCGCCGCGGTCGGGCCCAATCTGGTGGCCGATGGCGAGCATGAGATCATCGATGCCCGCGGCCGGCTGGTCGTGCCGGGCCTGATCAATGCGCATTATCATTCACACGACGTGCTCTGCCGCGGCCTGTTCGAGGAGCTGCCGCTCGAAATGTGGCTGCTCTACACACTGCCGATGGGGCGCAATCGCAGCCACGCGGAGGTACGGGCGCGGACGCTGGTTGGCGCGCTGGAGTCTCTGCGCTGCGGCATCACCACCGTGCAGGACATGCTCGGTCTTATCCCGCTCAATGACGAATACACGGACATAGTCCTGTCCGCGTACCGCGAATCCGGAATTCGCGTCGTGTTCTCGCCGATGGTGGCGGACCTGCCACCGATTGCCATGCTGCGCCACAGGGACAAGCTGCCGGCCGATGTTCAAGAGATGCTGGGCACGAAGGCACCGCCCATGCGCGAGCAGCTCGATTACATCGAGCATCAGCTCAAGCATTGGCCGGCCGGCGGCACGCTGCATTGGGCGATTGCGCCGTTTGCTCCCCAGCGCTGCACTCCTGACATGCTGCAGGCCTTGGCCGCCCTTGCGGCAAAGCATGACCTGCCCCTCTACACGCACGTCTACGAGACCAGAGGACAGGCACTGATTGCGCGCGAGCTGTTTGGCGCACACGGCGGCTCATTCATCACCTATCTGGAACGTGCCGGCATGCTCGGGCCCCGGCTCAATATCGTGCACAGCGTCTGGATCACGCGCGCGGAGATGGATCGTATGGCAGCGGCGGGCGCCGGCATCGTGCTCAACCATCTCAGCAACCTCAAGCTCAAGAGCGGCATTGCGCCCATATGCGATCTGCGCGAAGCGGGCGTGCGGCTGGGGCTGGGCTGCGACAATTGCAGCGGCAGCGACGTGCAAAGCGTTTTCCAGGCCATGAAGATGTTCTGCCTGCTGGCGGCGGTGAGCGAGCCCATGCCTGGTCCGGGGCTGGCGCACGAGGTGATCCGCCATGCCACGCTCGGCAACGCGCGCAGCGCGGGACTTGAGGGCGAGCTCGGCGCCATCCGTCCAGGCTACCGCGCCGATCTGATCCTCATCGATCTCAATGACGTCGCATATCTCCCCTTCAACAGCGCCGCGCGCCAGCTCGTCTATACCGAGGCCGGCCGCGGCGTCGAAAGCGTCATCGTCGAGGGCCGCGTCGTGATCAGGGAGCGCCAGGCAACGACCATCGACGAGGAAGCGCTGCGGCGCGAGGTTGCAAGCTTGATGCGCCACTTCATCGCCGATTACGACGCGGTCGTCCAATCCCGCAGGCGCGCACTACCGCACATGCTGGAAGCGCACCGACAGATCTGGGAAGCCGATATCGGGATGCACCGCTTTGTTGCGCGCACCCGCTGAGCAGGCGGGCGCACGCGGTCGCTCGAGCTATCATCGAAACGTTCAGCGCGTCAGCATGCCGCGCGCGCGTACTGCGGTGTCGGCAAAATCGGAAAATACGCCATCGACCCCGAGCCGATAGAATTGCAGATATTCCCGCACGGCATCCAGCCTGTAGTCGGGAGCGAGAAACACGGGCTCATCGCGAAACGTGTAGGGATGAACTACGAGTCCAGCCTTGTGGGCGTCGGCGACGAGATCGGTCGGCGCCCGCAGAGCACCATCGGGACCTTGGGGAACGATGCTGCGCTTGGAAGGACCGATCCCGTGTGCGTAGGCCCTGACCTCGGCGAGCGCCGCCGGGGTCATGAGATCGCCATAAGTGCGCCGGTCGCCCACCAGCACAAAGTCGTAAGGCTGTTGCTTATTGTCGTCCATCAGCTGAATGAGCCGCACCCTGGTCACCCTGCTCAGCTCCACGAGGTTCTGCGCTTCGAACGACTGGATGAAGGCCGGGGCATCGGCATCCCGGTAATCGTTCGCCTCGAGCGCACTGACCAGCCGCGGCTCAAGCGCAAGCCCGATCGAGCGAAAGTAGCTGGGATGCTTGGTTTCGGGATAGATACCGATGATGCGACCGCTCGTGCGGCTCCTGCGGCGCGCCAGATCGATCACCTCCTGGAAGGTCGGGATCTCGTAGACGCCGTTCCAGCCCCGGCTGCGGATCGGCAACCGCTCCTTCGCGCGCAGCGTCTTGATCTCGGCAATGGTGAAGTCCTCGGTGAAGTAACCGGTAATGGCTTTGCCGTCGATCGTCTTGGTGGCCCACCGCTGCGGGAATTTCTCCGCGACATCACTGGTTGCGGAGATATCGTTCTCGTGCCGGGCAATCAGGATGCCATCCTTGGTCGCAACCAGATCCGGCTCTATGAAGTCCGCACCGTAGTCGATGGCGAGCTCGTAGGATGCGATGGTGTGCTCCGGGCGATGGCCGGGTGCACCGCGATGCCCGATCACCAGCGGCAGTTCGCCATGCAGCGTCGAAATACCAGAAAGCGACACGTTCTGTGGCTGCGCTCCCGCGAGCGCCAGCATCACGCATAAGCCCAAAGCTCCTGCAACGGGGGCTTTCGACATCGCAAATTTTCCTCCAGAATCGCTTTCATGTGACTGTCACAAATCCTGCGCTAAAGTCGGACGGCTGGAGAGGAGAGCACTGCAATGACCGATATCGCATTACCTGGATCGATTGAGCCTGCAAGGCGCAAAGGGCCCGACCTCGACCGCGGCTATCACCCGTTGCAGGGCATTCTGGTCATGGGTGTCGTTGCCGCGGCCCTGCTGTTCGTCGCCTATAGCGTCTACACCGATGTTGGCGCGGCGGACACGCGCATTGCAACGTTTGTGCCCTACATCCTGCTGTTCGTCGCCCTGCTCATTGCGCTCGGCTT
>Ga0306925_10002423_pt1 | contig 16057 bp, 13 predicted proteins | sample flu12Cox44000176_FD_203755 | JGI IMG/M metagenome (GOLD analysis project Ga0306925, IMG submission 203755) | Lab enrichment of tropical soil microbial communities from Luquillo Experimental Forest, Puerto Rico - flux8day.12C.oxic.44.000.176 (v2)... | ecosystem: Environmental > Terrestrial >... | reverse complement strand
GCAGCCTGTACCGCGCCCGCCAGTTCTTCCGTGATCTCCTGGTTTATGTCGACGATGATGTTCCCTTCGTAGTCCTTGATCTTCTCCAGCGAAACCCGGCCGACGATGCGATCGCGCAGCGGCTCGATGATCTCGCCCGACTCCACGATGGAGGTGACATAGATGCCGTCGACGGTTCCGCAATCGTACTCACTGATGATCACGTCCTGGGCCACGTCCACCAGGCGGCGGGTCAGGTAGCCGGAGTCCGCGGTCTTCAGCGCCGTATCCGCCAGCCCCTTGCGCGCGCCGTGGGTGGAAATGAAGTATTCCAGCACGGTGAGACCTTCGCGGAAGTTGGCCGTGATGGGCGTCTCGATGATCTCGCCCGAGGGTTTGGCCATCAGCCCGCGCATGCCGGAGAGCTGGCGAATCTGCTGTTTGGAACCGCGGGCGCCGGAGTCGGCCATGACGTAAATCGGGTTCATCTGGCCTTCCTTGTCCTGCGTCTGCATATTGCCGAACATTTCGTCGGCCACCTCTTCCGTGATCTTCGACCAGATTTCCACCACCTTGTTGTAGCGCTCGCCGTTGGTGATGGCGCCGTCAAGGTACTGCTGCTGCACCACGATGGCCTGCTTCTCGGCGTTGCGCACCAGGTCTTCCTTGCCGGGGGGAATGACCATGTCGTCGATGCCGATCGACAATCCGGCCCGTGTAGCGTACTGGAAACCGAGTTGCTTGATGCCATCGAGCATGCGCACGGTCGTTTCCAGGCCGAAGCGCAGGTAGCAGTAGTTCACCAACTGGCCGATGCCCTTTTTCTTGAGCAGGCCGTTGATGTACGGCATGCCCGGTGCGCCGCGCTTCAGATGATCGTTCATAATGGCGCGGCCTACCGTGGTCGAAATGTACTGCCTCTCGAAGTTGGTCGGCTCGGCGTGGATCATGTCCTGATCGTCGTAGGCGGTGGTAAGATCGAGGACTTCGCCGGTATAGCGGAGGCGGATCGGGGTAAGCGTCTCTACCGCGCCCGCTTCCTTTGCCAGCAATACTTCTTCAATATTGGCAAACGCCCGGCCCTCACCCTTGGCGCCTGCCTTGCCCTTGGTCAGGTAGTAGATACCCAGCACCATGTCCTGCGTCGGCACGGTGATCGGCTGGCCGGAGGCCGGCGACAGGATGTTGTGCGAGGACAACATCAGCACGCTGGCTTCGACCTGCGCTTCCGGCGACAGCGGAATATGCACCGCCATTTGGTCGCCATCGAAGTCGGCGTTGAACGCCGTACAGACCAGGGGGTGGATCTTAATCGCCTTGCCTTCCACCAGCACCGGCTCGAAGGCCTGAATGCCGAGGCGGTGCAGCGTGGGGGCGCGGTTCAGCAGGACGGGGTGGTCCTTGATGACTTCTTCCAGGATGTCCCACACGATCGGTTCCTGCTGCTCCACCATTTCCTTGGCCTGCTTGATGGTGGTGCAATGGCCGGTCTGCTCCAGGCGGTGATAGATGAAGGGCTTGAACAGCTCCAGCGCCATCTTCTTGGGCAAGCCGCACTGGTGCAGCTTGAGGTCCGGGCCAACCACGATAACCGAGCGCCCGGAGTAGTCCACGCGCTTGCCCAGCAGGTTCTGGCGGAAGCGTCCCTGCTTGCCCTTCAGCGTGTCAGACAGGGACTTCAGGGGGCGATTGTTGGCACCCCGCAGCACCCGGCCGCGGCGTCCGTTGTCGAACAACGCGTCGACTGCCTCCTGCAGCATGCGCTTTTCGTTGCGCACGATGACTTCAGGCGCGTGCAGATCCATCAGCTTCTTCAACCGGTTGTTGCGGTTGATGACGCGGCGATAAAGATCGTTCAAATCGGAGGTCGCAAACCGGCCCCCGTCCAGCGGAACCAGCGGACGCAGCTCCGGCGGAATCACCGGGATCACGTCGAGTATCATCCAGTTCGGCTTGTTGCCGCTCTTGCGAAACGCCTCAACCACTTTCAGGCGCTTGGCATACTTCAGGCGCTTCTGCACCGACGACTCGCTGCGCATCTTGTCGCGCAGCTCGGTCGCCAGCGCCTCGATTTCGACCCGCTTGAGCAACTCCTTGATGGCTTCGGCGCCCATCATGGCCTTGAAGCCGGCGGCGCGGTACTGCTGGTCCAGCTCGCGGAACTTGACTTCGTCCTTGATGACCTCGCGCTCCTTGACAGGAGCTTCGCCGGGCTCGACGACGACGTAGGCCTCGAAGTAGAGAACCGATTCCAGGTCGCGCAGCGAGATGTCGAGGATGTGCCCGATGCGGCTGGGCAGCCCCTTGAAGAACCACACGTGTGAGCACGGGGAGGCGAGCTCGATGTGGCCCAGGCGCTCGCGGCGCACCTTGGAGAGCGTCACTTCCACGCCGCACTTATCGCAGATCACGCCGCGGTGCTTCATGCGCTTGTACTTGCCGCACAGACACTCCCAGTCGGTGACCGGGCCAAAGATGCGGGCGCAGAACAGGCCGTCACGCTCCGGCTTGAAGGTGCGGTAGTTGATGGTCTCCGGCTTGGTTACTTCGCCGTGCGACCAGCTGCGGATCTTCTCCGGCGAAGCCAGGCTGATGCGGATTGCGTCGAAGTCGGCTATCGGGTTTCCGAGTTCAAATGGATTCGATCGGAACAAGTTGTCCTCCTGTCCGGCGAGACCCGCTATTGCGGGATGCAGGACTCCGCAGCCCTTACGCGGCTGCCCGCGGCTCCCGTTCCATCCATCCTGCGGGCGCTGCCTCTGCGGGAGCAGTGAAGGCAGCGGCCCGATCCCGAGAATCAGTCGGCGGCGATAGGGGTTTCGACCAAGGGCTTGTTCTTGTTCCCGTTCACCTTGATCAGCTCTACATCCAGGCACAGCGACTGCAATTCGCGAATCAGCACGTTGAACGACTCCGGCACACCCGGCTCGATCGCCGCTTCGCCCTTGACGATGGCCTCGTAAATCTTGGTGCGGCCATAAACGTCGTCGGACTTCGCGGTCAGCAATTCCTGCAGAATGTACGCTGCGCCGTACGCTTCCAGCGCCCAGACTTCCATTTCTCCGAAGCGCTGGCCCCCGAACTGCGCCTTGCCGCCCAGCGGTTGCTGGGTGATAAGCGAGTAGGGGCCGATCGAACGAGCGTGGATCTTGTCGTCCACCAGGTGGGAGAGTTTGAGCATGTAGATGTAGCCCACGGTGATGGGCTGCTCGAACTTCTCGCCGGTCAGCCCGTCGTGGAGATAGGTCTTGCCCGAGCTCGGCAATTCGCCCTCCCGAAGCAGCGACTTGATCTCGTGCTCTTTGGCGCCGTCGAACACCGGCGACCCGAAGTACACGGCATCCTTCATGCCCTCGGACACGCGCTCCAGGATCTCGTCGTCGAGCTCGACCAGGCTGTCCACGAAAGGCGTGTCCTTGAACAGCAGCTTCAGCTCCTTACGCAGCACCTCCGCCTTGGAGTTCTGCCGCAGCAGTTCGCCGATTTTCTGGCCCAGCTGGTGTCCCGCCCACCCGAGGTGGGTTTCCAGGATCTGGCCGACGTTCATACGGCTGGGCACGCCTAGCGGGTTGAGGACGATCTCGACCGGCGTCCCGTCCTCGAGATACGGCATGTCCTCTTCGGGCAGGATGCGGGCGATGACCCCCTTATTGCCGTGGCGGCCGGCCATCTTGTCGCCCACGCTCAGCTTGCGCTTCATGGCGATGTAGACCTTCACCAGGGTGATGACGCCTGGCGGCAGCTCATCGCCCTTCTGCAGCTTTTCTTCCTTCTCCTTGACGATCTTGCGCAGCACGTCGATCTGGCGCGAGGTCATCTCCTCGATTTCGTCGATTTGCTCGTTGACCCGCGGATCCTTGTCGGGGAACTTGATGCGCTTCAGATTGCGCGTCGAGATTCGCTCGATGGTATCGCGGTCAAGAATCACGCCCTTGGTCAGCAGGCGCTTGTTGGTCCGCTCGTCATGCAGGTCGGCGAGCACCTCCTTACCCCCGAGCAGGGCTTCCAGGCGCTTCAAACGCTCGTCGGTAAGGATTCGGATCTCGTCCGCCAGGTTCTTGTGCAGCCGCTCCACATGCTGGGCTTCGATAAACTTGGCACGCTCGTCCTTCTCTTGCCCCTTGCGGGAGAAAATCTTCACATCGACCACCGTGCCTTCGATGCCCGGAGGACAGGTGAGCGAGGCGTCGCGCACATCGCCGGCTTTTTCGCCGAAGATGGCGCGCAGCAGCTTTTCTTCCGGAGTGAGCTGGGTCTCGCCCTTGGGCGTGACCTTGCCCACCAGGATGTCGCCCGCCTTTACGGTCGCGCCGATGCGGATGATGCCGCTCTCGTCGAGATCGCGCAGCGCCGATTCACTGACGTTGGGAATGTCGCGCGTGACCTCTTCCGGCCCCAGCTTAGTATCACGCGACTCGATCTCGAATTCCTCGATGTGAACTGAGGTGTAATAGTCCTCTTTCACCATCTTCTCGGAAACCAGGATCGCGTCTTCGAAGTTGTAGCCGCGCCATGCCATGAAGGCAACCAGCACGTTGCGGCCCAGCGCCAGTTCGCCCATGTCGGTGCAGGGGCCGTCGGCGATGACTTGTCCCTTGGTTACCCGCTCCCCCTTCTTTACGATGGGGCGCTGGTTGATGCAGGTGTTCTGGTTGGAGCGCTTGAACTTGGTGAGCTGATAAATGTCGCTCCCCACCTCGCGCGAAAGCTGCATGGGATGATGTTCACCCTCGACGCGCACAATGATGCGCTCCGAGTCCACTGAATCCACGATGCCGCTCCGGCGGGCCAGCACCACGGCGCCGGAATCACGCGCGGTAACGCCCTCCATGCCGGTGCCGACGATCGGCGCCTGGGCACGTAGTAAGGGAACCGACTGGCGCTGCATGTTCGCGCCCATCAAGGCGCGGTTGGCGTCATCATGCTCCAGGAATGGCACCAGGGAGGCAGCCACGGAAACCAGCTGCTTGGGGCTGACATCGATGTAGTCGACTTCACTGCGGTTGACGAGCACGAAGTTCCCCGACTTGCGGGCGTTTACCAGCTCGTTGACGATGTGTCCCTTGTCGTCGATTTCCGCGTTTGCCTGGGCGATTACGTGGCGGTCCTCTTCCCACGCCGAGAGGTAGAACGAGTGGGGCTCGAAATCGATGAGCTTCTTCCGGTGTTCCCGCAGGTCATTGTTGGCCTTGATGACTTCGGCTTTCTCGAGGTGGTCGCCCACACGATACTCGCTGTCGCCGGCGTTGACCACGGTCACGAAATCGAGTACGTTCCCGTTCTTCACCTTGCGATACGGTGATTCGATAAACCCGTAGTCGTTGATCCGCGCGTAACAGCTCAGCGACGAGATCAGGCCGATGTTCGGACCTTCCGGGGTCTCAATCGGGCAGATGCGGCCGTAGTGGGTAGGGTGAACATCGCGGACTTCGAAGCCGGCGCGCTCACGTGACAGCCCGCCCGGCCCCAGCGCCGACAGGCGGCGCTTGTGCGTGATTTCCGACAGCGGGTTGGTCTGATCCATGAACTGCGACAGCTGCGAGGAGCCGAAGAACTCGCGGATCGCAGCCATCACCGGCTTGGCGTTGACCAGGTCGTGGGGCATGGCGGTGGACATCTCCTGGTACACGCTCATCTTTTCCTTGATGGCGCGTTCCATGCGGACCAGGCCGATCCGGAACTGGTTTTCGAGCAACTCGCCCACCGCGCGCACACGCCGGTTGCCGAGGTGATCGATGTCGTCCACGGTACCGATGTTCTTGCGCAGCTTGAGGAGGTAGCGAATCGTGGCGTAGAAATCCTCCGGCTCCAGGGTGCGGTTTTCCAGGTTGGTAGCGTCTTCGCGCTCGAACAGCTTGATGTTGAACTTCAACCGGCCCACGCGCGAGAAGTCGTACTTGCGGGAATCGAAGAACATGCCGTGGAACAGTGCCGTGGCGGTGTCTAGCGTCGGCGGATCGCCCGGACGCAGCTTGCGGTAGATCTCAATCAATGCTTCCTGCGGCGTCTTCACCGAGTCGCGGCGCAGCGTCTGGCTGATGACCGTGCCCACATCGTCGCGCTCGGGGAAGAACACATGCAGCTCGGCGACATTGGCTTCCAGCATCTTCGACAGCTTGTCGGCAGTCAGCTCGGTGTTGGCTTCGAGCAGCACTTCGCCGGTCTGGGTGTCGATCACGTCGGCAGCAACAAATGCCCCTTCCAGATCCGTGAGGTCAGCCTCGATCTCCGCAATCTTGTGCTTGAGGATTTCCTTCATCAGCGCGGGGGTGACTTTGCGGCCGGAGTGCGCGATCTCTTCCCCATTCCTCGTGGCAATGCGGTGCACCAGCTTCATGCCCAGCAGGTTGGTCGGCTGGTCGACACCGGGCTCCAGCGCCCAATACAGCTTGTTGTCGCGCAGGGCGATGCGGTCCACGATGTAGAAGGTGCGGAGAATGTCCTCGTCCGAGCGAAGCCCGAGAGCGCGGAGGAAGATGCTGCCCAGGAACTTGCGCTTGCGGTCGATGCGCACGTACAGCACGTTCTTCTGGTCGTATTCGAACTCCACCCACGATCCGCGGTAGGGAATGATCTTGCCCAGGAAGTATGTCCGGTTGTTGGCGGTCTCAAAGAACACCCCCGGCGAACGATGTAACTGGCTGACGATCACGCGCTCGGTGCCGTTGATGATGAAGGTACCGTTGGCGGTCATCAGCGGAACGTCGCCGAAGAAGACTTCCTGCTCCTTCATGTCGCGAATGGAGCGGTTGCCCGTCTCCGGGTCCTTGTCGTAAATGGTGAGCCGCATGGTGACCTTGAGCGGCGCCGAATAGGTCATGCCGCGTTCTTCGCACTCGGCTACGTCGTACTTCAGTTGTAGCCCCACGGGATCCCCGCACTTGTTGCAGAAGTCGGGGGTGTTGGCGTTGTAAGTGCCGCACTTGGTGCACAGCACATCGCCCAGATGGAACGGGTCGGTGCGGACCGTCGATCCGCAATTACGGCAAGTGGTGCGAAGGTGATTCAGCCCTTTCAGGTGACCACACTTGCATTCCCAGTTGCCGATGGCGAACTCGACGAAGTCGAGTTGCGACACGTTGCGGAAGTCGGTAATCGGGAAGACAGACTGAAACACAGCCTGCAATCCCGAGTCATCACGCTCGCTGGGCAGCGAATCCATCTGCAGGAAGCGGTCGTAGGACCGCTTCTGGACCTCAATGAGGTTGGGGATCTGGATGGTCGCCGGAATCTTGGAGAAGTCGAACCGGTTTCGGTTGGCTGTTTTCTGTTGCGCCATTTATAAAGCTCCTAATCTGTGCTGGCCAGCTTCGCTCGCCCGGCCGCGTAGGCTGCCCGCCGCAGCGGGCAGTGCGACCGGGACCTCGGTCCGTGCTCGCGGGCATTGATGACCACAAGAAACGGATTTGCCCGTATTTCGCGCACAAAATCGATTGCGCCCGCGGGACGGAAATCTCCGCGAGCGCCGCTTGAGGCGTTGAGCAATCCCATGACCACTCGGTCCGGGAACACGGCCCTGGCTGGCATGCCGTGATGAGTGTTGCTTCCCGCTGCAGTATCTTCAGGCCTTGTCCTCGGCTCGCTCGCCGTCGCGCCTGAGCTGGCGCGGTTCCGGCTGAGCCTGCCGCCTGTCACTACCTGCTGTGTTGCCCGGATTCGATCGTGCCCGAACCCGTCTCCACGATGCCGAGGAATTCTGTGGCCCCTGCTGTTGGATGCCACTTCGCTTCCTTCGATTCATCGCGCCCCGAAACGCCCGCTCCAACGTTTCGAGATTCGTTCGCTGCCGCGCTATGTGCCGCCGACGGCAGCAGCCTGTATCTCCGGTCAGCGTGTCCGGAGTGGAGTTGCCCCGTCCCCGCAGGAACGGGGCGACGAACTACTTCACCTCGACGGTTGCGCCCGCCTCGGTGAACTTCTTCTTGATGTTCTCGGCCTCTTCCTTCGACACCCCTTCCTTCACTGTCTTGGGAGCGCCATCGACGAGGTCCTTGGCTTCCTTCAGGCCCAGGCTCGTGACTTCGCGAACCGCCTTGATCACGTTAATCTTGTTGGCACCCGCGGCGGTCAGAACGACGGCGAATTCCGTCTTCTCTTCCGCCGGAGCCGCGGCTGCCGCACCTGCGCCGCCACCCGCTACGACCACCGGGGCCGCCGCGGCTGCCGAGACGCCGAGGCGCTCTTCAAGCTTCTTGACCAGGGCCGCCGCATCCAGAAGCGACAGGCCTACAATTTGTTCTTCCAACTGCTGCAGATCCGCCATGTATATCTCCACCTATTCGTTATTCGTCGTGTTGATTTCGTTTCCCGTCTCGGAGGCTTCCAGTGTGCGGACCGCATGCCAGACTCACGCGTGCAGCACGCCTCACAACGGATAACGCAATCTCCATGGAGTCGCTGCTGTGCGCCTCCAAACTCATGTCTACGGCGGAAGCCGGCGCTAGGCGCCGGCCGCTTCTCCGCCGGAAAACTTGTTCTGCTCGACGCCCTGGTTGATAACCACCGCCAAGTCGCGAGCAATCGCGTTCAAGGCGGTGACCAGACGTTGCGCCGGAGCGTTCATCAGGAAGAGCAGCTTCGAGTAAATCTCTTCCCGGGAGGGCAGGTTGGCCAGCGCGTCAATGTCCCGGATGGCGATGACCCGGCCATCGACGATACCGGCCTTGAAGGTGTACTCCGGGTTATCCTTGGCGTACTTGCTGAGCGCCTTGGCCAGCGCCACCGGATCGCCGCTGGTGAATGCAACGGACGTGACGCCGGTCAGGCTTTTCATCGCGTCCTCGACCTTGCTGCCCTTGGCAGCCCGCTCCGCCAGCGTGTTCTTCACCACGCGATAACGGGCGCCCGCGCCGCGAACCGCTTTGCGCAGCTCGAAGTCTTTTTCCACCGTCAGCTTGGAAAACGTGCCCACGATGGCGTGGCTGGCGCCCTCAAGCTCCCGCGTCAGCTTCTCAACCTGCTCAATTTTTTCCGCTTTGCTAACTGCCATCTTCGATTCCTTCTCCGTTGCTTCCCTGCAACCTCAGCCGATTCAGGCCGCCCGTACCTACGGGCAGGGCGGCTCCTGATGTCTCAGCTTTTGGTCGCCGCTTCCACCGCCGCGGTGTCAATCGAGACCCCCGGGCCCATGGTGGAACTCAGGTAGCAGCCTTTGATGTACTTGCCCTTGGCGACCGACGGCTTGGCCTTGATCACGCTGGCGATAACCGTGGCCGCATTCTCCACCAGCTTGTCGGGCGAGAACGAGATCTTGCCCACCGGAACATGCACCAGCGCGGTCTTGTCGGTGCGGAACTCGACTTTGCCGGCTTTGGTTTCCTTCACCGCCGCGGCCACATCGAAGGTTACGGTGCCGGTCTTGGGGTTGGGCATCAATCCCCGTGGCCCCAGTACCTTGCCCAGGCGACCCACCGACTTCATCATGTCGGGGGTTGCGATCACGGCATCGTAATCGGTCCAGTTTTCCTTCTGAATTTTCTCCACCATGTCATCGCCGCCCACGAAGTCGGCGCCCGCGGCATCCGCCTCGCGGACCTTTTCACCGCTGGCGATAACCAGCACCCTCTTGGTCTTCCCCAGTCCGTGCGGCAGCACCACGGTCCCGCGCACCATCTGGTCGGCGTGCTTGGGATCCACTCCCAGGCGCATGGTCAGATCCACCGTCTCGTCAAACTTGGCGAACTTCACCCTCTGGAGAAGGGGCACGGCTTCCTGCAGCGTATAAGGACGGTTCTCCACCGCGGCACGCGCCTTCTCCACGTTCTTTCCTGATTTCCTCATTTCTAAAGCTGCTCCTTGTCTCCCACCGCTGCCGTCCTTGCGCAGCAGCCGTGGTGTACGACCGGCGGTATTGGCCGCCCTATGCATCCCACAGTGGGGATAAACCTCTAGGCCACGACTTCGATGCCCATGGAGCGCGCGGTCCCCTTCACGCTCTGCACTGCAGCTTCCACGGACGTCGCGTTCAGGTCGGGCATTTTCTGCTTGGCGATTTCCAGTACCTGCTTCTCGGTGACCTTCCCCACCTTGTCCTTGTTCGGCGTTCCCGACCCCTTGGCCACGCCGGCAGCGCGCTTCAACAGGATCGCGGCAGGTGGCGTCTTGGTGATGAAGGTGAAACTGCGGTCGTTATAGACGCTGACCACCACCGGAATGATCAGGCCATCGAGTTCCTTGCCTCCGGTCTTGGCGTTGAACTGCTTGCAGAACTCCATGATGTTGATCTGCGCCTGGCCGAGCGCCGGGCCCACGGGCGGCGCCGGGGTGGCCTTGCCCGCCGCAATCTGCAACTTCACCGTACCTGTAATCTTCTTCGCCATTTGCTGTTCCTATGTACTTAGTGTCCACCGCGGCGCCTCACGCGCCTGGCTGCGGCTGTTTTCAACTGCCCGCTAGGTGACGACCTTTTCGACCTGCCCGAACTCCAACTCCACCGGGGTGGAGCGGCCGAAGATGGTGACCATGACCTTCAAAGTTTCGCGGTCCTCGTTCACCTCGTCCACCATGCCGGTAAAGCTGGCGAACGGGCCTTCGGTGATCCGTACCGACTCGCTCTTCTCGAACTTGACCTTGAGCTTCGGCCTCTCCTTGCTGTCGGCCACGCGGTACACAATCTGCTGTACCTCGTCGTCCGACAACGGGGTGGGCTGTTGTCCCGTGCCGACAAACCCGGTTACCCGGGGGGTGGACTTCACCACGTGCCATACGTTGTCATCCATGTCCATCTCGACCAACACGTAGCCGGGATAAAACATGCGCTCGCTGGTGTACTTCTTGCCGCCGCGAACTTCCGTCACCGATTCGGTGGGGATCAGCACGCTGCCGATCTTGCCCGCCAAACGCTCATCGGCGCGCACGCGCGCTTCGATGGATTCCTTCACCTTGCGCTCGAACCCGGAATAGGTGTGGATGATGTACCACTTCATGTTGGGGTTAGCCGCGGCCCCCGCAGCCTCTGCCGAGGCTTCGGTTGCGGGCCCGGCCGTGGTCCCGGGAGGTACGGTACTCTGCTGGTTAGCGACCTGTTCCACGTTGCTCTCGTCCGTTTTGATCTGCTCTTCTGCCATTGCCATTTAGTGATGCGCCAGCCGCTTCAGCAACTGGTCCAGGCTCTTCCCGATGATCGAGTCAATGACCCAGAAGTAGAACCCAAACAGGAACACCGTGATGATGACTACGGTCGTGGTGCCCTGGACTTCCTTGCGCGACGGCGTCGTGACCTTCTTCATCTCCGTGCGCACGTCGTTGTAAAAGCTTTTGGCACGCTGTGGCCACGCCTTGATTGCCGCCAAACGGTCCTGGTGAACCGGCGCTATCGCTGCTGACTTCGCCATCTGATTCTGTCTCCGGCGCGGCTATTGCGCCTTAACTTGCCTTATGCCCGGCTCCGCTTCCGCGGAGCTTTCACAATGCTGGCAGGGGCGGAGGGATTCGAACCCCCAAGTCCGGTTTTGGAGACCGGCAGTTTAGCCGTTGAGCTTACGCCCCTGTCTTCCTTCCTTCTCTCCCTGTCCTTCTCTCTAGGATCCAGGCGCCCGATTCGTGCCCCGGGCGCTGGGCATACCTGAATTACTTCGCTTCCTTGTGCGGCGTGTGCTTGCGACACTTCCGGCAGAACTTGCTGAACTCCAGCCGCCCGGTGGTCGTTTTCTTGTTCTTGGTGGTGGAGTAGTTGCGGTCCTTGCACTCGCCACACTGCATGGTCACAATCTCGCGGGGCATTGAAACCCTTCCTTTCGTTTACTCCGCAGGTTGGACTGCGAAGCCTTGTCCGCGCCAGGCGCGGAAATCAGCGGGAGGCCTTGACGCCCCGCCGAGAAAAATCCACTAGGCAATAATCTCGCTGATGGTGCCGGCGCCTACCGTGCGTCCGCCCTCGCGGATCGCGAACCGCAGGCCCTTCTCCATGGCCACCGGGGTGATCAGCTCGATCTCCAGGTTCACGTTGTCCCCCGGCATCACCATCTCCGTGCCCGCCGGCAGCGTCGCCACCCCGGTCACGTCCGTGGTGCGGAAGTAGAACTGCGGCCGATAGCCCTTGAAGAACGGGGTGTGCCGCCCCCCTTCTTCCTTCGACAGCACGTACACCTCCCCCTTGAACTTGGTGTGCGGCGTGATCGATCCCGGCTTGGCCAGCACCATGCCGCGCTCCACTTCCTCCTTGCCGATGCCCCGCAGCAGCAGGCCGGCATTGTCTCCCGCCATGCCTTCGTCCAGCTGCTTCTTGAACATCTCCACCCCCGTCACCACCGTCTTGCGCGTCTCCCGGAAGCCCACGATCTCCACTTCCTCGCCTACCTTCACCTTGCCCCGCTCAATCCGCCCCGTCACCACCGTGCCTCGCCCCGAGATCGAGAAGATGTCTTCGATCGGCATCAGGAACGGCTTGTCCACCTCCCGCGCCGGCAGCGGTACGTTCTTGTCCACCGCCTCCATCAACTCGTCGATCTTGGCTTCCCACTGCGCTTCCCCATTGAGCGCACCCAGGGCGCTGCCCCGCACCACCGGCAGATCGTCCCCCGGAAACTGATACTTGGTCAAAAGCTCCCGCACTTCCATCTCCACCAGGTCGATCAGCTCCCCATCTTCCACCGCGTCGCACTTGTTCAGAAACACCACGATGTAGGGCACCCCCACCTGCCGCGCCAGCAGCACGTGCTCCTTGGTCTGCGGCATCGGCCCGTCGGTCGCCGCCACCACCAGAATCGCCCCGTCCATCTGCGCCGCCCCCGTGATCATGTTCTTGATGTAGTCGGCGTGCCCCGGACAGTCGACGTGCGCGTAGTGCCGGTTCGCCGTCTCATACTCCACGTGCGCCGTCGCAATCGTGATTCCCCGCTCCCGCTCTTCCGGCGCATTGTCGATGGAATCGAACGAACGGAACTTGATGTTGGGATTGTGCTTGCCCAGCACCTTGGTGATCGCCGCCGTCAACGTCGTCTTGCCGTGATCGATGTGCCCGATGGTCCCTACGTTCACGTGCGGCTTGCTGCGATCAAACTTTTCTTTCGCCATAACTCCGCCTAGTAGTACCGGTAAAGTTGTTTGAACCTCTCGCGCAGAGGCAAGTCCACCACCTCCAGCGCCGTTAAATAAAACTCGCGGACCTGCGCCTGGTCTCCCACGGGAAGCGCGTCATACCATTGCTGCGCGCTTTGACCGCTGTGGCCCAGCTGGCGGTCCGCCTGCTCCAGCAACTTCTCACGCAACAGGCGATCGAAATCGCGAATCGGAACGCCCTTGCGCGCGAGCAGCCGCAGAAATCCCGGGACTACGTCCGCGCTGAACACCCGCTGGAGTGCCGAGTGAAGCTGGTTAAACTCCTCGCCCTTCTCGACGCTTATTCCCGCCTGCCGAAACCGAACCCGCGAATCAGGCTCTGCCATCGCTGCGTTCACCAACCCGGCCTATCTCCTGCTCAATCTCTGGAGCTGATGATCGGGATTGAACCGATGACCTCTCCCTTACCAAGGGAGTGCTCTACCAACTGAGCTACATCAGCTTCACTCGCCGCCAAGCATCCCACGGCGAAGTGGAGCGGGAGACGGGAATCGAACCCGCGACCAACAGCTTGGAAGGCTGTGACTCTACCACTGAGTTACTCCCGCCTATCCTTCTCGCCTTCGCCTGGGCGACCGCCTTGCTCGCTCTCCAACTTCCTGCTGTGGCTCCAGGTGCGAATCGCAAACATTGCCAGAATGGCCAGCGTCGCCAGCCTGAATTTCTGATCGTCGATGGTGATCCACGTCAGAAGCATCAGCGCGGCAATGGCGCTCAGCGCCACCCATAACCTCTTCATCAAAAATCCTGGTGCACAGGGGAGGATTCGAACCTCCGTAGCCCGCTAGGAGCGGCAGATTTACAGTCTGCTGCCATTAACCACTCGGCCACCTGTGCACGCATGCCGAGCATTTCTTTGCCCGGTGCTGCCGGCTGTCCGGGAGCGGCCCACCAAGCGTCGGTTGTCGCATCAGCAAGAGTCTCCAACAGCCGCGCGCTATGGCTTCCGCGCAAAATCGGTTCTGGGAAGCTGTTGCTGGGGTCATTCTCTCGGAGAGTTCTGCGACCTGCTTGGCTTGCCTCTGCTGCTATGCCACGCAGCGTGCTCATGCCTTCAAATCTGGAGCTGGCGAAGGGACTTGAACCCCCGACCCTCTGATTACAAATCAGATGCTCTACCAGCTGAGCTACGCCAGCGCGTCGCCCGATGGGGCCCTTGACCCCGCCGCGCATAGTACTCCCTGCTAACCGGGACAATTCCAAAGCATAGCATAGGGGGCACGCGCCTTGCAACCCGCGTTCCATTCCGCGTAACGGGCTCAAAACAATTGACCTTACCCTGGCGCCGAGCGCCTGCCTGGGCGCTCCCGCGCTGCCGCGAACCGCTCCCACCGGGAATTGTGCACAGGCGCCGGCTGAGGGCAAACGCCTCAAGGCGTCCCCGTTCTCTCCCGCCAGCGCAGCCGCAGTTGGGCAATTCCCGCCACTTTCTCGTATCATCGAATCTCATCCATGCGACATCGTCGGCGTAACCTCTGGGTCGCCTTCGCCGTTCTGCTCGTTGTCGGCGCCATTGCCGCCGCCGTATGGTTGCGCGGGCGCGCTGCTCCCGATGCCGTCCGCCTGCTTCCCAACGCGGAAGCGGTGCTATACGTCAACCTGGAACCGGTTCGCCTCCTTACCGACCTCGGCAAAAATTCCCCACAACATCGCCAGCCGGAATACGAAGACTTCGTCCGCCAGACCGGCTTTGAGTTCGAGCGTGACTTGAACCATGCCGCGCTGGCCATTCACTTCGAACACACGGCCGGCAATCCGTCGAGTGAAACCCGCTACAGCGAGATCATGCAGGGACAGTTCGACAGCCAGCGGGTGAGCGAGTATCTCCGCCAGCAATCGCAGGGCGTTGAACGCTACCACGACTTCGATATTTATGTCATTCCGCTGGAGGGCCGCACCTTGCGCGTCGTCCTGCTCGGGATCGGCACCGCCGCCGCCTCCAACACTGACGGCTCCGATGCAATTCACGGCATGGTGGATCGCTACAAACGGGCGGCACTGCCATTTTCCGGTCCCGATCTGGTGCGTGAATTTTATCGTCGCGTGCCCCTGGGAAGTGTGATTTGGACCATTGCCCGCATTCCATCCAGCGGTAAGCCCCAAGACCGCAACGAACTGCTGCTCCCCGGATCCTGGAGCAGCCTGTTACCGCCAGGCAGCACGGTGATTGCCTCGGCCCGTCCTCTCAACGACGTTCATCTGCGGGCGCAGGTCATCACCCAAAATGAAAGCCAGGCACGGGCTTTTAGCGACCGCATGAATACTTTTCTCGCGCTGTTCAAGACCATCGATATTTCGCTGGATGGCGGTGGACCCGATCCCGACGTGAAGAAGGCGTTCGACAGCTTCGAAGTTCGCCAAGAGCGGAACGAAGCAACCCTTACTGCCAGCGTCCCTTTTGCCTTCTTTAAGAAGATCGTGAATCAGACGCCAGTCGAGTTCGGTGCGGCAACCGACGGGCCGCCGCAGAGCGCCCCGCCGGCAACTTCCCATCTGCCTAAATCGAAGTAGACTATCCTCCGGCCGCGAACCCGCCGTTGGCGGTGCGAAGGTACTTGTGGGGATTCACCGGCGTATCGTGAATGCGCACCTCGTAGTGCAGGTGCGCTCCGGTGCTGCGTCCGCTCAGGCCGACGTAGCCGATTACCTGGCCGCGGCGAACCGATTGCCCGTCGGTTATCGTAAACCCTGACAGATGCCCGTAGCGCGTCGTGATGCCGTTGCCGTGATCGATTTCGATCAGGCGTCCGTACCCGCTGTAGAAACCAGCGTAGGTCACGACACCGTCAGCAGGCGCCAGGATGGGCTGACCATAGGGAGAGGAAATGTCCACGCCCGAATGGAACGCGCCCTCCCCGTTGAACGGGTCGATCCGCCCGCCAAATCCGCCCGTGATCGGGCCGGTCACCGGCCACAGTGTTGGAGCGGTCGTCACTGCCACCCAGTCGGATAGCGATGCCTGCCGATTCAGGCCCATACCCAGTCCGGCAGCCGTGGCGCCGGTCAGCGCGGACTTCTT
>Ga0306925_10002421_pt1 | contig 16062 bp, 12 predicted proteins | sample flu12Cox44000176_FD_203755 | JGI IMG/M metagenome (GOLD analysis project Ga0306925, IMG submission 203755) | Lab enrichment of tropical soil microbial communities from Luquillo Experimental Forest, Puerto Rico - flux8day.12C.oxic.44.000.176 (v2)... | ecosystem: Environmental > Terrestrial >... | reverse complement strand
ATCATATTTCCAGGAGACCGGGAATCGAGTCTCCCTCGACGAGCTGCATGACATTGCCGATGACCTGGAATCGATCGAGTTCTGGTACAAGACGCCGCAGGAAAGAAATATTGCCTCCCTGATGCAGTCGGCAGAGGAGCGGCGAAATGCCCTCAAAAAGAAGAACCAATGGGGCGATCTGGGCTTCATCACTTTCCCCGCTTTCAATCCCGATCCGTTCCTGGTTTGGCTGCATGGCAAGATCAGCTTTATTTTCACCTGGTGGTTCACGCTCCTCACGTTCTGTGCTTTTGCCGCCACACTCAGCATCTTTGTGGCGCACTGGGGGGAGGTCTGGCGCGATACCATTCAATTCTTCAACTTTGCCGACAAAAGCTGGCTGGACCTGGCCGCTTTCTGGGGAATAACGCTGTTCCTGGCCGCGATCCATGAAACCGCGCATGGAGTGACCTGCCGTCACTTTGGAGGGCGGGTCAGCTCGATGGGTTTTGCCCTGGTGTACCTCACCCCTGCCTTCTACACGGACACGACTGAAGGTGTGGTGCGTTGTCCGCCGCTCGAGCGCGTCCTGATCACCGTTGCCGGAGTCTGGTCGGAACTGTATCTCTGCACCATCGCAACCATCGTTTGGTGGGGCACACCGCCAGGAACTGCGGTGCATGACTTCGCCTATGTAATGGTGTTAATGACGGGAATTGCGACGGTTCTGCTGAATTGGAATCCGTTGATGAAGCTTGACGGATATCACATTCTTTGTGACGTCCTTGGAATTCTGGATCTGAAGGAAACCTCTACCGCATATGTCTCCGCGTGGGTGAAGAAGCATATCTGGCAGTTGCCGGTGGAGGTGCCGTATGTCCCGAAGCGGAGACGGCTGGGCTTCGCTGTCTACGCCATTGCTTCCGGACTATACAGCTACACGGTGCTTTATATTCTGGCGCGATTTGTGGGAAACATCTTCCGCAACTTCAACCAGGAATGGTCGTTTGTGCCCGAGTTCGCTACCGGCGCTTTCATTTTTCGTTCGCGTATACGCTCACTGGTGAATTTTATGAACTTCTTTTATTTAGACAAAAAAGACCGCATATGGGTGTGGTTGCGATCGCGCCAATCGCGATGGGCGTTTGCCGCTATCGTCACCTTCCTCTTACTGCCCCTCTGGCGCGAGTCCATTGCCGGCCGATTCTCTCTGGAGGCCGCCGATCGCGCTGTAATCCGAACGCAGGTTGCCGGCAGAATCACCAACGTGTACGTCGAGGAAGGCCAGGCCGTTTCCAAGGGTGCGCCGGTAGCACGACTCGTCAACCTTGCTCTCGAATCCAAGCAATCGCAGACCGCGGCTGAGTTCAGCAGAGCTTCGGCAGAGCTGAATGCGGCGGAATTTCGACACGCTAATACCGGTCTCGCCTTGACCCGACGCGACTTGCTGGCGCAGCAATCAAGCGCGGTTGCTTCTCAGGCCGCCGAACTGGAGCTCAAGTCTCCGATCACCGGCGTTGTGACCACGCCCCGGGTCACAGATCTGGCCGGAAGTTTTGTGAAAGATGGCACGGAAGTGGCCGAGGTGGCCGACATCCGTAGTATGCGAGTGCGTATCTACGTTTCCGAATACGACATGCACAAGTATCGCCCGGATGCGAACGGCCGCTTGAATTTGGACGGTACCTGGGGGAAGTTGGATGCGGAAAGGATCCAGGTGTCGCCCGTGTCCTCGCAAGTCCCTCCCGGGTTGGTCGATGTGTCAAAATTCAAGGGAATGCATCCGCCGACGTTCTACGAGATGACGCTGTTTGTGAGCAATCCGGACGGCAGGCTTAAACCCGGGATGGTTGGCACAGGGCGCATTTACGGTGCACATCGAAGCCTGGCGGGCTTCGCCTATGAGGAAATCGCCGCCTTTCTAAGTCGCAAGGTGTGGTGACGTGAAAAAGGCTGCGGGGAACCCGCAGCCTTTCGGGGATGACCAACAATCTGGATCTGTAACTTGCTAGACAGCACGGGTCGGCTTGCGAGCTACTGTGCGCGTCACTGTGCGCGAATTGCGCCTGGTGGTCTGGCGGGCACTGGAGCGGGCTTCGCTGGTCGAAGCGGGCTCGGCGGGCTTGCTGGCTACGATGGCCTTCTTGGTGGTGTTCAGCGTGCTGATTAGGGACTTTTTCTGGATCGTCATGTTGGTCTCCTTGGCGGAATTTTTGAGTTACTGCGGCTGCGCGGCTTTGCTTAGAGCACACCTCATGCCAAACCCCGTGGCGCCCATGGAGCCGCTGCTATGTCTATCAAAACGCCGCACTTCAACCCCCTATGAGGTAGGGACGGCGGCTCGGGCGCAGGATGAAAAACTCACTTCGGTTAAAAATTAACCTCATGTGGGTTAAATTTTAGCCACAATGAAGCGTGCCGCGGGTATTTGTGAGGGTGGACTTTATAAATTCAGCTTCCGGCAGAGGTACTTCATCCGCTGGGGATCAATCCGCAGCAGGCGGGCAGCAGCGGTCTTCCTTCCGTCAGTTCTGCGCAGGGCCGCGTTCAGGTAGGCAATCTCGATCTTCTGCATTTCGGCGTCGAAGTCCACCCCTCCCTCGGGGATAAGAATGGCTTCCTGGCTGGCGGCACTCGAGGTCAGCAATTGCTGAGGCAGGTGGTGCGCGGCAACTACTTGTCCATCGCCCATGATCACCAGGCGCTGCACGACGTTCTCCAGTTCCCGAACATTCCCCGGCCAGGAATAGTCTTCCAGAATTTCTATGACCTCGGGTTGCAACCGCTTTACCGGCTTCCCATTCGCCGTGCAATAAAGCCGTAAGAAATGCTCCACCAGCAAGGGGATATCGCCCTCCCGGTCGCGCAAGGGCGGCACATGAATGGGCACCACATTGATCCGGTAGTAGAGGTCTTCGCGGAAACGGCCCATGCTGACCATGGCTTCCAGATCGTCATTGGTCGCCGTGATCAGGCGAAAGTCGATCTTCTTGGGCGCACGGCCGCCCAGCCGCTGCACCATCCTGTCCTGTAGCACACGCAACAGCTTGCTTTGAAGTCCGTGGTTCAGGGTGGTGATTTCGTCCAGGAAAAGCGTTCCACTATGCGCTGCCTCGATGAGGCCAGGTTTCGCACTATCGGCACCCGTGAAGGCGCCTTTTTCGTAGCCGAACAACTCGGACTCGATCAGCGATTCCGGAAGCGCCGAGCAGTTCAGGCATATGTAGGGCTGCTGGAACCGATCGCCGGTCTGCACAATGGCTCGTGCCACGAGTTCCTTGCCAACGCCGCTCTCCCCCCGAATGACCACGTTGGCGTTCGATCCGGCCACAGCTTCAATCGCCCGGTACACCTTCCGCATCGCGCCACTGCCGCCAATGATCCCGGCGAAGGCTGACCGGCTTTCTACCTGCTCGAGCAGCCACCGTCCCTCAAATTGCAATGCCCGCTTCTCGAGAGTTTGCTGCAACAGGGTCCTCAATTGGTCGCTTTCGACCGGCTTGAGGAAGAAGTGGTCAGCCCCGGCTTGGGAGGCCAGCAGTGGCAATTCGCTAGCGGTGGATTCGGTAATCGCGACTAACATCAAATCGTCACGCAGGCGCCGTATTTCGTGCAGAACCTCGATGCCGTCAGTAGGTCCGCCCCCGATCGTTTCCAGGTCGAGAACAATCCCATGGATCCGGGGATTGTCGATCAGGTCCTTGATCTGCTCCTCCGTGCTGGCTTGCGTCAGGCGGAAACTCGAGGAAAGCGCCCGGCGCATGTCGCCGAAGACCTCATCCCCCAGAGTAATGACTGCAATGAAGTGGCGGTCCGAGCCTGGGAGAAGCTTATCGGTGGCAGGCATGGCAGAGAGCGCAGGGGGGAGTCGAGCGAGATTATACGGCAATATTGGTCAGAATCAGCCGCCCTCGCAGACTAGCGTTGAGGGGAACGGTGGTATCCAAATTGGGGCTTCTAGATAGCGCAATCTGTCGGCCAGGCGCTGGTTTGATGGTCGGGAGCTGACGTTCTTATGTGTTTCTGCATCAGAATGGCGGGTATACTTCTAATACGTACTGGGATGTGACCTTGTCAAAACAACTTCGCAGCCTGACCTGATTGCCGGAGAGGCTCAAGGTCCAGCGGGAGGTTGCGAGTTCGGGCATGAGCGATCCAAAAGGGGAGAACCACGATCACGAAGCTGCAACTTTAGTCCCGGATAGTGGCTCTTACTCCCCCTCCCGTGCGCCCGTTGCAGACCCCGGCGAGCGGCATTGTACCTGTCAGCGCGCTCTTCACATCAATTCAGACCAATTCAGACTGCCTTCATGGATCTCTCCTACGACAGGGCTCAAGATGCGCACTTGAGGGGAGCCTAAGAAAATGGTTGGCAGTGGTCCCGAACGACAACCGCCGAACGGCAAACATTTGACAATTGAAGGGAATCAGCAGAAAATCCCTTCGTCGATATAAAAGTTAGTAGCCTCCCCCAAGCCGTCCAGCCAGCTAGCCAGTCGTCAAACAAACTCGGGGGAACTCTCAGGTCCTTCGATAAAAGATAAGGAATAAACATGTCGTGCTATCCATGCGCGCACGCGCGCCGTGCTGTCCGGAAGGTGATTCTTACCCTGTGTGGATTAGCGGTTCTTTTGGTGATGGGGTTTGGACAAACCGGCTTTACGCAAGCGACTCCGCCGCTGAGTTTCGAAAACAACTATTTTGTGACGGGCGATTACGTGGTCGCCGGTGCTTACAACATGAACCAAACGGTCGTCAACGGCATGACGACTGGAGTGATAAACGTCCCTGACAAAAATCCCTCCACGGGACTACGGAATCCGGGTATTACGGGCGCCACGTCTGTACCCACGGGAGCCCACGTCATTGCGGCCTTCCTGTACTGGGAAACGGTGGAGAGTAACAATAACATTGGAGCAGGCCAAAACGGATTTTTCGCAGTCCAAGGGCAGAGTTATGCATTAGCGGGAATACCCCTGCCCACCCAGAGCTCTGTATCCTGGAGCAGTGGAGGCTGCCCAAGCAATTCGACCGGGAGGATCGTTACTGTTTATCGCGCCAACGTCGGCGGCTTGCTGCCGCACGATTCAAGCGGGAATGTGCTGGCTAATTCCACATACCAGGTGACGCTACCAAGCAGCAGTAGCGGGTCGCCCCCAATTACGCTCGGCGCGACCCTTGTCATCATTTACAGGGTCCTCTCAAAAGATGTCCCGTTGAACTCGATTGTCATTTACGACGGCGCTTACGGCCAATCCACGTTCAACGTACCCTCCTCGTTACTCATGACGCAGACAGTCTTAGGTTTCTATGACGCTGCGACAAACCCGGTAACGCGGTTGACCCACATCGTGGGCAGCGGCCAGAGCAACAAGTTCCAAACCGTTTACTTCAGCACTGACCCAAACAACGTTCTAGCCTCCCCGCTTCCCTCTCTGTACGGCAGCGGCCAGGCTGCATTTCCCGGCTATTACGGCGACTGGGATACCGTGACTTGGACTTTCGGGGATTCGAATTATCCATCGCCGGCAAATCCAGTGGGTCCTCCGTCATTCACAAATCCAGTCCAGGAGGACGCCAGGTCGGCGACGACTGAGGTCGTACCATCCACCAGCCAGCAGGGATGCGTAGACTGGGGCGCAACCATTGTCTCTACCACCGTCAAGAACACTGACGGGGACGGGATTTTGAACGTGTGGAAACATGACCCGCAGAACCCAGCTTGGACCCCCGGTTATTGCGACGTCGCGATCCTGACGAAAACAAACCCTCCGGCTACGTGCAGTGGACCGTCGGATCCTTCCTGGGTTGATCTTACCGGAGCACAGCTCTGCACCCCGGGAAACCCGCATCCCGACGTATTCGTTCAGCTGGATTACATGTGCCAATCCAAGGAAAGCGGCACCAATGCGTGTGGCACTGGGTATTCGTTCAATCCGTACTTGATCACCGCGCCGGGTGGGGAAACTGTCGTCCAGAAGGTAATTGATGCTTTTGCTGACTCAACCAACCACCAGCCAATTTATCTACATGTCTCTCCCCGCTGGGCTATCCAGGAGCAGACCTTCGGCTCGGGTCCTTCGGATTGTACCGACTTCTCTGGGAACCCTGTGTACTGCGCATACCCGGGTCAATCCGGTGTAGTTGCCTGGAAAGGAGGTTTTGTATTTCTCAAGAATCAGCTTGTCGACAGTACTAGCGGCGATACCAGCGCGTGTACTACCTCACCCCCTCCGGCAAACTGCGTGCCTCGGTTTCAGCACGGGCGGAAGGACAGCTGGCACTATGCATTATTTGGCCATGCAGCAGGGCAACCCAATTGGAATTTTCAAAGCGGGCTGACGGACTCGATAGGGACAGGGGCGCCAGCCGGTGTCGTTTCGCAATCGGGCAACACGATCACGTTCTACACCTCAACTGCACACGGGCTGGTTGTTGATTCGACTCATGGCAACGGCCGGGTCACCATCTCATATGCGAGAACCAATGCGTACCTAAACGGGACCTACCTGGTGGCCAGCACACTTTGTCCCGCGAACACAAACACCAGTCCCCCCACTCCCAATGACTGCAGTGCGGTCAATACAGCGCCAGGTCCTTACATTTTCACAGTACAAATCGGCGGCCCCTCACTAAACGCTTCCTACACCCAACAGACCGACCCGGATCTTTCCATTGCCCGCGGCCAGGCCGGCTCCGTTTCTGGGATTTCCGATCTTGGCGGCGATGACTTTCTCGTAGCCCTCGGCAACTGGCCTGCGTCTGACGTAACGTGGAACGTCGAAGCCGGCACTTTCATGCATGAGCTCGGGCATGCGCTCAGCCTGACCCACGGGGGCCTGTATTACAAGAACCTGTCGCTGCCCCCAAAACCTAATCCAAGCCTGAACGATTACACGCCCACCTTCGAAGCCAATTGCAAGCCGAACTTTCTCAGTGTGATGAACTACTCGTTCCAGATAGATCTCCTGGACGGACAATTTCTCGATTATGCCGAGGAATCGCTGCAGTCGCTGATCGAGCCTGATCCATCGAGCGCGACCGGCTTCAGTACCCCGACGGCGCTCACGCCCTACTTGGACACCGCCTGGTATGCCCCGACGGATGCCGCCCACGCAGCGGCGCGGCATTGCGACGGCTCTCCCATACTCGACGGTGCACAGATGGCCCGCATGTTCGGCCCGACCGGTACACTTTCCTGGACCACGAACCCAACCCCTACTCCGCCTACTCCTCAGGACATCAATTTCGACGGCAACAGCAACGAGACTTTCCATGGCCATAGTGACTGGACCCCGACGTCGACGAGCCCGGGTGTCGACCCGCGGCAGATCGGCGCGACCGGCAGTTTGTCTGTGTTCGGCAACAGCGGCCAGTTCGGCAACAGCGGTCAGTTCGGCAACAGCGGTCAGTTCGGCAATAGCGGTCAGTTCGGGAACAGCGGTCAGTTCGGCAATAGCGGTCAGTTCGGCAACAGCGGTCAGTTTGGTTCAGAAAGTACTCACCAGACGCTATGCTCTTTCGCCCGTCCTCCTCTGGGCGTGACGGCATCGGAAGGAGTGTCACCGCGCACGATAACGGTAAGCTGGAACCCGCCGATCGCCTGCGCGCCCGTCAGCTACAACGTTTACCGCTCCGTTAACCTAGGTCCATTCAGGCTTCTTGCCACTGTTGCTGGCAACATGACCTCGTACCCCGATAATGTTAGTTGCAACTCGGGCGGTTACCGGTACTACGTAACCTCGGTAATCGTTGACGACATCACAAAGAACCAGATTGAGAGCCAAGCTTCTAACACCACGAGCAATTCACCGCTGCTGACGGGCTGTTACACGAACACGCGGCACACGGTTGAATTACATGATCTGGCGTTTGGCTCCAGCACGGCCACCAAAGCGAGTGTCGTCAATGTAACTTGGACCTTGAAGGACGATGACACGGGCGTGCAGGTAACGCGGCCGCAGGCAAACACGGCACTGAGCGCCATCGGACCGACTCCGTATGACGGAGCCTGCCCGGCAACGCCACCGGCCGGTTTAACCGTCACGCAGGTATCCAGTTCAGGGAGCGGAATTACGAACCAGTTCATCTTCCCCTGGAACACTTTGAACTTCAACGCAGGTTGCTATTGGTTCAAACTGAATTTGGACAGCGGGCAGTCTGAGGTGACGACGAGTGCGTTGTCGATGCTGATCTGGCTGTCCGACAGCGCTTTCCCGACCCTCACCACGACTCTGCCCAACGCTACCTATAACAAGTCCTATAGCAGTCAGCTTTTCCAAGCCGGTGGCACATCACCATTCACATGGGCAGTGGTGTCCGGTGCATTGCCGCCTGGCGTTTTGCTCAGTTCGTCCGGCGTAGTCTCCGGCAAACCAACCGCGACCGGAACCTACAATTTCGGGGTAAAAGTCAACGACACCAACAAAAACTATGGGACGCAGACGTTCACCTTGAACGTTTGCAAACCTTCAGGGTGTTAAAGCACGACCTGGTGGATCGGGTAGGAGGCGGGATTACTCCCGCCGTCCTCCCGCACCACCGGACGTGCGGTTCCGCATCCGGCGGTTCATGAAGCCAACGAAAAGCGCCGTTGGGCCACCAGCAGCGAAACCAACCCATGCGGTCGAAGTAAGACTTCGGAAAGGCTTCGTTCATGTGCGAAGCGTCGCCGTTCCACCATGGACCGTGTCCGTTGGTGGCCGATCGCCACGCTCGCGCTTCCCGCAGCCCGGCCCGCATCAGATTCTGCGCTCGTGTGTGGCTGCGTTTCCATTGCCGTCACAGCAGCGTCCGCAACTTGCGCCTAATCCAGCCGTCGAGTTCTTCCAGTACCCCTTTAACCTCGGTGAACCGGAAGTAGGAGACCCAACCCCGCAGCAGCGGGTTAAGGTCCTCGATCACCCGTTTTAGGTTTCGCCCGCGGGCGCCCGTCAACGCTTTGCGCACTTTCTCCGCAAACTTGGCGGCTTGGCTCCGCGATCCGCAGCTTCGGTTCCCGGTGCCACGTCATTGAGTAGCCCAGAAACTTCCGCTGCCACGGTCGCGCGACCGCGCTCTTTTCCGCGTTGACTTTCAACTTCAGTCGCCGCTCCAGAAACGCCGTAATCGCCGCAATCACCCGCTGTCCGCTCCGCTCGCTGCCGACGTAGATGTTGCAGTCGTCAGCCTAGCGGCAGAAGCGGTGGCCGCGCTTTCTCAAGTTCCCGGTCCAGATCAGTGAGCAGAATGTTCGATAGCAACGGGGACAACGGTCCGCCTTGCGGGGTGCCCTCGGTGCGTGTGCTTGCCACTCCGCCTTCCATCAGTCCCGCTTCCAGATAGCGCCGGATCAGCTTCAACACCCGTTTGTCCTTCACCTTCCGCGCCACGCGTGCCATCAGCACGTCATGGTTCACTCGGTCGAAGAACTTTTCCAAATCCAGATCCACGACCCATCGCTTCCCTTCCGCCACATAGCGCCGAGCGGCTTCCCCCGCCTGATGCGCGCTGCGTCCGGGTCGGAAGCCGTAGCTCGACTCGGAAAACTCGGGTTCGAACAGCGGTTGCAGTACCTGATGCAGCGCCTGTTGGATTAGTCGATCCACCCCCGTCGGAATGCCCAGCGTCCGTACCCCACCTGGCGGCTTAGGTATTTCCACTTTGCGTACCGCCGACGGCATGTACTCGCCCGCCAACAGCGCCTGTCTTACCTTCGTCCAGTGCGCTTGCAGCCATGGTTTCAACTCGGCCACCGTGAGCCCATCGACTCCCGGTGCGCCTTCGTTGCTCACCACGCGCTTGTAGGCGCACAGCATGTTGCTGCGTTCCACCACGGCTTCCATCAACCGTGATGCTTCCGGTTTCGTTTGCCTAGCAGCCACCGCACCAGCCTCTGCACCCACGCCCGATCCCGGCAAGTTCCGCTTGCCTTCGCCGTCGTGGGCCCTACTTGCGTACGCTTCTGCTTTCTCAGCTGGCATCGAGGTTTGCTGTCCTACTCCCGTGTTTCACGTTCGGCCCTCCGCAATGTTGCAACTGCTACTATGGCCTCGGCTGACTTCTGACGACCCTTCCCAGCACCTCTCGATGTCGGTCGCACTCAAGCAGACCGTCAGATCTCCCCGGGTATTACGCACTCCCCTTCCCGCTTATGCCTGTCGGATCTACGTCGCAGTGTTCCGTGCAAGAATCGGGCTTCACAGAGATTGGCCTGCTCACCCCACTGCGCCGCCTCTATCCGCTTCCTGTTCGTCAGGCCAGCGCCTTGCCTTCGGCTTCCTCCCGATTCCACCTCACGATGGACACCGTTGCCGTTCAGCTGACACTTCCCCTTGCCGGGTGTGTAGAGGACTCTCACCTCCAAGTGAGTGCGCCCTGCCGGGCGCACCAAACGAAATGCCCGGCATCTGCCGGGCATTTTTTGTCTCTTGTATGAGGCTTGGCCGCAATAGATGGGCTGAATAAGGAATGAGGCGCCCCATGCTGTGCCGGGGGTTTTGTCTGCTGAAACTTACACGAGGTTGCTCTACGACATCTGGCGTCCTATTGTCCTAGTCGCCGCCGGATTTCAGGAACGCGAGGGTCTTCGCCGGAAGCACCGCGGATGCTGAGGTAATCGCGGTACGATTCTGAAAAACCGGGGCTTTTGAGGCCTTCCCGCACTCTCCCCTGGAGATAATAGACGGGCGGATAATAACCGTATGTGGGCACGTTATTAAACAACAGTTCCAGCGCTTCGCCCCGCCGTTTGAGGCATTGGTCGAGTTCGGCATCGGCTTCGACGAACGCTCCGGCTTCCAAATAAGCCCGGGCAAGATCGAAGCGAGCGATCCATGTATCCAGCAGGTTGTTAGCCTCGGTGAATGCTTTGATCGCCTTGCGTGCTTCCCCGCGTTTCAGTGCCATGTCACCCTCAACTATTTTGGCGTAAGCTTGAGGTTCGGCTGTCGGTTCATGACCGAGGGCCGTGGCCAGTTTTTGCGCCTTCGCCAATTCTCCAGCCTCGGCGAAGTTTCGCCCAGCCAGGAACTGAACATATATCGATTTACTGTTGGCCAAAGCCTTTTCCGTAGCGGCTACTGCGGCACGGTTCTGGCCGCGCAAAAGCAGTGTATGACCGAGTGCGGCAAATTTGTCGGCCGCGCTGTCAGGGTTCTTGGCTGCCAGATCGGCGGCCGCGCCTTCTTCAAGGATGCGGACAGCATCTGCGAAACGTCCTTGATGAACCGCCAAATCGGCGAGACCGGCAGCAGCGACGGAAGCGCCCGCCGGGCTGAGCTTCTCGAGTTTATGGTAGGCTTCCGCTGCTTGCGACAGCTGTCCTTGCCCGAGCTGGGCCTCCGTCAAAGCCAGATAGTTTATTGCCGAAGACGGGCTTAGCCTTATAGCCGCTTGCGCCTCCTGCTCCGCCGTCTGGAAATCTCCAGCGTATGAACTGCAAAACGAGAGAAACTGCCGGTTGAGGGCCTTCTTGGGTTCCATCTCGGCCACGTGGCGCGCCTCTTCGAGCGCGTGGGAGAAATCGTGCAAGGATAAATAGGAACTGGCGAGATTGTATCGACCGGGTATTTCGGCCGGGTATCGCGCGACGAATTCTTTATTGCTCTCGATACTTTTCTGGAACTCGCCGGTGTATTGATAATACAGGCCGCGGATACGGTATTTTTCTCGCTCCGTCATACGATCCACGTGTTCCATGGCAAGCTTTATCTCCTGTTGGGCCCGCTGTTGCTGTCCCAAACTGAACGCCATGACAGCCAAACCGGAGTACGCACGGGCAAAATTCGGATCCAGTTGGGTGGCTTTCTCAAGGTACGGCGTTGCTTCTTGAAAGTTACCGGCAAGCGCCTGCTCCAGTCCAAGACTAAACTGGTGTACGGTCTCAATGGACGCGGCCGTAAATGCGCCTCTTTCGCTCTCCACCTGGGCCGATTCTGGCGTATGGTCACCCAGGGCCCTACGTATCGGGGCTGCTAGCTTGGGAATTTCGCCCACAAGCGCGTTCTTATTGGCGGTGCCGACCTCTGCCTGGGCAATGACTTTTCCGCTAATCGCATCCAGCGCTGTTGCTGAGACAGTGTACTGATCGCCATGCAGGCTGATCTCTCCCGTGATCACCGCGCTGAGCGCTTGGCTAATGGCCACCAGCCGCGCCGACTGCTGATCGAGCTTGTCGGTAGGATGAGGCAATTTTTGCGCCAGCTTACGTGCTGACCCGCGATTATAGCTGTTGATAAAGCTGGCGCCTTCCAGCGCGGTGTTGACCATCGGCTCCAGCGTGCCGTCGAACACTGGGTCGCCAGTGTAATTTGTAAAATCCGCTACCAGCACGGAAATCGGACCAGAAACAGCGGTGGTTTTCGGCCCAAATAGCTTATTTCGAAAGAGGAATCCCGTGACCGCGAGAACGAGAACCGTCGTAACCACGCCGACCAGGTGCCAGGGAATATCCCTTGCCCATGGTCGTACGTCAGGGAAACGCAGAGCAGCGGCTGCCCCCTTTTCCTGCCAGTTTTCTAAGGCAGCGAGAGCTTCGGCAGCACTCTGGTAACGCAACTCCGGTTCGAGCTCCAGACATTTGGCAACGATTGAACTGAGAGACCGAGGAATCGCGGCATTATGGCTTGAAACCGGTGCAGCTTTATCGCGGCTGCGCTTGAGAAGACTGGCTACCGCACTGTCGGCTTCGTACGGCATTTTGCCGGTGAGGAGCTCGTAAAAAATCAGGCCAACTGTGAAGATGTCGGAGCGCGCATCAAGGTCCTTGGCCTGAGCTTGTTCCGGCGACATATATTCCATCGTGCCGACCATCATGCCGGTTCGTGTCATTCCGTCACTGGCAATGGTACGTGCGAGACCGAAGTCCATAACCACGACCCGGCCCGTGGCATCCTGCATGATATTGCCCGGCTTCAAATCACGATGGACAATGCCCTCGCGATGAGCAGCGGCCAGGCCGCTGAATACCTGCGCAATTATGTCGACAGCTTCGTTGACTCCGAGCCTTCCTTGGTGTCTGAGGGTTTGACGCAGGTCCTTGGCATCCACATACTCCATGGTGATGAACTTGAGCCCATCGGCATCCCCCAAGTCATAAATGCGCACGACGTTGCGATGAGTCACCTTGCTCGACAACAGAATTTCTTGTTTGAAGCGCTGCAAAATATCGGGGTTGGAAGCCAGCTCTGGTCGGATAACCTTCAAGGCTACGAATCGGTCCAGTTCACGGTCCTTGGCTTTGTAGACCGCACCCATCCCGCCTTCTCCCAGGACTTCGAGAATCTCGTAGCGCCCGGCCAGCAGCATGCCTGGGATGAGCACAAATTGGGCCGAATAGGACTGTGAGCTCGCGACATCTGCGGCGGTTGCTGCCGGGGATGTGCCTAGATCGGCAAGGGTTGGGGACTCTGCTGAGGAAGACTCTAAGTTTGAAGCGCTTAACTTGGATCCGATGTCTACCGCAGTGGGGCTTTCCTCCCCAGCCGGAACGAACTGCCCTCTGGAAGACCCGCTGCTTACGACGATTTTTTCCCCTGAAGTCGATTGAGTCTTTTCATCCGGACGAGGTTTTTTGGGCTCCATATAGAATGCTGCCGGCCGGTCTACAGATTTTGGGCAGAAGCCGCCCGGAATTCGAGTCCTGGAGGGAAGGTCTCTCTATCCGACAGTGTCGAAAAGTATACAACGACATGCTTATTCGTCGAAGTTTTAATGCCAAAGAACTTTCAATACTCCGATATTTGCTGACATTTCATCTCGTACTTGCTAGACGACTTCATCTCGCGGGCGATCTGCATGAGTTCGTCCACGACTCCGAAACCGCTTTGGGATTGAAGGGCGGTTCAGACCAGCAACGTACGAAGGGGGGCGTGACTCCGGTCAGGCCAACGCGAGCGTCCCGCTCGGCCGCTTCGTGCTGCTGGAACCGGGGGCGCGTCACGAATCCAGCCGAGACGCCTCGAGTCCGGTATTTTCTCAAGAAAATGCCCGTGGTCGAAGACGCGCAACCACTTCGTGATTTGATCTGTGAAGCCTTGAGCAAATTTGGCTGTACTGTCCTATCGGCGCACAACGCCCCAGGAAGCCTTGCAGATAGTCTGAGAAACAACAACTGCGATTGATCTCCTGCTGACCGACGTTGTTATGCCAGGAATGGACGGCTCAGCCCTTGCGGAGGAAATCCGCTCGCTCCGTCCTGAAACGAAAATACTCTACATGACCGGCTGCAGCGGCATGTTTATCCGCGCGGATATGTTAAGTCCGAGCGTCTCGCTTATTCGGAAGCCTTTTACACCCGCTGACCTAGGGCGCAAGATTCGCAAGAGGGCTGTTCTCGAAAAGAAACACGAAACGCCACCCACATCGTGGGTCCTGGAATCAATGTGCTCCGGCCCGAACACTCACACGATACATCTGCCAAACGCGAAGACCGGCTCACGTGCCTCCAGGCTTATTGCTCTTCTGGCTTGAGAATCATTCGAATTCGAAAGCCTGGAACGATCCCCCCAACGACTTGCAGGAGCAGGTTCGTGGTTCCCACGAGTAGGCGTGCAGGCAGTAGGACGACTCGCACTAGGACTGCTGTGATGAAAATAACGGCATAAGCCGCTGGTCTCGATACCGTTCTCACTCGGAGCTCCTACGCACGGCGGCAATCAGTCCTATCTCGTCCTCGGTCGCCTTCTTTGACTGCAGCTCCATCTCCGCTTTTCCTGCTGGCAGCTCGTAAGCCCTGTCCTCTCCTTCCCAGCGGATACCGGACAGAAAGTATTGCGCTCCATATCGATGGAACACGAGCACAGTGACGACGGGATGTTGCGACAACGCGGTCGCATTCGCCAGGGCATGAACAAAACTCTTGCCGCTCCTGATCGACAGCACGGCCAGCGGATCCCCGCTGACTGTGATCGTGTAGAAACCTGCCGGCATGGTCTTGCCATTCGCGATGAACTCAAAGGGCACTTCCGCCCCGACAATCTTGCGGGTCTGCGCGGCGGCAAGCGTCGAGAGCGCCATCAGCGTGAGTATAAAAATTGTAGCGGCCTTTTTCATGATGAGTCTCCTCCGTTTTTGCGGGGACGTCCGAGAGTTTCTGGTTCCCGCATGGTCACGATTGTGGGGCAGGGTCGGACAAAAGGCCATGAAGCGAACCTAAATTTATCTTAAGTTTTCTGGGCGTCTAACCCCTTAGAATGAAATGACATCGCCACACGGTCTTGGAGGGCCGCCTTGACACATCCCCTTCTCTCACGTCACCATTCTTGAACACTGTTCTTCCTCGTTGGGGCCCCTACGAGTCGTTTGCAGCAAGCAGGTTCAAAGCTGCGATAGCTGATTTCGGAGGCAGAGTGGGAATTATGTCGTCAAACGTGTTTACCTTCGGCGAGTTCGAATTGGATATGGGGCGTTACCAATTGAGGCGGGGAGGCTTTCCGGTCAAGCTGGAGAACCTCCCGTTGGAGTTGTTGATGCTACTGGTAAAGCGGAAAGGGGAGCTTGTCACCCGCCGTGAAATCGAAGATCAACTGTGGGGACGCGACGTGTTCGTCGATGTGGACCAAGGCATTAACACGGCTGTCCGCAAGGTTCGTCAGGTTCTGCGCGATCGCCCGGAGAGGCCGCGTTATCTTCAGACCGTGGTTGGCAAAGGATATCGTTTTCTGGCTCCCGAGGTCCTGGAGGGAAATCTCCTGGAGGAAACACTAGCGTCCAAAGGAGGCGGTGGAAGCGTTACTCTCTCCGAACTTGGCCAGGCGATTCTGTGCGCTGCAGGCCTGGAGCCGGGAAGTGTAGTGCTAGAGCCGCGTTCAGCTTTGCATGAGGGGCGGACGAATTTTGTGCTCGGTCCGGTTGACAAGTAGGTTTTCCCAGAAAGGTCGAACGCTTCCCAGCCCTCTCACAACGACTCCGCAACTCGCTTCCTTTTCTTCTTGCGTGCGTCGCTGCCTCGCGCTGCCATGGGTTTCCGTGGCTGGCCCCAAGTTGCGGTTGGAATCACTAAATAGAGATGAAGCTTTTCAGCGCTTTACGGTTCAGAAATTGGGTGCTGGAACCCGGGCATGGCTCGTAGTTGGTGATCGCGGTAGGGACACCAGTTGCCTG
>Ga0306925_10002420_pt1 | contig 16064 bp, 12 predicted proteins | sample flu12Cox44000176_FD_203755 | JGI IMG/M metagenome (GOLD analysis project Ga0306925, IMG submission 203755) | Lab enrichment of tropical soil microbial communities from Luquillo Experimental Forest, Puerto Rico - flux8day.12C.oxic.44.000.176 (v2)... | ecosystem: Environmental > Terrestrial >... | reverse complement strand
TCTGCCGCGTCTCGCCCAATGCCTCTGCGGCCTCGGTGATCGTTAGGATGCGATTGTGCCGCACCGAAAAACTGGGGTTGGGGTGGGTTTTCATCGTCATGGTCATGCCTCCTGTTGTCTCTTGTGAATTGACCAAATCAGCATCCCTGGCGTCGCCCCGTTCAACGCGGAAAATGATCCGCCAGATGGCGCGAACAGTGATGCTCCAGGAGCCGGCGAGGTCGCCCCTCAGGCGTGTGCAGCTGGAAGCCCGGCATGTCGAGCCGTTCCGGCCGCCTTGCCTCGTCGAGCCGGGCCAGCATGCGGGCGACTTTTCCAAATCACCGGGGTCGCCTCGCGGCGGTCGTCGTCTCGGTAAAGGCGCCGCAGGCCGCGATGTCGATTGGATTAGTTATCTACGCGCGCGGTGGAGCGCAGGCGCACCAGTTCAACCGCTCAAGGCACGTCATTCATCCGTGCGCCGGCAAAGCGGCGACCGAGCGGGTCGCGCTTTCCGATTGCCAGCCCGCGCCTGGTGGCCCGAAAGTGGGCCGGAGCATCGGAGGCATCGACGAACAAGATGGCGGGCGAACCCATCGGACAATCGCTCCAACGGGTCGAGGATTTCGCGCTCCTGACCGGACGCGGCCATTATGCCAGCGATCTGCCGTTAGCAGCGGGGACGTTACACGCCGCGGTCCTGCGCTCGCCGCACGCCCATGCAGAGATCCTGGCGATCGATGCGGCTCGGGCATCGGCGATGCCGGGGGTGGCCTGCGTCGTGACCGGCGATGACGCCCGGCGCTGGAGCCGTCCTTTTATCGCCCCCGTCAAGTCGCCGATCGAGCATTGGTGCCTCGCGACCGAGCGCGTACGCTATCAAGGCGAACCGGTCGCCGTCGTCGTCGCCGGCGACCGTTACCGGGCTGAGGACGCAACAGAGGCGATCGACGTCACCTACCGTCCGTTGTCCCCGACGTTGGATCCGCGCGCCACCGCCGAACACGTTGTCGTCAGTGACCGGCGCTTCCGCTATGGCGACCCGGAAGCCGCTTTTGCCGCGGCGGCGCACCGGATCGCGATCACCACGGAATATCCGCGCAACGGCTGCACGCCGATCGAGTGCTTTGCCGTCGTCGCCGAGCATCTCCGCGGAGAGAACGCCTACGAGGTCACCGCGAACTTCCCGGGGCCTTTCGCGCTGCATCCGGTTATGGCGTTGGCGCTCGGCGTTCCGGCGAACCGGCTGCGGCTCAAGACGCCGCCGGATTCGGGCGGCAGCTTTGGCGTCAAGCAGGCCGTCTTCCCGTACATCGTCCTGATGGCCATCGCCGCGCGCAAGGCCGGGCGGCCGGTCAGGTGGGTCGAGGATCGGTTCGAGCACCTTCTGGCCGCGAGCTCGGCGACGAACCGGGTGACCACGCTCGAAGCCGCGGTCACCGATACCGGTGAAATCCTGGCGCTCGCCTGGGACCAGATCGAGGATTGCGGCGCCTATCTGCGTGCGCCGGAGCCGGCCACGCTCTACCGCATGCACGGCAACATGACCGGCGCCTACCGGGTGACGAACCTCGCGATCCGCAACCGCGTCGTGCTGACCAACAAGACGCCGAGCGGGCTCAATCGCGGTTTCGGCGGCCCGCAGGTCTATTTTACGCTCGAGCGGCTGATGCAACGGATCGCCGTGACGCTCGGCCTCGACCCGCTCGATGTGATCCGTCGCAACCTCGTTCCGTCCGGCGCCTTTCCCTATCGTTGCCCGGCCGGGGCGATCCTCGATTCGGGCGATTACCCCGCTACTGTCGATGCCGCCGTCGCAGAGGGCGGTCTCGCTGAACTCCGCGCGCCACGCGAGGAGGCGCATGCCGAAGGCCGGCTCTACGGCATCGGCTACGCCGCTATCGTCGAGCCGTCGATCTCGAACATGGGCTACATCACGACGGCTCTGACCGCCGAAGACCGCGCCCGCGCCGGACCGAAGAGTGGGGCTCAGACCGCCGCGACCGTGGCGCTCGATCCGCTGGGCGGGGTCAGCGCGGTGATCGACTCGGTGCCGCAAGGACAAGGACACCGCACCGTCGTGGCCCAGGTGGTCGGCGAAGTCTTCGGGTTGCCGGCGGCGGCGATCCGTGTCAATACCGAGCTCGATACCGGCAAGGATGCATGGTCGATTGCCGCCGGCAATTATTCGAGCCGGTTCGCCGGTGCCGTCGCCGGTGCCGCGTACCTCGCGGCGGTTCGGTTGCGTGACAAGCTCACCCCCATCGCCGCTCCCCAGCTCAACATCGAGCCCGACGAGGTAAGGTTCGCCGACGGCAAAATCTTCGCGGCCGCCAACCTTGACAATGCGGTCGGCTTCGCTCGGCTCGCCGGGACGAGTCACTGGTCGCCGGGATCGCTTCCCGATGCCGATGCCACGGCACTGCGCGAAACCGTATTCTGGACACCGCCCGGGCTCGACGCGCCGACCCAGACCGACGAAATCAACAGCTCGGCCGCCTATGGCTTCATTTTCGATTTCTGCGGCGTCGAGATTGACCGCGACACCGGACAGGTGCGCATCGATAAATACGTGACGATGCACGACGCTGGGCGAATCCTGAACCCGGCGCTCTTCGACGGACAAGTGCACGGCGCATTCGCGCACGGGGTGGGTGCAGCATTCTACGAGGAGTTTGTTTACAGCGAGGATGGCAGCTTCTTGTCGGGCACCTTTGCCGATTATCCGGTGCCGACCGGCTGCGAGATCCCGCAACCGGTGATCCTGCATCGCGAGACCCCGTCGCCGGTGACGCCGCTCGGCGCCAAAGGCGTCGGGGAAGGCAATTCAATGAGCACACCCGTCTGCCTTGCCAATGCCGTTGCCGATGCACTTGGTGTCACCGATCTGATCTTGCCGCTGACCCCGCAACGGGTCGCCACGCTGCTCCGCGCGAGGGGGAAAAATGTTTGACCTCGGGCGCAGCTTTCATCGCCGGCGTCGAGCGCAGCCCGAACGCGCTCGCTGTCGCCGACGTCGACCTGCGTCTCAGCGACGCCGAATGGTATGCCGAGGTGTCCCGGGTGATCGACGGGCTCGCGGCACTGGCCTTGCGGAAGGGCAACCACCTCGCCGTTGTGCTGCAGAACCGACTGGCGATGGCGAGCCTGCATTGGCTCGCAGCGCTTCGAAGCCGGCAGGGCGTTGCGAATGATCGGGCGCGACCGGGTCACGTACCTCTACCTAATCCCGACCCTCTATCACGATCTGTTGGCCGACCCCGACTTCACCGACAGCGATATTCGCTCGGTCAGGAAGCTCGGCTTTGCCGGTGCGGCGATGCCGGAGCGTCTGTTGAAGCGGGTCGATGCGGCGTTCGGCCCAGAGCTCTTCGTCAATCACTGCGGCTAGTCGGAAATCTATACCTTGACGATCGACCAGCACGCGGCGAGGAGGCCAGGCTCGGCCGGTAAGGCCGGCCTAAACCAGCGATCAGGGTGGTTAATCTCGCCGCCGAGACCTCAGGCCTGCTCGCGCGGGCCGGTGAGGAAGGGCAGATCATCGCAGACCTCGCTTGTGACGAAGCCTTCGAGGGTCATTGGCGAAGGCCCGACGCCGATGCCCGAGCATTCCGGCAGGGCTGGTACTTCACCGGCGATACCGGTTATGCCGACGAGACCGGCTATCTCTTCGCCACCGGGCGGATCGACGACCTGATCATCACCAGTGGCGAGAACGTCTCGCCGGGCGAGATCGAGAGCGTGGTCTCGCTGCACCAGGCGGTCGCAGAGATCGCCGTTGCAGGGTCGCCTGACCAGCGTCCGGGGCGGCGCGTCACCCTTTTGTCAAGCGCGCTGCAGCGGTCGACCCGGACGCCCTCGACGCCGGGTGCCGTGCTTCGCGGCTCGCCGATTAAAAGCCGCCGCGCGCCTGGGTCTTTATCTCCGATATCCCGAAATCGCCGGTTGGCAAGATCCTGCGCCGCAAGCTCGTCGCTGGTGAGTACGAAAAAGGGAGTGAATTCAGCCCGCCGCGCGGCGATTGACCATTGACAACCCGCGCAGAACATCTTCCGCTTGGACCAATTGCTCGTCGCTCGCCGAGCCGATGTCCTCCGTTGCAACGGCGGGAGCCTCTTTGGGGGCGGGTGTCGCGGTTGCACCGGGCGGCGCATCCGCCGGCAGCTTGTCGGCGGCCTGGTCGGGGTTCTTGAGCGCGCCCGGCAGATCGGCCTCGCGCCGCATTTGGCCTTGCGCCAGTCTTGCGAGCTTGAGGGACGTAACGGCAAGGTCGGGATCGAGACCTTTGCCCTGAATTTCCCGCCCGGAGGGCGTCGTGAAACGGGCGGTAGTCAAACGGATCGCGCCGCCGCCGTCGCCCAACGGGATCACACTTTCGATCGAGCTCTCGCCAAAGGTCTTGCTACCGAGCAGCACAGCCCGGTGGTTGTCCTGCAATGCGCCGGCGACGAGCTCGGCTTCTCGCGCGGTGCCGCCATTGACCAGCGCGACGAGCGGCAGTCCTTTGGCGAGATCGCCCGGGGTGGCGCTGATCCGCTTGACGCTCGCGGGTTTGCGGCCCTTGACGACGACAATATCGCCCTTGTCGATGAAGGCGTCGGCGACGGAGACCGCGGCGTCGAAGGCACCTCCCGGGTTGTTCCGGAGATCGAGGATGAGGCCGATCAGCTTGCTGCCGATCTTTTGCCGGAGGTCCTGCACCGCGGCGGCGAGTGCCGCTTGCGTTCCGCCGTCGAACCCGGCGACGCGGAGATAGCCGATGTTCCCCGCTTCGACGCGGCCGACCACGGTCTGGAGCTTGTACGCCTCGCGCTTGAGCGTCAGATCGATCTGTTTGTCGGCGCCGCGCCGCAAGGTCAGCTGGACTTCGCTGCCGGCCGGACCGCGCAGCTTCTGCTTTGCCTCGCCTAAGGTCAGATCGTAAACCGGCTCATTGTCGATCGTGAAGATGACGTCGCCGGGCCTGATCCCGGCCTGCGCCGCCGGCGATCCGTCCTGTGGCGAGATCACCTTCAACTGACCGCTTTCGATCGTGACCGCCAGCCCCAGGGTGGCGGCATCATCATTCGCCGGCGTCTGCGACGCCTTAAATGCCGCCTCGTCGATAAAGGAGGAGTGCGGATCGAGACCGGACAGCATGCCGGCGATCGCCGCCCTAATCAGCTTCGTGTCGGTAACCGGGTCGACCGCGTCCTGGCGAATGCGTTCAAAGGCTTGGTCAAACAGATTGAGCTCCTCGTAGACGTTATCCTTGCCAGCCTTTTGCTGGGCAAAGACACCGCCCGCAAGCAGCGGTAAGGTCATCAAGGTCGCAATCGCCAGTTTACACACCCCTAACATCCTCCATCACGAGGCCCGCCTCGGCCGCCGCCGACCGTAGCCGAACAATCATGGTAATACCATGACCGTCGGTGGGCTCGTCTCGATCGTGCTTTGGGGTACCCGGCGAGGCGACGGCTGTGCCATCATAAGGCCGGGATAGCTGAACAAGGGTGCGCGATGGCCGGAATGCTCGACGGGAAATCGGCGCTGATCACCGGCGGGGGTGGGGGTATCGGTCGCGCCACGGCGCTCGCCTTTGCGCGCGAGGGCGCCCGCGTCGCTGTCGCCGATCTGATGGCGGAGGCCGCCCGTGAAACCGTCGCTCTGGTCAACGCCGCGGGTGGGCAGGCGATATCGCTGTCGGGCGATGTCAGCCGCGATGCCGATGTGCGCGCGATGATTGAAGCCGTGGTCAGCACCTACGGCCGCCTCCACTGCGCCTTCAACAATGCCGGGATTGCCGGCTGGCAGGTCGACGCCGTGGGCAAGAAGACCGCGGAGTGGTCGGAGGAGGCGTTCGACCGAATGATCGCGGTCAATCTCAAGGGTGTATGGCTCTGCATGCGGCATGAGCTGCCACAAATGCAGACCCAGGGCGGCGGTGCGATCGTCAACACCGCCTCGATCGCCGGGCTCGCCGGTCTGCCGACCTCTTCGGCCTACGTTGCGGCCAAGCACGGTGTGGTCGGCCTGACCAAGACCGCCTCGATCGAATATGCCGAGGCTAACATCCGAGTGAACGCGGTCTGCCCCGGCTATATCCGTACCCCGATGACCGAGCCCGGCATGCGGCTGCGCGGCGAGGCTATCCTCGCCCAGACCCCGTTCAAACGGCTGGGTAATCCCGAAGAAATCGCCGAGATGGTTGTTTGGCTGTGTTCGGAGCGCGCGAGCTTCGTCTCGGGCGTCGCCTACAACGTCGATGGCGGGTATATGGCGGTTTGATCCCGTCCATCGATTACCTGGAAAAAATCGTCGGAACCCAAGGCGGGGGCGAGCCCTCGCATTTTTCGTTTTGTCGGCTTTCAAGGTTGCGGTGGGTGCGGTCGTCGCCAGCGTGGCAATGCGGTGCGGCGGCTCGCGCATTTTCTTGCGCACCCGATCTCTGCGAGCGCTCGCGGCGGAGCTCCTCGATCCGCGCTCGGATTGTCGCGAAATCGTCGGCAGCGCGAGGTCGGGTCACGTTTCCCCTCGGGGTGGATCAGGCGTCTGCAGAAAGCCGCGAGAAGGAAGATACTGCCAGCGGAAAATCACCGCCGATTGTACCTTTTTATCCCCCTACGCCAAACAAAACGAGCCGGGCGGAAGGACTTCCGCCCGACTCGCGAGGCTCATCTCGTTTCCCGGAACCGACATGAGCGAGGAAGTCCGCGGTCCCGCCCTTGAGCCCTCTTTTACGACCAAGGAAGAGCACAAAGGAACTGGCCGCGGCCTAAATATGATCTGCGGGGTTGCCTAGCAGTCTGGCGGGACCGTGACAGTTGATAGCGAGATCGGCAATCGAACAGCGGACACTGAAGAGGCCGGCGAGCGAAGCCAATGGGACGCGTGGCCGCCCTCCCGCATTCTACTGGTCGACGACAATAGCGCTATTGGCGCAATCACCGAGATCATGTTGCGAACACTCGGCGACGATCGCGACAGTGCTGCGTGCGCCCATCTCGAGCCGCTATACTCATGACCGGGCGGATCGACAGGAGGACGCCATGGCCAAAGGATATTTCGTGGTTCGCGCCGAGGTACCCGACGAGATGGATCGGGCGCCGTTCGACGAGTGGTATGCGACCGATCACTTGCCTTGGGCAATCAAGGTGTTTGGTGCACAGCGCGGCTGGCGCTGCTGGAGCCGGAATGATCCGGCGGTCCATTACGCCTTTTACGAATTCGCCGATGTCGGGCATGCGCAAGCGCTGATCGGTTCCGACAAGATCAAGCCGCTGATCGCCGATTTCGATCGTGTCTGGGGCGACCGCGTGGCGCGCCGACGCGAGATCCTCGAGGTCGTCCAAGAGATGGCCCCTTAGAGGAGAACCGCGATGGCGGAGATTGCAGTCGGCCGCGTGATCAGCGGCATTCGGGAGATATCGTGCGATACGCTGATGGAGCGCGCGGCGTGTGCAGCGACCGGGCTCGGCGAGCTCGGGGTCGGCACGGGCGACGCGATCGGGATGGTGCTGCGCAACGACTTTGCGTTCTTCGAGGCGAGCTATGCGGCGCAGCGTCTCGGCGCCTACAACGTTCCGATCAACTGGCACGGCAAGACCCATGAGATCGCCTATGTGCTGAACGACTGCGGTGCCAAGGCGGTGGTCGCGCACGCCGACCTGCTGCCGGAGGTCGGGCCGGTGATGCCGCCGGAGGTGCCGCTCTTCGTCGTGCCGACGCCGCCGGAAATCGCCTCCGCCTATGGGATCGCCGACGAGTTATGCCGCCCGCCGGTGGGTGCACTGCAGTGGGAAGATTTGGTCGACTGCTTCCCGCCGTTGCCGGAAGCTCGTGCCGGGGTGAATTCCAGCATGATCTACACCTCCGGCACTACCGGCTACCCCAAGGGCGTGCGGCGGCTCGACATCGGTCCCGAAACGGCAGAGCTGTTCGCTGCAGGAGTGCGAGATGTTTTCGGCATGATGCCCGAGCGGGTCTTTCGTACCGTGATCACTGGCCCGCTCTATCACAGCGCACCCAACGCTTACGGGCTCTACGCCGTGCGCATGGGCGGTCTCGCCGTGCTGCAGCCGCGCTTCGATGCCGAGGAACTGCTTCGTCTGATCGAGCAATACCACATCACGCATCTCCACATGGTGCCGACTATGTTTGTCCGGCTGCTGCGCCTGCCGGAGGAGGTCAAGCAAAAGTACGACCTCTCTTCGCTCGAATGGGTGATCCACGGCGCGGCACCCTGCCCGGTCGACGTGAAGCGCGCGATGATCGATTGGTGGGGGCCGGTCATCTATGAATATTACGGCGCAACAGAGACCGGGGTCGCCACATTCCATGACTCCGAGGAGGCACTGCGCAAGCCCGGCACTGTCGGGCGGGCCCGGCCCGGCAGCACGGTGCGCATCTATGATGCCGACAGTCGGATCCTGCCGCCGGGCGAGGTGGGCGAGATCTATCTCTGGCTCGAGGGCTTTCCCGATTTCACCTATCACGGCCTTGACGACAAGCGCCGCGAGGTCGGGCGCGACGGTCTGGTGACACTCGGTGATGTCGGCTATCTCGACGAGGACGGCTATCTGTTTATCTGCGACCGCGCGCGCGACATGGTGATCTCGGGTGGCGTCAACATCTACCCCGCCGAGATCGAGATGGCGCTGCTCGCCATGCCGGGTGTCCATGATTGCGCGGTCTTCGGCATTCCGGACGCGGAGTTCGGCGAAAAGCTCTGCGCTCACATCGAACCCGGCCCTGAGGCGCGCCTCGACGCGGCCGAGGTCACGACGTTCCTGCGCGGACGCCTGGCAGATTTCAAGGTGCCGCGGGTGATCAAGTTCGAGACCGCCCTGCCGCGCGAGGATTCCGGCAAGATCATCAAACGCAGGCTGCGCGAGCCGTATTGGGCAGAGGCGGGACGGAATATTTAGATCGGTGTGAACGCCTTGCCGTGACCGACGAGCCGCTCGCGCGGCAGATGGACCCCTTTGCCGTCGTCTTCGACGACCCGGCCGATGACCTGCGCCCGCCGGCCGTGCCGGTGCAGGATCGACAGCGCGGCACCGGCGTCTCTCTCCGAGACGAGGACGCAAAAGCCCACCCCATGTTGTAGACCTCAAACATTTCGGTGTCGTCGACGGCCCCATATTGCTGAATTAACCGGAAAACCGGCGGCACCGGCGGCAAGTCGTCGATCATAAATCCGACCCTGGCGTCGACACGAGGCAGGTTGAGCAATCCGTCACCGGTAATATTGATCAGAGCCTCTAAGGACGGGATGTTATTGATGATATCAAGGATCTCCGGCACGTAAATAAAGGTCGGGCACAGCAGCTCCTCGCCCAGCGGGATTCCGAGCTCGGGGAAGACGTGGTCGATCGCCAGTCTGCCGCGCTCGAAGAAGACGTAACGCGCCAAAGTCAAGCCGTTGCTGTGGATGCCGCTGCGTTCGAGCCCGATGATGACATCGCCCGGCACGAGATCCCGACCGGTGATGATTCTGTCGAGCGGCACGATCCCGACCGCCATCCCGACCAGGTCGAAACCGCGGACCACGTACTTGAGGCGGCGCGATCTCACCGGCGGAAATCGAAATTCCGGCCTCTTTGGCGCCGACTGCGAGCCCGATCGCGATCGCGCCCAGGATATCGGCATCGGCTTTCTCGATCGCGATGTAATCGACCATCGAAATCGGTCGCGCTCCGACACAGATTGCGTCGTTGACATTCATCGCGACGCAATCGATGCCGATCGTGTCGTAACGGTTCATCATTTGCGCGATGATCGACTTCGAGCCGACCCCGTCCGTACAGATCGCGAGGCCGATCCCGCCGATGTCGATGACATTGGCAAAGTAACCTATGTCCAATTTGACGGCCCCGAGAGCGCCCGGCGGCGGCCCGGTCTGCTTTATATTGGCGATGATCTGCTGAAGACCGGCTTCCGCCGCGTCGATGTCGACCCCGGCCGTCTTATGGGGGCGTTCGTCGGGCTCCAGGCTCTGATCCAATGGCGGCGCTGTATGCCGGATTAGACCTGTCGCAACAGCCCGCGTAAACTACCAACCGACGGAAGACGGAGGAATCATCCATGGCGACACCGGAACTGCGCCCGCTCGGGAAGGCACTCGGCACCGAGGCGCTCGGAATCGACCTGTCACAGCCACTCGACGAGGCAACCTTCGCATGGATCGCGCGGGCTTTCGCCGAGCATCCGGTGCTGGTGTTCCGCGATCAGCATCTCGGTGCCGCCGACATCGCCGCCTTCGGACGCCGCTTCGGAGTGCCGCGCAAGCATGCGCTCGTCAAATACCGGCATGTCGAATTTCCCGAGGTGTCCTGGCTGACAAATGTCGAGGAGGGCGGAGAAATCGACTGGTACGGCGTCAAGCGCGCGACCGACTGGCACACCGACTCGACTTATGAAGAACAACTGCCGCTGTTGGCGATGCTGCACGCGCTCGAGGTGCCTTCGGCGAAGGGCGGCACGATGTTCGCCGATATGCGGGCCGCCTATCAAGCGCTGTCGGACGACATGAAAGAGCGGCTCGCCGGGCTCGTCGGATTGCACGGCCGCAGCAGCGGGCCGGCGGGCGAGCGACTTTATGGCGATGACAAGGGTGCCACCGAGAAGAAATATTCCGAACTGCCGCGGCCGGCGGTGATCAACCATCCCGTCACCGGTCATCCGATCCTGTTCGTCAACCCGATGCACACCCACGGCTTTGAGGGAATGGAGCACGAGGAGGCCTGGGAGCTGATCGAAGATCTCGCCGCGCATGCCACGCAGGAATGCTTCACCTACTATCACTCTTGGCGCGTCGGCGATCTGTTGATGTGGGACGAGCGGGCGACGATGCACCGCGGTGCGGGCGACTATCATCCCGAGGAGCGTCGCGTCATGCTGCGGACCATCGTTTATCCGAACTGAGCAGGACTCAAGGGTCCCCTGGCGCCTCCCCTTAAGGTCGTGAGCGGTGGGAGAGGCGATTTGCGTTCCAGTCTTTGATTGCTGTCGCGGTCATTAGCGATGCGTGGCAATTCCAGAAGAGGGTGGGACGAGGCCATATGACCTATGAAGAATTCAACGAATTCTGCCGGGCGCTCCCCGCTACCACTTATGTGGTCCAGTGGGGCGGATCGCATGTCTGGAAGGTTGGCGGCAAGGTGTTCGCGATCGGCGGCTGGCACAATGACGAAGCGAGCTTCACCTTCAAGGTAAGCGACATTTCATACGAAATGCTCAAGGAGCAACCGGGCTTGCGTCCGGCGCCATATCTTGCGTCGCGCGGCATGAAATGGATCCAGCACTTCGCAAAGCCCGGGCTGTCCGATGGCGCGTTGCGAGACTATGTCCGCAAGTCGCACTTCATCGTCTCGCAGGGCTTGTCGAAGAAGAAACGGATCGAATTCGGACTAACCATGCCGCAACCGGCCGCCCGCGCCGGCGCGGACTCTTGGCTGAGGCGAAGCGACTGAAGATGGGGTGACGGTGAATAACCGGTCACCAATTCCGGAACGGCACCCTGGAACCGGTCGCCGCCGTAATGAGCCTATTGTTGCTATCTTGACACCATAAAAATAACAAATTCATATCGCAGACTCCCTGGATGGCGAGGCTGGAACGGGCCGTCGCTCGCCGGAATAAGTGCGCACGACCTTCGGCTTGCCAAGGCGGGGGCACCGGATCGGTTTGGCGTTTCAACCGAAAGGCGAAGTTTTGCTGCTGATTTGCTGCAGATGCAGCGGCGATGAAATAATGAATACCATCTCTAGTTGTCGTCGAACAAAACCGAAAGGCCTGTGTCCGCGCCATCCGCGGCGCACAGTGCAGCCCCGCTCTCCGGGGGATTGTCGGGCCAGCGGAAAACCCGCAAAGTTGCAAACTGGATCGGCACCCTTCACGCATGTCCGGGAGAACACACGCCGATGAGGATCGATCAAGCCGTCAATATCGAAGACCTGCACCGCATGGCAAAGCGGCGGCTGCCGAAGATCGCGTTCGATTTTATCGAAGGCGGCCTCGAAGACGAGCGCGGGCTAGAAACCAACACCTCGGCTTTCCATAAGCATCGGTTGTTGCCGCGTTATCTCGTCGACGTGTCGAAGCGCGACCAGACGAAGACGATCTTCGGCCAGACATTTGCGAGCCCGCTCGGCATCTCACCGACCGGCGGGACAAGTCTCTTTCGTGACGGCGCCGATCTGATGCTGGCCGAAGCGGCCCGCGACGCGAATATCCCCTACATCATGTCGGGCGCCAGCAACGCCACGATCGAGGCGGCGGCCAAGATCGCGCCGAAGAACCATTGGTACCAGCTCTACGCCGCTCGCGATCACGCAATCAACGCCGACTTGATCAAGCGTACCGCCGACGCCGGGCTGGGCGCGCTGGTGTTGACCGTCGACACGCCGGTCGGCGCCAAGCGCGAGCGTAACCTCCGCAACGGCTTTGCCAATGTCCGCGGCGGCCTGTTCCAGGCGTTGAGCCTGAAGCCCTCGATCCTGGCCGAGGCGCTGACCCATCCCGGCTGGATCGTCGAATATCTGCGGCGCGGCGGCGGCACCCCGATGCTGGGCAACTGGCAGCCCTACGCTCCGCCGGGATCGAATGCGGAAGAAGTCTACAAGCACTCGAGTTCCCTGCGTCCCTTCAATGCGCAGACGTGGCGCGATTTGGAGAGCTACCGCAAGCTGTTCCCGCGCGCGCTCGTCGTAAAGGGCATCATGAGCCCAGCTGACGCTCTGCGGGCGCTCGAGGTCGGTTGCGACGGAATCCTCGTGTCCAATCATGGCGGGCGCCAGCTCGACCAGGCGCCCGGCTCGCTCGACGTACTGCCCGCGATCAAGGCCGCAGTGGGCGACAAGCTGACCTTGCTCCTCGACAGCGGGGTTCGCCGTGGCGCCGATATCCTGATTGCGCTGTGTCTCGGCGCCGATTTCTGCTTCATGGGCCGCCCGACCCTCTATGGCGCAGCTGCCGGCGGCTTGGCCGGCGTCAAAAAGGCGATCGACATCTTCGTCAATGAGATCGATCTGGTCATGGGGCAGATCGGCTGCCCGAGCCTCGATCAGCTCGGCCCGGATTTTCTGTGGCGCGACGACTGGGCGCGCAACGTCTGATTGCGAGAGATCACCACACCATGAACTTTGATCAAGCCGTCAATATCGAAGACCTGCATCGGATCGCGAGGCGGAAATTGCCGAAGATCATCTTCGATTACATCGAGGGTGGGGTCGAGGACGAGCGCGGCTTGGCGCGCAACGAGGCCGCTTTCCACAAGCACCGGCTATTGCCCCGCTACCTCGTCGATGTGTCAAAGCGCGACCAGTCCGCGACAGTGTTCGGACGGACCTATTCGAGCCCGTTCGGGATCTCGCCGACCGGCGGCGTCGGCCTCTACCGGCGCGAAGGCGAGGTGATGCTGGCGGAAGCCGCGGCAGCGGCGAACATCCCGTACATCATGTCCGGCGGCAGCAACGCCTCGATGGAAGAGGCGGCGCGCATCGCGCCAGACAATGTCTGGTTTCAACTCTATGCGGCAAAGGATGGCGATATCACCGACGCGCTGATCGGGCGCGCCCGCGACTCCGGGGTCGGCGCGCTGGTGCTGACCGTCGATGTGCCGGTGCATCCGAAGCGCGAACGCAATTACCGTAACGGCTTTGCCAATGTACGCCGCGGCGGCGTCCTGGAATCACTGAAGCTGAAGCCCTCGATCCTGTTGGAGGCGATAACCCATCCCTCCTGGGTCATCGAATATGTGCGCCTCGGCGGGGCGCCGACCTTGGGGAATTGGGCGCCGCACGCCCCTAACGGCGCGAGTACGGCAGAGGTCATGAAATTCGGTCGCGGGCAGACCCCGGCCGCGGCGCAAACCTGGCGCGACCTTGAACGCTATCGGCGCCTCTTTCCGCGGGCTCTCGTCGTCAAAGGCATCCTGAACCCGGCGGATGCGGTTCGTGCTGCCGAGATCGGGGTAGACGGCATCATCGTCTCGAACCATGGCGGACGCCAGCTCGACCAGGCGCCAGCCTCGTTGGAGGCGTTGCCGGCAATCAAGGCGGCGGTCGGCGATAAAGTAACAGTGATGCTCGACAGCGGCGTGCGCCGCGGCGCCGACATATTGATCGCCTTCTGTCTCGGCGCTCAATTCGTGTTCTTTGGCCGGCCGACTCTCTACGGCGCCGTCGCGGGTGGACTCCCCGGCGTCAAGAAGGTGATCGACATCTTCCGCAGCGAGATTGATCTTGTCATGGGACAGATCGGCTGCCCGAGCCTCGACCAACTCGGGCCCGACTTCCTGTGGCGTGACGACTGGATGCAGAACCGCTGACGGGGGCTCAGTCGGCTGCGGCACGCGGTCCGGCGAGCGCTGCATCGATCTCCTCGATCGACCGCCCCTTGACCTCGATGCCCCAGATCAGGAAGGCGAGCCCCGGCGATCACACACCAAGCCGCCAGGTAGTACATCGCCGGTTCGATGGCCGGGAGCGTCGCCTTCGGCGCGACGATGTCGCTCGACCCGACGATCAGCGCCAACCCGAGGGGGCCGATGATCTTGCCGAAATTGCCGAGACCGTAACCGAAGCCCATGCCGCTCCCCCGTAAAGCCGCTGGCCATACCTCGGCCGCATAAGGCCCGACGACCGCATAGCCGCCGTTATTGAAGAATCCTTGGGCCAGAAGCATCAAAAAGAACACTGATACCCCGCCGAGGAAGGCATCATGATAAAGCCCGGCGACAACCAGGCTCAGCGCCCCACCTGCCGCTGAGCAAGATGCCCGATGGGCGCCGCCCGATCGCATCCGCCAGATAGGCCCAAACGAGACGGCCGACGAACCCGGCGAGACCCGCGAAGATCAGCAGAAAAGACGCTTGGGCCGGTGGGATCTTCAGCAGCAGCACCAGCAGGGTTGGCGCCCACAGCCCGATCCCGTTACCGGCGGTCTGCGAGCCGAGGCTGGTGAGGACAGTGACCGCCATGCTGCGCGGATATTTGAACAGCTCCAGCCACGAGGTCTTTTGCACCTCGGGAACCGCGCTGGGCAGCTCGATCTCGTTCGGATCGACCTGCAGAGCCCAGGCGAGCGAATTGCGCGCCTCTTCGGGCCGCCCCATGCGCATCAGCCACCTCGGCGATTCCGGGACCCAGGCGCGGATCAACAGGGTCAGGAAGGCCGGCAGGAGACCGATCGCGAAGAGGCCGCGCCAGCCGACATAGGGCTCCAGATACGCTCCCAATATCGCGGCAAGCACGCTGCCCAGCGGCAGGCAGCAGGTCACTACCCCGCCGACCCACCCGCGCTTGCTCGACGGCACGAATTCCTGCACCAGTGGCAGATCGACGGCAAACAGCCCCGAGACGCCGGCGCCGACGAAGAGGCGGCACAAAGACAGGAAGATCCAGCCGCCAGCGTCTGGGGTCAGCGCCATGATGCCGGTGAAGATCGAGAAATTGAGGGCGGTGCCGATGAACACGGTCCGCCGGCCAATGCGATCGGCCAGCCAACCCCAGATCAGGGCGCCGGGGACAGCACCTATACCAGCCGCAAGCAGGATCATCGCCGACTGACCGTAAGTCAGCTTCCATTGACCGACGATGAAAGCCAACGCGAAGGCGATCAGCCCGTAGTCGAAGAAATCGAGCATGTCGCCCAGCACCGCAGCGGAAATGATCTTCCACTGGTTCGTCGTCAGCTTCTGCTGGCGCTCCAGAACCTCCCGCATGGCATTCTCCCGAGGTTCTTCTACGCACCCGTTGGGGCTGCTACATTGCGGGCGCTTTAGTCAAAGCGGCATCGATTTCCTCGATCGAGCGGCCCTTCGTCTCGATCCCGAGCGCCACAAACGCCCCCGCCGCCAGGGCCGCCCAGAAGGCGAGGAAGAACATCGCCGGGATCATCGCGTCGACCGACGCCTCCGGCTTGATCACGTTCGTTGCGCCGACGATCAGCGCCAATCCCAGCGGGCTGATGATCTTGCCGAAATTGCCGACGCCATAACCCAGCCCCATGCCGCTCGCCCGCAACCCCGCTGGCCACACCTCTGCCATGTAGGGCGCGATGATAGTGTAGGAGCCGCCGCCGAAGAAAGAATGCGCCATCAG
>Ga0306925_10002419_pt1 | contig 16064 bp, 16 predicted proteins | sample flu12Cox44000176_FD_203755 | JGI IMG/M metagenome (GOLD analysis project Ga0306925, IMG submission 203755) | Lab enrichment of tropical soil microbial communities from Luquillo Experimental Forest, Puerto Rico - flux8day.12C.oxic.44.000.176 (v2)... | ecosystem: Environmental > Terrestrial >... | reverse complement strand
CGTGATGGGCGCCGTCCACGCTGCACTCCAGGTCTGAGGACCTACGACTCCATCAACGGCAAGACCCTTCTCCCGTTGGAACGACGTGCACACGTCCTTTGATTGCGGACCATAAGCCCCATCGACACTGATCGTCCAGCCCCTGTGGGACATTTGGCCTTGCCACTGGTGGACGTCAGCACCTGACATTACAGGCGGATACTGCAGGTATCTTCCAGGCCAGGGAGGAGCAACTCCTCCTGAAGCGGGAGGTGGAGCAGGAGCGGGGGCTGCTCCACCGGCTTTTGCGAGGACGACGTCCCAGGGGAAGTTTGGACCAGGGTCGGTATGCCCTCCACCTGCACCTGCAGCGGCGACGTCTCCATGTCCGCATACTCCTTTCACGCCTGAGCCGATCTGCGCAGCATTGATCTTGACAAGTGGAATGCCGTATCTGCCCGACTCCTCAACTAACCACTGTGCGCATGCAGTCAGCATACGGTCCTTACTCAGCCAGATGTCTCGACTCCAACCACTCGATGCTCCAGACGGCGTGCAGCAGCAACCATGCTCACCCCAATCGTTTGCAGACAGGGCCGACCAGCTTTTATTCGCAGGCTTGACATACTCACCGATGTCCGTCGCAGTCGTGTCGTCGAAGCCGCAGTGGTAACTGACCCCCGATGACTTCTGTGCGAGGAAGTTGCCAAGCGAACGAAACGTAGTGGCGCCTTCACTCGTGTGGACAACGAGCACCTGGTTGCGACTACGACTACTCGAGAAGTTCGGGGACGGGATCCAGATACGGTTAACCATCTTCTTCCTCCTCGTCAGGCGTCTCATCGCCATGATCGATTTCGTCAGCCTCGACGTCATCATCAGGCTCGGGGTCGATTGTACTCATACTTCACCTCCTAGCTGTAGTCGAACTCATACGTTAACTTCATGGTCTGCGTGTTGCTCTTGGTGACCGCACCGGGCAGCAACGACCGTGCGATAAACTGCCGTGTGTTACCAAGGCGATAGGTGTTGGACTGTGAAGTAGTGATTAACTGGTTCACGACGTACACGCCACCAGGGGTGATCGCGTGACCACCCTGGAACTGGTAGTAGTAGCTGAGTCCGTAAGTGGCAGCAGGATAGTACGTTCCACGTCCAATACCTGACGTCGACCAGCGACCGATCATGTTCTCAGGGTTGGATCCGTCATACATAGAGGTCAACGACCAAAGCTCGTCGCCGTTAGTGGCATCCGGATGATAGATGAGTGGCGTAGGAACGCTGCTTGCACCGCCAGTACCGCCGATAGTACTACCTGGCTGTACACCCATCACGAAGCTAGTAATCGTATTAGTCGTAGCAGGGTCAAGCTGGTACATAGTGTTGCTCGCGCCGTACATCCACAAGTACCCACCGCCGAAGGCTAATACCCCGTACGAAGGTCTCGAGGTGTACGTGTTCAGCGGTGCGCCGCCGGCTGCAGCGAACTTGTAGATAGTCGGCGTGCTGGTACTCACCCACCAGTTCCCAACAGCGCCCGATCCGTCGTTACAGAAGCCATAGACCGAACCGGATATACCTGTCAGGTTGATCGTGGTGACAACCGCACCGGTACCGAGCGTTCGCTTGACAAGCTGAGTCGCACTCGTCATCGTCCAGTAAGACACTCCATCCGGGTCCAGGTAAAGGCCTTGCACTACACCAGTGCCTGATACACCCGCCCAAGAATCCGCCCAAGTGTCACCATAGCCAGGTACCGGTATACCTAGGAAGTTATCCGAGAAGTATAGTAGGTTGTTGCCCGCATAACTAGGCTGAACCGGACCGGAGATAGTATACACAGAGTTGACCGTACCGTTACCAGAGTTCGTTGGCCAGTCGATGACAAAGATGTCCTTCGTATTCTGCCTAGACGACTCGACTTGGTTGAACGTACCGCGAAAGGCGTCGCCGCCGGCGTAGGTTGAGCAGAGGGACCATGCACACATCTTACCCGCAATAAAGCGGTCTGCTGATGCATTCTCTGCGTTACTGGCGTCTGTCAGCCAGAACCCCATAGAGGAGCTGGAGGCGCTATTGTAGCTATTGATACCCGGGAACGGCACATGCGGAGGCGGATCTGTGTTAGCTGACGTCGCACCGCCTGCTGTTATCGTCAGATGCAAGAGGAACTGGCGGGAGCTCCACCGGAGCGCACCCGTCATAACGTCTGTGACGTAGTTGGTTGCCTTGACCTGCTCTTGCAGCCTACCCGTACGCTCGTCGAATAGCTCTAGGCACACCTTGCCTTCGACGAGCTTCGGCTCATCCGGGGTCCACAGTTTCTCCTTCAAGTTCACGGCGTACCTCCTGTCCACCGCACGATTAACTGTGGCGGCTGGTTGTTGGTGTTCTCCTTGGAGCGGGCGATCATCTTACGATTAGACGGTGAACTATTGTCCTGCACGAACAGCTGAATCACCGTAAACGGTGCGTACGCGGTAGACAACTCTTGAATGATGGCTGAAATGTCTACTGACTGCTGCTGGACGCCTGCACCTGAGGGAACAGGATTCCATAGGGCGCTTGCTGTCGTACGGACACGAGTTGTGTAGTCTGCGTAGGTCGTAGGCGCAGTTGGAGCTGAGGCCTTCTCGCCGTAGATGATAGCCAAGGGACCTGCATCAGCCTGATCGGACCAGAGGTTTAACCACGCGTGCGAAATCGTTGCGCCAACCGGTATGGCTGCAGGCATCACGAAGCGCACCCATATGCCCCAAACGAAGGTACCATCGTTGCCTACCTCCAGCGTAGTCGCATTGTTTGCCCACGTGCTACTGGTTGTATTCACAGAGCCGTCGTCTGCACCGACTGCGATAATGGGCGAGTAGATCCGTTCCACTAGTGATGGAGGTATTGTCGCAGCTACAGCATTTGCCCACGGTGCCGCGATGGAATCGACCTTTACTGCACCCTGTGGTGTCTGCACAGCTAGGATCGGCGTCGCCGACGCAACGGTATTGGCCCACGGAGCTAGTATGGTATCGACAACGTTGATCGCTGTACTACCTGACACTATACCACCCTGTAGGTTGTAGCCTGTGTACCAGTGTTGCAAGTCGTACGCGGCGACAGCGAACGTACCTGTGCTAACTGACAAACGTAGCTGACAGTTATTAGTCCCTTGGGGAAGCGACGAGATAACGAACGTCGGCGACCAAGTGTTCTCACCCGCTGTCATAACCTGCTTCATACTCCGGATGAGGTTACCGTTGATCCAGACATCCGCCTGTATCGTTAGCGCCGTAGACGCCTGCCCGCGCAAGTACGTATCGACCGTGACGTACGTTGGTGCATTGGCTATAACCTGCAACGCGATCGGGATAATGACGCTAGTGGTAATCGACAACGGGCTCCCGCCGTTGTCAGCAAAGATTGTTACTAACCCAGCCCCAAGAGGCGCCGAGGGGCTCGAGTCGAACGGTGTAAGGGTTTGCCCGAACATGAAGTCGAGAGTGATCTCGGCATGTACGGTAGCTGGACTCGACCCGCTTGTAGGACTACTAGCCACAGGGGCTCCGCTAGACGTACTCGTCGCGCCCGAAGTTGTTGTACCAGATGAAACGTCGCCAACGCTCATGGCAATCCCAACGACACGAGCCTTGACGATGATGTCATCCGGTCCGGGGAACGGAACTTGTGACGTTACCTCAACGCTAATGATGTCGCCTAGCTGGTAGTTGACGTACGGCTGTACTCCTACAATGTCAGCCGCCACCGTCGCAGTACGTTGAATCGGCATATTCTTGTACTGCTGCAAGAGCTGGTAGGCGTAGTCATGCCTCCCTGTGGCATCAACGACCGATGACGCATTTGCGAACTGCTCGCGACGCCCATACGTGTTAATCGCAGTAGCGTCATTCTGCACCGAACAGGCGTCATTGGAATCCTGTACAAGAAACTCCGTCCACAACTGTGACGAGTCGGATAGGTTCGTAGACGTCAGCAGCGTACCAGAAGGTGCAATACGAATCTGACCGTGACGGTCTACACCCATGTGCTGGTAGATTGCGAAACCGAATCGAGGGTCCATGTGCCAGTCGAACGGTACAGCTTTAGCCAGATTGCCCAGCATCGAAAGCATGTCTGTGCCGATCGCAACGTCCATGTTGTGTACGTCGGTCCACGCTAGACCACTACTGTCCTTCGTCTTGTTCCAACCGTTGTACCATGTGACTTGCGTAGCTGTACCACGGTTCTGCGCCTCTAGCATCAGCCATTGCCAGATACCGGCTGCAGTACTACCTGACCACGCGTTGTTGTTGAACTGACGAGGTGTACTAGGCTGATCCATCACAACCGGATACACCTTCGCCTTCTCTAACCAACAGGCGAGTCCTCTACCAGCAGCCGTACGAACGTGTGTCTCAGAGACGTTGACGTTCTCCTCTTGCACCTGTTCAGCAACGAAGGCAAATCGTTCGACGCCGTCCCAGCTAATGCGCCAGATATTGTCCTTCTGGAAGACGGAGGGCGGTACGTCTTCTGTCTCGATGGTTACCTGGCCTGCACCAACGTCTGACAGCGTATCCTCGAACTGAACTGAGACGGGATTCGGAACGTACGCAAGTAGGTTATTTGGATGTGCAACATCGAAGATGCGTACTTCGAAACCTGCTCCTGGGAACAACTGAACGTAGGTCGGACTACCTGAAACCGTAGTGACGATCGAAACGTCACCTGGCGGCATTGCTGCGCGCGAGACGAACGGAGTAAGCGGCAGAACAGAAGCGACAAGCTCTTGGTCACATGGTACTACACCGCCCCACGGAGTTGAAGTCGTTGCGGCGACAATAGAGACGTCACCTGGTGGATACCAGAACCCTGTCGTGGGGTTGCCAGCGGGTGTAAGTACCAGTGACTGCGTCGCTGTAGGCTGCCAGGTTATGGTACCGAGCGGGTAGTTGACGGCAGTGATGGTTCTATACGCCCCGCCTACTGCCGTTAGTGTATCCGTGCGCGTAGTAGCAGGCAGAAAGTAGAACGTTGCGTAGTCCTGCTGGTTGCCCGAGTGACCGCTTATACCTGCACCCGTCAGTGTCTCGGTCGGAGAACACGTTGGCACTGTAGGTATAGCCCCTGTTAGGTCACACGCCTGGATGATTACGAAGCCACTGGCTGTCACGCTCAGGGCACCTGTACCGCCACCGACACCTTGGAACGTAGTTGTCGCGCCTACAGTTGTTGCACCACGGATGGCGAAGATGTTCAGGATGAAGATGTTATACGAACAGTTCGGGCAGTTATACGCTACGGTGTGGGTACCCGGTGTAGCTGCTACGGCGTCGTACACCCACATGATCGGGAGGCTTGCACCACTGGAGTTGACCTGAGGTACTCGCAGCGTCATTGCGACGCCATCCAGCTGCATAGAGGTCACGCCACCCATCGGATTGCCCCACTCAGAAAACATCACGACGATGACTTCGTTATTCGTCGTCGTAACGATGTTCGTCGAGCCGTTGTAAGAGGTGGTCGCCCCGCCAGTCGGAGAACTAACGTTGACGACGTTGCCGAGGGAAACGGGCATTTAGGCCAGGTTGATCGTGATCGGGTTAGAGGCTACCAGGAACTTCACGATGTCGCCGATGTTGACGGTGATAGCTGTGAAGGAACGGAACACCTTCTGGTTACCCGACCCGTCAGTCACTGCCCAGGCGACGATGGTATACGACGCGGTTGTACACGCAGGGAAGTTGACGTCTGCACTCTGTGCCTTGGTACCAGCTGAGGAAGCGGCAAACGTAATCGTCTGAGGAGCATACGCTGAACCAGAAATCTCAGTACCAGCCGTGGTAGCAGTCGGTGCGACAGAGAAGAGTCGCACCTGTAGCGTGCCCGTTAGCTCGGTGTCGAGCATCGCGTTCGCACGAGTCTGGTTCAAACCTGCCATAACTCCTCCTAGATGTACGGCGGGCTGTACGTGATTACTACGTTGCCTGCTCCAACTGCACCACCTGTCCAGTTGCCCAAAGTGAAGACGTTGTTACCTGGAGCTAGGATCATCCACCGCTGACTGCCCTGGTGAGCGACATACACGATCTGGGATATGCTCGTATCGTCGATCGCAGTGAAGGCCGTGGTGTCTACGTCGACATAATGACCAGCTGCAATGTTCATAGCAAGAAGCAGGAGTACATTCCCGCCAGGACCAAAGCCAGTGGTGATCGATGTGTTAGTGAGCATCGGCCCATTCAGCGGTCCGTTGAACCTGAGCTTCATGGCTGATACTTCTACGTCACCAGGATTGTTGACTGTCGCACCCGCCGATGTGATTCCTGGCGTTACGATCTGTGAGCCATACCACCAGGGATCTGCCATCCGCAAGTCAACGGTAAACGTACCTGCCGATCGACTAACTCCAGTAACGTCCATTTGGGAAGACGCTTCACCAAGTCCAGTATGCGTCGTCAACCCCGTGGACCATAAGACTGTACGCTGCAACGACAACTGCCTACCAGTAGGTGCGAACAGCTTCTTCAACGTACGTAGGTTGCTTCGGTACTGTGCGCGAGCATCGCCCGAGAGGTTACCATTGACATCAACGCCCCGTACCCACATACCCAGAGTGATGACCTGCTGATCAAACGTCTTAGGCTTCCAGACCTGACCATGACGGTACGGCACACGGATGTTATCACCGACCTTAGGCGGTAGACGCTCTGTACCAGTAATAGTCGAGATGGCGTACGCCTGTGTCATCAATGACGTACCATCGACCAGGAAGTCCTCTCCGGCAGAACTTGGATTAGTCACCGTTGTGCTCCTGCTGTGTTCCAGAGCTCAGGAGGCAATAACCCATGAAAGCGAATCTTCTGCATAGTCCGATGCACGCTTTGATCGGTCGTTTCACCCACAGGGTTGTTGATCGTGATATGAAGGTCTCCACTCCACCCACCGCCAGCAGCGCCAGCTGCGGGGGACGCAGTGACCTGCGGGTTGTAGCCGGCGAGCTGCTGAGTAACATTATCCCAACCAGACTGTAAGCCACGGCTCAAACCGCGCATGATCGCTTGTCCACTCTCGACGAGCATTCCCTCGTCACGCTCACGAGGGCCTTTCCAGTGCGACGGGTCGAGTTTACTTAACCAGCCCGTTACGTCGTTCCATCCTTCCTTCATTCCGTCCCAGAGGCCGTGTAGAATCCTCTTGCCGATGTCCCATAGCATATGCCCTACGTCCCCCAACGCCCCAATCATCCTACCCGGCAGCTTCGTGAAGAAGTCAACGACATCGCCGAGGAAAGAACTGAGACCGTTGACAACGTCGTGCCAGATTCGAGCGAAGAACCCCGTCACATCGTTCCAGATTCGGCTAGCAAGCCCTGTAACGTCATGCCACATTCGCGAGAAGAAGCCTGTTACATCGTTCCAGATACGTGATGCGAATCCTGTGACGTCCCTCCACATGCGCTCGGCAAACTGAGAAACATCGTGCCATGCCTGGTTGAACGACTGCTTCACATCGTCCCACGTGCGCTTGAACCAGCCGGTGACGTCCCGATAGATGCGGACAACGAACCCCGTGATGTCGTTCCAGATGCGAGACATGAACATCGAAATATCGTGCCAAGCCTGATTGAAACTTTGTTTGACGTCATCCCACATCCGCTTAAACCACTTCTCGACGTCACCTGCCATACGACTCGAAAATACTGACACATCATGCCAAGCTTGGTTGAAGCTGCTCTTGATGTCACTTCCTAGAGTCTGGAAGAACTTCCGCACGCCTGTCCAGTGGGCTATGATCTCACCAGCAGCTGCCACAGCCGCGCCAGCAGCGGCAACAAACGCTGCGGGTACAAGGCCAATACCGGTAGCAGCCATTCCACCTGCTGCTCCTATGATGCCTGTGCCCGCTTGTGTAATATCCCGCCCGACACCTTTCTGTGTACCAGGCCCGGCTTCTGTTGCTCCCGAAAGCGCTCTACCGCCTTCAACTCCCCCGAAGGCTCCAAGCGCTATCACACCTGCGCCTGCGGCACCCTTTTCCAGCGTACTAGGTGTCCTGCCTGGTTGCCCTTTCTCCCCTGGTAGCGCACCTCCGCCTCCTAGGCCAGGTATGGCAGAAAGAGCACCAAGAGCCTTTATGGTCTGCATGATCTTGAGTATTTCACCCAGCGGCCCCAAGAGTTTGGACACGGCCCACATGCTCAGGATAATAGGTGCGATCTCCGGCAGGATCGGTTTGAGCGCCTCTAGTATCGGGACTAGTGTGTTAGCGAGAATCGGGACGACAGTATTCAGGAAGTCAGCGAGAGAAGGTAGTACGGGAGTAAGAACATCAAGGATCGTGATAGCCAGCTTCACTAACGCATCTAGCGTACCTGCCTTGATCAACTGATCAAGCGCCTTAACTACCTTGTCCAGGAAGTCCAGTAGAGGTGGAATGACAGGTTCTAGATGAACGAGGAAGTCGCCAAGGCCCTTGAACAGATCACCCATCACAGTACCAAACTTCGGCATGTCCTTGGACATAGCGTTCACCCACCCCGAGAACGCTGCTGACGTCGTCATCTTCCCAAAGCCCGTTATAACCCTGTCGAAGAGATCACCTGTCGCCTGCATGAGCGGCTGTGATTTCATCGCCAGGGTCGCAAAGTTGCTTAGGATACCAACGAAGCCACCACCCATGTCCTGGATCAGCTTCGGCCCTTGTACTGAAAGGAACTGCAAGAACTGACGATTCGTAGTACTACCCATGAACTGGTTGACTTGACCCAGCACCGATGTCAGTGCACCTGACACGCCGTCCACGATCGGTCGAAGCTGCGGGAGGATAGTTCCCCCAACCCGTATCGCAGCGTCAAACACGTTAGCGATACCAGGCGCTACTTGCTTCGACATATCCTGGAACTCGCCCTTGAGTTGGGCCCATTCCGCGTACACTAGCTGCATCGACTTAGGCATGTTCGCTGTTGCGTTGTTCAGATCGTTCAATGCCTTTAGGCGTGCTGGGTCTGATTCAGCTGTCGCCAACTCTTGCTGCGCCTTCTTGAGCTTGTCCGTTGCATCCTTTGCTCTTGGATCCGACGTAACCTTACTTAGGTTATCCTGCGCTCTCGTCGTCTCGTCCGCAGCGCGCTGCACCTCACCCTGAGCTTTAGCCAGTTCCGCTAGTGCCTTCGCGTGTGCCTTTGGATCTCCTTGTGTCTTCTGTACATCTTCCTGAGCTTTGGCCAGGTCCCCTTGTGCCTTAGCCGAATCCTGCGCCGCCTTCGCTACGTCCTGATTCGCCCTTATCTGCGTCTGACTACTTGCGTGCGTGACGTCTGCTACATGCTGCTCTGCCGTAGCTACGTTGTCTTTCGCTGTTTGCGTAGCCTTGGCGTCCTTAGCCGTAGAGGCTGTCAGTTCTCCTTGGGCCTTAGCGATCTCCTTGGTCGAGTTCTGGAAGTCCTTCACATAGTTCTTGGCGAACAAACCCCAGATACCTAAGCTCGACGCAGCAACAGTGAACGTATCCGTTAGACCTACGCCTAGACCAAGGAGAGGCTCAACGAGCGGGAACAAACCCTGTATACTAGTAGCGAAAGAAAATAGCCCTCCGCCAGGCAAACTGAAACCCTGGAACTTTTTGTCAAGCCCCTCGACCTTTGCACCAAGGGTCTCAAGCTTACCACCAGCAGCCTCAGCCTTCTGACCAGCACCTTCAACGTTCTTACCAGCGTTTTCGGACTCCCTAGCAAGCTTGTAGATTTCGCCACCAGCGCCAGTAGCCTTTGACCCTATCCTTTCGTACCCCTGTGCGACAGCCTCTGTCTCGCGCGCGGATTCTTGTTCGACACCTGTTAGTTCTTTCCACCGCCCAGCAGCACTAGGGCTTGGACTAACGTTGACGATCTTCTCACTAGGTACAGAATCAACTTCATGCTTCCAAGCTTCTAACTTAGCCGCGTCAGCGGGACTGACGTGTGCTTTAAGGTCCGTTGTCTTCTCTTTTGGTACGCTGTCGACTTCGCGCTTCCAGAGGGTAAGTTGTTCTGTCTGCTCATCGACCTTGAGCTTAGTCTTCTCCTCCTTCGGGACGCTGTCAAGTTCAGTCTTAAGGGTCCGGAGCTTTTCTTCAGTGTCACCTGTATCCACCTTCAAATGGGCAGTAATGGTCTTCGCTTCGAACTCGTCCGCTTGGCGCCTGGCCTCCGCTAGTCCAGCGGTGAAGGCATCACGGTTCAGCTCAAGTCTAGCTTCGATCGACCCGGCGTTGAACTCAGCCACCGTCGATCACCGTGAGCCCCATCCGCCGCAGCTTGGCATCAGACGCCATGACAGGATCGGCATCGAGGTCAAGATCCTCGATCTCCCCATCATCGTCCTGACCACCCTCACGCAGAGCGCCCTCGTAGAGCATACCGTCGATATACATACGTTGTTGCCACCAAGGCAACCCGTACCACTCATCGACAGACAGTCCGAGTTTTCGCCTCGCGACGTAAAGAATGGCGCGGTTACTCTCACCGCCACTGATCAGCTCGTAGCGGTGATCGGTAGTTTTGGGACTAGAAACGTCCCTGTGATGAAGCCCATAAAGGCCTGTTGAGCCCTGTAGGGAAGGCCTTCGAGTTCGTCAAACGAAGGCTGGTCGGAACATACGTCGGCGAGCGTGTGCAGCAGCTTGTCGTTGATCTCCGTCGTGTCCCTACCGAGGTACTCAGTAACACGACGGAGCAACTCAGTTCCGTCTTCCGTCTCCGTTTGGTCAGGAGCCATCTCCGTAACCAACTGAGACAAGGCAACACGGAAGTTCTGGATCTGCGCTGCACTCGGCTCAGGCACAACACCCTTACCAGCGAACGGGGAGAAGTCGTACGCCAGTTCGTCGACGTTCTCACGCAGAACGAAGTTTGGCATAAGCCCTCCTAGCTGTGCGGGCTAAGGATGTTGATGATCTGGATCAGGTTGGTCGCACACACCGACACGAAGTCAGCAGTGTACATCCTCTTCGCAGCAGCTCGACGATGCACAGCGGACACGTTAGCAAGACACGTCGACGCCGGAATGTAGAGCCACCGCGGGTAGCCAAGGTTGTTCGCCATGATCAGCGCAGCAGCGTACTGCACTACAGTATCGGTAAGCGTCAACGTCTCGTATCCGGGATTCGTAACAGTCGGAGCAGTGACGACGTTCGTCATATTTAGCACCATAGCAAGCGTCGCCGAGATATCCTCGGAAAGGTTGCCTTGGATACTGAGCTGCTGGGCTGTCATCAGCCTAGCCACCAACGTCGACTGCTCTTCAATGCTGATGTCCTGGAGCGTCTTCGCCGATGCAAATGTCCAGCCCTGGTCGGTGGCCCCAACTGGGGTCCACAGGGGCTGTGTAATGGACAACGTACCGCCTGTGACACCTGTCGGGGTAAGCGACCACGTGCCTCCAAGGAGCCGCTCAGCAAGAGCGATCGTCAATGGCGTCGCAACAGCACTCGCAGGACCGCCACCGACGACAACTTCGGTTGTCAGTGCAGGTCCTCCTGGGAACGCAGCCAACGCAGCTACGATTGCAGTCTGGAGTGCGGCTGCAGTAACGTTGTACACCTGCGACGTCGTTACATACGCCGTGCCACGGTACGTATACGTCAGCGTGAAGGCACCGGCTGTGATTGGTGCACTAGCCTGAATCGTAGCCGACGTCCACGGCGCAATGGAAAACGGGTCAGTCAAGACTGCGGCGGTAATCGGCGGCAACGCTGTGTACGATGGCGCTACCATGCACGCAGCTTGACCCACAACCACGTTCTGCGCGTTGTAGAGTTGACCGATTGTCATTTCTTCACCTCCTTAGGCGATCGTGATGGCAAGCGTGTTACTAACGTGGCCACCTAAGTCGGCAACCACGATCGTCCCAGCACCCGAAGCCAACCCTCCAGGCAAGCTGACCATGATTTGAGAGTCGTCCTGCTGCTCGAACGGCTTGGCCTCATTAATGACGTTCGACGCACCGTCGGTGAGTGTGAACGTCTCTGCGGCCGACAATCCCGAACCTTGAACCGTCACACTAAATCCCGACGACACTGGATCCGGGTTGGTTCCGGTAAGCGTCATCGAGACGACCACGTCCTCGACTCGAATGTGAAGTACCGCAGCCAGGTTGTAAGCTTCACGCGCTTGCTCATCAGTGAGGTCAACACCGACAGTATCGATGTAGGTCTCGTCTGCGAGCTCCATCCCGACCACGTACGGCATATCCGCAATGCGGAGTTTAGACATACACAACCTCCCAGATGTAGCTGCAAATGAAATGGTAGCGGTCACCATCGTCCTGCAGAAGCAGAGCCGGCGCACCGCCAGTACGTACTATAGGCAACCCCCACTTACCTGTTGCAGACTTCGAAGACACAACCGTTAGACACGTCTGATCGATATCTCGCGCAAGCGTCTCTGCACTTAGGTAGTCACCCTGAGGTCCGATAGCACGCACCTGAAACGAAGCCCTGTCGAACGCACCATCTGTCGATTCGCCCAAACCTGCGAGTAGCTGAATGACCACCATCGAGTTCGGGTTGACATCCTGCGCGTCAAGATCTGGTCCAGGCCCGGGATGAAAGACCGGAAGCGGACTGTAACCCTTAGCCGTTAACCCGTTCGCGATAAGCGTTTGTACGTCATTATAGGTCAGCATTAAGCAACGACCCTTCTGGTCCTAGGTTTACGAACCGTTGGTGCCTTGGGTTGCCTAGGCTGCTTAGGTGCCTTTGTTTTCGGTTGCTTAGGTGCCCTTGGTTGTTTCGGTGCCGTCGGGGCCTTGTAACGAGGAGCGGCCAGTGGTCTCGGACGTGCAGGTGCTCGAGGTGTAGATGCACGCACTCGAGTACCACCACTAGACTGCCTAGTCGAAGGCTGCCTAGATGTCCGCGTGCCTGCAGTCGTAGGGGCTCCGCCAAGAGTAAACCGCGTACCGGGGAAGCCTACACGAATCTGCCTTGACTTAAACGTGCCGTAGATGTAGCCCGTGAACCCACTGGGCTTGAGCACCCGCTTGAAGCCGCCACGGCGACCGAAGGCTCGATGGAATCGAATGAGGCGCCGACGAAACTTTCGACGTGCAAGCCTTCGCAGACGTCGACGCAACATATATTCGCCAGGAAACACGCCCCTGTGGTAGTGCGTTCGCCGGAACTCGTTTCGGCTTCTCTGTTCACGCGTACCCCTACGCCGTTCTCTGACCGATGGCGTAACCTCGTGTTCTTTGTCTAGTTCTTCGTCAGTCAGTCGTCTCTGGAAAGGACGATCGTAGATAAGTTCCCCATTGGACTCAACAGTTGGATGGCTACTTGCTCTCAGTGTTCCGTGTTCGAGTGGCACCTTGTCAGCCGACGAAGTAGCTAAGTCCTCAACTGCTTCGGTCATACCCCGCTTGAGGCCCTCCTCCTCGAGGACCTTGTCGGCTATCTTCTGGAGCAGTTCGTCCTGCCTAGTGAGCAGCGGCTCAGTTAGAAACTGCCCTTGGCCACCATGCTCATGCTTGAGCTGTAGGTCTTCATGCTGCCTATGTGCGTAGGCTTGGTCGTACTCCACCTTGCCTGATAGTAGACCTTCACCAATGTTCGCTTGCAGCTGGTCGAGTCGCTCGTTGAAGTCAGAAGGCATACTAACCTACCGGCCAACAGTAGCCGAAGCCCGGCCCGTAGTAGTAATACACAGGTGGGTTGTACACTGCGACTCCTGGGCCAGTATAGCCCTTGCCCCAAAGGTCGAAGTCACAGGGGGTGAAGAGCTGGATCGGAGTCCAGTTGACGACCGACGCGTTGTCTGTGAGTACGCCCTGGTTCCCAGGACCTATAATGCCCATCAGGCCAGCGTTGACGGCATTCAGGACGGTCAGCGTGTCTTGCCAACGAATGTATAGCGGATCGAGCGTTGTCCAGTCTTTACTCTTCCGGAACACACTCGCAGCCAGAAACGCTGCGATGTCACGCGTCCAGTACTTTATGTACGGCGGGATAAAATCAGGTGGCGTAGTCGTGAGGTCGTACGTACCGCCTACGTACGCGTCGACCTGGGATGACGCTTCATTGACAGAGTCCTGAATGGTAGCGTCGTCCATATCAGCCGCTGTGTTAGTACCAGACGTAGCAGCAGCCTGTACTAGCGCATACCGCACGTCTGTGACCGTACAGTAAGCTGTCACGTCTTCTTAGCCGCCCCTGCAGCCGGCTTAGGCTCCTCTTCTGCCGACGGTGTAGTAGCCACCGTAGCAGCCGCCACCACGGGCCCTTGACCAGGAGGCCCGATTGCACCGAGCTCCGTCAGGACGTCGAGACGGTCCTGCGGGATATCGGACAAGTCAGGCGTATCGCCCTTGTAGTGCTCGACTACTTGCTTGGGCCGCCCGTCAGGCCACTCGCCAGCTGAAGCGACGTTATGGTTCATAACGTCGACGTAGACTTCGTAGGACATGTTCCTCCTCTCAGTTCGGAGATGAGTCAATAGTGAACGTAGCGGTACCAAGCGAGTACGCGCCCAACCAAAGTGTCACGGTGTAGCCGCCAGGAGGCAGCTTCGGAACCACAATGACAATCTGCGACGGCGTAGCACTACGTATCTGGCAAGCCGTCTGAGGCAAACTCGCATCGCCGCCTGTGAGCTTCATTGTCACAGACGTCACCTGATCAAGCAACGTACCGTTTAATGCCGTCTGAGCATGAACGACAGCGTGAGCAGGTGTAATCTGGTTAGTACCAGCGTATGCCGGCAGACTAGCAGACGCTTTCACCAAGCCGGCGTTCGCCCATTTCGTTACCTGAGCAGCATTGCCACCCTGTGGAGTAAAGACTGCGCCGGCAGTTCGCCGAAGAACGTTCTTCGGCGAACCATCAGCATAGAACCCCGCAGCGATGTCAGTCTCCTCGAGGTACGTAGCCATGACGACGTACGACATCTACACGCCCGTGAGGATACAGGCTGCCAGAGGCTGATCAAGGCCCATGGCTGACCTACGGTTAACATCGGACCGCCACGTACGACGCGGCTGATCACGGTACAACGGGGTCGCCTGCAGAGGCTCCTCGTCAGAGTAGAAGCCGCACGTTCCACGCTCGAGGACGATTGCCTTGCCGTCTGGGAGCGCACCACCGGAGCGGGTGACAAGCACGTCAAGGTTCAACACCTGCTGAGGCATCGTACCAGTATAGAGCAAGTTCTCACTCGCCAAGTTGCCCTGGAAGATGTTGTTGAACTGCGTGCTTGACAGCATGTCGTAGCGGCTGGTTTCGGTGATGATCAGCGTGTCAGCCTTGAACTGGAAGAAGTTCTGCGCCTGACCTGTCAAGGTCGCATTATTCACCAGCTTCGTCGCCTTCAGGATGTCCTGACGAATCGTCGTGCTCGTCGCCCATGCAGTCGCAACCGCGAAGGTCTGAACCGAAACGTTCGCCAAGAACAGCGCCATGAACGCTGCGTCCCAGTCGCGGACGATCGTGTTCTTCACCTGTGCCATCTGGAGGTTGACGACATCGATGTTGTTGCGCATCCGCATCTCGTCAGACACCTTGATCGACAAGCCGCGGTCGACCGTAGTCGTGACTGTCAGCAACCCTTGGTTCGTGGTGACGTACTGGTACTCACCGAACTCCGCTCGGATCGCTGCACCCTTATTGGCGAACAGCGGTGAGCTCTGGTAGAACTCGATGACCCCAGAGTTGTTACCACCTGCGTTCCTCAGAACCGAGTCCGCGATGAACTGGTTCTCAGCGATCTGCAGAATGCGTCTTGGCACAACCGTAGGGTTGTTGATCAGTTCATTTACGGTTACACGCGGACCATCACTGACACTGGTGATCGGAATCATTGTCATGGTTTCTCACCTCCTCCTTAGAGCGTTCCGGTCAAGAGCATTGCGCCGACAGCGCCAACACCGACGCCTGCAGGTTCGTAGCACACGCCAACCACCGTACGTGCGTCAGGTGCTGCGCCAGCCGGCGTCACCTGACCGTTTGCGGCACAAATGAGCCGCTGACCAAACGTAGCTGCCGCTGCGTATGTCACCGGCCAAACGCCATCAGACGCCACTGCACAGTAACTCGGAAGCGGTGCCGCTTGGATCGCGTTC
>Ga0306925_10002415_pt1 | contig 16068 bp, 15 predicted proteins | sample flu12Cox44000176_FD_203755 | JGI IMG/M metagenome (GOLD analysis project Ga0306925, IMG submission 203755) | Lab enrichment of tropical soil microbial communities from Luquillo Experimental Forest, Puerto Rico - flux8day.12C.oxic.44.000.176 (v2)... | ecosystem: Environmental > Terrestrial >... | reverse complement strand
AAGCACACAGCATTGACATCGTAGCTGCGGATGCACGTGGCTACCAGGATAGGCCCAAGGGATATGGCGTTGAGGTGATTCCTGGCGCCTTCACTCTTTGGAACCAGCACGCCGACCGAGCTGTCATGATAACGGCAGACCTCACAGGGCTGACCGTCGGCCGCGCCGGCGCGCCGGTCTTCGGAAGTGGCGTATTCGTCAGCGGCGGCGGCGACAGCGGCGGTCGGCTGATCGCCCGCCGGGTGGAGACCGGAGCCATCCATAGCGAGGGAGGAATCGCACCCGGCACCCCAGATCGAATTGCAGGAGGCGTGTTCGTCGTCTCAGGGGCTTTCGTGGACAGCGTGCGCAATCATGGCCCTGTTACGACCTATGGCCCAAACGATATGGTTCTCGACAACTGGGGGACCGTGGGACGTTGGATTGCCGACGAGAAGGTGACCTCTTACGGTCCGAGCGGCATTGGCTTCGTTAACTTCGGGACTGTCGATTGGCTCGAGGTAAACGCGCCAATCGAGACGTTCGGTCAAGGATCACGCGGCTTCAACGTCTACACGGGCACCGTGAAGTCGGCAGAGTTCGAGCGCATTATAACCCACGCCGATGGAGCGGTCGGCATCCAGATCAGCCAGCCCGTCGGACAGATCACCGTGCGTCGAGGCATCGAGACCTACGGAGGCATAGGCGACTCTCTGGTCAAGGGTGTTGTCGTCAGGCTGGCGGCGACCGCACTCAGCATCAAACCCGGCGGCTCAGCACGAAAAATAGTGATCGCCGGAGGCCTGATCACCCATGGCGAAGCCGTGAATCCACTAGAACTTCACGGCATGGTCAACGAGCTGCAGATCACGGAGGGGTTTGCCACGGTCGGCGGCGGATTTGAGAAAATATAGGATTGGGTGATCTGCAGAGGACAGTGCCATGGAGGGAAAGGTCGTTCACGAGGAGCATTTTCGACGCTGGAGGAATTTTGTTTGGGCTGTTCCTAGTCGTCGAGCGAGGAGTTGAACAATGGCAACAATGAAAGCAGCGGTGATTTATGAAGCTGGTGGCCCCGAAGCACTCAAGATTGAAAGCCGTTCGATTCCCACACCGAAGCGCGGCGAGGTCCTGATCCGGGTCAAGGCATTCGGTCTAAATCGCTCGGAATTGTTTACCCGCCAGGGCCATTCTCCAAGCGTAAAATTCCCGCGAATTCTCGGGATCGAAGCTGTTGGTCTGGTCGAAGAAGCGCTAGGCGACGGATTCAGCAAAGGCGATGTGGTCGCAACCGCCATGGGTGGGATGGGGCGACAGTTCGACGGCAGCTATGCGGAGTATGCTTGTGTGCCGGTCTCACAGGTCCAGGCAGTTAAGACGACGCTCTCATGGGATGTGCTCGGTGCCCTCCCCGAAATGCTTCAGGCCGCCTGGGGCTCGCTGTTCAAGGGTCTTCGCCTGGAGAAGGGGGAGCGTTTGTTGATTCGCGGGGGGACCACGTCCGTCGGCCTTGCGGCTGCAGCGATCGCCAAGGACCACGGGGCTTTCGTCGCCGCGACCACACGACGACCCGACCGCGAAAAACTGCTGCGCGCCAGTGGCGTCGATCAGGTCTTCATCGACGCGGGATCTATCGCCGAGCAGGTCAAGGAGGTGTGTCCGGGCGGCGTTGGCAAAGTCCTTGAGCTCGTTGGGACGACCACACTCTTGGACTCCCTGCGTTGCGCTAAGCAACGCGGATTCGTGTGCATGACCGGCATGGTTGGCAACAAATGGTCGATCGACAATTTTTGCCCGATGGACGCGATTCCGACTGCCGTCAGCCTAACGACCTACGATGGCGGAGCCGAGGATTTCATGTTGACCCCCCTAGAGAAGCTGGCAGAACAGGTCGCAGCGGAGAGACTGCACGTCCAAGTCGGCAAGACCTTTCGGCTTGACGAGATTGTCGAGGCTCATCGCTGCATGGAGGAGAATAAGGCCGGCGGAAAGATCGTCATCCTGACCGACCCTCCGAGCAATTGAATCGCGAACCACCGAACGAAGAATTTGTCGGCTAAATGATATTCAGCCCGGCAAACATCATGACGCAGCTGAGCGCATCGGAGCGTGTCGGCTTTGTACTATTTTGCGAGGTCCGAAACGGCGAGCCGAACCGAGGCGGTTCAACGGACCAGAAAAACCAGTTTGCCGCGAAAGTGGCGCGCCTGACTTACTTCGTGCGCGGCCGCGGCGTCGCTGAGCTTGTAGCGTGTCACTTCCGGCGGACGGATAGCCCCCATCGCCACCAGCGCCACAATGCGTTCGAGATGTTGCCGATCGCGTCCGACGCTGGGGCGCAGCGCAACGACATCGCTGCGGTCCGGCTTCGGTGCCTGCGCGCCCGAGGCAATGAAGGCAGCCCGGCCACCTGCTTTCAGCACTTTGAACGACCGCTGCGCTACATCTCCGCCGACCGTGTCGAACACCGCGTCGCAGTCTCTCACCGCCTCCGTAAAATCCACCGCATTGTAGTCGATGATTTCATCGGCACCGATCTTGAGGAGATAATCATGGTTCGACATGCTTGCGGTGGTGATCACGCGAGCGCCGAGATGTTTCGACAGTTGGATGGCAAAACCCGCGACCCCGCCCGCGCCTCCCTGAATGAGAATTGTCTCCCGCGCCTTGAGTTTTAGTGTGTCTTCGATGGTGCAAATCGCCGTCAATCCGGCAAGGGCCAGTGCTGCGGCATCGATATGTGACAGCCCGTCGGTCTTCTTCGCGACGATAGCCGCCTTGATCGCAATCTTCTCGGCATAGGCGCCTTCCTGGCCAACGTCGCAGACGCCGAAGACCTCGTCGCCAACACGCAGGTCTCCGACACCATCCCCAACCGCCGAAACGACGCCGGAGAAATCCCGTCCGAGGATGTAGGGGAAACGCGCAACCTGACCAGATTTGCCCTCACGCACCTTCCAGTCCGCGCCGTTGACGCTGGCGGCGACAATATCGACCACCACTTCGCCGGATGCAGCTACGGGATCCGGCATCTCGCCGAATTTGAGAACCTCCGGCCCGCCGTGTCGTTCGATGAAGGCAGCTTTCATTGGCATTCCCCGCGTTGACGGAATGAGGATCGCATTTTTGGCCGGTGGGTTCAAATGCATCGGCGGTGCGCTGAAACCGGTGCCAGCGGCTATCGCAATTGAGCACGAAAGAAAGCTACGTTTGCCACGAGACCGGGCAGCAACCACTGGAAGAGGCGCACGACCGAAAGAACTTCGCCCTCCGACGCGCCGCGAGTCACCCGCAACGCCTCGCCGCGCAAGTTGCCGTAGTTGGGTAGCAACCGAACGGTCGAGACCGCGGCCTCGTGAATCTCGGCGACTAACGCCTCGTAGTCGGCTCGCTGGACCCACGGCCGCAAATCCGCCCAGGCAAGCGCGAAATAGCTGGGCCAGCGCGCCAACGCACGGTAGTCCGTATTAAGGAAGGGCAGGCCCAGCGCCGTTTTAACGTCGTCGAAGACGAGACGCGTCGAGGCGTCGGCATGATGATATTCCATCAGGACAAGTTTTCCCGTGGTCCTCGGCGGAGCCGGTTCTGTTCGAATACCTGTGTCGTGCGAGGTGTGCAGTTCCCCGCCTTCAAGCAGCAAGCGCGCAAGCGTCGCCAGCAGGAGGTAGGGGAAATTTCCCTCGGAGAAAATCTCGATGCTCTCATCAATCTCCTGGAGCTCGCGCTGGGCATAGCCGATTTGCGCGAGCCGCTTCCGAAGCGGCGGTGGCCCAAGCGCGCTCACCTTTTCTTCGACCAAATGCCTGAGGCGATGGCATGCATCGGTGAAGTCGCGCGACGCGCAAAGCGAACGCGCACCCTGCCAGAGCGCGTCATAGAAAGCGCGATAGTGCGCGAAGCTCATCGTCACGACGCCCATCCACGGCACGCCAAGGACGGCTTTCATGTCCTCGTAACGAGCCTTGAGCTCACCGTCAGCCAGGTATTCCGGCACGGGATGGAGGGGTGGAATCGGGTCGGGCTTAAGACGAGGAAGGTTGGTCATGACCAGCTCGGTGACTCACGCCGCCACGCGGAAATCGACGCCGCCGAGCAGGAACTGGTTTCCCGAGACCGCATGACCCCTGCGTCTGGCCGCGTCACAGACCTCAGCAACATCGCCCACGCGAAAGTCGAGCGCGCTCATGATCTCGCTTGCGCCCTCAACAAAGCGGAAACTGCAATTGGGCAGCCTCAGCTCGGCTTCGCCATTGTCGCCGCGCGTCGGCGAGACGCCCAGGATGTTGCCCCAGTGGCGGGCAAGGCCTTGCGGATCGGGGCTTTGCATCTCGACGCGGTCGAGCGAACGCGTCACGTCCTTGCGGATCGATTTCTGCCAATCGGGCCCGGCCGGCGGATAGGGGCCGAGAATATCGTCGCTACCCTCGGTATGATTGAACTCGATGAAAGCGGCGCGGCAGTCGCGGGGATGCAGTTGCACACCGTGATAGGGCGCGTGCGTGATCACGTTTGCGGTGCGCACGCCGATGCTGCCTGCGTGGCGAGCCCGCGCGTCGGGATCGTCGCAACAGAAGATCGCCATATAGCCGCCGCGACCGTTGGTCTTGTCGATGAAGCGCCCCGCGGCGGTTCCTTGCCGAAACGGCGCCACCACTTCGAGCAGGATGGTATCGACCGGCAGCAGCGCGTTGACGAGCCCGTATTTGGCGACATTGCCGTCGCGGTAGCAGACGGTGAGGCCCATGATGGCGGCAATATCGGCGATCACAGGCTTGAGTTGCGGCGCCACCAGGCAAATCTGCCGCAACCTCATATAGCCGGCCACGGTCATTGCCCCCGGAAGGCGGGCTTGCGCTTCTCCACGAACGCCTTTGCCGCCTCCTTGTGATCGGCGGTCTCACCGGCGCGGCTGTGGTGGATCGCCTCGCCGTCGAAACACGCCTCCAGCGACAAATGCTCGGCGTTGTTGATGTTGCGCTTGATATAGCCGAGCGCGATCGACGGCCCCTCGGCCAGCGAGATCGCAAGTTCTCGCGCGGCGGCATCGATCTCGTTGTCCGGCACGACTTTGGTCACCATGCCGAGCGCGAGCGCCTGGCTTGCCGTCAAGACCGGCGACAACAGATAGAGCTCGCGCGCCTTGGCGCTGCCGAGCATCCGTGTCAGGAAATAGGTGCCGCCGTAATCGCCGGAGAAGCCGACCTTGGCGAAAGCGGTGGTGATTTTGCAGGATTCGCTCGCCACGCGCAGGTCGCAGGACAGCGCGATCGACAATCCTGCGCCCGCGGCCGCGCCGTCGAGTTGCGCCACGACCGGCTTCGGCATTTCGTGCAGGATGCGTGATACTTCCATGCCGCGCCGCAAGTTCGCCATCTTGGCTTCGAACGAGGCCGGCGCACGGCCTTCGGCCATCGACTTGACGTCGCCACCGACACAGAAGGTGCCGCCGGCTCCCTTGAGCAGCACGGCCCGCACCTCGTGATCCTCGGCCGCCCGGCGCGCGGCCTCCACCAGGCCACGCGTCATGTCCGGATGGAGCGCGTTGCGCCGGTCCGGTCGGTTCATTGTGATGGTGAGCAGACCTTTGTCGAGGCTTTGCAGAACCATTTCATTCGCGCTCATGTCTGTCGTCCTCATCATGGTTGATCGTCACTCCGTCATTTTTTCACCAATGGGCAGCGCGACGCCTCAAGCGACTGGAACGCCTCGTTGCCGGGGACGGTTGCAAGCAGCTTGTAGACGTCCCAGCGCCCCTTCGATTCCGACGGCTTCTTGACCTCGAACAGATACATGTCATGCACCATGCGGCCGTCCTCACGGATCTTGCCGTTCTTGGCGAACATGTCGTTGATCGGGGTCTCCTTCATCACCTTCATGACGGCGGCCGAATCGGTGGTGCCGGCAGCCTTCACCGCCTGCAGATAGTGGCTGACGGAGGAATAGACGCCGGCCTGCACCGAGGTGGGCGGGCGCTTGATGCGCTCCATGAAGCGCTTCGAGAACGCGCGCGTTTCATCGTTCATGTCCCAGTACCAGGCCTCGGCAAGCAACAGCCCCTGCGCGGTCTCAAGGCCCACGCTGTCGATATCGGTGACGAAGACGAGCAGCGGCGACAGCTTTTGCCCGCCCTTGGCGATACCGAACTCGGCGGCCTGCTTGATCGCATTGATGGTGTCGCCGCCGGCATTGGCAAGCCCGACCACCTTGGCCTTCGACGCCTGCGCCTGCAGCAGGAACGACGAGAAATCCGACGTGTTGAGCGGATGGCGGACGCTGCCCAGCACCTTGCCGCCGCTCTTGAGCACGACGTTGGTGGTGTCCTTTTCGAGGTCCTGCCCGAAGGCATAGTCCGCGGTCAGGAAGAACCAGGTATCCAGCCCGCTCCGGACCGCCGCAAGGCCGGTGACATTGGCCTGCGCATAGGTATCGAAAACATAATGCACCGTGTAGGGACCGCAGGCTTCGTTCGAGAGGCGGATCGAGCCCGGCCCGTTGAAGAAGTTGATCTTGTTGTGGGCCTTGGAGACTTCAAGCGCTGCGAGCGCGGTTGCGGAAGCCGCCACGTCGAACAGCATCTCCACGCCCTGATTGTCGAACATGTCGCGCGCGATGTTGGCGGCGAGATCGGCCTTGTTGAGATGATCGGCGACGACGACCTCGATCTTTCGCCCCAATACCTCGCCGCCGAAATCATCCACCGCCATCTTGGCAGCCGTTTCGCTGCCGACGCCGGTGATATCGGCATAAAGGCTCGACATGTCCAGAATGCCGCCGAGCTTCAGCGGCGGCTTGCTTTGCGCCTGCGCGGGCGCTGCGCCGATCGCAAACAGCGCCGCCAGCACGGCACCAACCACACGTTTCATGACAAACTCCCTGCATCAGGCCGCGCTCGACCGCGGCCCATTATTTCGATTGGCTCTGATCATGCCGCATGGCTCCCACAGCGGCAAGCCGATGCAAGTGTCCTGGTTCTGACATTCGTATCATCTCGTGGCGGGTTCGTTTACGAATGTCAGAACCAAAGGGACACTAGCAAATATCGCATTCTAGTGTGGTTTTGGATTTGACATTCGCCATGAGAACTCGCCGCCACACTGAAGCGAATGTCAAATCCACCACACTAGCCGCAACCGTTCGGCGCGACCCTCGCCCGTTTTTCCGCAAAACGGAATGATCTATCAGCGAGAATACGGCTCAGGCCAACAGGCCCTTGCCTGGAACGTGGTTGAGCTCGAGCCTGATCCCGTCGGGATCCTCGAACAGCAGCGAATAGTATCCCGGCGCCCACTCATCCTCGCGCGGGGCGCGGATGATCTTCGCATCGAGCGTGCGGACAAAGCGGTAGAGTTCGTCGACATCGGAGCGCTCACGCGCGCGAAAGCAAAGGTGGTGCAAACCGACGCGCTGCTGCTCGAATCTGGCTCCCGCAAACTCAGACGCCGGTGCGCCGATTCCGACCGCGGTGCGGCCGCCGACGCAATAATAGAAGCTGTCAGTTTCGATCACCGGCTTCATGCCGAGGAAGGGCAACAGCTTGCGATAGAACTCCCGCGAGCGCTCGAAATTCGATGCCGTCAGGATCACATGCGCCATACCGTTGATTTCCATGGTCTGTCTCCTGTCGCAAAAAATCTTTCCCCCGAAACCATGGAGGCGGTTCCAAGCTAAGCAAACTATGGTCGGCACACAGCTGCAAGCCTCCCGACATTGTGTTGCAGGACCGCCACGCGGATCAATAAACGCCATCAAATGGGCTCACTCTGTTGCAGCCGTGCTCTTGCAAGGACTACGTTGCGGGAATCAGCAGGGGAGCCCAATGATACCGGTGCCACATTCTGACCAAAGGGATTTTGCGGGGCCGTCAATGCTCCGCCGGCGGCTTCGCCCGCTGCAGGCGGCGGCAATCGCCTTGCTGTTGCTTGTGATCCCTTCCGCCGTCAATGCCGGGCCCAATCCGGCGGCGCAGGGTTCCGATGCTCACGTTTATCTGCTTCGCGGCGTTCTCAATATCTTCTCGCTGGGGCTCGACGATATCGCCGAGAGACTGCGCCAGCAGGGCATTCCCACCACCGTTTCCAACTATATCTTCTGGTCGTCGCTCGCCGATGAGGCTGCCGCCGACTACAGAAGCGGCAAGGTCAAGACCATCATCCTGGTCGGGCATTCCTCGGGGGCCACCTACCTGCCCGATATGGTGGCAAGACTCAGTCAGCTTGGCGCCCCCGTGAAGCTCGCCATTGGCCTCGACTCGGTGTTTCACACCAGCCTGTCGGGTCGTGTCGGTCGCTACATCAACCTCTACATCGCCAACGGTGCGGGCACCGCCGTCCAGCCAACCAAGGACCTCAAGGGCACGCTCCAGAACGTCAACGTCGACTCGGTGCCGGGCGTTGGACATATCTCGATCGACAAGAATCAATACATCCAGCAAAAGGTCATCGGCGAGATCGATGCCGTCGTGTTCAACAGGCCAGCCGGCGGAGCGCAGAAGCCGGCGGAGACCACCGGCACCACGACAAGGCGCGGCGTGAGCAGCATCGGCGGGCCGACCGCGCGCAATTGAGGCCGCCGGCAGCAAGACGCCGGGGCCAGCCGATGAGCGCGGCAGCTAGGGGCCAGCACGCCGCAAATTCCGCCCATTTGTCGGCAACAAGCCGCGGGGAAGGGCAACGTTGCGAATTGAGTGGGTTGACAATCGATGCGCCTCTGTCCGAAGCCGCGCGATGCGAACGTCAACGGCGTCATAACCGTGAGCGGGGGAGCATGAGCTTTCAGTCGCGGATTGCGGCGGTTGTGATCGGGGCGATGCTTGGCGCCTGTGCCCTTTTGGACCAGCCGGATCGCGCGCTGGCGGGCACGATCGCGGCATCCGGCAACAACGTCGAGGCGGGAACCGGCGAACTCGCAACATCGCCGCAGGGGCGGGTCTATCTGTTTCGCGGCGCGCTTGGGCCGATCTTCTCGCGCGGGATGGATCGCCTCGCCAAGCGGTTGCGGGAGGCCGGCATTACCGCCGATGTCTACGAGTTCACGCTCTGCCGGCTGATCGCCGCGCGCGCCGTTCACGAATACCAGGACAATCCGGCTCCGATCATCCTGATCGGCCACTCGATGGGCGGACTCTGCACGCTTATCTTTGCGGAGGTACTGCAGGACGAGCATATCCCGGTGAGCCTGGTCGTCACCATCGACCCGGCGCATGCGAGCCCGAGCGTGCCGCTCAACGTCGAGCGCTACATCAATATTTTCCTGTCGAACAGCATACTGGGCGGCGGCGACGTCCTGGCGAAGCAGGGCTATCAGGGTCACTACGCAAGCTTCGATCTGTCCAAGCATGGCGAGGTCACGCATATCAACATCGACAAGATGGACTCAGTCCACGAGCAGCTTGTCACCGTGATCCGGCAGCTCGCCACAACGCCGGCGAAGGTCGAAGGCGAAGCGCTGCCGCTGCGTTATGTCGTTCCGCCCGACGCCCCGGTCGAACTCTGGGATAGCGGCACGAATGTCCTTGCCGGCCCGAACGACACGCTGCAGACGATTGCGGCGGTCCAACATGTACCGCTGTGGTCGCTCACCCAAATCAACCCGACGCCAGAGGATGCGCCGCTGGTGATCGGCCAGCGCATCATCGTTCCGCGTCACCTCATGCCGTTCGTCACGCTATCTGCGAAGTCGGCGCCGAGGCCGTAGGACCCCGACCTGGCCTTAGCGCCAGCGCAGGAACGGGATCAGCATCGGCACGCGCCGGCAATAGGGACCGTAGGCGTCGGCGCCGAGCTCGTTGGTGAGAAAACCTTCCTCCATGCGCGCCTTCTGCCACATGCCGAGCGAGATCAGCACCGCGCCCAGTATCGCCGTCACCGTACCGACGGCGAGGCCGGTCGCCAGGATTGCGGCGATCAAGCCGGTATAGATCGGGTGGCGGACAAGACCGTACGGACCGGTGTCGATCACCCGATGGTCTTCCTTGCGCGTGATCGCGTTCGACCAGAACCGTCCGAGATGGATTCGCGCCCACCAGGTGAAGGAGATGCCGCCCAGCACCAGCGCGGCAAAGGTATAGATGCCGGCGTTGCCGAGATGCCAAAGCGGCTTTGAGTGCAACGCATCGGCCACCCAAGGCGTGAACAGAATGGCGCCCGCGAGAATCGGCAGACGATAGGCCTGTGAATCCCAGGTCATGACGTGCTTCTGGGTCCGGCCCGACCAGAACGAGGCCACGACCCAGCTCACCAGCCAGGCGAGCCAGATCAGCGCAAGCAGCTGGGTGGGCCAGGTGGAGGTCCAGCCGCTCCAAACCAGTGCCAGAATATGACCGGGATCATCATGCATTGGAGCGACAGTATTCCGCGAGCGGCTCAATTGCCATGACGCTGCATCATGTCAGCGGCGCAAATTTTGCAGCGCCGCCACCGTGGCAAATTCGTGGTGCGGGCCTTCCGCTCCAAGAAGGTGGGAAATGGTCGCCATCAGCGCGGGCTCCACGGGCCGCGGCGCATAGCCCAGCTCCCGTTGCGCCTTTTCACTCGACAACGCGGTTGCCCTCAATGCGATACGAACCCCCTCCAGGGTTCCCGACGGAGGGCGGCGCGTGACATGGTCGGCGATGAACTCGAGCATGGTGGCTGCGATTTCTGCCAGCCGCCCGGGCAGCGGAACGAGCGGAGGTCGCCTCCCGCTGACCGTCCCGATGATCTCGAGGACTTTCTTCAGCGGGATGCTCTCGCCACCGAGCACGTAGCGATGCCCGACCTGACCGCGCTCCATGGCGAGCATCAGGCCGATCGCGGCATCGCGCACATCGACCAGATTGACGACGAAATCGAGAAAGCAATGCAGGCGCTGATTAAGAAAATGCCTGAGCATGGCGGTCGGCGGCGTCAGATTGTGGTCGCGCGGACCGATCGGCATGGTCGGGCAGGCCACGACCACTGAAAAACCCGAGGCCGCCGCCTGCATCGCGAGCCGATCGGCGAGCATTTTCGATCGCGTGTATGGACCCGGCATGTCGTCGGGATTCGACGGAACCTCTTCCTCGCATCCCGTCGAGCGGAACAGAATGGATTCGGTCGAACAGTGCAGGAATCGCGCGACGCCACGCCTTCGCGCGGCATCGACAACCACTTGCGTGCCGCCGCAATTGACGTCGTGAAAGTCGCTCTTGCGCGGCAGCCACATACCCGGCAGGCCGGCCAGATGATAGACCTGCTCGACACCGTCGAGTGCCTCATTCACCGCGCCGGGATCGAGCACCGAGCCCTCGACGTATTCCACATCGCCCAGCGGGCGCGAGGTGGCTGCGAGATCGAGAACGCGCACCCGGGCGCCGCGCGCAACAAGCGCTGCGACGAGATGCTGGCCAATGAAGCCGTTGCCGCCGGTGACGAGCGTAGCGGTCATGGACGCACCGCGATGCCGGATTGCGATGATGACTGCGGCTCCCGCTCGATGATGTCGGCAAGATCGCGCCTGAAGCCCAGCGCGATAAGCAGTTTTGTCATCACGAACATCGGCCCGAGCAACAGATGCGCGGGATGATCCGTCAGCGAGGGCTTGCGGCGTTCGAACACCTGATGACCGATGATCTGAAACGCAACGCCGGCGACGATCAGGGTCACCGTCACCGCCCAGGTTTGGACAAGGCTCGCGTGATTGGCAAGGCTTGCCGCCAGAAACAGCAGAAGAGCGGCCGCGCCTGCAATCGCCAGCCCAACGACGGCGTCAAGCAGCAGCCAGTAGATCAGCACCGGCAGGGCTGCAGCTACGGCCACGCTCGCGTGGACACCGAATACGCTAACCTGCCAGGTGCTGAGCGGAAGCACACAGCCGGTGAAGAGGGCGATGATGCCGAATACGTGGAATGCGCAATTCCAGGGATCGCGATGGTATTCGACATAATCCGCGAGCTGGCGCCGAAAATAGGAGTTCATGGGATGCGAATGTTGGAATCGGACCGCTAGTGTGGTTTTTGTTCGGAAGTTCTCTTCATTTTGCCGCGAGTCCGTCAAGAGAACTTCCGAACCAAAACCACACTAGAATCATAGGTTTCTAATGTCCTTTCGAATCCGAGGTTCGCAAGAGGAGCCCGCTGCACAATGATGCGAACTTCAGATTCGGGACACTAGTGCTACCTAAAGGCAATGCCGGGGCCAAGCCCCGAAGCTTGTGTCGCTCGCGCAGGCGGTGCAAAAGTTCCCAAAGCATAGCGAAATTGCCACAGTGAGAAGGTCACACGGCAACCCCGCGGCGAGATCGGGTCGGGACGCTTTTGCCGCAATTCTGTGCGTGGGTGTCCTTGCGTTGGCCGCTGGCGCCGGTCCCCCGGCAATTGCGGGAGGATGTTCCCTGGAACCCTTGGGCGAAGGCCATGTCGCCGAGGTCATCGACGGCCGCAATCTTCGGCTTTCCGACGGCCGCGAGATTCGCCTTGCCGGCATCGAGTTAGCGGCAGCCGGCCCGACCAAAACCGCCCGTGCCATGGCGCTCTCGGCCATCGCCGGCGGAAAGGACGTTACTCTGCGCGGCCTGGACGATACGCCGGACCGCTACGGCCGGCAGAACGCTTTCGTGTTCCTCAGCCCTTCTGGCGCCCTGGTTCAGCAACAAATGCTGGCGCAGGGCGAGGCGTTGGTCTCCCCCGATGTGGCGGACAAGGGATGCTTGGACCTGTTGATGACAGCGGAGGCCGAAGCGCGCATCGCCAAAAAGGGCGCCTGGACGGATCCCAGTGTCATAAAAAACGCGGAAAGTCGGGACGATATCCTGGCCGGGATCGGGCGCTTTACCGTGGTCGAAGGCAAGGTTTTGTCGGTACGACAAGCGGGAACAATGACTTACCTGAATTTCGGGCGTAACTGGACACGGGACTTCGCTGTGGCTATTTCAAGACGCATGATACCGGCAGCCGAATCTGCCGGAATTGCTCCCAAGTCCCTCGAGAATCGGCGGGTTCGGGTTCGTGGCTGGGTGGAGGCGCGCCCGGGGCCACGCATTGAAATACAGCACGTGGGGCAGATTGAAGTGCTGGGCGGCGATTATCGCGAGTAGCTGATGAGTAGCTGAAGTGGATGGCTTTGCCGGACGGCGTAACAGGGCAATGAGCAGCCGCCTTTGGGTGGCGATGGTCCTGCTGTGGATTCCTGTCGGGCTCGCCGGCTGCGGCGACTTGAGCAGATTCCAGTTGCAGACGGCGATGGCGCCGCCCGCCGCTCCCGCCAAGCCGAACCGCACCATCACGCCGACGCCGGCCACTGAACGCGAGCACGAACGCATCCTCTCCTCGTATGGCGGGAACTACGACGATCCCAAGCTGGAAGCGCTGGTGAGCAAGACCGTCGACCGGCTGGTCGCCGCATCCGAGCGCCCCGACCAGGCCTACAAGGTGACCATCCTCAACTCCGGTGCGGTGAATGCATTCGCGTTGCCGACAGGCCAGCTCTACGTCACGCGCGGATTGATCGCGCTTGCCAGCGACACTTCGGAATTGTCATCGGTGCTCAGTCATGAGATGGCTCATGTGCTGTCCAAGCACGCGGCGATGAGGGAAGATCAGGCGCGGCAGGCCGCAATTGTCGCTCGCGTCGTCACCGACATGAGCAACGACCCCCAGGTCACCGCCTTCACGCTCGCCAAGAGCAAATTGACGATGGCGAATTTCTCCCGCGAGCAGGAGCTGGAGGCCGACGAGATGGGCGTTGCCATCTCGGCGCACGCGCATTTCGATCCTTATGGAGCCTCGCGCTTCCTTACCTCGATGGAACGCAATGCCGCGTTAAAGGCCGGCCGCAGTTCGCTCGATCCGCGCGCGCAAGATTTCCTGTCGTCGCATCCGGCAACGCCGGAGCGCGTGGCGCGCGCGCAGTCGGCGGCGCGACAATACACCTCGCCGGAAAATACCGAACGCGATCGCGAGGACTATCTCGGGGCGATCGACAACATCGTCTTTGGCGAGGACCCCAGCGAGGGTTTTGTGCGCGGACGACGTTTCCTGCATCCCAAGCTTGGCTTTACCTTCCAGACGCCGGACACCTTCACCCTCGACAATACCGCGCAGGCGGTAATTGGCGTGCGCGAAGGCGGAACGCAGGCCATGCGTTTCGACGTGGTGCGCGTGCCCGTCGAGCAGTCGCTCGCCGACTATCTAAGCTCCACCTGGAGCGAAGGTGCCGACAAGGCGAGCGTCGACAAGGCATCGACCGAGGAGCTGACCATCAATGGCTTCCCGGCGGCGACCGCCGTGGCGCGGGGCGAGCAATGGTATTACAGGAGTTACGCGCTGCGGGTCGATGCCGACGTCTATCGCTTCGTTTTCGCCAGCCGCCAGAAGACCACCGAGAGCGAGCGCAACGCGCGCGAAACCGTCAACTCCTTCCGCAAGCTGACGCTTGAGGAAGTCCAATCCGCCCGTCCCTTGCGGATCAAGGTGATCACCGTGCAGCCGGGCGACACGGTCGAATCGCTGTCGCACCGCATGGCCGGCGTCGATCATCCGATGGAGCGCTTTCGCGTCCTCAACGGGCTCGATGCCCGCGCCCAGATCAAGGTGCGCGATCGCGTCAAGATCGTGGTGGATTGAGAGGACGGCGCCGAGCAAGACCCCGATCGCAGCGATGATCCCGTGAATCGTCGCTGAGTGTGCCACAACGAAAAAGCCCGGTCTTGCGACCGGGCTCTTGCATCTCAATCCCTGTCGATTTCAGGCCGCCTCGTCAGCGACCGCGGCATCGTCGCCGTCGGCATCATCAGCCTCGTCGATATCGCCCTCGCCCTCGACATCGGCTTCGCCACCGGCCTCGGACTTGGCGCCGCGGCGCGGGCTCTTGGCAAGCTGGCTCTCGATTTCCTTGATCGCCTCGGTCTCCGTGGCGTGCTGCACGACGGCGATTTCGCGCGACAGGCGGTCGAGCGCGGCCTCATAGAGCTGGCGTTCGCTGTAGGACTGCTCGGGCTGGGATTCCGAACGATAGAGGTCGCGCACCACCTCGGCGATCGCAACGATATCGCCAGAATTGATTTTCGCTTCGTACTCCTGCGCCCGGCGCGACCACATCGTGCGCTTGACGCGCGCGCGACCCTTCAGGGTTTCCAGCGCCTTCTTGACCAGCGCGGGCTCGGAGAGCTTGCGCATGCCGACATTGGCGACCTTCGCGGTGGGCACCCGTAGCGTCATCTTGTCCTTGATGAAGTTGATGACGAACAGCTCAAGCCTGGCGCCCGCGATTTCCTGTTCCTCGATGGCCAGGATTTGGCCAACGCCATGGGCGGGATAAACGACGAACTCGTTGGTCTTGAAGCCCTGACGCTGGGTCAGAACCTTCTTCTCCTCGACCCGGGGAGCAGGCGCCACGGGCTTGGCGGAAGGCCGGGCCGGGGCTTTCGTGGCAGTTTTTGCGGTGATCTTCGAAGCAGGGGCCTTCGAACCGGTCGCTTTCGCGGCAGTTTTTGCAGTCTTCTTTGGCATTGAGCTTCTTTTGTTCTTGGAGGACTTCGCAGCCGAGGCCGCCTTGCCGGTACGGGAGTTCCGCCCACGGCCCTTGGATGCGCCACGGCTGGCTGAGGCGGTTTTCCTGGGCGACCTTAAGGTACTCGTTTTACGCGTCTTTTGTGACACAGCCTGCGCGCGGAACTGCCGCGCCCCTGTTCGGGTGAATTGTGACGGGAACCCAGAGGGGCCAAGCGGGCTGACGGGGTTCGGCTAATAAGATTCCCAATATAGCACATTTCCCGCAAAAATCAATGGTTTAGAGGCTTTGAGGGCCCCCTTGGGTAGGCCGGCCGAATTAGGGTTAAGGCCAAACTTGCCGGGATCAGTCGCCACTACCGGGCTTTGGAGAAAAATATTTCTCGAACTTGCCCTCGACGCCCTCGAAATCCTTCGCCTCGGGCGGGGATTCCTTCTTTTGGGTAATATTGGGCCAGGCCTTGGCGTATTCGGTATTCACCTCGAGCCATTTTTCGAGGCCTGGTTCCGTATCCGGCTTGATGGCGTCCGCAGGGCATTCGGGTTCGCAAACGCCGCAATCGATGCATTCGTCCGGATGGATCACCAGCATGTTCTCGCCCTCGTAGAAACAGTCTACCGGGCAC
>Ga0306925_10002412_pt1 | contig 16075 bp, 15 predicted proteins | sample flu12Cox44000176_FD_203755 | JGI IMG/M metagenome (GOLD analysis project Ga0306925, IMG submission 203755) | Lab enrichment of tropical soil microbial communities from Luquillo Experimental Forest, Puerto Rico - flux8day.12C.oxic.44.000.176 (v2)... | ecosystem: Environmental > Terrestrial >... | reverse complement strand
CTGTCCCGCTGGTAGCGTTCCCGCACCCGGGGACCGAACGGCTCCCCCATCGCCCGCGCGGCGCCCAGCGGGACCCTGCTCATCGACTCCACGCCGCCGGCCACGACGATGTCGTAATGGCCGGCGATGACGCTGGCGGCGGCGAAGTGCACCGCCTGCTGGCTCGACCCGCAGGCGCGGTCGAGGGTTACCCCGGGGATGGCCTCGGGCCAGCCCGCCGCGAGCACCGCCAGCCTGCCGACGTTGGTCGACTGGTCGGCGATCTGGGTGACACAGCCCCAGACGATGTCCTCGATCAGCTCCGGGTCGAGCTGGTTCCTGGCCGCCAGTGCCGTCAGCACCGAGGCCGACAGGTCGACCGGGTGCACTCCCTTGAGCGTCCCCTTGCGGCGGCCGATGGGCACACGCGCCGCGTCTACGATTACGGCATCACGCACGAGCTGTTCCTTTCGGTGAGCGTTTGTGTCAGACCGAGAGCGCGAAGCCGCCGGTGACGCGCAGCGTCTCCCCGGTCACGAACGAGGCCGCGGGAGAGACGAGGAACAACAGCGCGTCGACGATGTCCTGTTCTTCGCCTTCGCGCCGCAGGATCTGCTGTCCCATGACGCGCTTCACGACCTCGGGGGCCAGTTCGCTCCGGATGGTGTCGGTGAAGATCAGGCCTGGCGCGATCGCGTTCACCCGGATGCCGTCGGCGGCGAACTCGCGGGCCAGCTGGGCCGTCAGGCCGCGAACGGCGAGCTTGGAGACGCCGTAGGCCGTCCCGCTGCCGTAGGCGGCGGACGACGAGATGTTGACGATGGCGGCGCCGGCTCGGCCGCTCATGGCCGGCCGGGCGGCCAGCGAGCAGATGTAGACGCCCATGATGTTGACGTCGAACAGCCGCCGGAGGCTGGCGATGCCGAGCTCGGCCGACGGCTTGTTGTAGGCGGCCGAGTGCAGTCCCGCGTTGTTGACGAGGATGTCGATGCCGCCGTGCCGCTCCGCCGTCTCGCCGATCATCGCCGCGACGCCGGCCTCGTCGGCCACGTCGCAGGCCGCACTGGACGCGCTGCCGCCCTTTCCCGCGATCTCGGCCGCGGCCGCCTCGGCGGCGGCGCCGTCGATGTCGGCCAGCACGACGTGGGCGCCCCGGGCCGCCAGCGCCGTCCCGAAGGCCTTGCCGAAGCCGCGGCCGCCGCCGGTGATCACCGCCACCTTGCCCTGATGGATATCTTCGATCATCGCATCTCCTTCTCGTGCGGCGTCTGGTCCGCGCTGCGCTAGGCGACCGCGTCGGCCGCGCGGAGCTCGGCGATCTCGCCGGCCGGGTACCCGTGCTCGGCCAGGATCTGGTCGGTGTGACCGCACCAGCGTGACCGGGAGCGCTCGATGACGGGTGACGCTGACAGCCGGGGCGCCGGAGCCGGCTGCGGCACCCCGCCCCAGTCGACGAAGGTCCCGCGGTCCCGCAGTTCGGCCGAAGTCGCCGCTTCCGCCAGCGACAGCACCGGCGTCACGCACGCGTCGCGGCCGGCGAAGACCCGCTCCCATTCCGCGCGGGTCCGAGACGCGAAGATCGCCGCCAGCCGCCGCGACTGCTCCGGCCACCGGGACCGGTCGTGCTGCGGCCATTCGCCGGGATCAAGCCCGAGCGCGTCGAGCAGCTCGCGGTAGAACTGCGGTTCCAGCGCGCCGACGGCCATGAAGCACCCGTCGGCGGTCTGGTAGGTGCGGTAGAAATGCGCCGCGCCGTCCAGCAGGTTCTCGCCCCGGCGGTCGGTCCACAGGCCGGCCGCGAGCATGCCGTGCAGCATGGTGGTGAGCGACGCGACCCCGTCCACCATGGCGGCGTCGACCACCTGGCCCCGCCCGGTCGCCCGGCGCTGGTGCAGCGCGGCGAGGACGCCGAGCGCGAGGTAGGCGCCGCCGCCGCCGAAGTCGGCCAGCAGGTTCAGCGGCGGCAGCGGCGGCGCGTCCGCGGGGCCGAGCGGGAACACTCCGCCCGCGACCGCGGCGTAGTTGATGTCGTGGCCCGCCTCGGTCGCGCGCGGGCCTGACTGGCCCCAGCCGGTGGCCCGGCCGTAAATGAGGCGGGGGCTGACGTCGAACAGGTCGTCCGGCCCGATACCAAGCTTCTCGGCGGCCCCCGGCCGCATGCCCTCAAGGAACACGTCGGCACGCTCGACCAGCCGCAGGAGCACCGCGCGGCCCGCGGGGCGGCGCAGGTCAATCCCGATACCGCGGTGTCCCCGAGTGCGCGGGTCGTCCTCCAGCGGGAGCCCGGTGAGCGACCCCGTGCGGCCCGGGCGGTCCACCCTGATCACCTCGGCGCCGAGGTCGCCGAGCAGCATCACGGCGAAGGGAACCGGCCCGAGGCTGCTCAGGCACACCACGCTCACGTCACTGAGCGCCTGAGAGCCGCCCGTCATCTGTCCTGCCATACCGGGTCGCGACGCTCGCGGAAGGCGGCGACGCCCTCGGCCGCGTCCTGCGACGCGAACACCGGCTCCAGGTAGGCCCGCTGCCGCTGGAAGCCTTCGGCCAGCGGCCAGTCGGCCGACTCGAGCGCGACCGCCTTGGAGGCGCGTACGGACATCGGCGCGTTCGCGGCGATCCGCGCGGCCAGCTCCAGCGCGGCGGTGAGCGCCTGACCGTCGTCGACCAGGCGGTTGACCAGGCCGAACTGTTCCGCGCGAGCCGCATCGAGCGGCGCCCCGGTGACGATGAGCTCCATGGCGAGCGCGTGCGGGAGACGGCGCGGCAGCCGGAACACGCCGCCGCCGCGCGCGGCCAGCCCGCGGCGTACCTCCGGCAGGCCGAACCGGGCACCCTTGCCCGCGGTGACCATGTCGCAGGCGAGCACGATCTCGAACCCGCCGCCGAGCGCCCATCCTTCGACGGCGGCGATCAGCGGCTTGGCGGGAGGGCGCTCGACAATGCCGCCGAAGCCGCGGGAGGGATCACGGACCTGCTCGCCGGCCGCGAACGCCTTGAGGTCCATGCCGGCGCAGAAGGCGGAACCGTTGCCGTGCAGCACGCCGACCCGCAGGTCGGACGAACCGTCCAGCAAGTCAAGCGCGCCCGCGATACCGGAGCTCACCCCGCCGTTCACGGCGTTGCGCTGGTCTGGCCGGTTGATGGTGACGATCAGGATCCCGTTCTCGCGGCGGACCAGAACGTCTCCACTCGCTGCCGATGAGTCGGCGGCTGATGACATGGGCGGTCGAGCTCCCGATAGGCAATGAAGAGTCTATTTGTTTAACTAATATAGTGAGATCGTCTGGTAGTCGCAAGCGTGCTCACCGGAGCGCCGAGTGGCCGAGCAGCGCCTTGCCGAGGTGCAGGATCTGGATCTGGCTTGTCCCTTCCGGGATCGTGGCCTCGCGGGCGTCACGGAAGTACCGTTCGACCGGCGATTCCTCCATGAGCCCCGCTCCCCCGTGCAACTGCAGCGCCAGGGTCGCCGCGCGGCCGGCGGACTCGCCGCAGTAATACTTCGCCATCGAGCACTCGTAGCGCCCTGGTTCACCCGCGTCGATGGTCCTGGCGGCGTGGTAGCCGAGCAGGCGGGACGTCTCGGTCAGCGTCGCGATCTCCACCACCATCTGCTGGACCAGCTGGAACCCGGCGATCGGCTTGCCGAACTGCTCGCGCTGGCGGCAGAACCTGATCGACTCTTCCAGGCACGCCTGGGACAGCCCCACCGCGCCCATCGCCATGTTGAGGCGGCCGGCGTTGACGGCCGCCATGCCAAGCGACAGGCCGCCGCCCAGCTTGCCGAGCACGTTGCCGGCCGGCACGAGGGTGTCGTCGAACGTCAGCTCGCAGCTGGTGGTGGACCGCAGCGGCATGTGCGGGATGTCGTGCACGCCGAACCGCGACTCGGCCCCGTCGACCAGCAGCCCGGTTACCCCGTGGTCGGTGCCCTCCTCGTCCACCACCCGGACGAACAGGATGCCGAAATCGCACCCGAGGGCGTTGGTGATGTAGAGCTTGCTGCCGTTGACCACGAAACCGTCCTTGGTGCGCCGGGCTGTGGTCCGCAGCGCGCCCGCGTCCGAGCCCGCGTCCGGCTCGGTCAGCCCGAACCAGCCGAACCGGCGGCCCTCAAGCAGCGGCCGGAGGAACCGGTCGGCCTGCCCGGCGTCAGCGGCCGCGCCGAGGACCCGGGCCACCATGCCCTGCACGTTCAGGGTGGTCCGCAGCGACCCCCAGCAGCGGCCGGCCTCCTCCATGAGGATCGCCTGCATCATCATCGGCAGCTCGTCACCCCCGGCCGCCTCGGGCACGCCGCCCCGGACGTAGCCGAAGTCGTACAGCTGCGGCAGCAGCTCCCACGGGAACGTCCGCGCCTGCTCGTGCGCCATCACCAGCGGCGCCACCTTCTTGTCGAGAAAGGACCGTACCGCATCGCGCAGTGCGCGTTCGTCCTCGTTGAGGAGCGCTGACATCGCCGAACCTTCCGATACATTGGGTAGTTTCAGTTGTTTCATCATACTGATATAATCCTAGATTGTGCAGACGGGACTGGCAGGCAAGGTCGTCATCGTCACCGCAGCGACCGCCAACATCGGCCGGGGCATCGCACTGGCGTTCGCCGCCGAGGGCGCCCGGGTGGTGATCACCGGCCGCGATCCGGTCGCGGGGGAACTGGTGGCCAAGCTAGCCCGCGAGCAGGGCGCCGCCGACGTGCTCTGGCGGCCGGCCGACATGACCGTCCAAGATGAGGTGGCCGGGATGGTGGCCGACACCCTGGCCGCCTTCAGTCAGATCGACGTGCTGGTCAACACCGTCGGCGGGAATGTGGCGGTCACCCCGTTCGCGTCGTCGACCCCCGAGCAGTGGCGGGCCGACCTGGAACTCAACCTGATGACGATGTTCCGCTGCACCCACCTGGTCCTGCCCGCCATGCTGGAGCGGGGCAGCGGGCGGATCATCAACATCGGCTCGACCGCGGGGTTCATCGGCGACCGGTTCCTGGCCGTTTACTCGGCGGCCAAAGGCGGGGTACACGCGTTCACCCGGGTGCTCGCGCTCGAACTGGGCGAAAGCGGGATCACGGTCAACGCCATCGCCCCGTACGGGACGCGGTCGGATGACCCGTACAGCGACATGAGCAGCGGCAGCCGGATCCATCCGGAGACCGGCGTGTTCGCGCGGGCCCGGGCGGAGAATCCGGAACGCTTCCTGTCGATCGGGCGGACCACCGCCTTGCCCCGCCAGCACGCGCGGCCGCCCGAGATCGGCGCCGCCGCGGTGTACCTCGCCTCCGACCAGGCGGCGTTCGTCACCGGGCACACTCTCCAGATCGACGGCGGGGTTTCCCTCGTTTGAACGGCCCCGCCCAGTCAGGTTCCCGGCCGCTCGCGCTGTGCCACTACACCATGGTCGAGCTCGACCCGCCGGCGTTCGTGGACGTGGCGGACCGGGCCGGCTTCGCCGCGGTCAGCCTGATGGTGCAGTTCCCGGCATCGCGCGGGCCGGGGTTCCCGGTGCTGGGCGACACCGCGATGCGGCGGGAGACAAGGCGCCGCCTGGACGACACGGGCCTTGTCCTGTTCGACGCCTCGACCTGCCGCCTCGAGCCTTACAGCGAGGCCGAAGACTTCCGGCAGGCGCTGGAGACCGCGGCCTACCTGGGCGCGCGTTCGGTCAACGTCAACGGCAACGACCCGGACGCCGGCCGGCTGCGCGACCGCTTCGCCGCCCTGTGCGACCTGGGTGCACAGTACGGTCTCGGCTTCGGCCTCGAGTTCATGATGTCCACGCAGGTCAAAACCCTCGCTGACGCGCTCGCGCTGATCGAGCGCTCCGGCGCGGCCAACGCGGCGGTCACGGTCGATGCCCTGCACCTGGCCCGTTCGGGCGGATCGCCCGCGCAGGTCGCCGCGCTTGACGCCGCGCAGATCTCCTACCTCCAGCTGTGCGACGGGCCCGCCAGCGTGCCGCCGCAGGGCTATGCCTGGGAGGCGGCCACCGAGCGGATGCTGCCCGGCGAAGGGGAACTGCCGCTGCGCGCCCTGGTCGAGGCGGTCCCTCCCGGCGTGCTGCTGGCGGTCGAGGCGCCGTCGCAGCGGCGGCGGGACGCCGGCCTCCCGGCCGACGCCTACGCGGCGCGGGCGATGGACTCGCTCATCCGCCTGCTCAGCGGCGGGCAACGGTAGATCGGCGGAGGTCGGCATGAAACTGGACGGCAAGGTGGCGGTGGTCACCGGCTCAGGCAACGGCATCGGGGAGGCGATCGCGCGACGGTTCGCCGCCGAAGGGGCCCGGGTCGTGGTGACCGACATCGAGCCCGAGGCCGTCTCGCGGGTGGCGGACGGGATCGGCACGGTCGGCCTCGCCGCGGACATCACCGAGCCCGCCAATGTCCGGGCCGTGGCCGAACTCGCCCGGACGACCTACGGGGAAGTCGACGTGTGGCTGTCCAACGCGGGCGTGGCCGGCCCGCGGCAGCCGGGGAACCTGCAGGACGACAGCCTGTGGGAGCTCATGTGGCGGCTGCACGTGATGTCGCACCTGCACGCGGCGCGCGAGGTGCTGCCGTCGATGATCGACCGCGGCAACGGCTACCTGCTGCAGACGGCGTCCTCGGTGGCGCTCTCCACCCAGCCGGAGAAGGCCGCGTACTCGGTGACCAAGCACGCCGCGCTCGCGCTGGCCGAATGGCTCGCCGTCCAGTACCGCCGGCTTGGCGTCAAGGTCTCCTGTTTCTGTCCGGGGCCGATGCTGACCCGGATGCTGCTGAGCAACGAGTTCGCGCCCGACAGCCCGGCCCTCGCCCAGGCGCTGACTCCGCAGCAAGTGGCCGATGTTGTGGTCGAGGGGATCGCCGCTGAGCGGTTCCTGATCACCACGCGGCCCGGCAACGAGCGCGTTCTGACCGAGAAAGGTACCGACTACGACGCCTGGATCAGCCAGGCCGCCGCCCAGTTCCTTGGCAGCCCGCCGCTGGCGGGGCCGTAACCACACGTTCGACCGTATCAACGCAGGAGCGCCGCATGAGCGAGACCACCGTGTACACCGACTTCCGGCTGCACGCCAACCATCTTGCCGAAACCGGGGAACGCAGCCCGGCCGAGATCGCGGTACGGCGCGACCTGGCCGCCGCCTACCAGCTGTGCGCCCTGTTCGGCTGGGACGACCTCGTGTACACGCACATCTCCGCGCGGGTTCCCGGGCCGGACCACCATTTCCTGGTCAACCCCCTCGGCCTGGGGTTTGACGAGATCACCGCGTCCAGCCTCATCAAGATCGACCTGGACGGGAACGTCATCGGTGACAGCGGCGGGTACGAGCCGAACGCGGCCGGCTTCGTCATCCACGGCGCGATCCACTCGACCCGGGAGAACGCCGGCTGCGTCATGCACCTGCACACAGAGGCGCAGATGGCCCTGTCGACGCTGCCGGAAGGCCTGCTCCCGCTGACGCAGCACGCGATGCGGCTATACGGCCGGATCAGCTACCACGACTACGAGGGCATCGCGCTGTCCAGCGGCGAGCGGGTACGGCTCATCGCCGACCTCGGCGACAGCGCGGCGATGATCTTGCACAATCACGGCAGCCTGACCGTCGGTGCCACCGTCGCGCAGGCCTTCGTCGAGATGTTCTACCTGGAAAAGGCGGCCCGCAGCCAGCTGCTGGCGCAGGCCACCGGGCAGCCGCTGATCATCTCGCCGCGCGAAACCATCGAGCTGACCGCGCGCCAGTGGCAGAGCCAGCTGGACTCGGGCATCGAATGGCCCGCCCTGCTGCGCCGGCTGGAGCGGGCGGCCGGGCCCGCCTTCGCCCAGTAACCGGCTCCCCTCCGGCCGGGGAACCGGCCGTTGCTCGTCTTCAAGCGCTAGAACAGAGTGCCTCCCGCGTACCAGCGCTCGAAAAGCTCCCTGGAGTCCCGTTCGGGCTCGAACAGGATGCCCGCGGGCGAGCGCGCGTAGGTGAATCCGCCGTAGCCGTTCTCCGGGGTCGAGCCCGCCAGCTCGATGGCCCAGCCCTGGGCGATTAGCTCCTCGCTGGTCCGGGAGACGTCCTGCACCCAGGCGCCGAAATGGTGCAGTCCGGCCCCGCCGCTGGCGGCATCCCAGTAGCTGCCCGGCGAGCCCTGGATCAGTTCAATGTGGGTCGGGCCCTCGACCGAGAAGCTGATCGTGATCTCGCAGTCCTGCGAGGCGCCGGCCCGCGGATCCCAGACGTTCATCGGCAGGCGCGCGGGCGTCGTCCAGTGCACTCCGGTCATCTTGGTCAGCTCTCGCTGCGCCTTCTCAAGGTCGGGTACCCGCACTCCGACGTGGAAGATCTCGCCCCAGTCGATGATCGGCAGCCCGGTGCCGGCCAAGTCAGTCATAGAATTCCCTTCTCGTGCTATGAGTCCGTGCTTACGGCCTCAGCGGCCACGTCGGCCGGGGACTGGCGACGAGGGCGGACCATCGTGGCTGCCGCGTCGGCGTCGCGCACCGTCAGCGCGGCCAGGGCGGCCGCGACGGCCACTCCGGCGCAGACCAGCAGCCCGGTGTGGAATGCCGGTATGCCGGCCTGGGCCTGGCCCGCGGCCGTGCCCTCCGGGTGGAGGGCGGACAGGACGGCGGTCAGCAGGGCCACCCCGACGGCGCCGCCGACCTGGCGCTGGGCGTTGAAGATGGTGGACGCGACGCCGGTTCGCTGCGCGCCGACCGTGGCGAAGCCCGCGGCCTGGCTGGGCATGAACACCGCGGCGACGCCGAATCCCATGACGAAGAGGATGACCCGCAGCAGCCACACGCTGCTGCCGGTGCCGGCGAACGACAGGACCACGGCGACACCGGCAATCAGCAGCAGGCCAGCCACCATGATCCGGCGCGGGCCGACGGCCGGGTAGATGCGCCGGCTGATGACCTGCGAGCTGATGATGACACCGACTGCCTCCGGGCAGATCGTGGATCCGGCCTCGAGAGCGCTGAAGTGGAGCCCGTTCTGAAAGAACAGGGACAGCAGGTAGAGCAGTCCGTAGAAAGCCACCGACGTCAGGGTCAGCACGATGCTGGCGGAGCGGAAGAGCCGGTCGGCGTAGACGCGCAGGTCGAGCAGCGGCGCCTTGGCGCGCAGCTCGATGACCACCATGGCGGTGAGCAGCAGCGCCCCCGCCACGATGCTGGCCACGACCGGCCCGTGCGTCCACCCGGTGTTCGGCCCCACGGACACGCCGTACATCAGCAGGCCGAGCCCGAGGCTTGACGTCACGAACCCGGCGATGTCAAAGCGCCCCGCCACCGGGTGGTCCTGGTCGGCGAGGAACAGCACGCCGAAGACGAAGGCGAACACCCCGATGGGCACGTTCACGTAGAACACCCACCGCCACGACACGTCGGTGACGAACAGGCCCCCGATGATCGGCCCGATCGCCGGTGCCAGGGCCGTGGGGATGATGAGGATCGACGATGCGCGTATCCGCTCCGACTGCGGGAACGCACGGAACAGCATCGTGAGGCCGACCGGCGTCATGAGGCCGCCGCCGATGCCCTGGAGCACCCGGAACGCGACCAGCTCATTCAGGCTGCCGGCCAGCCCGCACAGGGCGGACGCGGCGGTGAAGATCGCGATGGAGCCGAGCAGGACCTGGCGCGGGCCGAGCCGGTCCCCCAGCCATGCGGCGGCCGGGATGGACAGCGCCACGGCGACCTGGTAGCCGATCACCGTCTCCGCGACCCCGGCCGCCGACGCATGGAAGTCACGGCCGATCGTGGCCAGGGCCACGTTGACGATCGTGAGGTCCATCACCGCGATGAACATGGCCCCCGCGTAGACCACGCTCACCGCGGCTTTCTGGCTGATCACGCGGGATGACACGGACGGCTCACCATTTTTGTTTGACCGGTCGGTTCAATAAGTGGTTTTAACCGGACTTAAGCACAGTCGCTGCATCGTGTCAACCAGTGACAGCATGGTGCCCATGCGCCTCGACGGCGGCATCAAGCCGTATGGCGCTTATTGGGCACAGCTAAGCGGAACCGCTCAAGATGGCCTGAAATCAGGCGAGCTTGGCCCGGCCTGAGGCCCGGCCGCCCTTGGCCGCCCCGCTGTGCCTGGCCGGCCCGGCCGGGGCGGAGATGCCCGCGGTCAGGAACGTCACCAGGTCCTCAAGCAGGACCTCGAGCGGTGCTCCGAGGTCCCCGCCCGAGACCTGGACAGCCTGGTAGCGGGCGAGGGTGTGGATGGTGCTGGTCATCAGGACCAGCCAGCGTTCATCGAGGACCGCGGCCGGGCAGTCCGGGAGCAGCCGGCCGAGGAGGGTGCGCAGCGTGTTCACCGTGGCCGACGGGAGCCCCATCGTCTCCAGTCCCCGGTACCCGCCCCGCTCGGTGATATAGCGGGACATGAACGCCAGATAGTGACTTCGCTCTTCCAGGTGGGCGGCCAACGGCATGACGAAGACCCGGACCAGGTCGGAGACCTGAGGCTGCCCGCGGGAGACAAGGTCGGCGAACATCTCGACCCGCAGCCGCTCGCTCAGCGTGGCCCGGTAGGCCATGATCTCCCGGACGAGACTCTCCCGGTCACCGAAGTGGTACTGCACCACGGCGTGGTTCTTCTGACCGGCGGCGATGCCGATGTCGCGCAGCGGGACGGCCGCGATCCCGCGCTCCGCGAACAGCTGTTCGGCCGTGGTGAGCAGGTCCTGGCGCGTCGCGTCACCGCGGGAGTTGGCTCGCTCCCTGCTGGCCAGCCTACGATTCAAAGCTCACCTGAAGCTCCGGTCAACGTGCAGTGGTCATCGGCCGCGTCCGCATGGCGGCACGTCTCCGTCTCCGAGGTTACCGCGCCGACGGTGGCCCTGGCCGCCTGCTGGAACGGCCAGGGCCGGTCGGAGGGTGATCAGCCGGCGGGGCTAGGCGCCAACCGGGGCCTCCGGGCGGAGGTGGGCGGTCGGTTTGACGCTCACGTCCCAGCCGCTGGCCCGTTCCCGCAGCGCGCCCGCGGTGGCCTCCGCCCGGGGAATGTGCGCGAAGGGGTCGTACTGGAAGTGCTTCATGGCGTTCAGGTGGGTGATCTTGTCGATCTCCGCGTCGGAAAGCCCGCGCATGTAGCGCATCGCCATCTCCGGCGCCTCCGGCCACGTGGTGTCCGAGTGCGGGTAGTCGCACTCCCAGGTGATGTTGTCCGGGTTCATGTGGTGGCGGGTTTCGATCCCGACCACGTCGTCGATGAAGCAGACAATGACGTGCTCTTTGAACAGGTCCGACGGCAGCCAGTCGCCCAGGCTCATGCCTGACCAGTGCCGGGTGTGCTGGTAGAGGTAGTCGAGCCGCTCAAGGAAGTAGGGGATCCAGCCGATCCCGCCCTCGGACAGGGCCACCTTCAGCCGCGGGAACTTCAGGAACACCTTGCTCCACACCAGGTCGCTGGCCGCCTCGAAGGAACCGATGGGCGACAGCGAGTAGATGAGCTCGACCGGAGCGTCCGGTGACGTGCTCGGCGCCTTCGAGTTCGACCCGATGTGCATGCAGACGACGGTGCCCTCATCCTCGCAGGCCCGCCAGAACGGGTCCCAGTGGTCGGTGTAGATGCTGGGCAGGCCCAGGTCGTAGGGGTTCGAGGTGAAGGTCACCGCGTGGCAGCCCTTCTTGGCGACCCGCCGTACCTCCGCCGCGGCCAGCTCCGGGTCGGCCAGGATCGGGATTGCCAGCGGGATGAAGCGGCCCGGGTAGGTCCCCGCCCACTCGTCGATGTGCCAGTCGTTGTACGCGCGCACCATAGCCGCCGACTGCTCCAGGTCGGCGGTGCCATTGAAGAGCCCTCCCGCGAAGCGGACGAACGACGGGAAGCACATGGAGCCGAGCATGCCGTTGGCATCCATGTCCTTGACCCGGGCGTGGATGTCATAGCACCCGGGCCGCATCTCGTCCAGGCACACGGGGGTCATGCCCCATTCGGACTTGGGCCGCCCCACGACCGCCATCACGGCGGGGTTCGGGATCTCGAGCCCTGCGTACCGCCAGGCCATGGTTCCGTCGGCGCGAGAGACGAACTGGGGGGCGGCGTCGGCGTACTTGGTCGGCAGACGGCCGTTGAACAGATGCGCCGGCTCGATCACGTGATCGTCCACGCTGACTAGGACCATGTCTTCGGCTTTCATGCCGGCGCGTCCCCTTCCTGAAGTCAGTAAATCTGAACGCCTGCTCAGTTCAGAGCTTTCTTCAAAACGGCGTTCCTCAGGATCTACGACTACTAATTCAGCATGAATGCTGCATTCTGTCAACCGTCCGAGGGCCAGGCGTCGATGGCGGGCCGGGGGTTTATCTGTTTCTCAAATGAGCGTGTTTTAGATAGCAAACACATGTTCTAAATAGTATCCTTGGTCATGCGAATCTGACAGAATGCGCGCATGCGCAGGGCATCCACGTGACGACTGCGTACCGGTGGTGGCGGGAGGGCACGCTGCCCGTTCCGGCGCGGCAGGAGGAGGCCGCTGGCCTGTACGCGCGGGTGTCCTCCCGTGACCAGGAGGCGGGCCTGGACCGGCAGGCGGCCCGGCTGTCTGGCTGGGCGGCCCGGGCGGGCGTGCCCGTGGTCAGGGTCGAGGCCAGCGCCGGGATGAACGGGACGCGGGCGAGGGCCCGCAGGGTGCTGGCCGGGCCGGAGGTCACCGTCGTCGTGGCGGGGCACCCTGACCGGCTCGGCGGGATGAACAGCGAGCTGGCCGAGGCTGCCCTCGCCGCGCGTGGCCGCCGCCTGGTCGTCGTCGATGCCGCAGAGGTCACCGGTGACCTGGTGCGGGACATGACCGGGGTGCTGACCTCGTTCGGCGCCCAGCTGTACGGTGGCCGGCCGGCCAGGAACCGGGCGCTGAAGGCGGCCAGGTGCGCCTGGCAGGACATCGGGCCACGGGCCGTGGCCGGGGCTGGCCCGTGCGGCGGCACGGGGTGAGCCGGAGGCTGCGGCCGGTCGCGGCCCCCGTTCGTGGCAGCGGCCCCGGCCGGGACGCGGGTCCGGACCCGGCTGCGGGTCACCGAGGGCGACGCGGCCGTGCTGCGGGCCGCTGGCCGGCACCTGGGGTCTCTGGCGTCGGCGGACCTGGCAGCGCGCTGCGGGCAGGGCCGGCTCGGCGGGAAGGACCGGGCGGTGTCGCGGCGGGAGCGGAAGCGGGCTGTCACAGCCGGGTCATCGTCACGGTGGGCGGGCGCGATCACCCGCGTGTCCGATGATCAGCGGGATCTGGCCGAGCGGAACTTGCGCGGAACGGCAGTCGCTGCGGTCGCGGGTGCGGCGGATCGAGCGCCGTCTGGCGGTTCCCGCCGGGCAGCAGCAGGGACGGGCCAGGGGGTATGCGACCCAGGCGGAACGGCACAGCGGGCAGCAGCGGCTGCAGGTGCTGAAGGCCCGCCTGGCCCGCGCGGAACGGCGGGCCGGCGCCGGGCAGGTGAGCGTGTGCCGGGGCGGGCGGCAGCTCGCCAAAGCCCGCCACAACCTGGGCGCCGCGGGCCTGGCGCCAGAGCAGTGGCGGCAGCGGTGGGAAGCGAGACGGCTGTTCCTGACTGCCGACGGGGAGAAGGACAAATTCCTGGGGAACGAGACCATCCGGTGGCATCCGGGCGAGCTGTGGCTGGAGGTGAAGCTCCCGGCTGTGCTGGGGCACCTGGCGAACCGGCCGCACGGCCGGTACCGGCTGTCGTGCCCCGTCGGGTTCAGCTACCGCGGTGATGAGGTCGCGGCGCAGGCCGCGTCGGGAGCCGTCCGGTACGACATCACGTCCGACCCGGCCAAGAACCGTTGGTACCTGGACGCGAGCTGGCGCATGCCGCAGGTTCCTTCCCCGTCCCTGGAAGAACTGAGCCAAGCGCCGCTGCTGGCCGCGGACCTGAATCACGGTCACCTTGCCGCCTGGGTCCTGACACCGGACGGCAACCCCCGCGGCGCGCCCGTCACGGTCCCGCTCGGACTGGCCGGGCTGCCCGCGGCGCAGCGGGACGGCAGGGTCCGCGCCGCGATCAGCATGCTGATCCGCATCGCCCGCGAGCACGGGTGCCGCGCGATCGCGATCGAGGACCTCGATTTTGCCGGCGCGCGATCCGAGGGACGCGAACGATCCGGGAACCGGCCCTCACGCGGCACACGCGGGAAGGCGTTCCGGCGAATCGTGGCGGGCATCCCGACTGCGAGATTCCGCGACCGCCTCACCCAGATGACCCGTAACCAGGGCCTGGCCGTGATCACGGTTGACCCGGCGTACACGTCCCGGTGGGCCGCCGAGCACTGGCTCGCGCCGCTGAGGGAACAGAACGAGATCACCACCGGGCATCATGCGGCCGCAGTGGTGATCGGAAGGCGCGCGCACGGCCACAGGGCGCGGCGACGGGCAGGTGTGACACAGCCCCGACCAGAGGATCGTGGCGTGAGAGCTACCCCCACAGCACCCGCGGCCAGGTGCGCGGACAGGGACGGCGGAACCCGCCAGGCCCCACGGCTGCCACCACGGTGGCGCAAGACCGGACAGGCCCAACGAGACCATCCGCCCAACCAGGCAGTCCACGACCGTTCGGGACCGCCGGATAGCCGGGAACATCTCCTGCTATCTCAATTAGGAACGGTACTTCCCTGACGCGCCGGGCTCGACTAAATTCGTTCTGACCGGTCCGTACAGAATCGCGAAGGTGCAGCACGCGGGTGGCAACGGCGAGCTACGCGGCGACCACCGCCGGAGTTCGCGTCGTCATCGCCGCCTACGCGCAGGCCGTCGACGACGGACGGCACGGCGGGCGCCTGGGCAACGGAGGCTGAAGGTGACGGCGGACTTCACAGAGCGGTACGGCCCCGTGGCGGTGGTCACGGGCGCGTCGTCCGGGATCGGCTACGCGTTCGCCGAGGAGCTGGCCTGCCGGGGCCTCGACCTCGTGGTGACGGCGCGGCGGCTCGACCGGCTGGAGGAGCTCGCCGCCCGGCTGGCCCGGCAGCACGGGGTCAGGGTGACGCCCCGCCAGTCCGATCTCGCCGATCCGGCGGCGCCCCGTGAGCTGGTGGACTTCACCGCGGGCATGGACGTCGGGCTGGTGATCAGCAACGCCGGGTCCGGACTGCGCCGGGCTCCGCACGAGGCACATGACGCGGCGGCGCTGATGGCGCTACTGATGCTGAACTGCCACGCACCGTCGGCGCTGGCCCACGGCTACATCCCCAGGCTCCGTGCGCGCGGCAAGGGCGGCATCATCTTCACCAGCTCGGTCGAGGGCGCGATCGGCGGCCCCTACTCCGCGGCGTACTCCTCGAGCAAGGCGCTGGTGACCGCGCTCGGCGAAGCCCTGTGGGGCGAGCTGGCGGATACCGAGATCGATGTCCTGACGCTGTGCCCCGGCAAGACGGTCTCCGAAGCTGCGGTTAAGCAAGGCTTCGACCCGTCAATCCTCGACGACGCCATGCCGGCTCGCGAGGTGGCCCGGCTGGCACTCGACCACATCAAGGACGGCCCGACCTACATCGCCAGCGAGCACTACGCCGCGATGATCGAGCAACTGTCCGCCCTCCCCCGCCGTCAGGCGCTGCTGGCGTCGGCGGCCGCGATGCGCAAGCACATGGCCGCGCGCGACGCTGTGAACGGGAAGTAACCGGGCAGGTTCTCGCCGGACGCGCACCACCTGTTCGTCCCCGGCATACGACGCGGCGACCTGCGGCTAGGCGCCCGGCAGCACGGAGCTGTCCTCAGCGACCTGGTGAGTAGCTTCCTCCGGGAGAGTCGCAACCGCCCGTTCCGCATCATCGTTAGGCTCGGCACGTACGGCGGCGAGCCGCTGCACCCGCCGCACCGCCGCGGACTGCTTTCCCGTCCGCTCGTGGTAGCCGCGGCGATCTCGGCCAGGTCGCGCCCTTTGCCGGGCACGACGGGCCGGCCTGGGTGCGGGCACGGCCCCTCGTGCGTCTGCGTGCGTCTGCGTTCCGGCAGACGGGTGTCAGCTCGGCGGCTGCCAGCCGATGTACTCGTCGGCCCGGCGGCTGAACAGCCATTTGCCGCCGGCCTGACGGAACACGTCGTAGTACCGGGCAACGATCTGGACCGACCAGGCGCCGCCGTCGCCCTGGGCGATGAACACCACGTCGGTGGTCGCGCGGGCCTCCTCGTCATCCCAGT